>Ga0116129_1001004_pt1 | contig 16154 bp, 17 predicted proteins | sample June2015DPH_17_2_FD_89732 | JGI IMG/M metagenome (GOLD analysis project Ga0116129, IMG submission 89732) | Peatland microbial communities from SPRUCE experiment site at the Marcell Experimental Forest, Minnesota, USA - June2015DPH_17_10 | ecosystem: Environmental > Terrestrial > Soil > Wetlands...
GGCCGCATCGAGGTGCAGGGCACCATGCAGGCGATCACCGACGTGGTGGAGATCTGGGTGCGCGAACACCCGGAGCAGTGGCTGTGGGTGCACCGGCGGTGGCGGTAGTTGCTTTTCTCTCCCCGTTCAACGTGGCGCAGAGCACAAGCAACAGTATCTCAGGGAGCGGATGCAGCACCCGCCAGCGCTCGCGAGGATCCGACAGCGCCGAAAAATGGTCGAGAACCGACGCCGATCGCAGTGGATGGCACATGGCAAGCTCCGAATCATCGAAGCCACCCATGAATCATATTCTTTCAGCCAGCGCCGATCCCGCTAACCTGAAGCGATTGAACTGGACGGCGCCGTGGCGCACCTTGACAGAAAGGTCGGCATCCCTCTAGGATTATAAAAAACGGGTTGGTAAAAATCAGGCAAAGCTTCGGTGATTGATGGGCGAAATTGATTTTGCACGCCGGCGCTTGCTTGAAATACTGACGGTCGGCGGGCTGACGGCCACCGTCCTCGTGCCTTCCAAATGGATCAAGCCGATCGTGGAATCGATCATCGTGCCGGCGCACGCTCAGGCCTCTGCCTTTCGGCCTCATAATAATAATAATAACTCAACGACCCCATCGCCGTCGACCAGCCCTGTTACATGATGTGCTTCTCGCTGTCGCTGCATGACCAAATCATTGAGTTTGGTAATGCAGGCGGCCTTGACGAGGAGCTGGAGATTCTCTTCGGCCTTGCAAAGACCGACGACGTCGGAGCACGCCACGCCGTCGCGATAACCAAAGAGCAAGGCGGCCGCTTCGCGCTTCAGCTTGACGGGACTCCTTCCCAAGCCGGGGTCGTACGCGAAGACCTGTTGGACCTGCTCCAAGACGAGGTCGTGCACGCGCTTATCGTCGACATGGCAAGCGCCGTCGTTGTCCACGCCGGCGCGGTCGCCTTGAACGATCGAGCGATTATTCTGGCCGGACCGACTGGTTCAGGAAAGACATCGCTGGCGGCCTGGTTCGTTGCTAACGGCTGCCAGTATATCTCCGATGAAGTGGTCGCGCTGGTCGATGATGGGACGGGCGTGGTCGGGTTTCCGCGGGCGATGGTACACAAAGGGGGACCCGCCGACCGACCGGCAATGCTGGCAGGTTCTTTCGCGGCCAATACAATCCGCACCGGGTCGCGCATGATGATTGGCCCGAAGCCGGAGCGGGTCGCAACGCGATCTACCAAACGGTGTGGGCTGATCATTTTTCCCGAGTTCGAGTCCGGCGCACCGCTGCGTATCAGCGCCGTGACGGCAGCACAGACCGGCCTGCGATTGATGGGATGCAACCTGAATTCCCGGAACCTGCCCGGAGCAGGTTTCGGCGAGATCAGTGCGCTTGCACGCGATGCGCCCGCATTTGTTCTTCATTACGGCGACTTCGACCAGCTTGACGGAGTCGTCGATGTGCTCGTGCGCTTCCTGCTCGACGCCGAACGCAGTGCGTCGGATGCACGGCGATTCCTGTCAGCATTCCCCGATTCTGCTCTCGCGGAGCGAAACGAACGTGCGGCCGTGCCAAAACGCCAAATTCCGATCCCGACGCCGCGTCGCCCGCCATCCAGGCTGACCATCGGCATGGCGACGTATGACGACTATGATGGCGTCTATTTCACCGTTCAGGCGCTGCGCCTATACCATCCGGACATTCTCGAACAGGTCAATTTTTTGGTTGTCGACAACCATCCTGACGGCCCATGCGCTGCGCCCCTCAAGCAGCTCGACACCCTCATACCGAACTATCGGTACGTGCCGGTCGCCGCCCGATCGGGTACGGCGGTTCGCAACGTGGTGTTCGACGAAGCCGATAGCGAGTTCGTCCTTTGCATGGACTGCCACGTTTGCATTGTTTCAGGCGCGGTGAAGCGCCTGCTCTATTACTTCGAAGCCAACCCCGACACGCGAGATCTCCTGCAAGGTCCGCTGCTGTACGACGATCTGCAGAAGGTAGGGTCGCATCTTGATCCGCAGTGGCGCGCCGGTATGTTCGGCTGTTGGGGCGGCGACCCGCGCGCGAACGAGCCCGACGGCGCTCCGTTCGACATCCCCATGCAGGGGCTAGGGTTGTTCGCCTGCCGCCGTGCCGCTTGGCCGGACTTCAATCGGGAGTTTCGCGGCTTCGGCGGCGAGGAAGGCTATATACACGAGAAGTTCCGTCTCGCCGGCGGGCGCACGCTGTGTCTGCCGTTCCTGCGATGGATTCATCGCTTCAACCGGCCGTTCGGCGCGCCCTACCGCAACATCTGGGATGATCGAATGCGAAACTACCTTATTGGCTTTCGTGAAGTCGGTTGGTCTGCCGATGCGATGGTCGAGCACTTCCGCGAGCTGTTGGGACGCGAAGAGGCCGATCGGATACTGGAAAGCATAGAGGTTGATCTCGCCGCCGGCTAAAGGCGATATAAGGTATAAAGCGCTATCGGAAGCGCTACGGGCGGCGAACTTAACCAGCCTTCTTGAACCATCAGGCTTGCACCGAAGCTGGGAGATCCTCGATCATGAACGGATCCAACGTCGGTGCATGGCTTTTGCACTGCGCGGACCCGCTCGGGCCGCGTCGGAAGCCGCCGCGGGGCATGCTCACGCCGGACGCGGCGCGCGAGCTGGTCGCGCAGGCGGAAGCCCACGGCGTGTTGCCGGCAGTCTTGCGACACTTCCCGCCCTTTTCGGGAGACCCGGCCTTTGCCGGTGTTATGGCCGAGGCGCGGACGCGTTATCGCAGCGCGCGTGCCCTGGTGCTCATGCTGCGCAGCGAGCACGAGGCGCTTGCAACTGAGGCGGCGGGATTGCCGGCGGCCGTGATCAAGGGACCGGTCTTTGCGCGGATGCTCTACCCGGAGCCCGAATTTAGGACCTTCACGGACATCGATCTGCTCGTCGCGCCGGCGGCGCTGCCGCGGCTTGCGGTGCTGCTAACGGAGCGCGGATACGAACTCGCGGACGAAGAAGGCGCGAGCCTGCGCAAGGAATGGAAGTGGGTCAATCGGGAAAACCCGACATTGATGACCGAGGTTCATACCGATATCGTGCACGCGCCGAGCCTGCGGGCCAACCGCTCACTTACCTATGACGACCTCGCCGAGGACACCCAAACGCCGGCCGGGTGCCTCATGATCGCGATTTTTCATGGTGCCTTCTCGCACGGTTTCGAGCGGCTTCAGCACGTCGTCGACACCTGTCAGGCGGCCCGCGCACTTGCGACGGTCGAGGACGAGCGTCGTTTCGAAAGGCTGATTGAACGCAGCGGTGCGACATATGCCGCGGTGGTCAGTCTCGACCTTGCCGGGCGCATGCTTGCAGAGCCACGCTGCCAACAGATTGCGCGCGCGCTCGGGCCGCAACGCCGAGTCCGCATGGCCCGCTGGCTCATCGACAGCTCGGTCATAACGTCGACCCAGACGCGGCGCCGGGCGATGCATTCATGGCGCCGGCAGGCCTTCCGGGAACTGCTGAAACGCGACCATAGGTGATCGGGGGTAGACTTGAAAAAAGCGACGACGATGCGAAAATCGCCGAGCCACCGCTAGAGCAGAAGGCGCCGTGACAATGCCGGCCATACCCCGACCTTATGAACGTTGCGCCATCGAGTGGATGGGCAAGGAAAGCCTCATTTATTCTCCTACCAAGAAAACGATCTATCTTAATGAGACGGCGACGGTGATCTGGAAGCTGTGCAACGGAAAACGCACGGTGAAAGAGATCACCGACCTTCTGGCCGATGCGTTCCCCAATTCCGCCTCCAATATAAGGGCCGACGTCGCGGAAACCTTAGACGCACTGGTTCGCAACGGCGCGTTGCAGCTAAGGGTCACGCCGGAGTCATGAAAGACCCAGCCGCAAACAGTCGACCTTTGCGGGCCATGATGGGCGCAGCCGCATGGCCGCTCCAGGATCCCGAGCGGACACAATGATGACGTTGGAGAGACTCCATTTACGCAGTGCAAATGCCCATGGCGAGTTGGGCGAACCGAACTGGCGACCCACGAGTGTGACAAAGACCACCGTTTCGTCGAGCCCCCGGGTTGTCTTGATCCTGATCGGATTGCTGCTGTTGGCCCGTCTGATCGGCATGGTTGAAGTGCCGTTGATGGACACGACTGAGGCCCGTTACGGCGAGATAGGCCGCAAGATGGCCGAGCTCAACGATTGGATCACGCCCTGGTTCGATTATGGCGTCCCGTACTGGGGCAAGCCCCCGCTCGCATTCTGGTTCACCGCAATCAGTTTCAAGCTATTCGGCGTGAACGAATTCACCGCTCGTCTGCCCCATCTCCTGGTCTCGCTCGTGATCATCGCTCTGATGGGCTGGCTGGCCGGCCGGCGCGATGGCGACGCCCGGCTACCGACAGTGGCACTGGCTTCAGGTTGCGCCGCCTACTTCATCTCGGCCGGAGCCGTGATGGTCGATATGGAACTCACTCTCGGCACCTCGCTCGCGATGGCCGGCTTCTGGCTCTCGCTCGAACCGCCGGTGGAACCCTGCTCAAGTCAAAGGACGGCAGGCCGCTCCGGATGGCGCGCCGGTTCTCTATTCTTCGGCGGTCTTATCTTGGGGTTGCTTGCGAAAGGGCCTGTTGCCTTGGTGCTAGCCGGTGCTCCACTGCTCCTTTGGACGGTGTACAACCGCCGTTGGTTCGACGTTTGGCACCGTCTGCCGTGGTTTCGCGGCCTGTCATTGACCTTGCTGATCGCCGTGCCCTGGTACTGGATCGCCGAGCGGCGCACGCCCGGCTTCCTTGAGTATTTTCTAGTCGGCGAACATTGGCACAAATTCCTCGTGCCCGGCTGGAGCGGCGATCTCTATGGACATGCGCATAGCTATCCGATCGGCACCATCTGGGCCTTCGCCGTCGTCGATACCCTCCCTTGGTCCATTCTGCTGCCAATTGCGGCGTGGCGCTGGCGCAAGAGTACGACGCTCGCCGCGATCGCGGCCGGTATCGCCTCCGTCCTGCCCGCAAACTGGTCTACTGGCGGCGCGGATCGATCCGATGCCGAAACGTTGGATGATCGGGCCTGGCAGAATTATCTTTTGATGTGGGCCTTCGCGCCGCTGCTCTTCTTCACGGCAGCGCGCAACATTATGCTGGCCTACGTGTTGCCCGGATTGCCTGCCGCCGCAATCTTGGTCGGCAGTTGGCTGGCGCGACAGGGTCGACAAGGTCGCCAGATCGAGCGATTGCTCAGTCTCGGTCTCCTGATCACGTTGCTGCTCATGTGCCGCCTGACGTTTGAGGGCAGCCTCCCCGCCACGATCGAGTACAAATCAGTCAAGCCGCTGGTGACGGCTTACGATCAGGCCAGAACACCGGGGGCCTCTTCTCCCGCGGCCGCTTCGTCGACTGCCGAACCCGCACAATCTGATGCGCCTTTGATATTTATCGGAGGCCGTCCCTTCTCCGCCGAGTTCTATAGTCGCGGTCGCGCTATTCAGGTCCACACTTTTGACCAGTGCTGGCAACATATAGGCACTCATGCTGCCTATGTGGCCGTCCCAGTTCAAGAAGGTGACGCGTTCATTGCCAGCGAGGCGCAGCACAGTGAAAGTATCACGTCGTTGAGAGAGGCCGACAAATCAGTTCGCTTTGTTGGTCGCGTCGGTCACTACGGCGATTTCGATTTGTTTTTCGTTGCCGCGCAATGAGCCTCCTTCGCCGGTCCAAATCAGCGGAAATCATGCCTGCGTGGCGTCCCTTATGATCCATTGGAACTCCATGATGATCCCGCCCGGCAGCGAAGCGGAAACGGGCCGCAAAACATGGACGTGGTCAGACACATGGCCATAAACCTCGTGCGAAATCCAAAAGACAAGTACAGCCTTAAGGTCCGGCGAAGGCTCGCCAACCTCAATCTCGACTACCTCGAAACCCCGATCCGTCTGACCGCGCCGTTAACCTGAATCGATTCCGACGCTTTAGCGTCGGGTGAGAGTTTCACAATATCCTGCGCCGTAGACACCTCACGAGGTTGGATTGATCAGCTTTTGATCCCTGGCACTGTGGTGCGCGAATAGATCGATGAAGCTCCGCACCTTCGCAGATAGATGATGGCGATGCGGATAAACCGCGTTCATCGCAAATTCCACCGGCTGGTAGTCGCGGCTGATCCGCCGGACGGCCTCGTGATCGACACGACCGGTGCCGATCACCTGCATGGCGGGGAAGACGCCATGGTCCTGGCGATGGCGGAACGGCTCACGGCGTCAGGTTTTGCCGCGCGAGTGGCGATTGCGGTCACATGGGGTGCTGGTCATGCCTTCGCGCGCTATCTCACCCGACCCGTTATCGTCATGCCGCCGGGCGAGAGCGCCAAGGCTTTGCTCGACCTGCCGATCGCGGCCCTGCGTCTGCCGCTAGATATGGTCGAGAGTCTTCGCACCCTCGGCTTCGATCGCATCGGCGAGTTGGCGGACAAACCGCGCGCGCCGCTGACGCTGCGTTTTGGTCCCGAGCTTGGCCACCGCCTCGATCAGGCGATGGGGCGGATCGCTGAGCCAATTGATCCCATTCGTCCGCCAGATTTTATAGAAGTGCGCCGCGTCTTCGCGGAGCCGATCGCGGCGGCCGAGACGATCGCACGCTATACCGGCAGGCAAGCTTGTGGTGCAGCTCTGTGAGGTATTGGAGGCCGAGGGGCTCGGTGGCGCGCGGCGTCTCGATTTGCTCTTTCATCTGGTCGATAACCGTATCGAGGCGATCCCCTTCGCGCCTGTTGCCGGTGCCGGAAGCGATCGAGACGCTTGCGCTCTTGCCCGACCATCCGCCGGTTCACTTCACCTGGCGCGGCATCCGCTGCTGCGTCAAACGTGCCGATGGTCCCGAACGGGTGTTCGGCGAATGGTGGAAGCGCGATGCCGAGTTGATCGCGGTGCGCGATTATTTTCAGGTCGAGGACGAAGCGAGCGAGCGCTTCTGGATTTACCGGGCCGGCGACGGCGAGGATCAAGCCACCGGCTCGCAGCGCTGGTTCCTGCACGGGATCTTCGGATGCGGTCCTCCGCGCGGCCAGCCTGCCTCGCCGCTCAGCGCGTGCTGAGCGGCTTCCAGCTCCTTAAGGACCTTTCGTATTTGGTTCAACAGGGTTCGAAACTCGTTTTCGGAGGTGGGACATTGACGCCGGCCGTGGCGGATCTCGCTAGGCCTATTCGCAAGGCCGAAGCGAGCGCTGGACACCGGCATCCATCAGCTAGACGGACGTGATCCTTTTTCCTTATAGGTGCGCGACCTTCAATGGCTTTTCAGACCAGCCAGCCGCAAAAAATCAGACTTGCCGTGGCCTCTTTTCAGTTTCTGATGTATTAGGTCATCAACACAGGGCTCGGCCGTAACTTAGTGGTAGAGCACTCTTAAATTCGAGGTGTCGCGGGTTCGATTCCCGCCAGTTGAGGAACGCCGCTGCAACCGTGAGGGGCAGCGGCGTTTTCCTTGAGGCGCGGCCTTTGCGCCAACTAACAGTGGCGTCCTCCTCCGAGAGCTTCGCTTGTGATGTGCGAGGAGCCATATATTGCGCACGTAGTCCGCCTGTCATCGTTGCTCGGCGTCGCCATCAGGCATCCGCCTCCCGATTTCTCAACCAGGACCGGATGCGCATCCAGATGTCTGCCATCAGGACGCCAGGGATCGTCTTGCTGTCGCGTCGAACGCGATGGGTTAACGGCCGCTCGGCAGTCGCGAGCAAGGCTTGCTGAGCCGGAAGGTGCTGGGTGAATTTGGCCCGGCACGCCTTTAGAATCAGTGAACGATGTTCTGCACTGCCGGTGACGAACGTCCGGCCGTCATAGTTGAAGGTTTCCGGCGCGGGGCCTTTTGGCCGCGCAAACTTGGCTTCGCGGCCGGAAAACGTCGCGACTTGACGGCGTTCATCTTCCGAGACGAACTTCAAGCCTTGCCAAAATCCTTCGACGCTGGCGTAGGTTCTGTCTCCCAGCGTAAACGGAGTTTGCGCCAGGTTGCTGATCGGCTGCCAGCGATCCGCGTTGTCGTAGATGATATTGATCGGCTCGCGGCAGGCATCCTCACGGGGGCCAAGATCACGGAGGGCACCGCCTTTCGCCGATCCACCATCGAAATAAAATACGTGGTTCTGTGTGGTCTCGCGCCAGGCCGCAAATAGCGCATTCTCGTCCTCGGTCTCAGTGGCGAAGACGAGGAAGCCGGGTTTCAAGATGATGCGCATTGTAAAGTCTCCTTGGTTGGGGTTGGCTTGATAGGTTCGATGCGAGCTCGGCCACACTTCCTCGACCGCCTGCCAGAAGCCGAGCGCGCCATCGGCAACCGAGAGTTCGGGATTACGGTGCCAGTGCACTTAATTCGCGTCGCTGCTGTCACGTGCACCGTGCGACGCAGCGCCAAGAACAGCGGGACGTCTCCACGCATCGAAGGCATGGCACGCGCATCGCGCGTTTTTCCGGTCAGTTCCAACCGCAGGTCCGGCACTTGACTATTTCGTGTAAGCCTATTATAGTCCTATTAGGGGCGTCAGCCATCCACACCGGAGCGACGGCTGCGCACGTTGAGGACATCCAATCGCCCGGACCTCGTCGGAACGAGCGTTCCTCCGGTTGGCGACACAGAAACAGAAAGCGAACCGATGCCAAGCCGATACCAAAAATTCCCTGAAAATCCCTGTTTGCGCAAAAGCCGTTCCCTGTTCACGAACGGAAAACGCGTGTTTCGCGGGATACGGGAAAACGCCGATAAGCAACTGAAAATACAACGTGAACTTACATCTGCGGGAGCCGATTGGCGCCGAAAAACACAAATTCCATGTTATTTTCCATGTTTACTATGTAATTCTGTAACATATTGATATTACACATTAATATACGAAGCATAACTTGCTATGTGTAAGGCAATGTGTAAAACTAGCTGGTTCGCAGTGCCCCCGACGGAGACAAACCACAATATGTAGACGGCGACGCTGTCACTCTGGAGCATCTTGACCCGAAAGGGGGCTAAGGCGGCGCGGCGAAAATGCTCGCTCTGGCCATCCTTCGTGTGCAAACATTCCAAAATGCCAAACGTGAATCACGAGATACTGAGGTGGGCGCGCGACACCGCCGGGTTGTCGCTTAAGGAAGCCGCGGACAAAATTGGAATTTTGCCGCGCTTGAAGGTTTCCGCCGTGGATCGGCTCGCCGCGATCGAAGCAGGCGACGTGGAACCTTCCCGACCGCAACTTTTGAAGATGGCTCAACATTACCGGCGGCCCCTCGTCACCTTTTACATGAGCGCTCCGCCGCGCAAGGGTGATAGAGGCGAAGACTTCCGCAATGTCCCGGACCGCCAGACCGACGTGGAAGCACTCGTCGACGCGCTGGTCCGGGATATCCGTGCGCGACAAAGCATGGTTCGCGCTGTGCTTGTCGATGACGAGGCCAAGCCGCTGCCATTCATCGGATCGATGAATATGGCGGACGGAGTCGGCGGGGTGCTCGCGTCTATCCGACAAATAATACGAATCGATTTGTCTGAATTTCGGGCCCAAGCGTCGCCGGAAAGCGCGTTCGCGCTCCTTCGCTCCAGAGTCGAGGCCGCGGGTGTTTTCGTCCTGTTGATGGGTAATCTCGGAAGTCACCACTCGGCGATCGACGTGGAGGCTTTTCGCGGTTTCGCGCTGGCGGATGATGTAGCCCCTTTCGTTGTTCTCAACGATCAGGACGCGAGGTCGGCCTGGTCTTTCACGTTGATCCACGAGCTTGCGCATCTTTGGCTTGGCACGACGGGTGTGAGCGGAGTATTCGCCGACGCGCAGATTGAGAAATTTTGCAACGATGTCGCGGGAAGCTTCCTGCTCCCGGCCAATGAACTTCCTGTCGTTGGCGTCGATCTTAAAACCGATGTCGAGACGGCTGCGCGGCGAATTGGCGAATTTGCCGAAGGGCGGCATCTGAGCCGCTCGATGGTCGCCTACAGTCTATTGCGGGCTGGTTCGCTGACCGAGAACACGTGGCGCACGCTGACGGGCCGGTTTCGGGTGCAATGGCGGCAAAGCCGTGACGCAAATCGTGAACGCCAAAAGGATAGCAGCGGACCGAACTATTACGTTGTTCGGCGGCACCGTCTGGGAGCCGCGCTATTGCAATTCGTGTCACGAAACATGAGCGATGGTGCTCTTACACCGACGAAGGCGAGCCAAGTCCTGGGCGTGAAGCCGAGAAGCGTGGCAATGTTGTTGAGCACCGTCGGCCTATCTGGCGGACCGGTCAGCTAGGCGCCGCCATGCTCCATCTGCTCGACGCCAATGTCGTCATCACCGCACACAATCTCTACTATCCCATCGACAGTGTGCCCGAGTTTTGGACTTGGCTTGTCCATAAGGGCGGCGCCGGGGACCTGAAGATGCCGCTTGAAAATTACGAAGAGGTAAAAGACGGCGGTACGGATGAAGAGAAAGACCTGCTGTTCGCTTGGATTAAATCGGAGGAGGTCAAGGCTGCCATACTCTTTGATGAAACAGTTGACTCGGACCTCGTAGCCCGCGTGATCAACGACGGGTACGCGCCGGACCTGACAGACGACGAGGTTGTTCAGATCGGTCGCGATCCGTTTCTCATCGCATATGCGCTGGCGTCGCCGGCCGATCGTTGTGTAGTGACGACCGAGGTTTCGAAGCCGCGCATGCAGCGACAGAATCGCCGAATCCCGGATGTGTGCACCACAATGGGAGTGGTCTGCTCCAACACCTTCGAGATGACGAAGGCGCTTGGGTTTAAGACTGGATGGCAGCCGTAGGCGGGTCTCCCCCAAAAAACAAGCGCCGCAAAAAGTCAGCGCCCCAGGCCGCACTTTGTGATGTGCTAAAGGACATCATCACATATTCTACCGCCATGCAAAAGCCGCCCGGAATCGAGGGCTCGGGTCGAGATCAGCCGGCGGCGCCGCATCCCGGCGAGGGCGGGCCGCGGTTGGACCGACAGCACCGTCACGGAGCCGGCGGTCAGCCCGAAGAACAGCTCTTACTTGGAAGCCGCTTTGACGTGTTTAACCAGCTCTGCGTCGACACCATCAAGATATCGGTTTCGCTCGTCGCCGAGCCGATGCCACACCACATAGGCATCTTTCTCGCCGCCAACTGCCATAACTGGTCGATCCAACTTCTCGAACGGATTGAATTGCGCGACGGGCATCAAACTTGCCGATGATCGACTACTTGCCAAAAGAACATAGGCCGATACGGCCTCTGTCACACGAGTGAGCGCCTTTATGGCCCCGGCGATTTTAGTCGACGTGACTTTCAAATCTGCGTCCCTTTGTCTGGCATCCGGCCCGCCTGCGTGCGCGAGGTAGATATGACTCCACTTGGCCAGTTCATCAGCGCCGCTCTCCTCCAGCCATTTTTCTATCGTGGTCAGGATCGAGCGGGGAAGGCGATCATCCCGACGCCGCTGCTCGGGGAGTATGCCCGTCAGTTGATCGAATTGCTTATGAGCCAATTGTGAAGGGCCGTGAGCGGTCGGGCCTGACTTCGCACCCCAAAAAGGCCCGTTGCCCAAACGTAGGTTCTCCATCATTTCGTTGTTTTGGACCGCCTCATGATCGTAAGGCATGCCGTCGAAGCAAACATAATTCTCTCGCGTAAAAAGGTCAAAGCTGCTCCTGATGTCCTTTACCAGCCTGCGAAGGGAGATGACGTCGTTTCTGGAATCGACCAATCGCCGTATCGTCAGCACCTGCGTGGCGACATGCCCATCTAGCAACGCCTCAGCTAGCAGGGAATTATTGAGGCCGTTGCTTTCATCCGCTGTTGCGAAGTTCGTGAGCACCTGAAATGAAACATCTGTCCAGACCATCGAGCACAGCACGTTCCAGATGGCGTGATGTTCATCGGTGTCGATCCACGACAGCCACAAGCGCCTTTTGTCCCGATAGGATTGAAGGGCGCGCTTGTCGACCACGTCACATTGAGCGGTCGTATAGGCATACTCATTGGCCATCGCGGTAGAGAATATGCTGCGTTGGTGAAAATTCAACAAGCGCGGACTCGTCGAAATTGGTCATTCATTGGAAAGGCGGATTGATTCTGAGTTCGTACCTATCGGGCACTACAGCCGGTTGAGATTGATCTCGCCTTTGCGGTACAGCGCCCGGAGATTGGGGCTGACCGCGCCCCGCTTGAGGCGGTGCCTGATCACGGCCGCGTCGAGAATGCAGCGGATCGGGTAGAGTACCTTCACCATCTATGAGCACGCGCGATGACCACGAGAATTCCCGAGGACAAGACATCGACGCGCAGCGGCAAAAAGCGGGCGCTGCTCGATACGAACATCTGGCGGTATGTGTTGGATCACGGCGCACAGGGCGGTCTACTGCGGCTTGCCGGCGTTGGCTCGTATACGGTGCAAATTGCACCGGGCGTGCTTTACGAAACGCTGCGCCTCAAGGACGTTTCGCTGCGGGCGAGTCTCGTGCGCTTTATGACAAACGCGCGCTTTCGCCGGCTTATGCCTGAAGCCTACTCAGAAAGCATGGAGATACTGCGCGAGATCGAACGCGTGCGGCCAGATTGGCTGCGCGACGCGCCTGATCTTCGGTTCTTCGATCGGCTGAAGAAAGACTGGTCACGCACAACGGGCGGATTTTGGGTCCGATGTGAACGTTCACCAGAGAGTGAGGCGCGCTTCGTCGGTCTAGGCGAAGGCGATCTCATAGAAGGAGCGAAGGCGCAAGCGCAAGTCGCGCAAGGAAATGATCGACACAGGATGGAAGCAAAACCCTCCAATGGACAAGACGCTCGCGGGTTTCAATTTTCCGGTTCCGGGATGGCGTGGTGACATGGTGGAAGCGTGGCGCATCGATAGCTTGGTTGGCATGACCTATGCCCTGGCGCGCCAAGGCCATGAGCAACGCGGCATCGGCATAGAAGCCGCCACCGTCTTCGTCGAACAGGTCGCGCACGATCACGCCGCCTGCGGCCTGATAGGCTTCGGCACCAACGAACACCGCGCGGCGGTCGTCGCTTGAGACTTGCCCCTCGGACAGCGCCCGCAGGATCGCATCGCGGCTGCGGTTGAAGGACGGCAACTCGCTCCACACCTGCTCCTGCCGCGCGTGATCGTCGGTGATGGCGAACGCGGTCAACTGGTCGAGATTCAATTCCCCATCGCGATAGGCCTGGATCAGCGTCGGGCTGACCGAGTAGGCCCATCAAGCCGCAAAGCAGTAGCGTTGATAGCACGCTTCCACTGCTGACCAACATTGCTCACCTCCCCGCGAGAGTCAGCTTTAAAGCGCAACCATTTAAGCGGGAGTTCGGCTAGAATGCAACCCTGTGGCAATAATTTATCTAGCTGAGGTTGTATGGGCCGTAGTCATACGCACCAGCGCCGGAGATGAGGGCGCGCCTGATATGCGCTGTGCCATGACAGCAGTGCGGAAGTGGATAAGCGATCAGAATGAGCTGCCACAAGCATTGGGCTCGCTGATTCTTATCCCGACTTCAGACAATATTTTGAGGCGCGAGGTAGAAGCCCGAGGGTTCTTCCCAAAAGAAAGCACGCAGGCGTTGGTACTCATGTTTCGACAATTTCCGGATGGTGTGTTGTATACGGGGCCACTGAGGTAGGCAAAGAAATGCGGAGTTGACACCGACTCGAATACGCAGCCACCAAACGCGTCGGACGACCAAGAAGCCATATTCGGTTGAACGTTCGATTGGACCGGCACAGCGTAACCGACTTCCGTGTGATGCGCCGCATCATAGAACCGCACCGTATCGCGAAGGCTGGCGTGCTCTTGGGGGCGTACCGACGAAGCGAGCGGCTAACAGCCACGTAGAATCGAAGGTGTCGAGCTACGCCTGATCGTGGCCGTCGGTGGACTCCTGGGCTTTGCGTTGTTTCCGTTCGCGGCCGATGACTCCCTTCGTCACGTTGATCGCCGCGGCGTCCAAGGTGTTTTTGATGTGGGATGCGTAGAACGTCTCGATCATTTCCACGCTTGTCCGGCAGTTTTTGGCGATCTGATAGATGTCGGCTCCCTCCATCAACCGCATACAGATGTAGGTGTGTCGCAGGCTGTAAGCCGTGCGGCGATTGCCGTCACGGTCGAATTTCAACTTAAGTTCGTCCAGGATGGCGTTGAGCAGATCACGGTTCGTCGGTCCGAAAATCTTGTCTGTCGGCTGTGGATTGTTGCGCTTCTGCAACCGCTCGAAGGGCATGACCGCTCCCGTCATGCTTTTGCAGAATCCTACACCGCGCTTGCCGCGCACTTCGATTTCGAGGATGCGTTCGCCCGTTGCTTCATCGGTGACGATGGCAACGTCTCGAAATTCGAGGCGGGCGGACTCGTCCGGCCTCAAGCCGGTGTTGGCCATAAACAGAACGTAGTCGTGAAATTGCTCTCGCAACCATTTCCGATGCGGACTTTTGGCATCCTTGGCTTTCTGTCGTGTCGCTTCGTAGAGCCGCTTGTATTCGTCGGGCGAGAACCACGCCCGATGTGTGATTTTGCCAGACGCCTTGTATGGCGCGGACAGGTCCGGCAGATAGGGGAGCCAGCCGTGGCGATTGGCGGCTTTAAGAACTTGCCGCAGTATAACGACTTCCATATGAAGCGTTCCCCGTGCGGGTCGTTTGGGTTTGGCTGTCTTTTCATCGACACGCGATGTCATCCTGTGGATCCGATAGTCCTGCACCAGACCTGGCGTGATCTCCGACAAGACTTTGGTGCCGAAAAAAGGGAGCAGATGGACCTTTAGTCTCGATCGAATGCCTTTGATGTAGAGCGGGTGGCGCTCGCCAGCGGTGATGGCCTCAAACTCAAGCAGGAACTGGTCGGCCGCCTGCTTGAATGTCTTTCCGGCTTTGAGCTCGCCGGCGCGACTTTTGCCTTTTAGGCCAAGGTACCAATCCTCGGCGAAGTCCTTCGCGAGGGCGAGACTCTCTTCCTTGGTGGAGACGCGCCAGTTCCGGCCCGCGAGATATGTGGAGCACTGCCAATGGCTGCTGTTTTCTCGGCGATAGATGTGGAGCTTTCCGCCCATCAACTCATGATGTTCCGGCATATCCGCCCCCTTTACGCAAAAATGTGCAAATTGTGTAAGCTATGTGTAAGGTATTTTTGTGGTGACGTCAATCACAAAGTATATGATATTATTGATAAAATATCGAGTTTTGAAATCCCATGTTAAATCCCTGTACTCAGGGAATTCCGCATCTGATGACTGACGCCTGACCACTGATCCCTGACCCCATGTGTTCAGCCGCGCGAACCGCGACTTCGTCTTATCAGAGCGGGAATTTAGACGTAAATTGCGCCGAGAGCTAAATGCGTTCACCGCATGGGTGGGTGCAAAAACGGCGTCTTAGCAGATTGTCGCATCGTTCAATGCCGCATCGTTCAATGTCGCACCGTGCAATGCGCGACCGCGTCGGGAGGAAGTCATGGCATTCGATTTCAAGGTCAACGGCAAGGCGGCGCGTACCGAAGCCCCGCCATCTACCCCGCTGCTGTGGGTGATCCGCGAGGAACTGAAACTCACCGGCACCAAGTTCGGTTGCGGCACCGGGTTGTGCGGCGCCTGCATGGTGCATGTCGACGGCAAGCGCGCGTTCTCGTGCCAGACCCAGGTGTCAGAGGTCGCCGGCAAGGCGGTGACCACCATCGAGGGCCTGTCGACGGATTCCTCCCATCCGGTGCAGAAGGCCTGGCTCGCCGAGCGGGTGCCGCAATGCGGCTACTGCCAGTCCGGCCAGATCATGAGCGCCGCCGATCTGCTGGCGCATAATCCCAAGCCGGATCGCGCCCAGATCGTCGAGCACATGAGCACGAACATCTGCCGCTGCGGCTCCTATCCGCGTATCGTCCGCGCCATCGAGCGCGCCGCGAAGGAGGCTTAGCCATGACCGCCGCAATTCGCAAAACCGCCGTCAGCCGCCGCGCCTTCATGATCGGTACCGCCGGGTTCACCTTCGCGGTGGCATCGGGGGTACGGGTCGCCGCCGCGGCCCGCAACACCGTGGCGTTGAGCCCGTGGGTGACGATCGCGACCGACGATACGGTGGCGATCATGTCGCCGGCGGCCGAGATGGGGCAGGGGTCGCTCACCTCGCTGCCGCTCATCCTGGCCGAGGAGCTCGATGCAGACTGGGCGAAGGTGCGGGTGATCGTGGCGCCGCCCA
>Ga0116129_1001005_pt1 | contig 16131 bp, 16 predicted proteins | sample June2015DPH_17_2_FD_89732 | JGI IMG/M metagenome (GOLD analysis project Ga0116129, IMG submission 89732) | Peatland microbial communities from SPRUCE experiment site at the Marcell Experimental Forest, Minnesota, USA - June2015DPH_17_10 | ecosystem: Environmental > Terrestrial > Soil > Wetlands...
CGCGATCACGACTCCGCTCGGCGTCATCATGCATACTGGCGATTTCAAAGTGGATCCGTCGCCCACCGATAACGAACTGTTCGATCTGCACAAGTTCGCCGAGTACGGCAAGCGCGGCGTGCTGCTGCTGATGTCGGATTCGACCAACGTCGACCGGTCCGGCTATACGGAGAGCGAACGTGCCGTCGGGCCGCGCCTCGCCGAACTGTTCATGCGCGCGCCGCGCAAAATCGTGATCTCCTGTTTCAGTTCCTCGATTCACCGCCTGCAACAGATTCTCGATGCGGCGCATGAGTACGGCCGCAAGGTTGCCTTCATCGGCCGCAGCATGAACACCGCGACGGAGATCGCACATAACCTCGGATTCCTAACGATTCCCAACGGCATCCTGCTACGCCCGCAGGACCTGATGCAGACCGCGCCCAGCAAGGTATGCGCGATCGTCAGCGGCACTCAGGGCGAGCCGATGTCGGCCTTGTCGCGCGTGGCCGTCGACAATCATAAGCATCTGTCGATCGAAACCGGAGACGTGGTGGCTCTTAGCGCGCGCATTATTCCGGGCAATGAAAAAGCGATTTACCGCATGATGAATCACATCGCCCGTCGCGGCGCGGATCTGGTGTACGGTCCGATGAATCCTCCGATTCACGTATCCGGCCACGGCAGCGCGGAGGAGTTGCGGCTGATCTTGAACCTGGTGCGTCCGAAATATTTCGTCCCCGTGCACGGCGAGTATCGCCAGATGACGAAGCACGCCCAACTGGCCCAGCATCTGACCCATTACAATCTCGAAGCAACGTTCGTTCTTGAATCGGGCGAGACGCTCGAGATCGACCGCAAAGGCGCGCGCAAAGGCGAGCCGGTAACGGTAGGCCGCATCTGCATCGATTCAGGCACGCTCGACGAAGTAGTGGAAGATATGGTCATCCGCGACCGCCGCCATCTGTCGGAAGACGGTTTCGTGCTGCCGATCATCGCCATCAATAAACACACCGGCGTCTGCGAAGGCCTCCCGGAAATCGTAAGCCGGGGCTTCATGTCGCTAGAAGACCGGTCGGAAGTAATGGAAGAAGCCCGCAAGATCGTCCTAAAAACCCTAAACTCCTCCTCCGCCGAGGAGCGAACGGATTTAGGAGTGATGCAGGAAAAAATCCGCGCGGATCTGAAGCGCTATCTAACGAAGGAAACCTCGCGTCGGCCGTTGATTATGCCGGTGATTTTAGAGGTTTAATAGAAGGTGAGGGCACATGACCTTAACAGTTGAGCTTGCCGAGGAGCAGATTGCTTCACTTAAGGCGAAAGCGGCCACGGAAGGCCTTTCTCTTGAGGACTGGTTGGCGAAGATTGCGGATCAGCACGCTGAGCCGCGCCCGAAGCCACTCAAGTCGGCGTACGGCATCCTCGCGAAGTATGGTCCCGGTCCGTCCGCGGAAGAAATTGACGAAAATCGTCGAGACATGTTCAAAGGCTTCGGCGAAAACTTTTGAAGACCGCCGGAGTTGCCGACACGCATGCGCGCTTTGGTATGTTCTGAAGAATCCGCGTCTCTCGATGCGCGCCAAGTCCTTCATTGAGGACGCCGCGAGCACCGGGCTGAGCATCGCGGTTTCCACTATCAGTTTGGCGGAAATTGTCTACCTGGTCGAAAAGGGACGCCTTCCTGCATCGGCTTATGATGATCTGAGAGTCATTCTCAACGATCCAACTCGCGTCTTGAAAGAAATTCAGGTCAGTGCCGGTGTCGTGGAAGCGATGCGCAGAGTCCCTCGCGACGCCGTTCCCGACATGCCAGATCGCATCGTGGCGGCAACCGGGGTCTTCTTGGGTGTCCCGGTGATCAGCCGCGACGGGATGATTCGGGCTTCTGGTATCGAAACGATCTGGTGATTACGCTTACACCGTTAAGGGCGCGGAGACTTTCCCTTGCCTAATCTGCTTAAGTCGTCGCCTGCATCGCTCGAAAAATTCGTCCGAGTGCAGATGCTCGTGAAATAATCTTCGTCGTTTGAACTGCGATGGAGCCTCGTAGCATAAACCAAGAGGTCGCTGCCCACCTTGAGCATCCTTTCATGGAACCCCAAACACGCCGCACCTTCGATGAACTCGGGCATGTCGAAAGTTGGTCGGACATTACCTTTCCAGACGCGGTCTACGCGGAAGATGACCTTACCGGCGCTGACGTCAATTATGGTTCCACGAAAGACTACTTCCGCCGCCTTTTTTGCTTCGTTCACGGATAGCCCGACACAATCGCATCCCAGCGCCATGGAAGCGCTCCAGGCTGCACATACGAGCAGAGCAGATTTCATCCCCTATATATACCCTAAGCTGCTGAGCGCTGGGCTTACACTAAAAATATGGACATCACCGACGCCTCCGGTTATCCCGGTTCCGCCGATCAGGTCTTCTCTCCTGAAAACGAGGAGCAAGTCGTTGAAATCTTGCGGCGTGCATCGGCTGAAAATATCCCGCTGACCATCATGGGCGCGCTCACCGGAGTCACTGGCGGAGCCGCGCCGCTTGGGGGCTGGGGGCTCTCTCTCTCCAAGCTAAGGGTGATCAATATTGAACAGGGTAAAGCTACCGTTGGCCCCGGAGTTCTGCTGCGCGAAGTGCAGTCAGCGGCGGCTTCCACAGGCCAGTTTTATGCGCCCGATCCTACCGAAAATACCTCGTCGATCGGAGGCAATATTGCGACCAATGCCAGCGGATCCCGCAGTTTCCGCTATGGAGCGACTCGCGAACATGTTCGCGCGCTGAGAGTTGCACTCCTCGATGGGCGCGTGATCGAAGTTCGTCGCGGCCAGCCGGTCGATTTCGATGTTCCAGCATTGCCTTTGCCCCGTACCACCAAGCATTCCGCCGGCTATCGGCTCGCGCCGGGGATGGACTACGTCGATCTGTTCATTGGAAACGAAGGCACGCTGGGCGTCGTGACTCAAGCCGAGTTGCGACTGCTTCCCGCGCCGGGCGAGATTCTCGGTGGAGTGGTATTTTTCGCGTCTCAGGAAGCTGCGCTCGATGCAGTCGACCGCTGGCGCGCGACTCCAGGGCTGCGGATGCTCGAATATCTGGACGCGAAGTCGCTCAGAATGATGGATGTGGCGCATCCGGCGGCGCTCATGATCGAGATCGAGGGGGACGCCGATCTGGACATGGCCGGGACGCTCGAAAACGACTCCTGGTTTGCCACCTCGGCGGCCGATCGGGACCGTTTCCGCCAATTTCGCCATGCCCTTCCGGAACGCGTCAACGCCCGGATCCGCAAGAGCGGATTTATGAAGTTGAGCACTGATTATGCGGTGCCGTTCGATAAAAATCGCGAAATATTAGCCACTTATCAGACCCGTTTGCAGCAGGCCGTGGGCGACAATTTTGTTATTTTTGGCCATATCGGAGACGCGCATCTTCATATAAACACGTTCTCTGATAGTCCGGAGCAGTTTCGGGCAGCCAAGGCAGTGACCACCGAATTGGCTCGCGACGCCGTGTCTCTGGGCGGAACGGTTGGGGCCGAACACGGGCTCGGCAAGCGGAAAGCGCATCTGCTCGAAATACAGTACTTGCCGGCGGAGATCGAAGCCATGCGGGCGGTCAAGCGGCGGTTCGATCCTAATTGGATTCTGGGACAGGGAACCCTGTTTCCTTGCCCATAAGATAGGCCCAAGGTCCCGTAACGAACTTGCTATAATGTTAATTCCTTATGAGTACCGCGTCTAAGAAGATCATCTTACTGAGGCCGCGTGGTTTTTGCGCTGGTGTTGTGCGCGCGATCGATGTGGTCAAAATTGCTCTAGATCTCTATGGGGCTCCGATCTACGTCCGCAAAGAGATTGTTCACAACAAGCACGTCGTCGATGAGTTACGCGAGGCGGGCGCGATTTTCGTTGAGGAATTGGAAGAGGTTCCCAGCGGCGCGCGGGTGATTTTCAGCGCCCATGGCGTTTCCCCCGCAGTGCGCCTGGAAGCCAGGGAACGCAGCCTGAAAGTGATCGATGCGACCTGTCCTTTAGTCACTAAGGTGCACTTAGAGGCGGTTAAGTTCGCAAAAAGAGGCTATTCCATCGTGTTAATAGGCCATAAAGATCACGATGAAGTGATCGGCACGCTGGGCGAGGCCCCGCAATCCACCATCCTGGTTTCGACGGTAGAGGATGTAGACCGGCTGAACATTGCCGATCCCGAGCGTGTATCCTTTATTACGCAAACTACTCTAAGCTTGGATGAGACGCAGGATATCGTGGCCCGTCTGCGGGAGCGGTTCCCGAAAATCCAGGGTCCGGCGGCGCAGGATATCTGTTATGCCACCGAGAACCGGCAGCTCGCGGTGAAGGCTGTGGTGCCGTTGTGCCAGTTGCTATTGGTGGTGGGTTCGCAGAACAGTTCGAATTCGCGGCGGCTGGTCGAGGTATGCGAAAAGATGGGTGTTCCGGCGTATCTTATTGACGACTTAAAAGAAGTGAAACCCGAGTGGCTTGCCGGCATCCAAACGGTAGCTGTAACGGCGGGGGCCTCGGCTCCGGAAAATTTGGTGGAAGAGTTGATCCAATCGCTGCAGGGTTGCGGGTTCAACGAACTCGAAGAAATGGAAATAAAGGAAGAAGACGTGCGGTTTAATCTGCCCTCCGAGCTTGGCCGCACGGTCCAATTACAGACCATCGCGCGCGTATGAGTCCGAGCCTTCAACTCGCTGAAGCTTTGACGGCAGCCACCGCCCGGTCGTTGCGCAGCGCAGCCGCCTTCATGCTCGGGCGCCAGACTGAAGAGGGATTCTGGTGGGGCGACCTTACGGCCGACACCACGCTCGAATCTGATTTCATCTTGTTGGAACTGTGGAGGCACCCGCCCGTCGATGGCGTCTGGAATCCTCCCACGCGAAATCTGGTCGATAAAGCCGTCCGGTCGATTCTGGCGCGGCAGTTGTCCGATGGCGGATTCAATATCTACGCCGAGGGGCCGTCCGAAATCAGCGCGACGGTCAAAGCGTATACAGCGCTGAAACTGGCCGGCCTGGCTTATGACGATCCGCATTTGAGCCGTGCCCGCGACAGAATTCTCGCCATGGGCGGCCTGCAAGCCGCCAACAGTTATACCAAGATCAATCTCAGCCTGTTCAATCTTTATCCTCGCGAAAACACGCCGTCGATTCCGCCTGAAGGGATCCTGCTCGGCCGGCTGATTTACGAGATTTCATCGTGGTCGCGAGCTATCGTGATTCCTTTGTCGATCGTGCACGCGATGAATCCGCGGCGTCCCGTGCCGGCTGGATTTTCGCTCAAAGAGTTGTTCCTGCCGGGTGTTCCGCTGGAATTTCCCAACGATGAGGGCTTCTTCAGTTGGAGGAATTTTTTCCTCAAGGCCGATAAATGCCTGAAGTTCTGGGAGCGGCATGGCTCGCGCGGCATCCGCACCAAAGCGATCCGCCGCGCCGAGCAATGGATGCTTCAGAGGACCCGCTATACCGACGGGCTGGGCGCGATTTATCCTCCCATGATGTACGTCATCATGGCGCTCGATCTGTTGGGTTATCCCAAAGATCATCCAGACGTGAAGGAAGCCGAGAAACAGTTCTTCAATTTATTGGTCGACGATGAGCGCGGGTTCTTTTTCCAGCCTTGTTTCTCGCCCGTTTGGGATACGGCGATTGCGGCCTATGCGCTGGGTGAATCGGGCGTGGTTCCGGATGCGAAACTCAGCCGCACGGTCGACTGGCTGTTAACCAAGGAAGTCCGGCGCAAGGGCGATTGGTCCGTCAAACGCCCCAATGTCGAGCCTTCCGGCTGGTATTTCGAATTCGCCAACGAATATTATCCCGATATCGACGATACGGCGCAGGTGCTGCTGGCGCTGGCGCGGGCGCAGGGATCGAGTTCCTCGAAACAGGAAGCGGTGACCCAGCGCGCCATTAAATGGCTGCTGGCGATGCAATCGAAGGACGGCGGCTGGGCGGCGTTCGACGTCGATAATAACTGGAATTTCTTAAGCTCGGTGCCATTTGCCGATCACAACGCAATGCTCGATCCGACGTGTCCCGATATTACCGGCCGCGTGATGGAAGGGTTGATCGCGTCCGGGATCGATGGCAATCATCCGGCGATCCGGCGCGGCGTGGAATATCTGAAGCGCACCCAGGAAGTCGACGGAAGCTGGTACGGGCGCTGGGGTGTCGATTACATTTATGGCACCTTCCTCGCACTGCGCGGATTGAAGGACGCGGGCGAAAGCGACCGCGAAGCCTACATCCTGCGAGCGGGCGAGTGGATCCGTTCGATTCAAAACGCCGACGGAGGCTGGGGCGAAAGCTGCGCCAGCTACGATAATCATACCTATACGCCGGCCAAAAGCACTCCTTCGCAAACGGCGTGGGCAATTCTCGGGCTGCTGGCCGGAGGCGACACCACCAGCAACAGCCTGCACAACGGCATCGAATATTTAATTGAGACGCAGAAAGCTGATGGAAGCTGGGATGAGGCGCTGGCCACCGGTACCGGATTCCCTCGCGTCTTTTACCTGAAGTATCACCTTTATCGCAACTCGTTTCCGGTGCTGGCCATGTCCTGCTACCTGAAATCGAGAAGCGCAAACGGAGCAGACCGTACATGAGAGTTCCTCTTTCGCAAGTAGCCGATATGGCGACCTACATCGCCAAGAACAAGATTCGTCCGCGGCCGGAGTGGCAGAAAAACAACTCCGTCTCCGATGACGCGAATCCTTTTCGCATCATCCACGCCCAGATTCCCGCGGCGGGAGTGGAACGTAAGCCGCATCCGATGATCAACAAGCGGTTCCCTCTGGTGATGATGCTGGAACCTTTGCACGCCTGCAATCTGACCTGCACCGGCTGCGGTCGCATCCGCGAATATGAGTCGTCCATCCGGGAACGGCTGAGTCTGGAACAGTGCCTCAAAGCAGTCGATGAATGCGGCGCTCCCATGGTTTCTATTTGCGGCGGCGAACCGCTGCTCTATCCGGAAATCGGCCAGTTGACGGCGGCCATTCTCGAGCGCGGCAAATGGATTCAGCTCTGCACCAACGGCATGTTCATGATCAAGCGGATGAAAGATTTCAAGCCGCACCCGGGCCTGGTGTTCAACGTCCACTTGGACGGCATGGAAAAAAATCACGACTTCTCAGTCGAGCGCGAAGGTGTTTTCAAAGAAGCCATCGAAGGAATCAAAGCGGCGAAAGCGGCCGGTTTTAAGGTCTTCACCAACACCACGGTCTATAAAGAGACTGACATGAAAGAGATCTGGGAGCTGTACGAATTCCTGGAGCCGCTCAAGGTCGACGGCCATGCCATCGCGCCGGCGTATGGATATTCGGCGGTCAATCAGCGCGAAATTTTCCTGACTCGCGACGACGTGCATGAGAAGTTCAAGGATATCGATAAGATGGCCAAGCGGTTTCCGCTGGTGTCGTCGCCGATTTACATGGAATTTCTGAAGGGCGACCGCGAGTTGCCGTGCACCGCCTGGGGCATGCCGACCTATAACGTGAAGGGCTGGAAAGGCCCCTGCTACCTGATCACCGACGCGCATCACGATACGTTTGAAGGCCTGATGACCAAGACGCCCTGGGAAAACTACGGCGAGGGCAACGATCCGCGTTGCACCGAGTGCATGGTCCATTGCGGCTACGAGCCGTCGGCGGCATACGGCATTAATTCGAAGTTCAGCGATCCGTTTAAGCAATTGGGCTGGCTCCTAAGCTAGTGGAGCGGATGGTTCATCCCCTCCCTTACGGTCAGAGTTCGGTGGCGCGAGATCGAGTCTATGCACCGAACCCTGACCGTAAGGGAGGGGATAAGCAGGCGGTCCGGTGAAACCGACCCTAGTGACGGGCGCCACCGGATTTGTCGGCTGGCATGTGGCGCGCAAGTTGTTGGAGCGGGGAGAGCAAGTTCGGGCGCTGGTGCGCGATCTAGCGCGGTTGAAGGAACCGAAGGGGCTAGGTGAGTTGGATGGAGTCGAAGCGGTGCGGGGAGATTTGCGTGACCCGGAATCGCTGGCGCGGGCAGCCGAAGGATGTGGAATCGTTTATCATATCGCCGCCGATTACCGGCTGTGGGCGCGCGATCCGAAGGAGATGTACCGGTCGAACGTCGACGGCACCCGGCATCTGTTCGAAGCGGCGCGACGTAGTGGTGTAGAGAGAGTCGTATATACGAGCACGGTGGGCTGTATCGGAATTCCGAAGGAGGGATTGGGCAGCGAACAAACGCCGGTAGGTATTGAGGATATGCAGGGGCCGTACAAGCGGTCGAAGTTTTTGGCGGAACAGGTGGCCTTGGAGTTTGCCGCTGAAGGATTTCCGGTGGTGATCGTGAATCCGACGGCTCCCGTGGGCGATCACGATTTCAAGCCGACGCCGACGGGAAAAATAGTGGTGGATTTTGTGCGTGGCGCGATGCCGGCGTTTCTCGATACGGGATTGAACGTGGTCGATGTCGGGGACGTGGCTGCCGGTCATTTAGCCGCCTGTGAGCGCGGCCGGGTAGGGGAGCGGTACATACTGGGTTCAGAGAACCTGACGCTCGAAAGTATTTTCGGGACGCTGGCCAAGGCAGTGGGTCGTCCGGCTCCGAAGATTCGGATTCCCTACGCCGTCGCGTATGCGGCGGGAGTGGTTTCGACGGCATGGGCGGGTGTTACGGGAAAAGAACCGCTGGCGCCTCTCGATGGGGTGAAAATGGCTCGCAAGAAAATGTGGGTGTCCCATGACAAAGCCGCCCGCGAGTTGGGTTACGCGCCGGGCCGGGCGGCGGGAGCGCTGGAACGCGCGGTTGCTTGGTTTCGGGCCAACGGATATTGCTAGTGCGGACGTGGTTGATGGTAGCGGCAGAGGCTCGCGAGTTTAAAGGGATCTTGAAACGGTTCGGAACGCCGGCGAAGCTACCGAATCAAGACGCGAAGTTCGCGCGGGAAGTTTACAGAAACGGAGACCGCTGGTGGCTGCTGGCGAACGGGCCGGGGCCGCGCTGTATAGAAGAAGTACTCAGGCAAAAAATGGACGTAAGCGGAATCATTAATACGGGATTTTGTGGAGCGCTCGATCCCGCGCTGCGGGTCGGCGATGTGGTGGTGTGGGGCGACGTTCCCTGCGCTTCGGGCTTTGTAAAAGGCGAGATCAGTTCCTCAGACCGGGTGGTGGTGACGGCGGCGGAGAAGCACGCGCTGCGGGAAAAAACAGGCGCCATCGCCGCCGAAATGGAAGCGGGCGCGGTGAAAAAAACTGCCGATAGATGGGGTGTGCCGTTTTATTGCGTGCGCGCCGTCTCCGATACCGCGAACGAAGACATGCCGCTCGATTTCAATTTATATCGCGATTCGGCGGGGCGATTCTCCCTTCCGAAGATCGCGCTCGCGGCGATCAGCCGGCCGTTTACGCGCATCCCGGCACTGCGGCGCCTCGAATCCAATTGTAATGTGGCATCCGAATCGTTAGGAGCATTTTTTGCAGACTGTCGATTTTAGTCTCGCCAATATCGCCGAGCCCGTTGCGCCGGCCACGTCGTTATCAACGTCGTTATCAACGATGCGGGCGGCTGTCTATAAAGGCGACAGTGTAGTCGAAGTGGAATCTGTTCCGGTACCCGAAATCGGCGCGGGGGAGATTCTGATTCGCGTCGAAGCGTGCGGCATCTGCCACACCGATCTCAAAAAAATCGAATACAATCTGCTTCCTGCGCCGCGGATTTATGGGCATGAGACGGCGGGAGTGGTGGCCAAGGTCGGACGCGGCGTCACCCGATTTCAACCTGGCGACGGCGTGATCGTGTTCCATCACATTCCTTGCGGAAAATGTTTTTACTGCTCGAAAAAACTCTACGCGCAGTGTCCAGTCTATAAAAAGGTGGGCGTGACTGCGGGATATGAACCGGCGGGCGGCGGATTTTCCCAATACGTCCGCGCCATGGATTGGATTGTGGAGCGCGGTGTCGAAAAAATTCCGGCCGGTGTTTCCTTCGAACAGGCATGCTTTGTCGAACCGGTGAATACCTGTCTCAAAGGCGTGAAGCAGATCGATCCGCAACCGGAGGATGTGGTCGCGATCCTCGGCCAAGGCCCGATCGGACTCATTTTCACCATGATGTTGGCCCGCATCGGATCGAAGATCGTGGCGACCGATACCATGCCCGGACGCCGGAAGCTTTCGCGCGAATTTGGCGCGGCGGAAGCGTACGATCCTAGAACCGAAGACCTGGAACGTGCAGTACGATCGATGACAGAGGGGCGTGGAGCCGACCTCGTCATTGTGGCCGCCTCTGCCAAAGGGATAGTGGAACAAGCGGTGAAGTGTTCGCGGCCGGGGGCCAGGATTTTGTTGTTCGCACAAACCTCGCATCAGGAGCGCGCCGATCTTTCGGGCGCCGATATCTGTATGGGAGAGCGCATGTTATGCGGGTCCTATAGCGCTTCGATTGACGTACAAAGCGAGGGCGCGGAGATGGTTTTCAGCGGATCGCTGCCGGTCGACAAGCTTATATCACATCGCTACGCATTAAATTTCATTAATGAAGGGATCGATCGCGCGTTGCATCCTGACGAAGAATCATTAAAGATAGTAGTAGAACCACAGAGGTGGGAAGAGTGAATCATCAAATGACGGCTGCCGTCCTTTACGGAAAAGAGGACGTGCAGATCGAGACGGTTGATGTTCCGCAGATTGGCAGAGGCGATGTGCTGGTGCGCGTGCGCGCGGCGCTGACTTGCGGGACCGACGTCAAAGTGTTCCGCCGCGGGTATCACGCCCGCATGATTGTTCCGCCCGCGCTGTTCGGACATGAGCTGGGCGGGGACATCGTGGCGATGGGCAAGGATGTCCGCGGATTCAAAATGGGCCAGCGCGTGGTCGCGGCCAATTCCGCGCCCTGCGGAGAATGTTTCTACTGTCAGCGGAATCAGGAAAATCTTTGCGAGGATCTGCTGTTCAACAACGGAGCGTACGCCGAGTACATCCGCATTCCTGAGCGCATCGTGCGCAAAAATATGTACGAAGTGCCGGACCACGTCAGCTATCAGGATGCCGCTCTGGTGGAGCCTCTGGCCTGCGTGCTGCGCGGCCTCGAAGAATCGGGCGTGCGCCCAGGCGATACGATCGCCGTGATTGGCTTGGGCCCGATCGGCATGATGTTCGTGCGGTTGGCTAAAGCAGTTTGTAATGCGCGCGTGATCGCCATCGGCCGCCGTCCGCAGCAATTGTTGCGCGCTTCGAGAATGGGCGCCGATGAGACGGTTCTGAACTGCGATGGCGCGGATGTAGTCGGTCCCGTGCATGAGATGACCGGCGGCCGCGGAGCCGACGTGGTGATTGAAGCAGTGGGACAGCCCGAGGTTTGGCAACTGGCAATCAAGCTGCTGCGCCGCGGCGGCGTGGTCAATTTTTTCGGCGGCTGCCCAGATGGCACGCTGCTCAGTCTCGATACCAATCTGCTGCATTACTCGGAGCTGACTTGTAAAGCCAGTTTCCATCACACGCCGGCGCTGATTCGCAAAGCGCTCGACCTGGTAAGCCGCGGTTATGTAGGAGCGAAGGATTTTGTCAATCATTCCGAGCCGTTGACCAATCTGCTGCAAGTGATGCAGCACCTGATGAGCCATAACGGCCATTTGAAAACCGCGATCATTCCGTAAAGTGTTCCTCGCTCCCGCCGCCTTCATCGCCGATCCGGAGTCGCAAAATAAATCGTGGACTCTCGATGAGTCTCTCGCCTATACGCGCTGGCTCGCCACGCATCATTACGAAAATTTTCACGTCGTCAGTTTTTTATTGCCGAAGCGCCTGCATCAGGATTTCTATAATGTCTACGCGTTCTGCCGCTGGGCTGACGATCTGGCCGACGAGATCGGAGACACCAAGGAAAGTCTTCGTCTGCTCGCCTGGTGGCGCACTGAATTGCAGGCGATGTACGCAGGGCAGCCTTCGCATCCGGTATTCGTCGCGTTGAAAGGCACCGCTTCCCGCCACTATCTTTTAGAGGAAACGTTCGACGATTTGATCAAAGCCTTTGAGCAGGATCAAGTGGTCACACGCTACCGGAATTTTGAAGAGCTGTTCCAATACTGCCGCTATTCCGCCAATCCCGTCGGACGTCTGGTGCTCGGATTATGCGGTTATCGCGACGCCGCCCGGCAGCAGCTTTCAGACGCCACCTGTACCGCGCTCCAACTCGCCAATTTCTGGCAGGACGTGATCGTCGACCTGGAAAAGGATCGCGTCTATCTCCCCCTCGACGTGCTCTCGAAGCACGGTTATCCCATCGAGGCATTGTTTGAGCGGCGCTTTGACGATCGTTTCCGTGAGGCAATGAAGGAATCGATAGGCGTGGCGCGTGAATTATTTCTCGAAGGTCTCCCGCTCGCCGGGCAAGTGGACCGGCGCCTCTCGATCGATCTCGAACTGTTCAGCCGCGGCGGCCTGAAAATCCTCGATAAGATTGTCCAGCAGGATTACAACGTGCTGCGCGCGCGGCCATCGATCTCGAAAGTGGAGCGCGCCGGTCTGCTGCTCGGCGCGATCACCCGCCGGGCGTTTTCACCTGCAGCATGAGCGTCGATTATAACGTCGACGAATCCTACCAGTGGTGCGTCAATGTAGCGCGCACGCAGGCTAAAAATTTTTACTATTCCTTCCTGCTCCTTCCGCTGCCGCAGCGCGAGGCGATGTGCGCCATCTACGCCTTCATGCGCTATTGCGACGATCTCAGCGACGACGAAGGCATCGCCGACCGCGCCCAAGCCATCGCCCGCTGGCGCGACGATCTCGCAGCCGCATTAAATGGCCACTTAAGTAATCACCCCCTCTGGCCCGCCTTCACCGATGCCGTCGAGCGCTACAAAATTCCCCATCAGTATTTTTTCGACATGATCACCGGCGTATCCAGCGACCTGAAGCCGCGCGTCATCCAGACCTTCGACGAGCTTTACGACTACTGCTATCACGTGGCCAGCGTGGTAGGCCTCACCATCATTCACATTTTCGGCTTCGACGATCCCCAGGCATTGGATCTCGCCGAAAAATGCGGCATCGCCTTTCAGCTCACAAATATCCTGCGCGACGTTCGCGAGGATTATGAAAAGGATCGCGTCTACATCCCGGCCGAGGATTTCGCCCGCTTCGGCGTCTCGCCTGCCACGCTGGTTTCGACCGAAGGATTTTTCAGGCTCATGGAATTCGAAGCCAACCGCGCCCGCGATTATTACCGCCAGTCCGCTCCGCTGGTCGCGCTGATTCACCCGCGCAGCCGGGCTTCTTTGAAGGCGCTCATCGGAATCTATTCGCGTCTGCTCGATAAAATCGTAGCGTCGAACTACGACGTCCTCACGCGCCGCATCCGTGTCCCCACCTGGGAAAAACTATGGGTGCTGGCAACCTCGAAGCTGCGGTTTTAGGCCCCTTATCGCGGAATCGGAATCGTAATCGACCCCACCGCGCGCAGTTCTTTGTCCACCACAATCGCGCGAACCTTCCGGACCCTCGCGTCCATCGGAATACTCTCGCTGATCTTGATTCCATCAGCCGCGTACCCCTTATCGATGTCGATCGTCTTGGCAGGCAGCGCCGTCGCCTTGTCCTCCGCATCGTACGTCGAAATATGCAAGGACACCTTTCCGATATAGTGACCCTGCTCCTGCCGCAGATCCAAATCCTCCGGAGCAATCCGCAGCTCAATCGTGCGGGCGTTGGCCGCGATGCCACCGGATGCCACCCATCCCCGCAGCCCGATTTCGGTCGCGTCCAGCGGACTCGCTGCTGCCGTCTCCAATATCGCGCGTTCGAAATCGTCCGCCGAAGCCGGCGTCCCCAGCGCGTAAAATTCCGTCTCCGTTTGCAGCCGCACGCCCTTCCGCGTGCAGATCACTTTAATCTTGTGGTGCTTGCCGTTCCCGTTCAGAGCCTCCGTCTCATACCCGATCCGGTAATTCCCTTTGGAGTCGGTCCGCGCGTCCTTAATGGCCGCACTCGCATCGTCCGTCCGGTACATGCGCCCGCCAGCGAGGCTCGCAAACAGGTCGAGCGTCTGCCCGCCTTCCGTCACCAGATCCTCGCCCGCCCCGTGCGCCGATTGCTGCACCGTGTACACCGCGATCTGCTCCTGCTCGAAGTTTTCACCAAGCCTCCGCACCGGATTCGTGAAATCCAGCAACTGCCCCGATAGCGAACGCCCGATCAGCCGCACGCCGTGCGTCACCCACACCACGTTTTTGCGCCCAGGAATCTGCCACATTTGGCGGCCCAGCGAGTCCAACGCGTTGGCTGTCTCTTTGAACCGGATCTCGATATCCCGGTCGTCGACGGGCTTCAATCCAACCAGTTGCTTCACCGCCAGATCCACCATCGAACCGGCATTCCGTGTCCAGGGTTCCGCCGCCGCCACTTCCTCGGAGCCCGGCTCCGGCAGCCCACGAACAGGAAAAACATCGCCGCGGGAGGTCAGGAAATAGAGGTACACATCGTCGCTGGTTTCCAGCTTCTGGAGCGTATCGCCGATCTCTTTTCCCATAATCCCGCCGCTCAGGAACCGGTCGCTCAGCAGATCGATCAGGATCACCGTCGCCTGCGAAGGAATGCCGGTGCGGTTGGAAACCTGCCCCGGCCCGAGCGCGGCTGGCATCGCCTTTCCGCCGGTAAATCGGAAGAACGCGATACTCTTCGCCTTCCCGTCCTCTAGCACCTGGAAATCCGATGCCCGGAGGTCAGGTACAGCCTGCCCACTCGCATCGACCGCGGCGACATTCAACTTCTTCAACGCCGGTGCGTCGTTGGCCCCCAACGCACACAAAATAGTAGCGGCCGCAATAAAGGCACACTTCATATAACAATCTTATGCCCGATTAAGCACCCTTAATACTGCCGGATGGCATGAGCAACGCGTCGTCAGGTTCCTCCCTAACGAGCCGTATTCTTTGCGGCGGCATCGTAGAGCGAAATGCCACCGACCTCGAAGTCGAAGAACGCTCTCCGAGTCTTATATGGCTCGCCACTTTCAGGATCGCCGAAGCCTGGGCGAATCCGCTCTACAAGAGTTAGCGGTACCAACACCTGATCCATTGCGTACCCTACTTCCGCCCCTTCCGAATCGTCGCCAACACCCGCCGTGCGGTCATTTTTGATTCAGCAAGTTCTCTTCGCGCTGGCGAAGGCTCTCAAAAAACGCCTCGCCGTCGATCGCCTTCACCCTCCCGCTCTTCAACTCGTCATACCGGATATCCAGCAACTCCCGCTTCGCCGCCAGCTCCTCGATATACCCCGCCAGTGCCTCCTCGATCAGCTTCTCCGGCGTATATTCAGTCTCCGCAAGCAGCTTGTCGACCCGGGCCTGCAATTCCGGTGCGAGATGGATTTCCATAACGACCAGTGTACCGCCCCACCCCTCCCTTGGGCGGTGTCCTAAAAGTGCGTTGACTGAAAAGAACCTTCTTTAGAGAAGACTCTTGAGGTAGTCCGAAATTTGGCCGTATCCGTTTCCAAGGTCGTTATCGTGTATGTAAAGTGGGTGTTTAGCAAAATCTTTGTCCGACGGCACGCCGTGTTGTATCCTTGCGCTGTTCGCCTCATAATCTGTGCTTCCGCGATGGCCATAATAAAAGGATTTTTCGGGCGCTTCCAATCGGAAGCGCTCTTTGAGACAATTAAACCGCTTGATTACCGAAGGGGCTGTAGATTTACATTTGCCCCATGCGAACCAAACCAGTCTCGGCTTGCATTCCTTCTCGGACCCACACCAGGATGGATCTAGAACCTTTTTAAATTTTGTGAATGCGGGGCCAGCTTTGGGATCACAAAGATAGAAAAGATTCCAAACCTGAATGAATGCGTTCTTGGGAATGGGTTTGCTGGTTTTCGCGTAGGCATCCCAAAATAAACCGTAAATCGTTGGAAGCGTGCTGTCCCTATCTAGAATTAGTGGCTCCCAACGAGCTCGCTCGCTTCCTGGCTGAGGCCGAGCGGATCCTGGGTTCATTAGCACAACGGCAGCGATACACTCTTTGTCTGCCTCGCTAGGTTTGTTGCACACATTTAAATAGATGCGGGTGTTGAGGCGAAATGTATGATCGTCAACTGGTTTGAACTGAGCGTAGTAGGCCATTTGCCCCTTGACCATGGTGACGAAAATTATATCACCCCAAC
>Ga0116129_1001006_pt1 | contig 16110 bp, 20 predicted proteins | sample June2015DPH_17_2_FD_89732 | JGI IMG/M metagenome (GOLD analysis project Ga0116129, IMG submission 89732) | Peatland microbial communities from SPRUCE experiment site at the Marcell Experimental Forest, Minnesota, USA - June2015DPH_17_10 | ecosystem: Environmental > Terrestrial > Soil > Wetlands...
GTGCGGTACTTCTTTGTCCAACGGCGTCTATTGGAAAGGAAGGCCGGCGCGAGCAGCCGCCCGACTTGTTTCCTCAAGAGATTGAGCGGGGCATATGCCGCTGCGGTTACAACGCGCGCTCCTCATTCGGCGCCCACTCATATTTCATCCAGAGGAAAGAAGGAAACGTGCTCATCGATTCACCACGTTACGTCGCGAAACTGGCCGAGGCCTTCGAGCGTATGGGTGGTCTCACCGACGTTCTGCTTTCGCATCAAGACGACGTGGCTGATGCCGACAAGTATGCCGATAGATTCAGCGCACGAGTCTGGATCCACGACGATGACCGCTCGGCTGCTCCCTATGCGCGGACCGAAGGAGTCGCGAGTGAGCGCACCCGAGCCGTGCAGAAGAATGATCGCCGCATGAGCCATTTAACGTGAGATTGCTTTCGCCGCCTCGTGCAATGCGTTGATGAACGCAGTTCTGGCGGCGCTGTATTCCTTGCTGGTGGCGGCCGGCCAAGCAGAATTGATGACAATGACCAATCGGTCTTCTTTAAAGGTAGTGATCGATTGGCCAAAGATGCCCACCGCTTCGTAGCTGCCATTTTGACGGATCCACCAGAAATAGCCGTAGCCACCCGCGCCGTTGTCGATTTCTTTGGCGGTGGCCTGCGCCACCCACCAGGAAGGAACTACCTGTCGGCCTTGAGCCTTGCCGCCATCTAAGATGAATTGTCCGACGCGGGCATAGTCGCGCAGGGTCATCGAAATGCAGCAGCCGCCGCGTTCCTGCTTGCCCGATGCGTCCACCATCCACACCGCATCCTGCTCCATGCCATAGGTGGTCCAGACCTTCTCGGAGAGATACTGCGAGAGTGGTTCGCCGACGGCATTGGAGACCATGATGCCTACCATGTCCGTCTCGCCCGTATCGTAATGCCACTTCGTGCCCGGCTCGGCGTCGCGCGGCAAATGACGCATGTAACTCACCAAAGGATCCATGCCTGGTTCGCTGCCGGTGAAGCCTGCCTGAGCCACGTCCGACTTAGCATCGGTGTAATCCTCATTCCACTTCACCCCCGAGCTCATCATGAGCAGCTGCCTCACCGTGACGCCGTCGTAGGCTGAGCCCTTGAGCTCAGGCACGTAGTCAGTGACCATGGCATCCGGCCCCTTGATCTTGCCATCCAGAATGGCAGCGCCGACCAGAGTTGAGGTTAAGGATTTGGCGACGGAGAACGAAGTCCAGCGATCTTTTGGCGTGCGACCCAGGCCATAGCGCTCCAACACGATTTTGCCGTCCTTCAAGACCAGGACACCGGAGGTCCGGTTCGCGCTCATATAGTCGGCGACAGTCCATTGACGGCCCGCATAGTCCCAAGTCGGCGACAGTTGCTTGGGGGCCTTGGGCAACGGGTGTACCGCAGAGCCGCGCTTTACTGTGGCGACCTTGTAGATCTTTTCGATGCTGCGATATCCCGTGCTCTGCTGTTCCGGTGTCCAGAACAAGAGGCTCGGTGTATCGGATTTCAGTGCCACCTGTGCAGAGCCAGGGACGGCGAATAGTAGGGAGCAAAACGCGAGTGTGACTTTTACTTTCGAGATTTCCATGGATACCCATCACCATCCGGAAAAGCGCTGCCATACGTCGGTGACTTCATCGGTTTCGTTCAACACGTGATACCGATCGAACTGGGTGGCAGTTGCACAAGCGTGATTCGGTAATATGCGCACGCGTGATCCGATCGGAATATCGGGGAGGCTCGCAGTGGAGTCGGGCCTTAGTGAAACTATTCCGTGTTCCTGATTGACGCGCGTGACGATGAGGTCGGGATAGGGCGCGCCGGCAAGATCGCAGACCAGTCCGTAACCTTGATCGAGAGCTTGGTGTGCGGTGCCGCGATCTTGCGACAGAGCGGTCCAACCGGCGTCGATTAGAATCCAGCCCTTATCGCTCTGGTGTCCAATTACTGTGGCAAGTACACTCATCGCAATATCCTCGATGGTGCAGACGCCGAGGCCAGCCATCACGAGATCAAAAAACACGAACACGCCGGCGCGTATTTCGGTCACACCGGAGAGATCGCGCGCATTGAATGCCGTCGGTGTCGATCCCACGCTGACCACAGCGCACGGCAAGTCCGCGCGGCGAAGAGCCACCGCGGCGCTCACGGCTGCCGATCGCTCGGCCTCTGCCGCTGTGCAGAGCGCATCCGCTCCTGCTTGACTATAGGAACCGCCCGAGTGGGTCATCACACCGCGCAGCTCCGCGCCGCCCCGAACAAGCACGCGACCGATCTCGATTACGCGTGGGTCCTTAGGAAGAAGACCGGCGCGCTGGTCGTCCGCATCGATCTCAATCAGCACAGGAATGCGGGTTTTCGAATCCTTACAGGCAGCAACGACCGCATGCGCCTGGTCCAGGCTGTCCAGTACGATGGAGAGGTCGATACCAGCCTTGCGGAGCGCAAGAACTCTAGACAGTTTGTCCGGGCCAATTCCCACGGCGTAAAGCAAATCGCGAACGCCGGCGGCAGCAAACTGTTCCGCCTCCCGAAGCGTCGAGACTGTAGCAGGACCTGCAGCGGTGGTCATGACCATCCGCGCCACTTCCGCGCACTTCGCGGTTTTGAGGTGCGGTCGCAAAGGGATACCGAGACTCAGTAGATGACTTCGCAGCCGCGCGATATTGCGCTGCACGCGCTCGACACTGAGCAATAGTGCGGGCGTTGGAAGTGTATTGATGCTTGCTGTATGGGTCACGGACTGCCCTGTTTTGTGGTTGTCCTCATGCGCGAGTATACGATAGGTCTCGGTCGTGAGATCGTAGACACAACAGCGGCTGTCGAAAGATCAAGTCCAAGGAGAGAGCGTGGCTGAAAGGACCTGGCGTGCCGTCGAGGTGTATTTTGACACAGAGCTTAACGCGGTAGACCCTGAGCTCGACGCGGCAATTGAAGCGAGCGTTGAGGCTGGGCTGCCCTCGATCCAGGTGTCGGCAGCACAGGGAAAATTGCTGTATTTGCTCGCCCTGGCCCAAGGCGCCCGGCGGATCTTGGAAGTTGGCACGCTCGGGGGCTACAGCGCCTTGTGGCTTGCACGGGCGCTGCCCGCGGACGGGCGACTCGTGACGCTCGAGCTCAACCCGCACCATGCTGAAGTCGCGCGCCGCAACTTCGGATAGGCATCGAATGACTGAGCATGGGCATTCAACGCGACTGCCATTTCCCATCGTGAGGAGATTTGTCCTTGCGGTTTTGCTGGCTCTTTCCGCCGGTCTGGCCAGGACCCAGCAGATGGCGGTTACGTTCGATGACCTTCCGGTGCATGGGGCGTTGGCGAGGTGAAGAGGATCCAAGCTCGCTTTCCGTCCTAGAGACGTGGCGGGCGGCGGGGCAGCCTGGGTCTGCACATGCTCGTACTACGTCGTGGAAAGCGCGTAACTAGCCCCCGATCATGACGTGGGCGTACAGGTATCGTCGCGAATCAATTCGTTGTACCAATTGGTCTCCCAGGTCTTGCCGCCATCCGTCGAGAATGCTTGCTCCCACTTTGCCGCAACGGGATCGCCTTTAGGATTTAACACCTTCTCCCACTGCGGTGCAGTCGCCGCAGGCGCGGGGTTCAATGTCCAGGTGTAACGGACGACAACGGGTATACCTTTATAGGTGTCCGGCCCCTCGAATATCCCCACGTTGCCCTTAAACTTGCCCACCACCGGTGGCTGGATGACACCTGCCGAGAATCTATTGTCGACCCAGTAGATGCGCCAAAGACCTGTGTTGGAATCGTAGGTCCGGACCGTCACGCCGACAAAGTCTTTCCAGTAGCTGGCCTTAAAGTAGTCAATATCGCCCACCCCGCCGGGCAAAGGACTCGCCTCATCACAGGAGACGAAATCGGCCCACTCATGTGAGCCAGTCAGACGTTTGGTCAGCATGTGATTGGGCATTCTCCATTTGCCATAGAGAAAATCGAAGTCGTGAATGCCGCCGGGCTCCACCGCTGTCGCGCTTTTCGCAATGCCTTGGGACGAACTGGTTTGCGCCAGTGTTGTCAACGAATCGACCACACCAACACCGAGTAGCGCCCCCGCTACGGTTAGGCTTCGAACAATCATCATTGCGTGTCTCCTATTTCGCTTCTACGGAATGAGAAGCTTCAGTGCGTCACTCAGAAACGCCAGCTGCCTGGGCAGATTGTTCATCGCTCTTAGCTTTAGCGCTTCGACAATCATGGTTTAGATTATAATTTGGATTGCGGACAGATTTGGTCCGCAATTATTTGGACAGTGTCTCGCATGCTCGATACGTCGACTCGACTGCTTAAATTACTCTCCGTACTCCAATCCCGCCGCTTTTGGAGCGGGGCTGGCGTTGCGGAGCGCTTAGGAGTGACGGCCCGCACGTTGCGGCGCGACATCGATCGCTTGCGCAGCCTCGGTTACACCGTGCTCGCTACGGCGGGGCCGGGTGGCGGCTACCAATTGGGGCGCGGCTCCGTACTGCCGCCCCTCCTGCTTGATGACGCGGAGGCGATTGCCATTGCCGTATCCCTTCGCAGCGGCATGGACGCCTATTCGGGCATCAGCGAGACGGCAGTGCGAACGCTCGCGAAACTGCAACAACTGCTGCCGCCACGGCTTCATGAGCGAATAAGCGCACTGAATGCAGCAACGGTTTCGCTCGCCGGACAGGGCGAGCGTTTGAATCCGGAAATTCTGATAGCGCTGGCGAGCGCCTGCCGAGACTGCCGATCCGCGACCCTGCTCTATCGGGACCGTGTCGACCGGCCATCCACTCGCCTTATAGAGCCGCTGCGACTGGCTCACACGGGGAACCGGCGCTGGTATTTGGTCGCATGGGATTTGAACCGCGACGCGTGGCGCACGTTCCGGGTCGACCGAATCGATGGTGTCCCCCTACTGGGCGCTCCATTCACTCCTCGGCCGCCGCCGCCGGACCTGAAACGATACGTGGCGAATGCTATCTCTTCTGCACCGTACCGCTTCCATGCAAAATTTCGACTCATGGGCAGTATGAACATTGTCGCTCCAAGCGCACCCCCCTGGGTCGGTGTGCTGGAACCGCTGGATGAGACCCACTGTATGCTAACCACTGGAGCAGATTCCCCGGAGGCGCTAGTCCTCCAGGTCATGCTTTGCGGTGTGGATTTCGATCTGATCGAGCCAGCGAATTTAAGACCGGCCCTAGCCAAGATCGCAGCACGACTGAAGCGCGCCGCGCGGCGGGTGCCAACGGGGCGTGGAGTAAATCTATCGTCGAGACGATGAGTCCCGACGGCGCGCAAAACGCCGAATGCGGTACAGGAGTATCGTCCGAGAGTAGCCGAACCTTAAGCGTTAGTAGACGGAAGAGGGGAAAAGGACTAAACATTCCATTTATAAGAAGTACATGGAACTGTGCGTCCTACGCTGCTGTCGACGTGTAGTATGAATGCCTCGACCTTGCCCAATCGGCTATTGCCGTTCGCACTGCACTTTTTCCGGCAGTTCCTATGGGGCTGCGTTGGACTCCTGGTCTTCTCAGTCCTCGGCCGCGCGGTGTTCGCCTCGATTGCCTATGCCACGAAACGTCTGACCGACACCGTCTTAGGCATGCGCCATCCTGCGGCCGAAGCGAGCACGCTCCTCAGCCCGTTTATGCTGTTCGTCGCCCTGGTCGTCGCCCGCTTCGTGATGGATGGCGGCATGTGGTTTAGCTCTTACCACACTCGCTCTCCCATGTTGGTTCGAATTAAGGAGGAAGTCTTCGCGTACGCACAACGCCTCTCGAGTGCCTATTTCGAGAACACCCTTTCCGGAAAGATCGCGCATCGGACAGTGCTACTACCCGACCAGGTGCTGGCGCTCTTTGACATGACGGTGTTCGACTTCATTCCTGGGGCGTTCTTCTTCGTCTTTGTCGCTGCGTACTTCTATATCGCGAGTCCCTTGTTCTCCGCCGCAGCCTTTGCTGCAATAGCCGTGTACTTCACAGTTAGCCTGTTCGTCGGTCGTGAATGCACCCGTCGCGCCATCGCAAACAATGAGGCCAGGGCGGCTGTCACCGGCCGCGTGGTCGATGTCCTTACCAACATCCGAAACGTCTTCTTCTTCGCCAACCAATCACTCGAAGACGAGGAACTCAAGCGCTACACTGGTGAAGAGCGAGATCGCCGCCGCGCCTCCTATCGCGCAGTCATTCGGCTACGTTCCGTCCAATACGTCATGGATATCGCGATGTGGATAGTCTTCGTCGGCGGTGCCCTCTACGCCTGGGTGCACCGCCTGATCGGCGCGGGCGACTTTGTCATGATCACGGCACTCACGAGTTCCCTGCTGCAGACGGCCTACAACATCGGACAGCGAATTCCTGAGTTCTATGACCAGTTAGGCTCAGCCCGAGAGAGCATCGCGACGCTGATTGTGCCAGCCACGATTGTGGACAAGCCCGGCGCACCGGAGCTGACGGTGACGCGGGGCATCATTCGTTTCGAGCGCGTCGCTTTCGCGTACGACGCTCCCTCAAAGGACAGAGCGAGGCATGCTCGCAATGTCGTCAAAGCCTTTGAGCTAACGATCCCTGCGGGGCAACGCGTCGGACTTGTTGGACCGAGCGGCGCCGGTAAAACAACTCTCATGGGCCTGTTGCTGCGCATGCACGATGTGGACCAAGGCGCCATTCGCATCGACGACCAGGACATTCGTGAGGTGACGCAGGAGAGTCTCCGACGATCCATAGCGCTGATACCACAAGACACGAACTTGTTTCATCGTGGTCTTCGCGAGAACATCCGCTACGGCAGACCGGGCGCGACTGATGACGAGGTTGAGTTGGCAGCGCGGCGGGCACATGCGCACGAGTTTATCGTAGAGCTCGATCACGGCTACAACACTCTGGTGGGCGAGCGCGGCATCAAGTTATCCGGTGGGCAGCGGCAGCGCATCGCGATCGCGCGGGCAATCCTCAAGGATGCGCCGATTCTGCTCCTGGATGAAGCAACCAGTGCACTCGACAGTCACAGCGAGCACATCATTCAAGCAGCCATGCGCGAAGCGATGGCCGGCAAGACGGTGATTGCCATCGCTCATCGCCTGAGCACGGTCATGGACATGGATCGGCTCATTGTGTTGGATCGAGGATCGATTGTCGCCGACGGATCACATGACGAGCTTCTGAGGCAGGGCGGCCTTTACGCAGAACTGTGGCGCAGGCAGTCAGGCGGCTTCAATCCCGTTGCAAGACCCGCCGAACTCGAGCAAACCGTGGAGATTGGCGATCTGGACGAGCACCCGATGGGGGTCGTCGAGCGACCTGCGGCTACGGAAGATAGCGAAAAGGCATAACAAAAGAGGAAAGGACTCAAGGCGAATCGGGCGATCGCGGACTAAAAGAGGGACGCGGCCGAGCCGCTCGGTGCCGCCGCACCAAGAGCAGAGGTGTTATTCGACGCTTCGCGCCTCTAACTCGCCGATGGCGGGCGAGGGCAGGGTGAGCCGCACGCCGGCGAACGCCAGAATATGGCGATATCGGTCCAAGCTTCAATGGGTCGTTCGCCCGTCGTCTGGGCCGGGGTGAATTCGGCAAGAGTCACTGCATCGACGCACGCGTGCGGCCTTGAGCTTTACCCCCCGAATACCGCGATTGCGTATACGAAGAACGTCGCCGCAAACACTCCTATAAATGCCGGTAGCGATAGAGCGAGGCTTCCTGCCGCTATCCCTATTCTCTGGCTCCTTTTCAACATGAGGCAGGTTCCATGCTTAGAACGCGTTCCATTCGCATCCGACATTCTCAAGGATCGGGAATGTCGCGTCCAGTTCACTTGACAGCGGCCCTTTCGGCGGCTGTGATTCGCCTGGTCATCTCGGACAAATCCAAGGCACCGGGGATAATCGTCAAGGGCAAAGAGTACCCGCATCCCGATCGCAAGTCCGCGGGCATGATCTTTTACAACGATGAAGGGACCGAGAACGGCGGATTGATCTTCGGGGGCGACAGGAGCGAGGACGGAACAAAGCACTCTTCCGGGCACTTGTCGTTCGACGCCTACGAGCAAGATCAGGCCATGGCACTGGATTCAACCCAGAGTGGGGGCGAACGCCATATCAGGGTAATTTTGACACCAATTCATTACCGGAGTAATGTATTGGCGTGCCAATCGCCAAATCCAAGGTCACCGCGCAAGGACAAATCTCTGTTCCCGCCGAAGTGCGCAAGAAACTCGGCATCGGCCCAGGATCCATGCTCGAGTGGTACGACGAGCACGGCAACGTCGTTGTGAGGCGCGCCGGCAGCTTCAGCTCGTCCGAGATTCATCAGGCACTTTTCCCCAAAGGCCTCAAGACTAAGGCCCCGCCCGACGTAAAAGCCGGCATTCGCAAATACATACGACAGCGGCATGCTGGCCGTTGATACCAACGTCCTAGTCCGCCTGATTGCTCGCGACGATGCAGCGCAGGTACGCGCCGCTGAAGAATTTGTAGCCAAAGGCGCATGGATTTCGCATCTCATCTTGGCCGAAACCATATGGGTTCTTGATTCGGTTTATGACCTGTCCCGCGAACAGATCACGATCGCCGTCGACATGCTGTTGAATCACCAAGAGCTGACTCTTCAGGACGCCGACGTCGTGCGTGCCGCGCTGACTCAATTTGAAGAGCATCCCAAAGTTGAATTCTCGGACTGCTTAGCACTGGAAATAGCAAGAAAAGCCGGACACATCCCGCTCGCCACCTTCGACCGCGACTTTGCAAAGCTATCGGATGTGGAACGCCTGACCTGAACTTCCTTCAGTGCAGTAGCTGCATTCGCCACAAAACGAACACCACGACCGCAATGCTGACTATCCAACTATTCCACCCACCACGGCGGTTTGACACCGGAGTGGCGGCCGGTCTGCAGCGCCTTCCATCAGACTCCGCGATAGCGTGCGCGGCGCCGCGGAATCAGAAGGTCAACTTAAAGACATTGCCTTTGTTGTCTTTGGCGATGCCTTTAACAGAGGCAACCACTCCCGGCGTCGGATCATAGAACTCAACATTTAGGATCGTGCCCTTGGTGCCGGTTAGCACCGCACGCGCGAAGACCCGATTTCCCAAAACATTGCCCACAAAGAAACCCGCTCCATAAACGCTGTCCCATTCGCCCGACATGCTGCCGGCCGATGGATCGTCCTGTCGAACAGGAGCCCAACTGCCACTGCAAACTTCGCCGTCCTGAAGAGTAGCGCTCAGCGTCCCGGACGCCAAGAGACCGCTAAGAGTAATCTTATAGATAGGCACAGGATTCTGCGTGGATAGCGAACCCTGAACCGGATAGAGATGTCCCGGTACCATGACCAGGCATCCCGCCAGCAAATTGGAAATACACAACAGCACAAGCCATTTCACAATCGGTCACTCCTTGAGAGGGTTTAAGTCGCGCTACTCAGCGACACACGCATAGTCAGGCCACAAACACTCCAACACTAATGCCGGCTCAGCACTCGAAAGCCACGAACCCTGCCGACGCAATAGGTCGAACCATCGGCCACACCGCCTCGACACAGTGTTTTCACCACTAGTAAATAGTCTCCCAATTACCAGACGATAGAAAATCCCAGCGCGTAGTCGGTTTGCGCATGCGCTTCAGTGCAGATTTCTCAAAGCAAATCCTACGAGCATCACAAACGCCGTTCGCGTGAGCATAAGCATGCTCAACCAAAACACGACGACCGGAGAGAATGGGAAAGAATGCCAGCGTTGGCGTCTTAACAGCAATACTCCAACTGCAATTCCAAGGGATATGAAGGGCCCATACCAAATCATCCAATCCAGCTCAGAAACGACGCTGCAATATCCTGGTTGCGGTCTGTTAAAAATCTGCATGTCGCAATCCGCGAATTGCCGATGCGTCCACCAAAACACGCGATCCGCGAAGCACACGAGGGCCACGACGAGAGCTACAACGGTAAGCCCGCTAACCAACCGCAACCGTGATCGGGCACTGCCAATCATCGGAACTTAGACCAGCGAGTGCGACAACGATTGTCAATGGCGGGCATTGAACACCTGCTGTTGACACCGCAAACCCGCCGCCTCGCAGCGCTGCGAATGCACAACCGCATCCGCATCGTACAGATGCTGAATCCGGGCCCAGGTAAACGCACCCACGTCGATTACTGCTCGTGACATACGAAATCTTACTCTACTCTCAGCCATAAATAATTCTGAAACCCAAAAGTCGCGTAGTAAAGGGTAAGCGTAAGTCGCCAGCCCCGTAAGCTGGAGCCGCAATGAAATTTCATGCAGGCGATCCGCATAACCGCTGTCTCTACTGACCGAGATTGTCGTCGGCATGATTACCTCCGTACGGAACATTTCGCCGCGCCGTCATGTATTGAACTTTGACTCAGCTCAAACCTCGCGCGCCGGCCTCAGCAAGGCTCAAAGTATAGGCCCAAGAGGGCATGGCGAATCGACTGGAACGTTCCGCCAGATCTTGGAAGCGGCAGGACAGTTACATTGTCGGGAAAGACAGCTAACATTCGGTACCGGGTCAACCCCCACGGCTCCGGACCCTTTTGTCTATGCCTGACTTCTACGATGAACTCGCACCCCTGTACCACCTGATTCACCAGGACTGGGATGCGAGCGTCCGCCGGCAAGGCGACCAGCTCTCTGCTCTGATAAAGACCGAGTGGTCCAATTCCAAGAGAGTTTTGGACGTGTCCTGTGGAATTGGGACTCAGGCCATCGGGCTTGCTGAGCACGGTTACTCCGTAGCCGGTTCAGATATCTCCGTGAATGCGATAGGAAGGGCCGAGCACGAGGCGCGTGCGCGCGGAGCCATAGTCCTCTTCTCCGTTTGCGATATGCGTCAAGCACACGATCATCACGGGAGCGGCTTTGATGTCGTCATCTCCTGCGACAACTCTCTTCCTCATCTTTTGACCGACGCTGACTTGCTGGTCGCGCTCAAGGAAATGCTCGCGTGCTTATCTGTAGGAGGTGGGTGTATCGTCAGCGTCAGAGACTATGAAAAGGAAGAACGCGGTAGGAACATTTTCAAACCTTACGGGGTGCGAATCGAAAACCAAAAACGCTATCTGATCTTTCAGGTCTGGGATTTTGAAGGTGACCACTACGATTTGGCGTTTTACTTTGTCGAGGAGGATCTCTCCAGCTCAAAGGTCAAGACGCACGTAATGCGATCCCGGTACTACGCAATTTCGATCACGCGGCTTCTTGAGTTGATGAGACAAGCCGGCTTTAAAAGCGTTCGGCGTCTCGATCATGTGTTTTACCAACCTGTTCTGTTGGGTACGCGCTCGGAATGACCTGCACTCAATCGAGCCGCTTCACGGATCACATCCCAGATTAGCCTTGATTTGCGAGCCGTACGCGCTCCAAAATTGCTCCGCCTGCTCCCGAGCTGCTGCAGTGATGTTAGGTGCATTCAGAGTACTCATAATGTTTTGCATGGCCCGCACAGTAAGAACACCTCCGCCGCATCCCTGCTGTCGTACGGAAGCATCGATGAGACCCCAAGCCGTCACTTCGTTAGGATCCATCTGGCCTGCGGGCAAATGCGGCCCAATCCTTAAGATCGCACTGAAATATCCCTCTTGCGCCGCTTCCCGCGCGTGAGCGATGGCTGCATCGATATCGACAGGGATCCCCTCGCACTCTCCGAAGTACTGGCATTCCGCCAGATCGGCTTTCGATGCCGGGATCGCACTCGCTGCCTGACTCAGCAGTTCCACGGGATTGAGTTTGTCCGCGCCCGTGCCCGCCGCTCCTTCGTCGCCGCTGATTAATATCAACCCAGCAAGTTCGGATTGAGCGAGGGCGAAGCCTGCTGCGGAGGCTTCGCGCAGCCGTTGCTGCATATCCTTCATTTGCAAACCCGATTCCGAAAGCACCCACAGGCTCGCTCCATCTCCCTGATTCGCCCGTGCAGTTACCCACGAGAGGACTTCCTTTGTGTCGACCTGGTCACAGACAGCATCAATCTCTTTGTCAAACGCGAGATCATCGTTCACCGTGGTCGTGAACCAATCCCTATCGGCGAGAGGTAACGCCTGCGCCTCAGCGACTTGACGACTCTTAAACCCGGTAAGACTGCCACGGTTCGGCCGACAATTCACCGCTGCCAATTGTCCCAACACTGGGATCGAGTGGGGATCGCCGCTCTGCGCTTTCTGCTTGAGTTCTGTCACGACGCCAACCAGTTCCCCGCCGACCAGACGATCCAACTGCTGTTCCGTTGCCCCCAACTGTTTCAGGCCCCAAGCAAACCCGGACTTGCGCCGGTTGCGGCTGGCCGCTTCCGCCGACGGGCGCGTCCATAGACTTGACACCTCGACCGGCTTCGTAGGAGCCCTTGCCAACTGAGCTGGCGTGTGATGTTCAGAAATCGTAGTAACAGGTCCGCTGGCCGCAGATCCGGACGGACTGCTGTGCTTAGGCAAGACCACCCAAACACCGATGGCAAACATCAAGAGAATGATGCCCGCGAGACCGATCCGTCTTTTTGTCATCGAATCGTCACTTCACTTCGCCGGTAGCTCGAAGAGAAACCGGCATCGTAGAGAGTTACCCTCTGATCAAGACAATCTCGACCGGAACCGGCCGGCCCACGGCCAGATCGGATGGTCTGAACCAACGATTGGTGAACTGACTAATCGCGCAGGTCGTCTCATAGTGAATCTCGAGCGTGTAGTCATTCGCCCAATCGAAGGTCAAACGGTCGCAGTCGACGGCACTGAAGACGGGTTTATCGAGATTCAGCGGCACACCTTGATCGTTGACGTAGATATCCTCGTGAACCGAACCCTCGGCACCCCCGCTCACGGACTCCATCAATACGGCGACTAGCTTTTGATTTGGCGAGATCTGCCGAAGACGCTCCTTCTGCGCCGCCGAACAGCCCCCGAGTCCGGCAAGTAGCAAAATCGAAGCGCCAAGCGCGGGAAGTTTCTTCATGATTGACGTCCTCCCGCGCCATCAAGGGCGGGGATTCCTTCTGCAAGACGGCGACGTCCCGCCGCGAGGATGTTCTTTGCGGCATTCACGTTGCGGTCGTGTACCGCTCCGCATTTGCTGCAAACCCATGCCCTTATTCCAAGACCTGCGATACCTTTAGGGCCACTGCGCGCATCGCACGCAGAACAGGTCTGGGTTGAAAACGCTTCGTCAACTTCAGCGGACGTTGCCCCTGCGAAATCGCCCTTATACCGGAGCATCGTTCGAAACGCCGACCAACTCGCATCGAGCACCGACTTGGCATGTGGTGTCTTTACGAGCGCGGAGGCATTTACGTTTCCGACAAATATCGTGTCATACCCACGCACCAAGCGAGTCGAGACTTGATGCAGGGAATCTTTCCTGCGATTGTGCGCTGAGGATCTAGGCTCGGCCACTGGCACCGCGACGCAGGCATTCAGGTACCAGCGACCGCGAGCGTCTTCGCAGATAGTTCCCGCACGAATCGGGTACGCATCGAGACCGTAGCTGCCCGGCAGACTCTCCACCCGCCGCGGCGGCTCGACCGGCAATTTCGCAAATTCTTCTTCGAACATTCCAGACTCCCTCCTGAGGCTAACCCCAATACTTGATCGCAAGTAATGAATCGCACAAAACAGCACGCCGCACCGGATACGAAGACCAGCATCAGCGTCAGGAGGATCGTCCCAGCACCCGCGATGTAGGCGCCAAGGGCCCTACCGACGATCGGCCGCGCGGCCGTCTTCATTCTCATCGATTCCGACCATTGCCCGGTGCGCCCTTAAGCGGTGGGTGCCTGCGCCATTGCCCCATCCGAGCGCGGCATCAAAAACGCCAGCACCGCGGCCACGATGAACAATGCCGCCACGTCACCATACAGATGTCCGAGATGTTCCGGATTGGCCAGCGACTGCAACCCCATGATGCCGCCGTGCACAATGCTCGACCAGACCGTGAACCAAATCAGGGTGCGGTGAGCGAGAGGGTTTCTCGATGCGATGATCAAGAACACCCCGAGAGTCGCATAGATGCCGAGAATCATCTGCAGATAGTCTGACTGACCGGCATGCCAAGCCCAACCTGATGGCCAAACGATAGTCAGCGGGTAGACGCCGACGGTAAAAATCAGACCCACCGCAACCAACACCACACGCAAATACTTGATCCGATCTGCTTCGCTCATGGCATTCCCCTTGTTATTGGCGCGCTGTGGCGGCCTGTCTTGCTTGGAAGCTGTCTCTATTTGAGCCTACGATCTCGCGGCGCGTTGCCCTCCGGACTCAGTCTACACCCAGCACACAAGGGACCGACCTCCCGTCAGCACTCCCGCCAATGCTCCGCACAGTTCTCCGTCGGCCGGGCTGTACCCACACGCGAACATGACCATGCTCCGGACCTAGAAAAAGAAAAGAACCTAGAACGCACACGCGGCGGTCTGGAAGATGATCTTTAGCGAATTCTGGGGGTAACTTGCGGACGCTTTAAGACACCCCAGCGCCAAAATCTTTACTGACGGCGGTCACCCTCTCTTACACTATGCAACAACATGGACGATGAAATCGACTATTCGCAACACAGCGAACCTGAACTCGTAGACATGTTCGGCCGCTTGGATCCCAGATACGCTCCGGCCGAATGAATTGTGCGTCGAAGTCCCAGATGTTATGCGGGCTCAGGTCTTGGCAATGGCGCCTGATCAGGAGGAACGCTCATTCACGTCCGCCAAGATGGCTATCTTTCGATGCAACGCTTGGCAGCCTGCCAAGGAAATGTCGATGGAGGCACAGCTGTCTATGACTCCGTCGTTTGAGTACACGGTACCAGACGCTCCCTATCGATTCGTGGTAATGCCACGGAGGATCATGGCGGTGTCGCTAGACGGAAAATATCTAGCCGTAAGCAGAACTGAAACAGTAACCAAGACAGCTTGGCATTTCGATTAATGATTGTCATTCCCATAAATGTCCCTAAATGGGGCCGTTACTCCCTCGCAATCCGAGCACTCGGAATCTCAGTATTTGAGCGTGACCAATCTAGCGCCAAAAAGATCGCTCGGCATGTAAACGACCGCTTCATCAGGTTGAACGGCGGTCCCGAAGACGATCTCTAACAATTAATGCCAGCGGCTGCCTCTGCCAAAACCAGACGTTGAGGGCGATCTGATATTGCTCCCGATGCGGTCGGTCAACCGAGCATGTCGGCAATTTGGCATCACCCGAAACGGTGGCTACAATCAGCGCAACGCTGTTGGGGCGGAGGGAACACGATGACAGACGCTACGATCGACCTTTTGAAAAATTATTTGTTGTTGGAGCCCGACGGGACGGCGGTTCTACTACCAGGTGGCGGGGACTTTTGGAGTCAGTTGATGTCCGGCGATGCCACCGACTCTGGCATTCGCCAGTTGATGGGCAGCGAGAAGGGGCGGCTGCTGTCGGCGTTGTCTATGGGCGCCGATTGGACAAACTGGGAAATGCATCCAGCGGGTGATGAAATCCTTTTCATGCTTGAAGGAAAAGCAACCTTTGTTCTGGACCTTTCCGACGGTTTGAGGGAGGTCGCTCTCAACGCGGGCCGCTTGCTGGTAGTTCCGAAAGGAGCGTGGCACACAGCCAAGGTGAGTGAGCCGGCACGCCTGCTGGCGATCACCGCCGGCTCAGGCACTCAACACCGCCCGGTGTAAGACGAAAGGCCGCTCGGGTCGACTCCGGAAGTGAGTATTGAAGGGGAGTTTCCGCGCCTCACCGCACGTACAGTGCCTCGAAGCTCAGTTGGAAAACGTGATTCCGGGCCCGAGGATGCCGATGAAAAGCCCGCAGATAAAGACGCTCACGATCAACCACAAGGCGCTGAATGGAATCCGGGCCTCGCCAACGCCATGATAAGCGGCATTCCGGGCGATGATGGGCGGTAGGAATAGAAAGCCGCAATTGAGACCAAACGAGGCACCGATTCCGGACACCAATATGAGACTTGGACTTATCGGATTGAAAATAGATGCGGCCGTCAGCACCACGCCGGCAGCGAGATACGCGGGCCAGACGAGACGCCGGCTATCTCCAATTCCGACTTGGCGGTGATTGACGAAGTCGATGGCGAAGCTTGCAACCCATCGAAGGCTCAAGACATAAAAGA
>Ga0116129_1001007_pt1 | contig 16109 bp, 13 predicted proteins | sample June2015DPH_17_2_FD_89732 | JGI IMG/M metagenome (GOLD analysis project Ga0116129, IMG submission 89732) | Peatland microbial communities from SPRUCE experiment site at the Marcell Experimental Forest, Minnesota, USA - June2015DPH_17_10 | ecosystem: Environmental > Terrestrial > Soil > Wetlands...
CGCATGCAGTGCTACCAGGTACTATTTACCGCATGGACGTTCGAACTGATACCAGCATCCGGGAACTGAGCCTGGGGGCTTCGATAGTCCTCTACAAAACGCCGCTCGACCGCATAGGCTCGCTGTTGTCGGACTTGGAGGCGGGGGGTGCTGCTCAGCTCTATGTCATCGACAATACTCCGGGCCCGCCCCCGGCGGCTGGCCCGGCCGCAAGCTGCGCCGCGGGGCGGTTTTCGCGCCTGGAGCTGCATCACCCGGGAAGGAATCTGGGGTACGGACGGGGGCACAACATCGCCATAGCGCGGTCCACGCCCAAACATAAATATCATTTAATCTGCAACCCCGACATCACCCTGGGCGAAGATACCCTCGCGATTCTGTATGACTTCATGGAGGCCAATCCGGACGTCGGTCTTTGCATGCCAAAATTGGTGGGGCCGGATGGGGAGACCCATTTCTGTTGCCGGCGCTCGCCCGTGGCCCTGGATTATGTCAGCCAGCTGGTGTTGCCCGGCAGCTGGGGTAGGCGCCGCAAGCATTCCTTGGAAATGCGCTCCCGGGATTACGGCCAAACCATGGAGGTCCCGTGTCTATCCGGAGCATTCATGTTCTTCCGCAGCGAGGTTTTGAGCCGGTTGGGGGGATTCGACGACCGCTTTTTTCTCTATTTCGAGGATTTTGACCTATCGGCGCGTGCACGGAAATTGGGGAAGAACGTTTACTTCCCCTATACCTGGGTGGTGCATGAACGACAAAGCGGACATCGATCCTCCTGGCAGCTCAAGGCGCGCTTTGCAGCCTCGGCTTGCCGGTATTTTGCGAAGTGGGGATGGCTGTCTTCGAGTGGCGACAAGGATGGTGGCGACGAGGAAGGTGGTGACGAGGAGAGTGGTGGTGCGTCGCATCCGACGCATTCCTCGCATCCATAGAGCGGCTGAGAGGGCGGCCATAAATTGGCGCAGCGTTCAACCTATCGGACAATTCCTACGACACACTCGATGCATCCGCACTTTCGGCCTCTGTAATTATTGATAGACTCGCGCGCATCGGACCGGCGCGTAGCGGGAAGGAGCATGAGTCGGTGAGCACGGTGATCACAAGTTTGTTAGCCGCGACCTTCGGAGTGTCGCTCATTGTCGTCGGCTGGGTCCGGCGCTATGCGCTAAGCAACAACATCCTGGATTTGCCGAACGCCCGCAGCTCCCATAGCCGCCCCATGCCGCGTGGCGGCGGACTGGCGATTTTCCTATCATTCGCCGCAGCCTCGTTCGCGCTGTGTCTCGGCAATTTGCTCGACGTCAAAACCACCCTGACGCTGCTTGCGGCCGGCGGCTCCATCGGAATCGTGGGATTCCTCGACGATCGCTGGGATTTGCGCGCGCGCACCCGCTTGGCGGTGCACCTGGCTGCGGCCGTGTTCGTGATCGCCATGCTCGGCGGCCTGCCTGAAGCGCAGCTGGCGCGCTGGGGCATGGCCGAATTCTGGGTGGGTAGCATCTTCACAGTCCTTGTCATTGTGTGGGGCACCAACCTGTTCAACTTCATGGACGGAATCGACGGCATCGCCGCCAGCGAAGCCATCTTTTTTTCCGTGGCCGGCGCCTGGCTCAATTGGCCGAACGGGGATATGGGAATGAACGTGGCGCTGCTCAGCGTGGCGGCAGCGACGCTTGGATTCCTGGCGTGGAATTGGCCGCCGGCGCGCATCTTCATGGGTGATGTGGGCAGCGGATTCCTGGGCTTCATGGTCACCGCGTTGGCCATACTTGCCAGCCGCCGCGGCGGCACCCCGATCGAGGTCTGGCCGATTTTGGGCGGAGTTTTCGTGGTCGATGCGACCACCACGCTGATCCGGCGCATCTTGCGCGGCGATGCCTTCATGGAGCCGCACTGCATGCACGCCTTTCAACATCTGGCGCGCCGCCTCAACAGCCACAGCCGGGTCACCTTGATGGTGATCGCGGTCAATTTGTTCTGGCTGTTTCCCTGGGCCTATTTCGTCAACCGGCATCCTGCCCTCGGCCCCGTGTGCGTGGCCGCGGCGTTGACTCCCCTGGTCGTTATTGCGCTCTTGTCGGGTGCCGGAAAGGTCCATCCCTGTCCCTAAAATGCCACGCAAGTCCATTTTTGGATGATAGAGTTTGAGCCTTCAGGCCCACCGTCCTAGGGCCATAGCGGAGCAGCGATTGACCAAGACAGCTTTGATCACCGGGATCACCGGCCAGGATGGCGCGTACCTCGCCGAATTCCTCCTCGCCAAGGGCTACTCGGTTCACGGCATCAAACGACGCTCATCGCTGTTCAATACCGACCGCATCGATCATCTCTATCAGGATCCGCACGAGAAGAATCTGCGCCTGAAGCTGCATTTCGGCGATTTGACGGATTCGACCAATCTCATCCGCATCATCCAGGAAGTGCAGCCGGATGAGATTTACAACCTGGCTGCGCAGAGCCACGTTGCGGTCTCCTTCGAGACTCCGGAGTACACGGCGAACTCCGATGCCATCGGCACCTTGCGGGTGCTCGAAGCCATCCGCATCCTCGGCATGGAAAAGAAGACGCGCTTCTATCAGGCGTCCACGTCGGAAATGTTCGGCAAGGTGCAGGAAATTCCGCAAAAGGAGACGACGCCCTTCTATCCACGCTCCCCCTACGGCGCCGCGAAAGTGTATGCCTACTGGATCACCGTCAACTACCGCGAAGCCTATGGCATGTTCGCCTGCAACGGCATTCTCTTCAATCACGAATCTCCGCTGCGCGGCGAAACCTTTGTCTCGCGCAAGATCACCCGCGCCATGACGCGTATCAGCGTCGGGCTGCAAGACACGCTGCACTTGGGCAACCTCGACAGCTTGCGCGACTGGGGCCATGCCCGGGATTATGTGCGTGCGCAGTGGTTGATGCTGCAGCACGACACGCCGGAGGATTTCGTCATCGCCACGGGCAAGCAGTACTCGGTGCGCGATTTCGTGCTGGCGACGGGCGCGTTGCTCGGCATGAAAATCGAATGGCAGGGCAAAGGCGTCGAGGAGGTGGGCATCGACACCGTCTCGAAGCGCAGCATCGTGCGCGTCGACCCGCGATATTTCCGCCCCACGGAAGTCGAGACCTTGCTGGGCGATCCGAGCAAGGCCAAGCAAAAGCTCGGCTGGAGCGCGCAAGTGAGCTTCTCCAAGCTGGTCGAGGAAATGGTCGAAAGCGACTTGGATCTGGCGAAGCGGGATGCCCTGGTCGCCAAAGAGGGGTATAAAGTTTACAAACATCACGAGTAGAGAATTCAGTGGAAATAAGTAAAACCGCGCGCATCTACGTCGCCGGTCATCGAGGTTTGGTCGGCTCCGCGGTGGTCAGAGCCCTGAACGCCCAGGGTTACCGCAACCTCATCGTACGAACTCATCAAGAATTGGATCTGACCGAGCAGCGCGACGTGCGCGAGTTCTTCGACGCCGAGAAACCGGCAGCGGTGATCATGGCCGCGGCCCGTGTCGGCGGCATCTACGCCAACAGCTCCAAGCCCGCCGTGTTCATCCGCGATAATTTGATGATGCAGGACAACGTCATCGACGCGGCTCATAGAGCGGGGGTCGCGAAGTTCGTATTTCTGGGATCGAGCTGCATCTATCCGAAGATGGCGCCGCAGCCGATCAAGGAGGACTACCTGCTGACCGGGCCGCTGGAGGCCACCAACGAGTGGTACGCGGTGGCGAAGATCGCGGGCTTGAAGATGTGCCAGGCGTATCGGCGCGAATTCAACTTCAATGCCATCTCATTGATGCCGACCAATCTGTACGGGCCGGGCGATAATTTCGACCGTGAGAATTCGCACGTGCTGCCCGCCTTGATCCGGCGCTTTCACGAAGCGAAGCTGCGCGATGACGCGGCGGTCACGGTGTGGGGCACGGGCACGCCGCGGCGCGAGTTCCTGCACGTCGATGACATGGCGGACGCCGTCGTGTATTTGCTGCAGCAATACGATGCCGAGCCGATCGTGAACATCGGCTGGGGCAAGGATGTCACGATTCGCGAGCTGGCCGAACTGGTGATGTCGATCGTCGGTTTCCGGGGCAAGCTCGCCTTCGACAGCGCCAAGCCCGACGGCACGCCGCGCAAGCTGCTCGACACGCAGCGCCTGACGTCGCTCGGATGGCAGCCGAAGATTTCGCTCAAAGAGGGCATCGCGCAGACTTATCGATGGTTCGTCGCGCACGCCGCCGACGCGCGCCTGTAAGGGATCTGCACATACTGTTCTTGCATGGGAAGCGTTCTAGTCACCGGCGGAGCCGGATACATCGGCAGTCACGTGGTGCGCCAGCTCGGCGAGGCCGGCGAGCAGGTGCTGGTCATCGACAACCTCGTGAAGGGCTTCCGTCAGGCGGTGACGGCCGGCGATCTGGTGGTCGCGGACGTCGGCGACCAGCCGCTCGTATCGCGCCTGATGGCCGAGTATCAAGTCGACACCGTCATGCATTTCGCCGCGCATACCATCGTGCCGGAGTCCGTGGCGCAGCCGCTGAAGTACTACGGCAACAACACCTGCGCCACCCGCAGCCTGCTGCAGGCTTGCCTCGACAACCAGGTCAAGCACCTGGTGTTCTCCTCGACCGCGGCCGTCTACGGTATGCCTGAGGATGGCTACGCGGATGAAGAATCTCCGACCCGGCCCATCAATGCCTACGGCACCTCCAAGCTCATGAGCGAATGGATGCTGCGGGACGTCGCGGCGGTCAATCCGCTGCGCTACGTATGCTTGCGCTATTTCAACGTGGCGGGTTCGCACCCCGGCGGTAAAATCGGCCAGTCGACGCCGGGTGCGACCTTGCTGACCAAGGTGGCCTGCGAGGCCATGGTCGGCAAGCGTACCCATGTATCGGTGTTCGGCACCGATTATCCGACGCCTGACGGCACCGGGGTGCGCGACTATCTGCACATCGAGGATCTGGCGGCCGCTCATCTGAATGCGCTCGAGTATCTGCGCGGCGGCGGCAAGTCGAGCACGCTGAATGTGGGCTACGGCCATGGCTATTCGGTGCGCGAGGTGCTGCGCATGGTCGAGACCGTGGGTGGCAAGCCCTTGGTGGTGCGCGAAGAGGGGCGCCGCCCGGGAGATCCCGCCTACCTGGTGGCCCGCGCGGACCGCATCCGCAGCGAGCTCGGCTGGCGACCGCGCCACGATGATCTTGGCGCCATCGTTTCCAGCTCCCTCGCCTGGGAAGAGAAGCTCAAGCACGATCCCTGGGCTTGAGGCCTGGCTGACTTCCCAAGCTTTACTTGAGGGGTCAAAACCGCTACCCTTTCAGCGAAATTTCCTTGTTAAATCAGAATATTACGAATGCGTATCACTATTTTCGGCTCCGGCTACGTGGGCCTGGTCACGGGCGCTTGCCTCGCCGATGCCGGCAATCAGGTCGTGTGCGTCGACGTCGATGAACGCAAAATCGCCATGCTGACCCAGGGCGAGGTTCCCATTCACGAACCGGGACTGGAATCCCTCGTCCAGCGCAACATGGCCGCGGGACGCCTGCACTTCACCACGGACGCCAAGGAGGGCGTCGATCATGGCCTGTTCCAGCTGATCGCCGTCGGCACACCGCCCGAGGAGGACGGCTCGGCGGACCTTCGTCATGTACTGGCCGTGGCCCGCACCATCGGCGAGCATATGTCGGATTACAAGGTGGTCATCACCAAGTCGACCGTGCCCGTCGGCACGGCCGACAAGGTGCGCACCGCGGTTCAGGAGTCCCTCGCGGCGCGCGGCGCCGCGATCGAATTCGACATGGTGTCGAATCCGGAATTCCTGAAGGAGGGCGCGGCCATCGGCGATTTCACCCGTCCGGACCGCGTCGTCGTCGGTACCGACAGCCAACGCGCGACGGAGTTGCTGCGGGCGCTGTACGAGCCCTTCACGCACAACCGTGAGCGCATGATCGTGATGGACGTACGTTCGGCGGAGCTTACCAAGTACGCGGCCAACGCCATGCTCGCCACGAAAATAAGTTTCATGAATGAATTGGCCAATCTCGCCGAGCATTTGGGCGCCGACATCGAGCAGGTGCGCATCGGCATTGGTTCGGATCCGCGCATCGGCTATGCCTTCATCTATCCGGGCTTGGGGTTTGGTGGATCGTGTTTTCCCAAGGATGTAAAGGCACTGCGCCGCTCAGCGCAGGAGGTCGGCTACGATGAGAGCATCTTGAGCGCCGTGGAAAACGTCAATAATCGTCAGAAAGGGAAGCTGTTCAAGAAAATCGCCGCGCATTTCGGTAGCTTGAGCGGCAAGACATTTGCGGTTTGGGGCCTGGCCTTCAAGCCCAATACCGACGACATGCGCGAGGCGGCCAGCCGGGTATTGATCGAATCGTTGTGGGCGGCGGGTGCGACGGTGCGCGCCTATGACCCGGTGGCCATGCCCGAATGCCGGCGCATCTACGGCGAACGGGCGGATCTTACGCTGTGCAGCAACAGTACTCAGACGCTGCAGGGCGCGGATGCGTTGGTGATCGTGACCGAATGGCGCGAGTTTCGCAGTCCGGATTTCGACGAGATCAAGGCGAGCTTACGCGCGCCGGTGATATTCGACGGGCGCAACCTCTACGACCCGGCGCACATGGCGCGGGCGGGATTCAGTTATTATGCCATTGGACGAGGTTTGAATTCGAAATGAGCGACTCGATACCATGTTGATTCCGGTGATTTTGTCCGGCGGCGCGGGCACCAGGCTGTGGCCGCTGTCGCGCGAGATGTATCCGAAGCAGCTGCTGGCGCTGACCAGCAAGCAAACCATGCTGCAGGACACGGCTACCAGGCTCGCGGGGATTGCCGGTGCCGCAGCGCCCATCGTGGTGTGCAACGAGGCGCATCGCTTCACCGTCGCCGAACAGCTGCGTGCGTTGAACATTCAAGCGGCGGCGATATTGTTGGAGCCTGCGGGACGCAACACCGCTGCAGCCGTCGCACTGGCGGCGCTCAAGGCCCTCGAGATCAGCAGCGAGGCGACCCTGGTGGTGGGGCCTGCGGATCACGTGATGCGCGATACGCGCGGCTTTCAACAAGCGGCCGCGCTCGCCGCCACGCTCGCCGCCGAGGGCAAGCTCGTGACTTTCGGCATCGTCGCGCATGCGCCCGAAACCGGGTACGGCTATATCCGCCGCGACCAGGGCACAGGGCCGGCATTCACCGTGGCGAAGTTCATCGAGAAGCCGCCGCTCGAGCAGGCGCGGCAGTTCGTCGCCTCCGGCGATTACTACTGGAACAGCGGCATGTTCGTGTTCAAGGCCGAGCGCTACCTGGCCGAACTGGCCGCCTTTGCACCCGACATTCTGCAAGCCTCGACCGCTGCTTTCAAGGCGGCCAAGACGGATCTGGATTTCGTGCGTATCGACAAGGCCGAGTTTGCCGAGTGCCGCAGCGAATCCATCGATTACGCGGTGATGGAGAAGACCAAGGACGCCTTGGTGTTGCCGCTCGATGTGGGCTGGAGCGACGTCGGCTCATGGTCCTCGCTGTTCGATGCGTTGCCGGCGGATGAAGAGGGCAACGTGCTGCAGGGCGATGTCATGGTTCACGACACCCACGATTGCTATGTGCATTCGACCAGCCGGCTGGTGGCGGCCGTGGGCATGGACGATCACATCATCGTCGAGACCAAGGATGCCATCCTGGTGGCACCCAAGGCTCGCGTCCAGGACGTCAAGAATCTGGTCGCCATGCTCAAGAAATCCGGCCGCAGCGAGTCCACGTTGCACCGCGAGGTATTCAGGCCCTGGGGCAGCTACGACAGCATCGACAACGGCGATCGCTTCCAGGTGAAGCGCCTGTCGGTGAAGCCGGGCGGCGTGCTGTCCTTGCAGATGCATCACCATCGCGCCGAGCATTGGATCGTGGTGCAGGGCACGGCCCGCATCACCTGCAACGACAAGACCTTCCTGCTCTCGGAGAACGAGTCCACCTATATTCCCATCGGTGCCACGCATCGCATCGAAAACCCCGGCAAGGTCTCATTGCACATCGTCGAGGTGCAGTCCGGGTCCTACCTCGGCGAGGACGACATCGTGCGCTTCGAAGACAACTATGGCCGCAAGGGCACCAATTCTTGAAATCGATCACCTGCTTCAAGGCCTACGACCTGCGCGGGCGCATTCCCGGCGAGCTGAATGACGACGTGGCGTACCGGGTGGCGCGCGGTTACGCGCAGTTCCTTACCCCCAAGCGCATCGTCGTCGGCAGGGACATCCGCCTGTCGAGCGCCGGCCTCACCGATGCGGTGTGCCGCGGCTTGACCGACAGCGGCGTCGATGTCCACGACATCGGGGTGTGCGGCACCGAGGGTGTGTATTTCGCGACCTTCAACGACGGCGACGCGGACGGCGGCATCATGATCACCGCGAGCCACAACCCGTCGGATTACAACGGTATGAAGTTCGTGCGCGAGTCTTCCAAGCCGATCAGCGGCGACAACGGCCTGCAGGAAATCCGCAAGTTCGCCGAAGCCGCGCAGTTTCCGGCCGCGCCCCGCAAGGGTGTGCGGCACGCCGTCGACATCTCCAGCGCGTATATCGCGCATCTGCTGTCGTACGTCGACAGGGCGCTGTTGAAACCGCTCAAGATCGTCGTCAACGCGGGCAACGGCGGCGCCGGCTTGATTGTCGACAAGCTCGAGCCGCACCTGCCGTTCGAGTTCGTCAAGGTGCATCACGAGCCCGACGGGAATTTTCCCAACGGCATCCCGAATCCGATGCTGGAAGAGAATCGTGCCTCCACCATACAGGCCATCATCGCCAACAAGGCCGATTTCGGCATCGCCTGGGACGGGGATTTCGACCGTTGTTTTCTGTTCGACGAAACCGGCGGATTCATCGAGGGCTACTACATCGTAGGTTTGCTGGCCTCCGTGCTGCTGCGCGGCCAGCCCGGCGGCAAGGTAGTGCATGATCCACGCCTGACGTGGAATACCATCGAGGTCGTCGAGGCGAGCGGCGGCGTGGCGGTGTTGTCCAAGTCCGGGCATGCTTTCATCAAGCAGCGCATGCGTGAGGTCGACGGGGTGTACGGCGGCGAGATGAGCGCCCACCATTATTTTCGGCGTTTCTCGTACTGCGACAGCGGCATGATTCCCTGGCTCATCGTCGCGCAGATCATCAGCGAGACGCGGCAAAGCCTGTCGCAGCTGGTGAACGAGCGCATCGCCAAGTATCCCGCCAGCGGCGAACTCAACTACCGGGTGCCCGATGCCAAGGCCGCGATCGCGGCGGTCGAGAAGCGCTATGGCCCGCAGGCGGCCTCGGTCGATCGCACCGACGGGATATCCTTCGAATTCACCGATTGGCGCCTGAATCTGCGTACCTCGAACACCGAACCGCTGCTGCGTCTCAATGTCGAGGCGCGCGGTTCGCTGCCGTTGATGAAAGCCAAGACCGAGGAGGTACTGGCGTTGCTCAAGTCCCAGGGCGCCGTCGCCGCGGACCACTGATCCTCGAAGACGGCGACATGCCCAGCACTCCCAAACTCAGCGTCGTCGTTCCCGTGTACAACGAGGAGGCTGTGTTGCCGACGCTGTTCTCGCGTCTGTATCCGGCGCTCGATGCGCTGGCCATCGCCTACGAGATCGTGTTCGTCAACGACGGCAGCAAGGATCGCTCGGCGGCGCTGCTGCGCGAGCAGTTCCAGCGCCGTCCCGAGCACACCCGCGTGGTGCTGTTTCACGCGAACTTCGGCCAGCATTCCGCGGTCATGGCGGGCCTCGCGTATGCCCGCGGCGACTATGTGGTGACGTTGGATGCGGATCTACAGAATCCGCCCGAGGAGATCGGCAAGCTGGTGTCGAAGCTGGACCAGGGCTACGACTATGTCGGTACGATTCGCCAGCAGCGCCAGGATTCCCTGTGGCGGCGCACGTTCTCCAAGATCATCAACAAGCTGCGCGAATGGATCACGCCGGTGCGCATCACCGACCAGGGCTGCATGATGCGCGGTTATGCGCGCTCGGTGGTGGAGGCGCTCAATCAGACGCGCGAGGTCAACACCTTCATTCCGGCGCTGGCGTCGATTTATGCGATGAATCCGGTGGAAGTGCCGATCGCGCACGAGGAGCGCTTCGCCGGCCGCTCGAAGTACTCGATGTACAGCCTCATCCGATTGAACTTCGATTTGATCACCGGCTTCTCCGTGGTGCCGCTGCAGCTGTTCTCCATGACCGGCATGTTGGTGGCGCTGTTTTCGGCGCTGGCGTTCTTGGTGCTGCTGGTGCGCCGCATATTCGTCGGCTCCGAGGCCGAAGGATTGTTCACGCTGTTCAGTATTGTGTTCCTGTTGATCGGCGTGGCGCTGTTCGGCATCGGGCTGCTGGGCGAATATGTCGGCCGCATATATGCGCAGGTGCGCGAGCGGCCGCGCTACATCGTCGAGGCGGTGCTGGAGGCGGAAGGCGGGGAAGCGCTGTGACGCGGAAAGCCTCGTGACGCGGGCGGTGGTGTTTGCCTACAGCGAAGTCGGTGTTCGCTGCGTGCGCGAGCTGTTGCTGCAAGGCGTGCAGATTCCCTTGCTGTTCACGCACGCGGACGACCCGCACGAGAGTCAATGGTTCGGCAGCGTGCGCCAGCTGGCCGAGAAGCACGGCGTGCAGGCCGTGACACCGGATTCTCCCAATACGGACCAGTGGATCGCCGCAGGGCGCGCGGCGCAGCCGGATTTCGTGTTCTCCTTCTACTATCGCTACATGCTCGGAAAGGCATGGCTGACGCTGCCCGCCTTGGGCGCGTTGAACATCCACGGCTCGCTGCTGCCCAAGTACCGCGGCCGCGCGCCGGTGCATTGGGCCATCATTCACGGCGAAACCGTTACCGGCGCCAGCCTGCATTACATGGTGGAGAAGCCTGACGCCGGTGCGCTGGTCGACCAAGAGTCCGTGCCGATTCTACCGAACGACAACGCGCTCCAGGTCTCCGTGAAGGTGGCTGCGGCGGCCGAGCAGGTGCTGCGGCGCAGTCTGCCGCGGCTGATCGCCGGCACGGCGGAGATGAGGCCGCTCGACCTTGCGCAGGGTTCGTATTTCGGACGGCGCAGCCCGGAGGATGGGCGCATCGATTGGCGCCTGGGCGCCGGCGCCGTGCACGACCTGGTACGCGCGGTGGCGCCGCCGTTTCCGGGTGCATTCACCGAGGTGAGCGGGCAGCGCATCGCGATTCTCGAGACCCGCCTGGACAGCCAAGGGGCGAAATACCCGGGATCCCAGCCCTGTCTGTATACACAAGACGGCGACTGGTATGTCGATTGCGCCGATGGGCGGCGCCTTAAGATTCTGCAATTGGCCGTAAACGGTGTCCCTGTGGCGCACAATGGCGTCCCGCCGGCCTTGAGGCAGCAGCCGCTGGTGCTCGGGCGCGGCGCCACGGAAAACCCAGAGACAGGCTAAGAAGGCTCAATCGTGAAAAACGTCCTCATCCTCGGTGTCAATGGCTTCATTGGGCACCACTTGAGCAAGTACATTCTGGCGCATACCGATTGGCATATCTTCGGCATGGACCTGCAGTCCGAGCGAGTCGCGACGCTGCTCGCCAATCCGCGCTTCCATTTCGTCGAAGGCGACATCACGATCAACCTCGAATGGGTGGAGTACCACGTGCGCAAGTGCGACGTGGTGCTGCCGCTGGTGGCCATTGCGACGCCGGCCACCTACGTGCGCGAGCCGCTGCGGGTGTTCGAACTGGATTTCGAGGCGAACCTGCCCATCATCCGCCACTGCGTGAAGTACAAGAAACGCGTGGTATTTCCTTCCACCTCGGAAGTGTACGGCGCGAGCCGCGACAAGGAGTTCGATCCGGAGACTTCCGAACTGGTGCTCGGACCGATCCACAAGCAACGCTGGATCTATTCCTGCGTCAAGCAGCTCTTGGATCGCATCATCTGGGCGTATGGACAGCAGGGGCTGCAATTCACTTTGTTCCGCCCCTTCAACTGGGTGGGCTCCGGCCTGGACAGCATGGACGACCCGAAGGAGGGCAGCTCGCGGGTGCTCACGCAATTCCTCGGCCACATCGTGCGCGGCGAGCCGATCAAGCTGGTGGAGGGCGGGACGCAGACCCGGGCCTTTACCTACATCGACGATGCGGTGGAATGCCTGACGACCATCATCGACAATCCGAACGGCATCGCCGACGGCAAGATCTACAACATCGGCAATCCGCACAATCTGTATTCGATTCGCCAGCTGGCGCAGATGATGCTCGAGATCGCGCTGGCGCGGCCCGAGTACGCACCCACGGCGCGCACCACCACGTTGGTGGATATCTCCGCGCTGGCCTATTACGGCAAGGGCTACGCAGACATCCCGGCGCGGCTGCCCTCGATCAGGAACACCACGGCGGAACTCGGCTGGACGCCGAAGACCGACATGCGGACGGCGCTCAACGCCATTTTCGATTCCTACGCGCACAGTCTCCCGTCCGCCTCGGCGCTGTTGTCGCGCGATGCTTGAGAACACGCGCATCGGCCTGAAGGTCGATGTGGATACGTTGCGCGGCACCCGCGAAGGCGTGCCGCGCTTGACCGCGCTGCTGAAGAAGCACGGCCTCGAGGCCACGTTTTATTTTTCCGTCGGTCCCGACAACACCGGGCGTGCGCTGCGCCGCGTGTTCCGCAAGGGCTTCGCCAAAAAAGTCGCGCGCACCTCGGTAGTCAAACATTACGGCATCAAGACCCTGATGTACGGCGTGCTGTTGCCGGGACCGCACATCGGCCGGCGGGCCGGTGCCGTGATGCGCGGCGTGCATGATGCGGGCTTCGAGGTGGGTTTGCACACCTTCGATCACGTGCGCTGGCAGGATTACGTCGCGACGGCCTCGGCGGCGTGGACTCGCGCCGAGTTCGAACGCGGCATGCACGCCTTTCAGCAGGTGTTCGGCTTTGCAGCCGCCTCGCATGCCGCCGCGGGCTGGCAGATCAATGTGCATGGCCTCGAGCTCGAGCGCGAGTACGGCCTCAAATTCGCCAGCGACACGCGCGGGCGCACGCCGTTCTGGCCCGCACTCGCGGGCGGGGCGACATCGTGCCTGCAGCTGCCGACCACGCTGCCCACCTTCGATGAGTTGCTAGGACAGGGCGGCATCGATGAATCCAACATCGCCCAGAGCGTGTTCGAGCGCTCGCTGGCGCAGGCGGGCGGCGGCGAGTCCCAGGTGTTCACCTTGCACGCCGAGCTCGAGGGCATGCGCCTGCTCGAGGCTTTCGATGCCTTGCTGCAAAAATGGCGCGCAGCGGGGGCCCGCATCGGCGGCATGGGCAGCCTGCATGCGCACGTTCAGGCCCAGCCGCTGCCGCATCAAGCGATACTGATGGGTGAGGTGGCGGGGCGCTCGGGCCTGTTGGCCGTGCAGGCACCGATCGCGACGAGCACGTGAAGACGCGCACGTGAACCAGGCTTCGGCAAAGGCCGTGCGCGAACGATGGCTGTACATCGGACTCGCTGCGATGCTCGGCGGCCTGTGGCTCGCGAGCCTTGGAGAGCGGCCGCTGTTCAATCCCGACGAGGGACGCTACGCGGAAATTCCGCGCGAGATGCTGGCGGGCGGCGATTGGGTCATACCGCACCTGAACGGTGTGGCGTACGCGGAAAAGCCGCCGCTGCAATACTGGGCCACGGCCTTGAGCTACCGCCTGTTCGGCGTCAACGAATTTGCGGCGCGGCTCTACTGCGCGCTGTGCGCCTTGGGGACCATCGTCCTGGTTTGGCTCATGGCGCACCGCGAAGGCGGCGAGCAGGCCGCGTGGCGAGCGGCCGCGGTTCTTTCCAGCATGCTGATATTCGCCGTGCTCGGCCAACTCTTGACGCTGGACATGAGCCTAACGTTTTACCTGACCTTGAGCCTGACGGGCTTCCTGTTCGCACAGCCCGAGGCGGGCAGCACGTCCTCGGGCGTGGCCTCGGGCGCTGCCCCGGGCGCTGCCCCGGGCGCAGCGTCGCGCCGCTGGATGCTCCTGGCGTGGGCCGCCGCGGCCTTGGGCGTGATGAGCAAGGGCATCGTTGCGGCGGTCATCCCGGCGGCGGTGCTCGTCATTCATTCGCTCTGGACCCGTGATTTTTCCCCATGGCGGCGCTTGCACTGGGCGATTGGATTGCCGTTGTTCTTAGCGATAGCCGTGCCCTGGCACTGGCTGGCAGCGCGCCGAGACGGCGATTTCCTGCAGTTCTACTTCGTGCATGAGCACCTGGCGCGCTATCTGACCCCGATCGCGCAGCGCGTCGAACCGTGGTGGTTTTTTCTTGCCGTGTTCGTCGGCGGAAGCGCGCCGTGGACACTCTCGGCGCTGCGCGTGGTCGCCGGCGGCTGGCGCCGTCAGCGCGCCGCGGGCTTCGATGCGCGCCTGTTTCTGTGGATATGGGTGGTGTTCGTCGTGGGGTTCTTTTCCATGTCGGATTCCAAGCTGATGCCCTACATACTGCCGATCATGCCGGCCTTGGCGGTGGCCGTGGCGTTGTCGCCGCCCGAGCTGTTCAAACGTGATTGCCTGATCACGGCGATCTTCACCCTCATCGTGGGTTTAAGTCTAGGCTGGGCCAGCCTGCATTGGCCGCAAGTGCTGTCCTCGTCCAATCGCGCTGCCTACTTCCTGCCGCTGGCGAGACCGGCCGCGAAGATCGCGGCGCTGCTGTCGGTGTCGGGGGCGTTCGTGCTGGTGCAGGGCGCGCGCGACCCAACCCGCGCCGGCGTTTTCCTCGGCGTCGGCTGGTGCCTCGCCTGGGTGTGGCTCGGAGTCGCTGCCGCCGCCGTCGCGCCCGTGTATTCCGGTGTCGCGCTGGCGGATGCGATCCCCGCGGGCGAGCGCCAGGCGCCGATCTACTGCATTGCCACGTACGATCAAACGCTGGAGTTCTACTTGCAGCGCACCGTTACGCCGGTGCGGTTTCGCGGCGAGCTCGAGTACGGTCTAAGCAAGCATCCCGGTGCGGCCATCGCCGATCTCGAGGAGTTCAAGCGGCGCTGGTTGGCCGACCCCCAAGGATTCGCAGTCATGGAGCCTTCGATGTTCGAAAAATTGCAGAGCGGCGGACTTCCCATGCGTGTCATCGGCCATACCGCCGACCGGCTGCTGGCGGCGCGCCAATGACGCTGGTCACCTGGGTGCTCATTCTCACGGGCGTGGGCATGAATGCCGCGGCGCAATTGCTGCTCAAGACTGCGACGCGTCCACTCGGCGCTTTCACGGAATTCAATGCCGATACGCTGATGCGCAGCATCGCAGTGCTTGCGGTCAGCGTGCCCTTCTGGGCGGGAATGATGTGCTACGCGGTCAGCGTTTGCGTCTGGCTCGCTGCCTTGTCCAAGGCACCGGTGAGCGTAGCCTATCCCATGCTCTCGCTCGGCTATGTAGTCGTGGCGGCAGTCTCTGCGATGTGGCTGGGCGAGACTTTGAGCCTGGCGAAAATACTGGGCATTGCACTGATCTGTGCCGGAGTGTTGCTGGTGTCGAGGAGTTCGATTTGAAGACGGTGGCACGTCCACGCTGCAGTCGTGCAGCACCTTGCGACGCTTGAGTGGATGACGCAGACTTTCGCGTCAATTCAAGCTCTTAAGGAATTCCAAACATGAAGCGCTTTATGATTCTTGCCCTGGGCAGTGCGGTATTGTCCGCGCCGTTGTACGCGGCACTGGCCCCCGGCGCTCAGGCGCCTGATTTCACCACCGAGGCTTCGCTCGCCGGCAAACCTTTCTCGTTTTCGCTCGCCGAGGCGCTGAAGAACGGTCCCGTGGTCCTGTATTTTTATCCCGCGGCCTTCACCAAGGGCTGCACGATCGAAGCGCATAACTTCGCCGAAGCCACCGACAAGTTCAAGGCGCTGGGCGCGACCGTGATCGGCGTGTCGCACGACAACATCGATACGCTGAACAAGTTCTCGGTGAGCGATTGCCGCAACAAGTTTGCCGTGGCATCCGACGCCGATCAGAAGATCACCAAGGAATACGACGCGGTGCTCAAGATCAAGCCCGAGTACGCCGATCGCACCTCGTACGTGATTGCGCCGAACGGCAAGATCATTTACGAGTACACGGCCTTGGACCCGGACAAGCATGTCGAGAACACCATGGCCGCCGTCGAGAAGTGGAAGGCGGAGC
>Ga0116129_1001008_pt1 | contig 16079 bp, 12 predicted proteins | sample June2015DPH_17_2_FD_89732 | JGI IMG/M metagenome (GOLD analysis project Ga0116129, IMG submission 89732) | Peatland microbial communities from SPRUCE experiment site at the Marcell Experimental Forest, Minnesota, USA - June2015DPH_17_10 | ecosystem: Environmental > Terrestrial > Soil > Wetlands...
CGGTGCCGGATCCGCGGCTGGAGAAGCTGGCCGCGATAGTTCATCCGGAGAAGATTCTGCCGACCACGGTGGAATTCGTGGACATTGCGGGGCTGGTGGCCGGGGCATCGAAGGGTGAAGGATTGGGCAACAAATTCCTCGCGCACATTCGCGAAGTGGATGCCATCGCGCACGTGGTGCGTTGCTTCGAGAACGACGACATCATTCACGTGGCCGGCAAGATCGACCCAGCGAATGATATCGAAGTAATCAACACCGAGCTGGCGCTGGCCGATCTCGACAGCGTGGAGCGGGCGTATCAGAAGTCGGTGAAGGCGGCGAAGACGGCCGACAAGGATGCGATCAAGATCCGCGATGTGCTCGAGCGGGTGCGCAAGCAGTTAAACGAGGCGAAGCCCGTGCGGACTTTAGGGCTTGATGCCAATGAGAGGGCGGTGCTCAGGGACATGCACCTGCTCACCGACAAACCGATCATGTACGTCGCCAATGTTGACGAGAATGGTTTTACCGACAATCCGCGGCTGGATCGTGTTCGTGAACTGGCGAAAGCGGAGGGCGCGGTGGTGGTGCCGGTGTGCGCCGCGATCGAGGCGGAGATTTCTCAGCTCGATGAGGCGGACCGGGGCGACTTCCTCAAGGAGCTCAAGCTGGATGAACCGGGACTGAACCGGGTGATCCGGGGCGGGTATTCGCTGTTGGGGCTGCAGACCTATTTTACCGCCGGGGTGAAAGAGGTGCGGGCTTGGACGGTGCATCGGGGAGCCACGGCGCCGCAGGCCGCCGGGGTGATTCACACGGATTTCGAGCATGGATTCATCCGGGCGGAGGTCATCGCCTATGACGACTTCATCGCGAATAAGGGTGAGGCGGGCGCCAAGGAGGCCGGAAAGTTGAGATTGGAAGGGAAGGAATACATTGTCAGGGAAGGCGATGTGATGCACTTTAGGTTCAATGTTTAAGGGTTTGAGGGCCCGGCTGGCCAGACCGGACCGGGGAGGGCGTCTGCCTTGACAGGGTAGGAGGCGTCTCGCAGAATCCGCGGCTCTTTGGGGTCGCGCGGCCTGACGGCAGCGATGGTTTTGAGTCGATGGTGAGGTAGCTCAGCTGGTTAGAGCACGGCACTCATAATGCCGGGGTCGAGGGTTCGAGTCCCTCTCTCACCACCAATTAAATCGGATAGAAATTTACGGCCGGATTGCGATCTGGCTGTAAGCGCAGGGTAAGCGCAAGAAGCGGTGTCTGGTTGAGCTTGGCGACCGCCTCGCGCCGTTGGTCGGGCGCCAAGTGGGCCTGGCTTCACTCGTTCAGGGGCGCGACCTCACGTTCCTAGGTTCGCCGCGCGGCATATCGTAGCGCTTGCATGATGTCTTCCCGCTCGAGGTACGGATATTCCGCCAGCAGGTCGTCAACCCCGCGCCCTGTTCCGATCTGCCCAACGATCATACTCACGGTGACGCGCATCCCGCGGATGCAAGCCTTGCCGCTCATTGTTTCGGGTCGTTGTGTAATGCGGTCTAGTTTTTCCACACGGGTCCTTGAGGATCGGCGAACTTTAGAGTGGACGCAGGATTTTACGATTTGCCTTGCGGTGTCGTATTCGGCGGTGGTTCGGCATCCAGAAGATCCTGTACCGTCTTCTCAAGCGCCGGTAGATGCTGGTGAACTACTTGCCAAACAATAGCTTTGTCTAACACGGCGTAGCCGTGAATTAGAATATTGCGGAAAGCGATGATCTGCCCGCAGTCGGGAATATTCGACGCGACATCGGGCGCGACCTTTGATAATTGTTTCAAAGCCTCGCCGATGATTTCGAATTGACGTTCGACTGCGGACTGGAGGAGGACACTGGCAGCAAATGACTCAAAATCGTGTCCGACTATGAACTCGCGAATCCGCAACGCCGACTCATGGACGTCCCAAAGAAACGCAGCGGGTTCACGCTGCATACAGCAGCTGACGATCGCGTTCGATGGTGGCGCGGATATACGGGTTACGGACTGCGCCGGGCATTACGAGGTCCACCTCCCTCCCGAAGAGTAACTTGAGATCTTCTCTCAATCCGAGATAATCAGTGAGGGAGGGACTACCGGAGAATTCTACGAGAAAATCCAAGTCGCTTGCCGGTGTGAAATCGTCGCGGGCGGCGGATCCGAATAGCTCTAGCCGCCGCACCCCTCGATGGCGGCAAATTTGGTCCAGCTCGGTTCGCCTGCTTTCAATGACGGCAACCACGTATGAATCCTCCGAAACTCAGGCACGATTGTTCCACAGTTATCCGCCGTTAAGAAGCGCTCGGTCCTAGGGTGTCAAAATGCTCTGCAGAAACCGGTCAGTGGCCTGCACGGTTTCGACTGATGCTCTGGGTGACGCTTGCGTGAGTTAATGGGCGCCACGCGGTAACTAGTTGAAAAGACTCAGGCAATCGTCCAATGACTGTACTCATAATGCCGGGGTCGAGGGTTCGAGTCCCTCTCTCACCACCAGTTAATTTCATTGAATTTCCGATAGTTAGCCGCGGGCCGTAAGGCTGCCACCGACAAATCGCTGTGGTGCGCCAAAATCGACTGTACTCGCCGCTCGGTGAATTGTGATGCCGCCATTCGCAGCCGGGCGGACCCGCCAGTAACGATCGCGATCGACATTGATCTCAGACGGCCCGTTCGTCAGTTCGCCGTCGGCAGCGGCCAAGCGATAGACGCCCATTCGCGTAATGGGACGCCACGGATCATGCGAACTACCGCGCGACGACAATTCCGCATTGACCAACATATTCGTATCGGACAACAACAACGTCACTCGATCGACGGGCGGGTGCGCGCCCAAGTCAAACAGTACGAAATCTATTATCGCCGATGGCTTTTGCTCGGGTGGCCGGCCTTCATCGGCGTGCTGATTATTTTCTACTTGATGGTGGCGAAGCCGGCAATGTAGGCGGTGTAGGCCGTCCGACACTGCCGCGCCGGCTACATCCATATATGACGTCAAACCAGATCGGGCGCCAGCGCGACACTTCGGCGGCTGTGAAAAATGTGGATCGTGGTCACAACGCCCGCGAGAAGTACGATCATTCCGACGCCCTCCACGAGGGTAGGCCAGCGACGCCGGATCAGCAGCCCGAGCATGGTTCCGAATACCGTTTCCATCGTTATCAGCTGTGCCGAAAGGGCGACGGGCAGCCGTTGCGATGCAAAGGTCCAGGCAAATGCCCCTCCCAAGGAGGCCGTCAGCGCCAGGAGACTTCCCCAGATGTAAAGAGAGGCGGCGACGTTCCATCCTAAGCCCAGTCGACTCGAGGCAAACACATTCAGTAAGAGGCCAAGAGGAACAAAGGCGAGCATCCCCGAACTGGCACCGGCCATGATGAGCGCGGTCCACACGCCCGCATCCATCTGCGGACGTTTCGCCAAGGCGCTTTGGTTGAACAGGCCAAACCAAACCCAACACGCGGCCGCCAAAATCGCCAGCGGAATGCCAATCAGCAGCGACGGTGCCTCACCAATGGTGGCTTGATCGAAGCTACCCCAATTCACGAGCAGCAGACCGATGGCGGCCAAGGCAAACGGAAAAGTGAGATGCCGCCAGGCTATGGTGGGTTGCCGTAGGTTACCTGCGATCGCAAGCACCACCGGTACGAGGGCCAGGAATGCCGGCGCGATCACAGGGCCTGCATAAACGGCGGCGGCAGCCAAGGCTTGAAAGTAGACCAGATAGCCGACCAATCCGAGGGCGAAAGACATCAGCCAATCCTCGGCCCTTAGATGGCGAACGACCTTCCATTTGAACATCAGATAGGCGAACGCAAGAAGGCCGGAGACCAGGAACCGTACCAACGCAATGTCGAAGATCGAGTAGTCACCGATTACAAACGGCACGATGAAATTAAGGGACCACGCCAAGGCGGCGAGAAGCGCGGCGACTATGCCGATTAGCATGGAGGCTTTCACGCGACCAGTATACCGATATACGAGGCCAGGACCGTGGCCGCGGATCCGTAACTAAGTGAGGGGCGCAGGGCGCGGGAACAAATGTGCTATAAAATTCAGCCGCTCGGGAAGCGCGACATATATTTCTGTTCGAAACTCTCCACAGGCATGGGCTTGCTGAAGAGATAACCTTGCATCTCGTGGCAGCCAAGCAATCGGAGTTGACGCAGTTGTTCTTCTGTTTCGACACCTTCCGCCACTGTGTTGAGCTTCAACGCATGGGCCAGGTTGATGATGACCGAGACCAGCGTCAGTCCACCCGTTGCGGAAATCATTTCCACCACGAAAGAGCGATCGATCTTGAGCGTGTCCACGGGGATTTTCGCCAAGTAGTTGAGAGATGAGAAGCCGGTGCCGAAATCGTCGATGGCAATCGTCACGCCCAATGCGCGAATCGCGAGCAGGCTGCTGATGCTGTGATTGACGTCCTGCATGATCACGCTCTCCGTGATCTCCAACTGAAGTCCCGCCGCCGCGTCTGCGGCAACACTGACGGCCTGCTGGATCTCCGCGACGAAATTTTGATTGCGCAGTTGGAGAGCGGACACATTCACCGCGATGCGCACGGCGGGGAGGCCGCCGTTGCGCCAACGTTGGTAGTCCTCCATCGCCTTGCGCAGCGCCCAACGCCCTACATCATGGATCAATCCGGTTTCTTCGAGGATGGGAATAAAGCGGCCGGGCAGGGTCAGGCCGGACACCGGATCATTCCATCGGATCAATGCCTCGGCACCGGTCACCTTGCCGCTTAGAATGTTTACCTTGGGCTGGTAGTGAAGCACGAATTCTTCTCTTTCGAGTGCTCTTCGCAGGCGATTTTCCACGCCTACGCTTATAGCCACGGTCTCCATCATTTTCTGTGCGTAAAATAAGTATCGGTCGCGGCCCGCCTTGGCTTTCTTCAGCGCCGCCTCGGCGTTATTGATCAACGTATCGGCGTCTGTGCCGTCATCCGGGAATACGGCGACGCCAAATTTAGCAGCCATACGGTACACGGCACCGTTCAGGCTAAACTCATGTTTCATGAAGGCCGCGATCGTTTTATCGAGCATTCGCGCGACGCTCGACTCGAACATGACCTTGGGCAGTATGACGGCAAAATGATCTGCGTCGAGGCGCGCGACGAGATTGACGTTCTCGGCGTTCTGAGCCAACCACTCGGCAACTTGCTTCAAAAGTGCGTCACCGGCCGACCGGCCGAGACTGTCGTTGAGTTTCTTGAACCGCTCCAAATCGATCAGAAACACGGCCATCTTGTGCCCATCGTCGTCCGCGCTCCGCATGTACTGCGCAACGCGCTCGAGAAACGACCGTCGGTTCGCAAGTCCCGTGAGCGTATCGTAATTGGAGAGGCGATCGAGGCGCTCCCGCCGTTCGAGATGATCCAATGCGAACGCGACATTGCCGGCCAATTCCGTCAATAGCAGCAAGCCCGCTGCATCGAAGAATTCCGGTTTGCTCGTGTACAGCGTGAACACGCCGATTGCGTTATCCGAGACGATCAGCGGAAATACGGCCAACGAGCGAACTCCCGATTGGGCGTGCATCTTTCCAAATATGAGGCCTTCATCGTTCTGTACGTCATTCGAGACAATGGCCGCTTTCTCTCTGATTGCCCTCGCAGCCAGCGTATTTCCCTGCAACGTACCCTCGCTCGAGGAGAAATGGGCCTTGATGGTGGACATGGCCGGCTCGTCGTGACCCGCCCAGGCCAGCGGCACAATCCGGTTCTCATTGGGATCTATCACGGCGATCCAAGCCATTTCGAATTCGCCTTGCTCGACCGCAGTCTGGCAAGAGCGGTTGAAAAGGTCCGTGCGATCACGTACTCGTACCATCGATGCGCTTATGCCTGTGGCCATTGCGTACAGGCGATGGAGGCTCTTGAGCCTATCTTCCACTCTCTTCCGTTCGGAGCGGTCCCTTGTCATCCGCCACGCGGAGATGGCGGCGATCAGAACCGCCAAAGTGCTTCCCGCGATCAAGACGAGGATACCTTCCACCCCCAAGCGCAGGTTTGCGAGATGTTCGAGGGCTTCATTCATATAGATCCGTGGCCAAAGCGGCACCTCGTCCGGGCCGCCCTCGAGAATCAAGGGCCGGTGCGCACGAATGGCCCCGTCCCCCCAATTAAACAGCCTGTTGCTTCGGCGCACCGTGCGGTATTCGACATAAAAATGTATTCCATAGGGTGCGCCAACCGAAACCGCGTGCTTGATTGCGATCCCTGCGCAATTGCCTGCAAAAAACATTAGGGGAAGCCCTGAATGCCGCGGTCAATCGGAGCGCATCCGGCGATTAAAGGTCAATTGCATACCAATCGTCTGAACTTCGGTCTAGAGCGTACCGGATCGAACGCGCAGGCTTGCTGCACAAGCACGCGGCGCCATGGAGGGCGCTTTTCCGTGTGTCCGCGAGATTTTCTTACGGAGGAGACATGGCCGATTTTCGTTCTTCAAGCGGACGCCTGTTCGTGCTCGACCTGAGCGGTGGCCGGATCTTCTCCCTAAACCCCGATGGTTCGGGCCCGAAAACACTCGTTACGCGATGCCGGCTTCCCGATGGCCTTGCGGTCGATTGGGCAGCGGGCTACATCTATTGGACCAACATGGGCGTTCCGCACAGGAATGATGGCTCGATCGAACGTGCGGATCTCGACGGCCGCAATCGTCGATTCATCATTCCGGAAGGCGGCACGTTCACGCCAAAGCAACTCCATCTCGAGAAGAAGAGTGGAAAGCTCTATTGGTCGGACCGCGAGGGCATGCGCGTGATGCGTGCCAACCTCGACGGCTCGCAGGTCGAGACCCTCGTCCAGACGGGCGAGGGCGAAGACGATCGCCACGATCCCTCGAACTGGTGTGTCGGGATCAGCGTCGATCCGATTCGCGGCCAGATCTACTGGACCCAGAAGGGTGCGGATGACTCCGAGCGCGGGCGCATCTTTCGCGCGGGCATCGATATACCTCGCGGCCAGACGCCGCGGAGCCGGCTGGACGTCGAGGTGCTGTTCGAAGGGCTGCCGGAGCCGATCGATCTGGAGCTCGATCTCGAGCATCGCACCCTCTACTGGACGGATCGGGGCGATCCTCCGCGCGGCAATACCGTAAGCCGCACACCGATCGACGGCCATCTAAATCAGCAAATCGTGCTCGGCCATTTGATGGAAGGCATCGGCATCGCACTGGATGTGCGAGGCGGTCGGATGTTCGTCACGGACCTGGCCGGCTCGATCTATTGCGCACACCTGAGCGGATCGGAGAAGCGGCCCATCGCCATGGCCCAGGGAAATCTCTCGGGCATTGCCTACGCCGGAGGTCTTTGAGGACTTTACTGCGGGGAGCTCGCCGACAGCTTCCACCCGCCCTCGATCATCGCAAGTCACAGAATGCCGAGCGCCCGCGCTCGAGTCATTGCACCGGTACGGTTCTTGACGCTGAGCTTGCCGTAGACATTGTGGAGGTGCCACTTGAGAGTGCCTTCGGAGACGAAAATCGCTTCGGCGATCTCCTTGTTGCTCAGGCCAGATTCCAGGCGCTTCAGGATCGACAGCTCCCGCTTCGTCAGCTCTTCGCCCATCCCGACCGGGGCGCTTCCTTGAACGTCGGGCGGGTACATGGCGCGCTGCAAGCGGCGCGCCAGGGGCGCCGCTTCGGAGCCACGGAGTTGCTCCATGTAGAGCCGATCGATCAGCGCGCCCAGTTCGCGGCCTTCATCGAGGAACACGCGGACATACTTTCTCGGAGCCGCGATGGTGAGTGCGCGACGCACGTCCGCCAAGGCGCTCGCCCAGTCCCCATCCTCTTTGTTGGCCAGGGCGCGCAGAACCAGCAATTCCACCGAGCGGTGAGCGAGTTCGCGCCGCTCGCTATTTTCGATCGCGGCATCCAGTGCCTCGACAACGGTTCTCGGTGATTGCTCGAGCAGATAATGCGAGGCTGCGCGCAAAGCCTTGTCGGAACACAGCGTTGGAGCGCCGCCGCGCCGCGGCAGCTCGTGGAAGGAGAAGCGCGTTGCCACGAGCGTGGCTTCCTCGTGATGTCCCGCGCGCGCGAGAATACGGCACTCTTCGGCTGCCAATGACAGGGTCACGCGCCGCCAGCCGCGCTGTTCACCAAGTTCCTGTCCCTCCCTCAGCATCGCCAGTGCGCCGCTCTCGTCGTGTCGCAGGTGCTGGATGCGGGCCTGCGTCAAGTAGGCAACGATCACCCCGTCGGCATGGGGACATTCGTTCACGCTGCTCAATGCCGGTTCGAGATGCGCGAGAGCCTGCTCGATTTCGTCGAACTCGTAAGAGATGCCTGCGAGGAGCGCGTGAAAAAGGCCGGTCTGCCCCGAATGTCCATGGAGCCTTCGCTCAACGAGCTCGAGTCCGCGCGTGCACGCAAGCCTCGAGCCGAGATAATCCCCGCGTTTCAGGTGCAGCACGGCCTCGAGGTAGGCGGTCCAGCTCAGGGCATAGTAGCCTTCGCTTTGCTCGAGCCATCGGCGCGTCTCGGCAATCACTTCCAGTCCCCGATCGATGTGGCCCTGCGTCTTGTGTCCAAAGCTCAGAACATTGCCCATCACGCCCTTGCGTCTCAGCGGCGCGTCGGGCCAGCGTGCGAGCCACGCTGCCGCCAATTCGCCACCCCGCATTCCATCATCGCGCAAGCCAACCGACATGGCGACCTGCATTTCGACCGCACAACGCAACTCATCGATCTGTCGGGCGTCGTGATGGGCTTGCGCCTCGAGATTCAGCAGGAGCTGCTGCAAGCGGTAGATCTGCGCTTCGTATTCCTGATGCCGAGAATAGAACGAGAGCGCAAAGGCGTACTGGATACGGATGACCGGGTAGCGATCGACGCAATCCTCGGGAAGGGCGTTCATCCAGCGCAGTATCGTCTGATGGTATCCGCGGCGAAAGACGAGTTCCTCCACACTGTCGGCGACCCACTGTGTGGCGCGCTCCCATTCCTGGGCCCGGATCATGCAATTCACGGCCTCTTCAACATGGGCGTTGGCGTGCAACCACAGTGCTCCCCGCACGAGGCATTCCCTGGCTTGCTCCGGCGCTGTTCGGCGATATCTCTCGCTGAAGAATTCGCCGACCAGATGATGAAAGCGTACCCACTCCCAGGATCGATCCAGGGGAATCAAAAAGAGGTTGCGCGTTCGCATGCCCAGCAACGCCTCTTCGGCATCGCCGGCATCTGTGGCGGCCCGGGCGAGCGGTGCGCAGATGCGATCGAACATCGAGATCCGGAACACGATGTCGCGGGTCCGTTCGTCCATTTGTGACAGGACCATGTCGCACAGATAGTCAACCACGCTGCTGTCTGTGCCGGCGAAGTTCTGAATGAACGCCGTCGGTTCGCTCGACCCGGTGAGCACCAGCGCGGCGAGTTCGAGCGCCGCAGGCCAGCCTTCGGTTTTGGTCAACAACGTCTGCAAATCCTGCGCCGGCAGGTCTCGCCCGAGGCGGCTTTTATAGAACTGAGCAGCTTCCTTGGCGTCAAATTGTAGTTGGTCGGCTCCTAGTTCGAGCAGCTGGCTTCGCACTCGAAGACCGCTCAGCCGCAGGCCGGGATCCCGGCGAGTGCCGATGACGTACTGCAGGGGGCGGGGCGCATAGTTGATCAACCAATCGAGAATTCTGCGAACCTCAGGTGCCTCGACGAGTTGCAAGTCATCCAGGAACAGCACGATTCGGTGTTGGACCTGCGCGAGGTCGCCCGCAATGGCCTCCAGCACGGACCTTGAATCGCTCGCAAAGTCGGCGATGAGGTCTTCCGCGAGGTCCTTGCCGATGTGCGCACTGGCGGCCTGCAGCGCTGCGATCAAATGGCGCAGGAAACGAGCCGCGTCGTTGTCGTCTTCATCCAGGGACAGCCAGGCGCATGAAACGCCGCGCCCGAGGAGCCGTCCGTGCCACCGAGCCATGAGGGTGGACTTGCCGTATCCGGCAGGTGCGGCCACGACAACGACTTGAAAGATGCCGTCCAGCACGTCGCTGGACGAATCAAGCCTCGGCCGGGGCAAAGGCTTCCTCGTCCCGGTGGCGGGAAACAGTTTTCCCTGGATTATCGCGCGCTCGTGTGGTTTGCCGGTCATACGCTGCAACCTGCCCTCCCGTGTTCAAGAGATCCGGGCCTATCTAACCCCTAACTTTGGATAGGTGCAACACGGACGGCTGCGGGGCAAGGTAGCCACGTTGACTCGCCTTGACAGGTTAAAAGATGACTGATCGCAAGCACATTGGCCCACTCCGGGACGGTCACATCATCGATGCGACGTTTCCGTCGGTGTGAACATGCCCGCAGAGTCCTCCCTCCCTCCATCCCGTAAGCTTGCCGTGAGCCGCCGCGGGCTACTCTCGGCCGCAACCAACCACGCGGCAATGCCTGTCAGCCGCCTGCTTGACGAACGATTCATGTCTTCGGGAGGCTCAATTCAAGCTGTGCGTCAATCTTCTCTCGCAGTTATCCGGCAGCACGATTCCGCTGCCCTGAGGCGGGACTCTCGCCCGCGGGATGCGGCACTTCGCGGGCCACCTGGCAGCACCCCGGAATCACGAAGCGCCCGGCCTTCCCCAAGCACTCTGTTCGTGCGCGCCTGGCGGAGCCTCATCGAGCTGCGTGTCGACGATGCCTTGGCGAGCATCACGCAGTTCGAAGACGAGAGCGCGCGTGCGGATTCACTGGTTTCGCCCCGATCGCGGGAGTTTGCCGAAGTTCTAAGAGCTCTGATGCTCGTACTGAGGAGCCATGACGGCGCCACGGTGCGTGCGGCACTTGCCGTACTCGAAAGGCGCCACCACTCAGGGGGTAGGAGTACCGCACTGGCGGCGGCGCTGCGCATCGGCTACTGGAAGGTGCGAGACTTCGATCGATACTATGCGGTGCCTCGTCTCAACCATACGGTGCCGACTCATCTCGGCACGCACGGGGTTGCGACGATCATCGGAGCGACGTTCGAAGCGTTGGTGGAGGCTGAACAGCTCCGGCTGGCCGTTGCGACGAGACTCGCAAGGAAGGCGCACGAACGAGCCGTGAGCCGTTTCGGGAAGCGATCACCGGTGACAGCCCGGGCAGCCATCGTGCTCGCAGAGTTGCTCTACGAAGAAGGGCACTGCGCCGGCCTGGACGCTCTGGTCATGGAGAGCCTCGCGGCGGTGCGAACGTCAGGAGACGACGAGAGCGTCTTGCGAGGTTATCGGGTTCTGACTCGTCTCGCCGCAGGTCGCGGAGACACGGAGTGTGCCTTTCTCATCCTGAAGGAGGCGGAGATGTTGGCGGCGGCGCGCGACTGGACGGGCATGATGGCGGAGACCCTGATGCTGCGTACCGAGCTTCTGCTCAAGGAGGGTCGCATACGCGACGCAGAGATCTGCACCGAGCGCATCGAGACGCTGGCGCGCGGCTCTGCCTCGGACGAGAAGCTGCATGCCAGCCACGCCCTGGCACGTGCACAGGTGCTGGTCGCCACCGGGGATCCGTGCCGAGGAGCGATGATGCTCCGGGCGCTTCAAGCGGCGAGCTGCGACAAGCGAAATAACTACCGGGCCCTGCGATTGTCGGTTCAGCTGGCCGACGCTCTGCTCGCATGCGGAGACCAAGCCGAAGGCCGTGCGATGCTGGTTCAAGCGCTTCAGGTTGGCGCGCGTGCGGGGGTGTACCAGATATTCGTCGATGCCGGAGCGCATGTGGCTGAGTTTCTGCTATCCCTTCACCACGCCACCCCGCAGGACAGCCGCCTGCCCCCGGAGCTCAGACCCTACATAGGAAGCATTCTCGCGGACCGCGCTCAGCAGCGCGCACGCACGTTGCCGGCTCGTGCCTCGCGCGTCACGGAGTCGCTGAGCCCTCGCGAACACAGCGTCCTGCGCTCGATGAGCCTTGGACTTTCCAACAAACGCATCGCTCAGGAGCTGCAGATTGCACCCGAGACCGTGAAATCGCACGTCAAAGGCATCTTCATCAAACTCTCGGTGCAGACGCGCGCTCACGCCGTATCGATGGCCGGTGCTCTTGGCCTGCTCTGAACCACGGTACCTGGACTGAAAGAGCGGTCATGTCCACGTCCTGCGCCCTTCTCGCGCGTCGCCAGGCGGCCGGAGTTTGTCCGGTGACCACTCGAAATTGCTTGCATAGATGCGCCTGATCTGCAAATCCGCACCCAAGTGCAATATCGCTCAAGCACATATCGGCCTGAAGCATGTACTTGGAAGCCAATTCGACGCGGCGCCGGACCACAAAGGCGTGGGGGGAGTATCCGAATGTGCCCCTGAAAGAGCGCGAAAAGTGCGCTTCGCTGCGACCCACCAGTGCGCATAGATCTGCGACGAGAATGCGAGTGGTGATATGCCTGTCTATATGGTCAAGGACTTTTCGTGACTGCCATACCTGCAAACGCTCCTTTCCGTGGTCCGCGGTCGCTTCCGCAGCTTGTGGACCGACCTGCCTTCGCAACAGCGAGGTGGCCTCGAGTATCGCCCCATGCGCCGCCTGTGGCCGGATTCCGAGGGCGATGCTGCGTACCACGCACTCGAAAGCGCACTCTACAGGCTGCGCCAGCTGCTCGGTGCCCGCGACGCGGTGCGCATGGAGAGCGGCAAGGTCAGCCTGAACCGGGATCGGTTGTGGGTCGACATGTGGGAGTTCGAGGAGGAGCTGCAGCGCCCCCATGATCCGGAGGCGGATGTAATCGAAAGAATCGGCCGTCTCCGGCGCCTCTATCAAGGGCATTTTCTTCAGCATGAGACCGAAAAGCTCTGGGTGTTGAAGGCGCGCCAGGTGCTGCGCGATCATTTGCTGCGCGCCATCCGGGATGCGGCGCGTGAGTGCGAACACGCGCGCCGTTGGGAGGATGCTGCGAACTTGTATCGATCCGGGATCGAGCTCGACCCGCTCAACGAGGGTCTCTACCGGGGCTTGATGCTTTGCCACCAGGAGCTCGGAGATCACAGCGACGCGCTGCATGCCTACAGGCGCTGCCGCGAGTTGCTGACGCGTTTCCTCGGCGTACCGCCCAACGCCAAGACGCAAGCCCTCTACCACAGCGTGCGCGAGCGGGCGGCCTATGCCGCGGTCGGGCCGTGAGAGGCAACGCTGCGCCCCCCATCGGGGGGATACGGCCGCGGGCCTTTGAGCGGCAGCATTCCACCAAGGACTGCATAGTGGCCAAACGGTAGGTGCGATCGAATGGGCAACTCTTCGCTGCTGGATAGACGTCGATTTCTTCTTCTGGGGGCCGTACCGGCGGTAGCGTTGGGAACGCTGGGTATTCCCGCGTGCTCGGACAACGGTCGAACGTCCGCCCCATCCAGCTATGCACCGACGTACTTCAACGCCGCCGAATGGGCGTTCATCAATGCCGCAGTGGGGCGCCTGATTCCGTCGGAGGGGGCGGGCCCGGGTGGAGTGGACGCCGGCGTGCCGGAATTCATCGACCGCCAAATGGAGCTGCCCTATGGGCACGGTGCGTACTTTTACTTGAAAGGTCCCTTCCTGGACGATTCTCCTCCGACACTGGGTTACCAGCTGCGGTACACACCGCGTGAGATCTATAGACTCGGTATCGCCGCTGCAAACTCCACGACTCGGAAATCGCAAGGCAAGGATTTCGCTCAGCTCTCGGCTGCCGACCAGGATCGCCTTCTCGCCGCAATGGAGAAGGGTGAAGCCACTTTTGCCACGGTGCCTGCGACTGTCTTCTTCGCGCAGCTGCTGACGAATACCAAAGAAGGCTATTTCTCCGACCCGCTGTACGGCGGCAATCGGGGAATGGCCGCGTGGAAATGGATCGGCTTTCCCGGTGCCCGGGCTGATTTTACCGACTGGATCGATCAGGCGGGACGCCACTATCCCTACGGACCGGTTTCAATCAGCGGTGCAACCGATGGCTGAACGCAAAAAAAGCGTGGACGCGGTCATCATCGGCTATGGATGGACCGGCGCCATTCTGGCGAAGACCCTCACGGATGCCGGCCTATCCGTCGTGGCGCTCGAACGCGGTCCGGCCCGCGATACGTCTCCGGATTTCGAGTTTCCAAGGATTGCGGACGAACTCAAGTACGGCGTCAGGGGCGATCTCTGGCAACCCCTGGCCAACGAGACAGTCACGGTACGTCACACCCCGAACGACGTCGCCGCCCCCTATCGGAAGTACGGCTCCTTCGTCCTCGGCAATGGCGTGGGCGGCGCGGGCGTGCATTGGAACGGGCAGCTCTGGCGCGCCTCGCCTGAAGACCTCAATCTGCGCAGCCACATCGAAGGACGCTACGGAAAGAAGTTCATTCCGCCGGACATGACCATCCAGGACTACCCGGTCACGTTCGGCGAATTGGAGCCGCACTTCGATCATTTTGAAAAGGTCTGCGGCGTGTCCGGCGTCGCGGGCAACCTGCGCGGCCAGATCAAGCCCGGCGGCAATCCGTTCGAGGGGCCTCGCAGCGACGAGTACCCGACGCCTCCGTTGCCGGCGATTCATGCGGCTCAGATTTTCGAGAAGGCAGCGGCCGAGCTGGGATACAAATCCTTTCCCCAGCCGGCGGCGAACAGCTCCATTGCCTACACGAATCCCTATGGTGTGCGGCTGGGGCCATGCAATCTCTGCGGCTTCTGCGAGCGCTTCGGCTGCTTCCTGTACTCCAAGGCATCGCCGCAGACCACGATTTTGCCGATCCTGGAGGGCCGCTCCAATCTGGAAGTACGTACGAATTCCTACGTCACCAAGATTTTGCTCGATAACACGGGAAAGATCGCGACGGGTGTTCTCTACATCGATGAGAGCGGACGTGAGATCGAGCAGCCGGCCGCGCTCGTCGTTCTCTCGGCGTTCCAGATGCATAACGTGCGTCTGCTGCTGCTCTCGAAGATCGGCACCCCTTACGATCCGGCTACCGGGAAAGGTGTCGTGGGCAAGAACTATGCCTACCAGATGTGTGCCGAGACCGCTGCCTACTTCAGCGAGGATGTCGAAATCAATCCGTTCATCGGAGCGGGCGCGGCTGGGCAGCGGGTCATCGATGAGTTCAATTCAGACCATTTCGATCATTCGCAGGTGGGATTCATCGGCGGATCGCTCATCTACGCCGGCGCGACAGGCGGACGGCCCATCGATCAGATGATGGTGCCGCCGGGAACACCCAAGTGGGGGGCAGGGTGGAAGGCCGCGATACGCAAGCACTACCGCCATTCGGCCCCACTGGGGACGCAGGGGAGCGTGATGTCGTATCGAGATCGGTATCTGTCGCTCGACCCGACTTACACGGACTCCCATGGCCTGCCTCTCCTGCGTTTGACCTTCGACTGGCACCCCAACGAATACAAGATGGCTGCCTACAGCGCCTCCAAAATGGAGGAGATCGTGCGAGCCATGAAGCCGGAGAAGCAGGCGACCATACTCATGCGCCCGGGCAATCCTTACGATGTACGCATCTATCAGAGTACCCATACGACCGGCGGCGCGATCATGGGATCCAATCCGTCCAACAGCGTGATCAACCGCTATTCGCAGAGCTGGGACGTCCCGAATCTGTTCGTGTACGGCGCGTCAGCCTTCCCACAGAATATCGGCTACAACCCCACCGGTCTTCTGGCGGGACTCGCCTACTTCTCAGCGGCCCAGCTGCGCGACACCTATCTGAAGTCGCCTGGTCCGCTCGTAAAAGCATGAAGTGGAAGGCCGGTCTGACGGTACTGGCGATTGGCCTGGCGGGCCTGCTGGTCGCCGTGGGCGTCGCCCGCGTATCGGATGGCAGCGCCGGTGAGAGGAATCTGGCCGCGCCGGCTCCCACCCCAGCCGTCATTGCCCGGGGAGCCTATCTTGCCAGGCTCGGCGATTGCGCGGCATGCCACAGTGTTCCCGGCAAGCCAGCCTACTCGGGCGGCTTGCGCATGGCTATTCCGATCGGCGCCATCTATACCACCAACATCACACCTGACGCGAAGAACGGCATAGGGCGCATGTCTCTGGATGATTTCGACCGTGCGCTTCGCTTCGGTGTCGCGGATGGTCACAGTTTGTATCCGGCGATGCCGTTTACCTCGTACTACAACACGCGTCCGGACGACGTTGCCGCGCTATATACATACTTCAAGCACGGGGTCC
>Ga0116129_1001009_pt1 | contig 16066 bp, 15 predicted proteins | sample June2015DPH_17_2_FD_89732 | JGI IMG/M metagenome (GOLD analysis project Ga0116129, IMG submission 89732) | Peatland microbial communities from SPRUCE experiment site at the Marcell Experimental Forest, Minnesota, USA - June2015DPH_17_10 | ecosystem: Environmental > Terrestrial > Soil > Wetlands...
CATCAAACCCATTCCGTTCACGCTTGATATCCCCGACGCCGACATCGCCGATCTCCGCGAGCGGCTTGCCCGCACCCGCTTCCCCGATTCCGCGCCGGGCGGCGCATGGGACTATGGCACCGATGTCACTTATCTCCGTCAGCTTGCGGAATACTGGCGCACCGATTTTGACTGGAGGGTCGAGGAAGCCGCGCTTAACGCTTTTCCGCAGTTCCGCGTTCCGCTCGACGGCATCGACCTGCACTATTTGCATGTGCCCGGCGTCGGCCCCGACCCCATGCCGTTGCTCTTGCTGCACGGCTGGCCCGGCTCGGTATTCGAGTTTCTCGACATCATCCCGCGCCTCACCGATCCCGCACGCTTCGGTGGCGACGCCCGCGACGCCTTCACCGTCGTGGCGCCGTCCTTGCCCGGGTACGGCCTCTCTTTCCGTTCCGGCCAGAGGCGGTTCGGGGTTCCCGAAATGGCCGATTGTGTCGCCGCCCTCATGCACGACGTGCTCGGCCATAAACGCTTCGGCGCGCAAGGTGGCGACTGGGGTGCCGCGGTCACCAGCCGGCTCGGCTATGCGCATGCCGATCGGATGATCGGCATCCACATCAATCTGATGACCGCCGTGGGCCGCGATCCCGCCGCCTTTTCCAATCCGACAGAGGAGGAGCGGCGTTACCTCGGCGAATTCGCACATTGGACGCGCGAAGAGAGCGGTTATCAGTGGATCCAGGGTACCCGCCCGCAGACGCTTGCCTTTGGCCTCACCGATTCTCCTGCCGGGCTGGCTGCGTGGATCGTGGAGAAGTTCCGCGCCTGGTCCGATTGCGGCGGCGATGTCGAGCGCGCGATCAGTCGGGACCGCATGCTCGCCGACATCGCGCTCTATTGGTTTACCGCTGCGATCGGCTCGTCATTCTGGCCCTATTATGCCCGCCTTCACGGCTCGGGGATCCTGCCGGCCGGCGCTACGATCGCGGTGCCCACCGGCTACGCGCAATTCCCGCGCGAAATTCTCAAACCGCCGCGCAGCGCCGCGGCGCGTGTGTTCACCGACATCCGCCGGTGGAGCATCATGCCCAGGGGCGGGCATTTCGCGGCAATGGAACAGCCCGAATTGCTCGCCGATGAGGTCCGCGCCTTTTTCCGCGAATTGCGATGATGGCGCAGCCTCGGCCGATGCGGGAGCCGGCAGATAAAAACGCGATAAGGCGAGTTCTCACTGTCCGTTCAGATCGTCCGGCACGCTGCCGAATTTTTCCAGCACCTTGGCGTCGCCGAATTCGCCGATCAAGGGGTCGCCGGTGCGGCTGAAGGCGACCGCGCCGACATTGCCTGCGGCCCTGGACAAAACTTCCGCGCGGCGTAACGCCCCCGACGAACTCTGGCATTCTTCCGCGGCCCCCGCGACCGGCGAGCCCGTATCGTCCTGCCGGAACGGCAGCGCGACGTAATAGGTGACATCGGCCACGGTCTCGCTCCGTTCGATCGATTGATCAGGCGGCGTCGCTGTTGGCCCGCGACGATCCTGCCGGCCCGCAGTCGTTCGAAACCGCTCCCTGCAATTCCAATTCCAGATATTCGTTCGCCATGATCAGCGCCCTGATCGTGGAGCGCAGGTCTCCGTCGCACATCGCGATCGCCTGGTCGCAGGCCTGCTCGTAACGATCGGTGTCGGACAGTGCAGCAGGCTCGGACATGACAAAATTCCTGACATGGCTGGAGGGTCTGCGCCGATGTTCCTATTTTGTTCTAAAGATGTCAAGCGGATCAAAACCGGTGACGCCGCCGGATCCACAACCCGCAGCCAAAGGCGGATGGCGGCCGAGCCATCCCGACCACCGGCAACCAGAAAGCTGTGAGTCGGGAACGAAAACAAAATTCGAATCTTATCGCATAATACCCAAGGGAGCGCGACGTATGGGTCATGTCGAGTCCAAAGGATCCGTGGTGCTGATCGTCGAGGATGAGTTTCTGTTGCGATTGGACGCGGCCGATATGATCAGGGAGGCCGGGTTCGAGGTAGCCGAGGCAGCCAATGCCGACCAGGCAATCGAAATTCTGGAAGGTCGCCCGGACATCACCGTGATTTTCACCGATATCCAGATGCCGGGCTCGATGGACGGATTAAGGCTCGCCCGCGCGGTCAGGGGCCGCTGGCCTCCGATCAAGATTGTCGCGACCTCCGGCCGTGTCGGTCTCGGGGCAATGGATTTGCCCGAAGGCGGCCGGTTCCTGTTGAAGCCTTATAGTCCGACGCAGATCGCGGGGGTGCTGCGAGAACTGACGAGCGGCTAGCTTCTTGTTTGAGCATGATCTTTTCGGAAAACCGGTACCCACTTTTCCGGATCATGCCTCTAGGCGATGATGTCAGGCGTGATCTGGTCTTCGATAAAGGCAATGCGATCGCGCAGTTGCAGTTTGCGCTTCTTCAGCCGTTGCAGGCGCAACAAATCCGGCGCCGGTGATTGATGCAGGGCATCGATCGCCGCGTCGAGGTCGCGATGCTCCTGCTGCAGCCGTGCGAGCTCGGACTCGAGTTCGCGCTCATCTTCGTCGGTCATGGTGTGCGCTAACTGAAAGGCGCGATGAGGTTGCGAAAAGTTGCGGAAGCCGCCTTGCGGAATATCGTCCCTTGTGGCCCGCTTCGCAAGCTGGCGGTGGCGGGAACGTGCCTGATTTTCGTTGCGAGCCCGTGACGCGAATTTGAACCAAAGCCCACCAGAAGCATTAGGTTGTCCGGATACCCTTTCAAATCCGAAACCGGCAGAAAGCCGGATGCGGCAAAGCGCGCGCTTCGGGTTCAGGGCGCCAAAGGACTCCATACTCACGATCGGTTACAGACGACGCCAAAAAAATGAGAGCACGATTTTTCAATACTTATCGACAGGTTCGGTTTGTCGTGTACACTTGCATGTCCGGGTCGAATCTGAGGTCTCATCCAACCGAGGAGGTTTCGAATGGCGGTTCAGGCGCATCTCGCTGAACTAGAACGCAAACACAAGGTTCTCGAAAACGAATTGCACGAAGCTCGGGTGCACCTTTCAACAGACGACCTGCAAATTGTCGAGTTAAAGCGCCGGAAACTAATGGTTAAGGACGAGATCGAGCGGTTGAAGCATACCGCCGAAACCTTGCACTAGCTGCCCCGCAACACCGCCAACATATCCCGGGTAAGCGCAGTGGCGCTTGCCCCCAATTGGATCGCGCCTGAAATCCCGAGGTATCAGACGCCCGCCAATTCGGCGACATGATCCGCGATCGCCAGCGAGGATGTCAGCCCCGGCGACTCTATCCCGAATAAATTGATCAGCCCGTCGACGCCGTGATCCCGCGGCCCCTGGATCAGGAAGTCCTGCGTGGCCACCGCAGGTGGCACGATCTTCGGTCGAATTCCCGAATAACTCGGCATCAGCGCGCCGTCCGGCAGATCGGGCCAATATCTGCGGATCGCCGGATAAAATCTTTCCGCGCGAGCCGGATCGACGGCGTAATCGATGGTTTCGACCCATTCCACGTCGGGACCGAACCGGGCCTGTCCCGCCATGTCGAGGGTGAGGTGCACGCCGAGGCCGCCGGGTTCGGGCACCGGATAGATCAGGCGCGAAAACGGCGCCCGCGCGCCGCAACTGAAGTAATTTCCCTTGGCGAGATAGGACGGCGGAATGAGATTGAGCGGCATGGCGTCGATGCTGCGTGCGACCGCGGAAGCCCCGAGTCCTGCGGCATTGACCAGTAGTCCGCATTCCAGCGTCATCGGCGCGCCGCCGCCGGCATCGAGTTCGATCCGGCCCGCCGCCGCCTTGGCGCGCTCCAGCGGGGTGTGAAACGCACACACCGCGCCAGCGTCTTCGGCGTCGCCGCGCAGCGCCAGCATGAAGGCGTGGCTGTCGACAATGCCGGTGGAAGGCGAGAGCAGGGCCGCATCGCAGTTCAGCGCCGGCTCCAGTACCCGCGCGGCATCGCCGCTGAGGGTTTGGAGATCGTCAACGCCATTGGCTTCGGCGTGAGCCCTGATCGATTGCAGCCGCAAAGTTTCCTTTGGCGTCGTCGCGACGATCAGCTTGCCGCAATTGCGATGCGGGATGCCGTGGTCGCCGCAGTATTGATAAAGCGCACGTTTGCCGCTGACGCACATCCGCGCCATCAGGCTTCCGGCGGGATAGTAGATGCCGGCGTGGATCACCTCGCTGTTGCGCGACGACGTTACCGTGCCGATGCCTTCGGCCGCCTCCAGGATGATTACCTCGCGGCCCGCCTGCGCCAGCCGCCGCGCGACGGCAAGGCCGATCACCCCCGCACCGATAACGACGCATTCAATCTTGTCCATTCGCAGTTCGGATCCGGGGCTTGTTTTGACGGTTCGATCCAGGGCCAATAGCCCGGCTCCCGCGCGGGATCAATCGCGTTCGCTATCACTCTGTTTGAAATGATGTTTCCGACAACCCGCGGGAATCGGTCTCGGAATAATGCCAAACCACGTTTCCCGTTAGCAGAGCATTAATCATGTCAGGGCAATTGCCGTAATTTTGAGTAACATTCTCGGGTTGCAGGGGTACGCGTTTACCCGATCCAAACCCGTGAAGCCAGACACTCCGCCGCAGAAATCCGCGGGTGACTGATGGCTGGCAAGAATTGGCAGGCAAGCGGCAAGATTTTGATTACTGCGCAGGCCGTCTTGTGCCTGGTCGCAGCCGTTACGCCGTTCGAATCCGCCCTGGCCGCATCCGATAATCTCTCGCCGGCGAGCTATGTCGGCTCGGCCGACCCGCATTCGGTCTGGGAAGCGCTGATCGGCGGCATCGTTGTCACGGCTTTTCTTGCAGCTATCGGGTTGTGGGCGCTCTCCGCGTCGCGCGGGGTCAAGCGTTCGCAGCTACGCAGAAATGCATTTATCAGTTCCGCCCTGAACAACGTCAGCCAGGGCGTGGTGATGACGGATTCGCGGCAGCGGATCGTGTTCTGCAACGACCGCTATCTTGAAATCTACGGCCTTGCGCGTTCGGATGTTCCGCGGGGCGTCACCGGGCCGGAGTTGCTTCAGATGCGGCGCCAGCGTGGCGTGCTCGACGTCAGCGTCGAGGATTTCTATGCCAACGCCAGCCGCCCGGAAGGCCTCGTTACCGAACTGCCTGGCGGGCGATCGGTTCTGGTCAAATATTTTGCGTTGCCCAATGGCGGGTCGGTGGCAACCCATGAGGATTACAGCGAGCAGCGCGGGCTTTCGCGGCAACTTGCTTCCACCAAGCAGTTCCTGGAATCGGTGCTGGATAATGTGCCGGTATGCGTGGCCGTCAAGAGCATCGAGAGCGGCCGCTACATTTTCGCCAATCGTGCTTTCGAACGTTTTTCGCGCTTTTCCCGCGATCACATCATCGGCAAACGGGCCGATGAGATTTTCAGTCCCGAGTCCGCTGTCAACGTAGAAGCCGCGGACCAGGCGGCGCTGAACGCGCTCGAAGGCCAGTTCCGCAGCGAAATCACCGTCGAACGCGGTTCGGAGAAGCGCGTTCTCGCCAGTCAGCGCGTGATCGCGCGCGACGACAACAACCGGCCGGAATTCCTGATCGCATTGTTCGACGACGTCACCGAACGCAAATCGCTGTCCCAGGAGCTGGAAGACACCAAGAAGTTTCTCGAACTGGTGGTCGATAACATTCCGGTCTCGCTGACCGTCGAGCGCGTCAGCGACGGACAATATCTGCTTGCCAATCGCAGCGCCGAGATCATCCTCAACCGCCGGCGCGAGGACGCTACCGGATTGACGGCCGCGGATATCTTCAATCCCAGGGAAGCCAAGCTGATCATTTCCCGCGACGAAGCGGCGATCAAAAAGCGCGGCCTGCTCACCGAAGAACACCCGATCAGCACCAAGGACGGATTGCGGCTGTTCCTGACCCGCCGCATGACGGTGTTCGGCGATGCCGGCGAGCCGCAATATCTGATCAAGACCCACGAGGACGTCACCGACCGCCGCCAGACCGAATCGCGCATGGCGCATATGGCCTATCACGACGGCCTGACCGATTTGCCGAACCGCGCGGCGTTCCTGCAGGCGCTGGCGCAGATGATCGAGGCCTGTCAGGGCACCGATGAGGAATTTGCGGTACTGTCCGTCGACCTCAAAGGTCTGAAGGAAATCAACGACGTGTTCGGCCATGCGGTCGGCGACAAGCTGTTGATCGAGGTGGCGCGCCGCATCCAGGCGTCGGGCGGAGGCAGTGTCGTGGCCCGGCTCAGCGGCGACGAGTTCGGTTTGATAATCGACGGCAAGCAGCCCGCAGCCGGCAAGGCGCTGGCCGAAAAACTCGCCGAAACCATGGCGAACGAATTCCCGATCGACGGCAAGTCGGTTCGCACCGGTTTGACGACCGGCATCTCGATATTCCCGCACAACGGCGCGGACGCCGCGTCGCTGCTTGCCAATGCCGGCGCCGCATTGTTCCGCGCCAAGGCGAAATCGCGCGGCACGATCAGCATCTATGAACCCGAAATGGACCAGCAGATCAGGGACCGCCGGTTGCTGCACCAGGATCTCTCGCTGGCGATCAAGAACGGCGAACTCTCGCTTCATTATCAGCCGCAGGCGATGTCGCGGCAGACCGTCGCCAGCAGCGAGGTTATCGGGTTCGAGGCTTTGGCGCGGTGGCTGCATCCGGCGCGTGGCTTCGTCCCGCCCGGCGATTTCATCCCGCTTGCCGAAGAAAGCGGGCTGATCGTCGAGATGGGCGAATGGATCCTGCGCGAGTCGTGCCGCGAGGCCGCATCCTGGGCGCTGCCGCTGCAGATCGCGGTCAACCTGTCGCCGGCACAGTTCATGCACGGCGACCTGGTCGGCCTCGTGCACTCGATTCTTCTCGAAACCGGCCTGTCGCCCGACAGGCTCGAACTGGAAATCACCGAAGGCGTGCTGATCGAGGATTTGGATCGCGGGCTGGCGCTGCTGCGGCGGCTGAAGGCGCTCGGCGTTCGCATATCGATGGACGACTTCGGCAGCGGCTATTCATCGCTGAGCTATCTGCAGGCGTTTCCGTTCGACAAGATCAAGATCGACCGCGCTTTCGTCATGAATCTCGGACGCAATCCGCAGTCGGCCGCGATCGTGCGCGCGGTGATCGGGCTTGGCCACGGCCTGGAAATGTCGATCGTTGCCGAAGGGGTCGAAACCCAGGAGCAGCTCGGCTTCCTCGCGGACCATGGCTGCGACGCGGTGCAGGGTTATTTCATCGGCAAACCTGCGCCGATCGGACAATATGCCGCGCTGGTCGGCGGCGGCGCCGGCAATACCATGGAACCCGCGCGCAAGACCGGCTAGAGACTGATTCGACGCGGTTGGATCAGTCTTTGGCCGTATCTTTTTTTAGCACGATCTTTTCGGAAAACCGGTTTCCACTTTTCCGGATCATGCTCTAGACGTTTCGGGATGGCGGACTACGATCTTGCGATTATCGGCGGCGGTCTGAACGGCGTCAGCGTTGCGCGCGACGCCGCCGGACGTGGTCTGAGGGTGATCCTGCTCGAGCAGGGCGACATCGGCGCCCGCGCATCCTCGGCCACGCCGCGGCTCGTCCACGGCGATCTGGCGATGCTGGAGCGCAGGGCATTTTTGCGCGTACGCGCGGCGCTGACCGAGCGGGACGTCTGGCTGCGGATCGCGCCGCATCTCGTCCGTCCGACGCGCTTTGCGATCCCCGCCCATTCCGACGAGCGTCCGTCGTGGCTGCTGCGATCGTGGCTGTTGCTCTACGATGCTCTCGGCTCGCGCCCCCATCTGCCGGCCTCGGTGACGATCGACGTCACCCACCATCCGATCGGCAACGCGCTGAAGCGGCCGTTCGGTACCGCGTTCGAATATTCCGACTGCGTGGTGGACGACTCCCGGCTGGTGATCGCCAATGCCGTCGATGCGGCGGAGCGGGGCGCCGACATCCGCACCGGCGCGCGCTGCGTTCGCGCCGACCGGCTGGATACCTGGCGGCTGGCGACGATTGATCGCGGCCATCGTCGGGTGATCACGGCGAGGGCGCTGGCCAACGCCACCGGCGCCTGGACTGCGTCTACCGCGGAAACGGTATTGCGGATGCCGCCGCCAGGATTCGGTTTGACCCGGATCAGCCAGATTGTCGTGCCTCGCCTGTTCGATACCGACACCGTCTATGTTTTCCAGAACGTCGACCGGCGGTTGATCTTCGCCAGCCCCTACCAGGGCGATTTCACCCTGATAGGCACGTCAAGCCAGACCTTCAGGGGCGATCCCGCGGTTGTGGCGATGACCGCCGCCGATGTCGTCTATCTGTGCGACGCGGCGAACCGGTATTTTCGCGAGCGGGTCGAGCCGTCTGACGTGATCAGGACCATTTCCGGCGCCAACAGCGTCGCGGATCCCGCAAGCAGGCGCGGGGCGCAGGACGGCTCGATCGTATTCGATGCCAGGCGCGGCAAGGCGCCGCTGCTGACGATCTTCGGCGGCGACGTCACGACCTCGCGGCTGCGCGCGGAGCGGGCGGTCTCCCGGTTGACGCCGTTCTATCCGATGTCGCCGTGCTGGACCGCAGAGACGCCGCTCCCGGGAGGCGACTTCGCATGGGCGCGGTTCGACGCCGAGGTCGATAGCGCGCGCGAGCGCTGGCGATTCCTGAGCGAAGCCCAGGCCCGGCGCCTGGTCGCGGCCTATGGCTCGCGTCTTGAAGCGGTGCTCGGCGAGGCCAAAGACCGCGCCGAGCTCGGGCCGGCCTTCGGCGATGAGCTGACGGGCGCAGAGGTGCGCCATCTCATGACAAGAGAATGGGCGCGTTTCCCCGACGATATTCTGTGGCGGCGCTCAAAGCTCGGCCTGACCATGCAGCCGCAGGATCGCGATGCGCTGGCGGCATTCATGGCGACCGTGGCGTGAATTGGAGCGGTGCCGCCCGCCGAGCTTGCCAGGTGCCGGATCGAAGGGGACTTCGAAAAGCAAAACCCGCAAAGAGTTGTCGATAAATTATGTCCGTGCCCCGCTGATACAGTTGAGCCGGTGCCGATCCGCCGCTAGCGTGCGGGCCACCACTGGGCCGGCGGGGATCATGGCTGAGGATAGCGCAAAAATCGACGAACCACAGCTCGACTCTTCCAAGGTCGACTCATCCAAGGTCGGCTCACCCAAGGTCGATTTGCCGAAGGTCGATCTGCCTGCGGACTCGCCGAAAGCCGAACCGCGGCCGGCCGCGGCCGATATTCCCTTGCTGCGCATCGAGGCGGTCTCGAAAAAGTTCGGCGCGTTCCGCGCGGTGGACAAGCTGTCGCTCGACATCGGCGCAGGTGAGTTTTTCGCGCTTCTGGGTCCAAGCGGTTGCGGCAAGACCACGCTGCTGCGAATGCTCGCCGGCTTCGAGACGCCGGACGAAGGCCGCATCCTGCTCGATGGTCACGACATCGCGCAGGTTCCGCCGCATCAGCGTCCGGTCAACATGATGTTCCAGAACTATGCGTTGTTTCCCCATCTTACCGTGCGGGACAATATCGCGTTTGGATTGAAGCGCGCTGCGATGCCGGGCAGCGATATCGATACCCGCGTGGCGGAACTGGTCGCGCTGGTCAAGCTCAAGGGTCTGGAGAAGCGAAAGCCCGATCAGCTCTCCGGCGGTCAAAAGCAGCGGGTGGCGCTGGCGCGCTCGCTGGCGCGCCGCCCCAAGGTGCTGCTGCTCGACGAGCCCCTGGCGGCGCTCGACAAGAAGCTGCGCGAAAGTACGCAACTGGAATTGATGGAGCTGCAGCGGCGGCTCGGCACCACCTTCATCATCGTTACCCACGACCAGGGGGAGGCGATGACGGTGGCAAGCCGGATCGGCGTGATGGATGCCGGCCGCCTCGCACAGGTCGCGCCCCCGCGCGCGCTGTACGAAGCGCCCGGTTCGCGCTGGATCGCCGAGTTCGTCGGCGACGTCAACATGTTCGATGGCGAGGTCTTGGGCCGCGGGGATAGTCGCCTGACGATTTCGATCCGGGAGGGCGGAACCATCGTGGTCGCCGAGCCGGGCCAGCCGATCACCAAAACCGTTGTCTCAATCGCGATCCGCCCCGAAAAAGTAAAACTGTCGCGGCGCGGTCCGGCGGCCGACGCGGTCGATGCGCATGCGATCAACCGGCTGGAAGGCATCGTCACCGATGTCAGTTATCTCGGCGGCTTCACGATCTACAAGGTCAGGCTCGACACCGGCGTGGTGATACGTTCCTCGGTGGCGAATGCGGCCCGGCTCGACATCGATGCCTATCATGCGAGTCAGCGCGTGGTGGCGTGGTTCACGCCCGACGATTGCGTGGTGCTGGAGCAATGAGCGCCCGCCGCACCTTCGCCGCACCCGCGCGCCTTGCCGCGATCGCGCCCTATTTGTGGATGGTGCTGTTCTTCCTGCTGCCGTTCGGTTTCGTCGCAAAGATCAGTCTGTCGCAAACCGCGATCGCGCAACCGCCCTATCTGCCGGTGTTCGATCTGACCCAAGGTCTTGCGGCGATCAAGGCGGCGTTCGCAGCACTGTCGCTGGACAATTTCAGGCTGCTTGTTTCCGACGATCTCTATGTGTTGTCTTACCTGCGCAGCCTCACCGTCGCATTTGTCTCAACCGCGATCCTGCTCCTGATCGGCTATCCCATCGCCTACGGCATGGCGCGGCTGCCGAAGCGATGGCAAACCGTGGCAATGCTGCTGGTGATTGTTCCGTTCTGGACCTCTTTCCTGATCCGCATCTATGCCTGGATCAATATCCTGCAGCACGACGGCCTGCTCAACCGGATCCTGCTGGCGTTGCACCTGGTCGCAGCGCCGGTGGTGTGGCTGTCCACCGACAGCGCGATGTATCTCGGCATCGTCTACTCCTATTTGCCGTTCATGATCCTGCCGCTCTATGCGACGCTCGCCAAAATGGAGCCGGCGCTGCTGGAGGCGGCAAGCGACCTCGGCGCCTCGCCGCTCCGTGCGTTCTGGCTCGTGACGTTTCCGCTGTCGCTGCCGGGCGTCGCTGCGGGGGTATTGCTGTGCTTCATCCCGATCGTCGGGGAGTTCGTGATTCCCGATTTGCTGGCCGGGTCCGATTTCCTGATGATCGGCCAGACCTTGTGGCTGGAATTTTTCAGCAACCGGGATTGGCCGGTGGCCTCCGCGACCGCGGTGGTCTTGCTGCTGCTATTGCTGGTGCCGCTCACCTTCTACGACCGGCTGCAGCGCCGCCAACTGGAAAGCGCGCGATGATGGCTGCGGCAAGAAAATTCTCGCGGTTCAACCTCGTCTCGCTGGCGCTGGGGCTGGCGTTTCTCTATCTGCCGATCGTGCTTCTCGTGATCTATTCGTTCAACGCCTCGCGGCTGGTCACGGTGTGGGGCGGCTGGTCGCTGCGCTGGTACGCCGAGTTTTTCAATGACCGCGCCATGATCGAGGCGGCGCTGATGAGTCTGGAGGTGGCGGCGGTGTCGGCCACATTGGCGACGCTGCTCGGCACGCTATCGGCGGTGGCGCTGTCGCGCGGCGAGCGTTTTGCAGGCCGCACGCTGTTTTCCGGCATGCTCTACGCGCCGCTGGCGATGCCGGAAGTCATTACCGGAATATCGCTGTTGTTGCTGTTCGTGGCGTTCAACGCCGAGCGCGGTTTCTGGACGGTGACGATCGCGCATACCACGCTGACCCTGTGCTTCGTCACCGTGGTGGTGCAGTCGCGGCTCGGCGCGCTCGATCGCAGTCTGGAGGAAGCGGCGATGGACCTCGGCTGCGGCCCGGCACGGGCGTTCGTCGCGGTGACGTTGCCGCTGATCGCGCCTGCGATCGTGGCGGGCTGGATGCTGGCGTTCATACTGTCGCTGGACGACGTCGTGATCGCCAGCTTCACCACCGGCCCCGGCTCGGAGACGCTGCCGATCCGGATCTATTCGGAAGTAAAGCTCGGCGTAAAACCCGAGATCAACGCCATCTGCACGCTGGTGGTCGGACTGATCGCGATCTTGATTGTGATGGCGTCGTTCGCCTCGAAGTTTTCCGGCGCGCGCGGCGAGAGCGCGGCGCCGCTGTAGCGACCGTTGTGGCGCGCCAACGGCCTCCATCGTTTCGTCCAAGCGGGTCGGCCGAAGGCCGACGCTGAACTCGCAATGACGGCAATGGGACACACCTTCGCGATTTCGCGGCGCGTCTGCGCCGGGTTGTGATTTGGATCAGACGAAAACAGGAATATTTTTTTGCAGGAAAGGATGGACGGCAAAATCAGTGACCAAATCGGTGATTTGCCCGTCATGCGCGGGCGAAATCGTCAGTCCGGTTTGGCTGGTTCGCCGGCGGTCGGCGCGCTGGCGGCTGCCGGCGCTGCGGTATCCGCGGTTGCGGGCTTCGAGCCGCCGCCGGTCAAGCGCTCGATCACCGAGCGTACCGCATCGCGGGTCTTGCGATCCTTGACCGCGTCGAGCAGCGGGGCGGAGGCCGGCGAGCGCCGGATCAGGCTTTCCGGATCCGGAAAGATCAAGGGATCGTCCCACGGGCCCTGGACCACGAACGGAAGATCGAAGCCGGACTCGGCGTTCGGCGCCGAGATCAGGCTGGCGACGCCTTTGAGGTCGTATTCGCGCGACGGCACCGAGGCGGTTCCGGTCAGACTCAGGCGCGCCGCGGGTCCCTCGATTCGGACAGCCTCGGCGGTGGCTAATCCGTCGCTGAACTTCACTGAAATGGTCAGATTGTCGTAAGGCGTCGAGCCGGAGCGAAAATTGCCGCCGCCGGAGAGCGGCTGGCGCTGCAGCCGCTTCAGCAACTGCTCGACATTTAATCCGTTGATCGCGCCATCATGACCGGTCAGCGTGGCGGTGCCGTCGAGCGACGATGCCAATCCGAACGGGCTTGCGCCGGAGGCCGCCAGCGAGACGTTGAGGTTACCGCGGCCGGACAGTTTGGTGATGCCGAACAATTCGCTGGCGCAGGGCTGCAGATCGATGTCGGTGAACTGGAACTGGGCCTTGACGTCGGCGACAGCGTCGGCGCGCGCGACCCCGAGCGACCCCTTTGCGATGCCGCCACACATCTGCGCTTCGCCCACGCTCAGCGCCAGCGCGCCGCCGCGCAAGTTCGCGCCGAACGCGGTGCGGCCGAGTTTGGTCGGTCCAACCGTCACCCTTGCCGCCGACAGGCGCATGTCGAGATCGGTCGCGGAGAGCGAATTCAGATCGAACAGCTGCCTGTTCCAGTCGTGCGCGCCGCTGGCGAGCAGACGGAAGGTGGAGACGTAGGGTGTGAAGTCGAGTGCGTCCGCGGCCAGCGTCGCCTGCAGCGACTGGCGGCCATTATTGGCGTAGGTCATGACGCCCTCGGCGACGTTGCCGTCGAGTTCGACATTGACGTTGGTCAATGCAATCGACGGACCGACGACATTGGCGCGCGCCTTCAGCGCGAAACGGCCGAAGCCGCTGCCGCCCGGCGGCGGCTGGCCGGTCCAGCGCAAGGCGTCGCGCAGCGACTCGCTGTCGACCGTCAGCGTGCCTTCCATCATCGTACTGGTGCGATTGGCCACGGTGCCGTCGAACGCCAGTTTCAGGGGCGCGCTTGTGAGCCGCACCTTGAGGCCGGAGCGGTCGCCCGAAAGTGCCGCGATGAAGTCGCTGGCGCTGATGCTGCCGTCGACGCGTTCGCCACGCCAGTCGAATTGCCCGGTCGCGGCGAAGGAACGCGAGATCGACGGCCATGCCAGCGACAGCTCGATGTCTTCAAGCGTTTCGGACAGATGATTGACGCTATCCTCATAGCCGAGCCCGCCGTCCTGGATCCTGATTTCCGAAAACGACAACTGGTTGTCGGCGTCAGGCTTCATGTTGCGCGCAATGGTGTTGATGAACGGCGTCCAGTTGCTCTCGCCGTCGGGATCGCGGACGACGCGGATGTGGGGCCGCAACAGCATGACATCGGCGATCTCGAACCGCCGCAGCAACAGCGGCAGCAATCGCAAATTCGCGGTCAGGACGTCGACGGCGAGCGCGGGGTCGGCGGTGCCGCCGCCCTTGAGCCCGACGTCATGAAACGCGACGTAGCTTTCGGGAAAAACCGAAACATCGATGCGGCCGTTGACCACCAGATCGAGGCCGGTCACCGCGCGGATTTGCGCCTCGACCGCCTGGCGCAGGGCGTCCCGGTCGAGAAACCAGGATGTCGCGATCAGGCTGATCACCGCCGCGCCGAGAAAGGCCGCGATCGGCATCCCCAGGCGCTTCATTCCTTGGGCCATCGTCAATAACATTTCCCGGTCGGGTTCAGATCGTTGGGTCGTTGCGTTGGATAAAGGCGGGCGGCGCACCGGCCGAACTCCGGTTTACCGTGGTTCGGCAAATATCGTAGCCCAAGTCGGCAAAGTCGGCAGCGACGGACCTGGACGGGCCCATGCCAACCGGCGCAACTTGGTCGGTTTTCTTGACGCTTTCAAGGCCGTCCGAGGGCCGGGACCGTCGCTCCCGGCGCAACTGCCCCGTCATTGACGCCTTGCGAACATTTCGCCTAATAATCCGGGGGTTGGTGCCGGCGTAAGCGCCTCCTCGATCAGGTGGTATTTGCATGAACAAGGTCTATCCCGACGCCAAATCGGCACTGGAAGGCGTCTTGAAAGACGGCATGATGATCATGTCCGGCGGCTTCGGCCTGTGCGGCATCGCCGAGACGCTGTCGGATGCGATCCGCGATTCCGGCGTCAGGAATCTGACCGTGATTTCGAATAATGCGGGTGTCGACGGTATAGGGCTGAGCCGGCTGCTGGAGACGCGGCAGATCAAAAAAATGATCTCATCCTATGTCGGCGAGAACAAGCTGTTCGCCCAGCAGTACCTCGCTGGCGAGCTTGAGCTCGAATTCAATCCGCAGGGCACGCTGGCCGAGCGCATCCGCGCCGGCGGCGCCGGCATTCCGGCCTTCTATACCAAGACCGGCGTCGGCACCCTGATCGCCGAAGGCAAGGAAGTGAAGGAGTTCGACGGCGAGAAGTACATCATGGAGCGCGGGCTGTTCGCCGATCTCGCCATCGTCCACGCCTGGAAGGGCGATACCGCCGGCAACCTCGTCTACCGCAAGACCGCGCGCAATTTCAATCCGATGATGGCGACCGCGGCGAAGATCACCGTCGCCGAGGTCGAGCATCTGGTGCCGGCAGGCCAGATCGATCCCGATCACATCCACACCCCCGGTATTTTCGTCAAGCGCATGATCGAGGTAGGCAGCGCCAACAAACGCATCGAATTCCGCAACACCCGCAAGCGCGAGAATACGCAGGCGCCGGCCGCGGCAACTGGGGAGAAAGTCTGATGGCCTGGACCCGCGAACAAATGGCCGCCCGTGCCGCCAAAGAACTGCGCGACGGCTTTTACGTCAATCTCGGCATCGGCATCCCGACACTGGTTTCGAACTACATTCCCGACGGCATCGACGTCAATCTTCAGAGCGAAAACGGCATGCTCGGCATGGGGCCGTTTCCCTATGAGGGCGAGGAAGATGCCGACCTGATCAATGCCGGCAAGCAGACCGTCAGCGAACTGCCGACCACCAGCTATTTCTCCAGCGCGGAGTCGTTCGGCATGGTGCGCGGCGGGCATATCGATCTGTCGATATTAGGCGCGATGCAGGTGGCGCAGAACGGCGATCTCGCCAACTGGATGATCCCCGGCAAGATGGTCAAGGGCATGGGTGGGGCGATGGACCTGGTCGCCGGCGTCAAGCGCGTGGTGGTGGTGATGGAGCATTCCGCCAAGGACGGCCCGAAACTGCTGAAAAAGTGCAACCTGCCGCTGACCGGCGAGAAGGTGGTCGACATGGTGGTGACAGATCTGGCGGTGTTCACCATCGACAGGCACGGCAAGGACGGCATGGCGCTGATCGAACTCGCCGACGGCGTTTCGCTCGATGAGGTGAAGTCGAAGACCGAGGCCGAGTTCCGGGTGGCGCTGAAGAACGCGTAGACGAGATTCGTAGCGTGGGCAAAGGCGCCCTTACGCCGTGGCCACCGCGACTCAATGCGTCATTGCGAGCGCAAGCGAAGCAATCCGGCAGCCGGGAGAAAGTCTGGACTGCTTCGTCGCTTTACTCCTCGCAATG
>Ga0116129_1001010_pt1 | contig 16057 bp, 16 predicted proteins | sample June2015DPH_17_2_FD_89732 | JGI IMG/M metagenome (GOLD analysis project Ga0116129, IMG submission 89732) | Peatland microbial communities from SPRUCE experiment site at the Marcell Experimental Forest, Minnesota, USA - June2015DPH_17_10 | ecosystem: Environmental > Terrestrial > Soil > Wetlands...
AGGTGGCTTCATATGTAGGCGCGGCTTGCACCGGGGCGCTCAAAGTGGTGTAAGGCGCCCATCTGTTCATCTTCAGCGGATCATTTTCTGTCATGGCCAAAGCTGTCGCTAAACCGAAGAAAATTGCTGCGAAATCAAAGCCATCCGCGGCCGTCCGGGCAAAACCGGCGCCGTCGGCCGGTGCCCGCAAGGCGCTGAAGAAGAGCCCGGTCAAACCGGCGAAAAAGCTCGCGTCCGGCAAGGTAGCGGCCGCGCCGGTGAAAGCAGGCAAGTGGGTCTACACCTTCGGCGACGGCAAGGCCGAAGGCAAAGCGAGCTTGCGCGATCTGCTCGGCGGCAAGGGCGCGAATCTCGCCGAAATGGCCAATCTGGGATTGCCGGTGCCTCCCGGCTTCACCATTCCGACCTCGGTCTGCACCTATTTCTACGCGCATGAAAAGACCTATCCGAAGGAGCTGAAAGCGCAGGTCGAGAAGGCGCTCGATCATGTCGGCAAGCTGACCGGTAAATCCTTCGGCGATTCCAGAAATCCGCTTCTGGTGTCGGTGCGTTCGGGTGGCCGCGCCTCGATGCCGGGCATGATGGATACGGTGCTCAATCTCGGCCTCAACGATGTCACGGTCGAGGCGCTGGCGGAATTGTCCGGCGATCGCCGCTTTGCCTATGACAGCTACCGCCGTTTCATCACCATGTATTCGGACGTGGTGCTCGGCTTCGAGCATGCCCATTTCGAAGACATTCTCGATACCTTCAAGGATAGCCAGGGCTATACGCTCGACACCGATCTCACCGGCGATGATTGGGTCGAGGTGGTCGGCCGCTACAAGGAGGCGCTGGCGCGTGAAACCGGATCGGAATTCCCGCAGGATCCCCACGATCAGCTGTGGGGCGCGATTGGGGCGGTGTTTTCATCCTGGATGAACGCGCGCGCGGTGACCTACCGCAAGCTGCATGACATTCCGGAATCCTGGGGCACCGCCGTCAACGTGCAGGCGATGGTGTTCGGCAATATGGGCGAGACTTCGGCAACCGGGGTTGCGTTCACGCGCAATCCCTCGACCGGCGAGAGCAAGCTCTACGGCGAATTCCTGATCAACGCGCAGGGCGAGGACGTGGTGGCCGGCATTCGCACGCCGCAGGACATCACCGAAGATGCGCGCAAGGAGTCGGGTTCCGACAAGCCGTCGATGGAAGTGGCGATGCCGGACGCGTTCAAGGAGCTGACGCGGATTTATACGCTGCTCGAAAAGCATTACCGCGACATGCAGGACATGGAGTTCACTGTCGAAGAGGGCAAGCTGTGGATGCTGCAGACCCGCAGCGGCAAGCGCACGGCCAAGGCCGCGCTTCGCATTGCCGTCGAACTCGCCAATGAAGGGCTGATCTCGAAGAAGGATGCGGTATTGCGGATCGATCCCGCCTCGCTCGATCAGTTGCTGCACCCGACCATCGATCCCGCGGCCAAGCGTGACGTGATCGCAACCGGTTTGCCGGCCTCGCCGGGCGCGGCGTCGGGCGAGATCGTGTTCTCCTCCGATGAAGCCGCAAAGCTGGTAGCCGATGGACGCAAGGTCATCCTGGTGCGGATCGAGACCTCGCCGGAAGACATTCATGGCATGCACGCTGCCGAAGGCATTCTCACCACCCGCGGCGGCATGACCTCGCACGCCGCTGTGGTCGCCCGCGGCATGGGCAAGCCGTGCGTTTCCGGCTGCGGCGCTATTCGCGTCGATTACGGCCGCGGCACGATGAGCATCGGTTCGCGCACCTTCAAGACCGGTGATGTCATCACCATCGATGGTTCGCTGGGCCAGGTGCTGGCCGGGCGGATGCCGATGATCGAGCCGCAGATGTCGGGCGAATTCGGCACGCTGATGGGCTGGGCCGATGCCGTGCGCAAGCTTGGCGTTCGTGTCAACGGCGACACGCCGGATGACGCGCGCACTGCCATTAAATTCGGCGCAGAGGGAATTGGTCTCTGCCGTACCGAACACATGTTCTTCGAGGAAACCCGCATTCGAACCGTGCGCGAAATGATCCTCTCGGAGGACGAACGCGCCCGCCGTGCCGCGCTTTCGAAGTTGCTGCCGATGCAGCGGGCCGATTTCGTCGAGCTGTTCGAGATCATGAAAGGGTTGCCGGTAACGGTCCGGCTGCTCGATCCGCCGCTGCACGAGTTCCTGCCGCACACGCAAGCCGAGATCGAGGAAGTGGCACGCGCCATGAATGCCGATCCGCGCCGTCTCGCCGACCGGGTGCGTGAGCTGGCCGAGTTCAATCCGATGCTCGGCTTCCGCGGATGCCGCCTCGCCATCGCTTATCCCGAGATCGCCGAGATGCAGGCGCGCGCCATTTTCGAGGCGGCTGTTGAAGCGGGAAAACGCACCGGCAAGGCCGTAGGGCTGGAAGTCATGGTGCCGCTGATTGCGACCAAGGCTGAATTCGATCTGGTCAAGGCGCGCATCGATCTGACTGCGCAAGCCGTGATGAAGGAAACCGGTGCCAAGCTGAACTATCAGGTCGGTACCATGATCGAGTTGCCGCGCGCCTGCCTGATGGCGGGCGATATTGCCAAGACCGCGGAATTCTTCTCGTTCGGCACCAACGACCTGACGCAGACGACCTACGGCATCAGCCGCGACGATGCCGCGAGCTTTCTCAGTACCTATGTCGCCAAGGGCATTCTGGAGATCGATCCCTTTATCTCGGTCGACCGTGAAGGCGTTGGCGAACTGGTGAAGATCGGTGTCGCACGCGGCCGCAAGACGCGCCCAAACCTCAAGGTCGGTATTTGCGGCGAACATGGCGGGGATCCTGCCTCGGTGGCATTCTGCCATCAGATCGGACTCGATTATGTCTCGTGCTCGCCTTACCGCGTGCCGATTGCCCGCCTCGCCGCGGCGCAGGCCGCGCTCGGCAAGGCCGCTGCCAGCCAGGCTTAAGCACTGACGTCATTGCCTGCGACAAACGCGAAGCGTTTGCGCAAGGGAGCAACGCGACGAAGCAATCCAGAGCATACCGGACTCTGGATTGCTTCGCGGTGCCTGTCATCGGGCGCGCATGCGCGCGACCCGTTGGCTCGCAATGACGCGTCCTTGGCACATCCCGTACCCTTCCGGTTAGAGTTCCTTCACTCTTTTTGTTGACGCGATATTTACCACTTTGCTGGAGCAGCTGTTTACCAGGCTCATCGATATGATCGGTGCAGAGCCGGTGAGAGGTTGCGTGTGTCGGGCGCGACACGCCGATTAACTCCCTCGCAACCTAAATTAGTTATTACCCAAAAAGATCGAATTGCACGGATGTACCGAGTTCGATCGCGTAAGCGTAGTGTTGCGTTGCGTGAGCGTAAGCATGTCACAGTTGCGTAGCAGGCCGAGGAGCGCGCAATTTGCGTTCTTCGGTCTTGGTCTTTGCGGTTTCGCATTGACCCCGACAGAAATCGGATATCAGGACGTCGCATCGCGGCTGGCGCAACAACCGGGCGTCGCCGAGCGTTGGCACAGCCGCGTTTTCTCCGCCGTCGACACCATCCACGTCGCGGCCTACAGTTTCAGCCGGCCTATCGGAACGGCAGCGCCGCAGCCCCCAACCTATCAGCGCGCAAGTTTCAACCATGGTGCCGACATCACGGGTTCGATTCCACGCAATCAGGCAATTCAGACGCCGCCCCGCTATCAGGCTTCCGATTTTCCCAAGGTCGATCGCACGCTCAAAGGCGACCGGCTCGCCGTGACGCCGCCTCCGCCTCCGGAAGCTGCCGCGCCCACCGATGCCGCGCCCGCCAGGGAAGATCCCGCGACCTTCAATTCCCGGGTGAAAGGGGCCAAGACCGCGGAGACGCCAGCGCCGGCCGCGCGCGCACCGCTTGATCCCGAGTTGGCGGAAGCGATGAGTGCACCGCCGCTTCCGCAATATGATGTCTCGCTGTCGCCTGAGGCGCAGCCCCTGCAGGATCTGAAAAGCTCTTCCGACACCGATGCGGTCACGTTCGAGAGCAGCCCGTCGCGCGAAGATTTCTCGGTGAAGACCGCCAGTCTTTTCTTCGGCAGTCAGTCGCTCGGTGCGCCGCTGGAGACCATCGAGCGCTGGCAGCCCGGCGAAGAGCCGGTGGTCGTGATGCCGGAGGCGCGGGTCGATAACGACATGAAGGTGATGGCGTCGCTGCCGTCAACCGCCGACGAAGCGTCCAGGGCCATCGAGAACGGCGAGAGTATTGCGCCGAAAGGCGAAGTCAATTCGGACGACCAGCGCGAGAAGACACCGGCGGAGCGCCTCGGTCTGCTCGACGAGAAGTCGCGCGCCAAATCGGAAAAATGCCTTGCGGAAGCGGTCTACTTCGAGGCGCGGGGCGAGGCCGTGCGCGGCCAGATCGCGGTGGCGCAGGTCGTGCTCAACCGCGCCTTCTCCGGCTTTTATCCCACCACGGTGTGCGGGGTTGTTTACCAGAACAAGCATCGGCATTTCGCCTGCCAGTTCACCTTTGCCTGCGACAATGTTGCCGATGTTGTCCGTGAGCCCGATATGTGGGACCGCGCCAAGAGGATCGCGAAAGCGATGCTCGACGGCCAAATCTGGCTGCCGGAAGTTGGCAAGTCGACGCACTACCATGCTTATTGGGTGCGCCCGTCCTGGGTCAGCGAAATGAAGAAAATGTACAAATTCGGCGTGCACACTTTCTACCGGCCGCGCGCCTGGGGCGACGGCAGTGAGGCGCCAAGCTGGGGGACGCCGGCGCAGACGGCGCAAATTTCGGCGCAACTCGCCGAGGCTGCAAAGAGCTCGGCCGAAATGTCGGAAAGTTCTTCCCGGCGGTAAACGCTCAGGCGTTACATCAGGACATAACCCGCTCGCGCCGTTCGCGAAAACGCGCGGTGGTGGCGCAGCCGGCCTGACAGGAGCATATCTCTCTCGCCGCGCGATTTTGTGGGTGGTAGGATTAGCCTGCTCACGAAACAAACGCCGGGAGACGTTGCGTTGGCCACCTTTAAAGCGATCAGGATCGACAAAGCGGAGAAGGGTACGACCGCGGCACTCGTCCAGTTCGACGAAGCCGATTTGATGGAAGGCGACGTCACCGTCCGTGTCGAGTGGTCGACCCTGAACTACAAGGATGGTCTTGCCGTTACCGGCAAGGCGCCGGTGGTCCGGCGCTTTCCGATGATCGCCGGCATCGATTTTGCCGGCACTGTCGAGCATTCCTCGCACCCGCGCTGGAAAGCGGGCGATCGCGTGATCTGTAACGGCTGGGGTCTCGGCGAGACCCATCTCGGCGCCTATGCCGAGAAGGCCCGCGTCAAAGGCGACTGGCTGGTGCGCCTGCCTGACGGCATCTCGGCGCGCGATGCGATGGCAATCGGGACCGCCGGCTATACGGCGATGCTGGCTGTGCTGGCGCTCGAGCAGCACGGCCTCACCGCGGCTGACGGTCCTGTCGTGGTCACAGGCGCCGCTGGCGGCGTGGGCTCGGTCGCGATCGCGATCCTGTCAAAGCTCGGCTACCACGTCATTGCATCGACGGGGCGGGTGTCGGAGGCCGGCTATCTTAGGGATCTCGGCGCCGCCGAGGTGATCGACCGCAACGAGCTTTCGGGACCGGCCAAACCGCTCGCCAGGGAGCGCTGGGCGGGAGGGGTGGACAGCGTCGGTTCGACGACGCTGGCCAATCTTTTGTCGATGACCAAATACCGGGGCGCCATTGCCGCCTGCGGGTTGGCCGCCGGCATGGACCTGCCGACCTCGGTCGCGCCGTTTATTTTGCGCGGGGTGTGTCTGTTGGGTATCGATTCTGTGATGTGCCCCCTTGAGCTGCGCGAAATCGCCTGGAAGCGCCTTGCCTCGGACCTGGAACAGAGAAAACTGACTGAAATTACTCATGAAATTAGCCTGGACGGGGTGATCGAAGCCGGAGCCAAGATCCTTGCCGGCCAGGTTCGGGGTCGAGTCGTGGTAAAAATTTCCTGACAGCGTTCAGACTTTACCAACGAAGCTGCGCCAATGTTGCCACGGTTAGTATGGTAATCAGCGGGTAAAGAAACATCCGCGGCTGGTGTCCCGGGTCTGACATTCGTATCCTGTCGCGGCGAGTTCGTTGATGTCAGAACCGAAGGGATACCAGCAAATGTTAGGTTTCAGTGCGTTTTGGATTTGACATTCGCCTTCGGGGGTGCGGCCATGCTGGGGCGAATGTCAAATCCACCGTACTGCGTAAAGTCGGAGTTTGAGCATGCTTGCGCGTTTTGTGTTGGGGGCGGCGGTGGCCGCCGTTACGGCGATCATGCCCGCTATGGCCGGGCAGATGAATGCCGAGGAGGCCAAGCGTTTCGTAATCGGCAAGGTGTTCGCCTTCACTTGCGTTGACGGCACCCGCGGCGCAGGCCGGATCCTCGAGGACATGGGGGCCATCGGCTCGGTGCAGTTCAGCGGCTCCGGTCCCATCCGCCATGTTCGGTTGCCGGGTAATACGCTGCAAATCCGGGGACAGGCGGTTTGTGCCTCGCTCCGGGGTCTTCCGTTCGAGCCCTGCTTCAACCTAGACAAACAGGACGAGGTCAGCTTCCGCGGATCGGTATCCGGCATGGGCTTCGCTTACTGTGATTTCCACCATCTAGGCGGGACGCAGATGTTGATGGCCCGCGCTGTAGCCCGCCCGCATTCGCGGCGCCCGGCGGAGCAAACCGGATCCGTGGATATGCCCACGCGGGTCGAAACGCCCGCGGTCGAGAGCGCCAAGCTCGAACCGATTACTTCCGAGCCGAAGCCCGTGCCGGCGAAATCGGAACCCGCGCTGGAGTTGCGTCGCTCGGCCGATTGACGGCCGCAAAGCGCGCGCCGCTGTTACCGGTCCTTCTGACGAACGTTTACCGCCGGCACCCGTCCGCGATGCCTCGGGCGCGAGAAGTGTCGTCATGGTGGTGAACTTCGTGTTTCCTGCCGTGTGAAGGCGTCCGCGCTGAACCCTTAGTTTACGAATTGATAGCTATGTTCGAGAGCGCCGGAGGCGGCTGGAACAAATCATAATGTGCCGTGAAACGACCGAGCGGCACGTCCTCGGGGTGGATCGCCGTGAAAAGGTTACTCAAACTCATCGCTCAACATTCTATCGCAGCGAAGCTCTCCGCCATGGCCGCTGCCAGCGCGCTATTCATGGTGCTCGTCGCTCTGACTGTTCTTTTTATTGCCCGCAGCGAACTCGCTACCGAACGGACGGAAAGAGCTCACGCCGTCGTCGACGCCGTCTGGAGCATGGCGGAAAGTTTCAAACACGCTGCCGAGTCGGGCGCGATGACGGAGGAAGAGGCGAAAGCCCGCTTCTTTGCCGCTGCCGACGCTGTCTGGTTCGAAGGCCATACCAATTACGTCTTCATCTACGACACCGAGACCGGACTCTGCGTCATGAACACCGGTAACCCGTCCTTGGTCGGCAAACAGGTGCGCGAGCTGAAGGATTCGGCCGGACTTCCCTTTGCCCAGATGATGATCGATGTGGCAAAGCGCGGCGAAGGAACGACCCGATACGCTTTTCCAAAAGGCGGTGCGAAGACCCCGCTCGACAAAGTTGCTTATGTCCGCGGGTTTGCGCCGTGGCACATGATGATCGCATCCGCCGAATACATGACGGATCTTGATGTTACGTTCTGGAATATGGCGCAGACTGCCGGCGTCCTCATCGCCGTTCTTCTGCTGTCTTCGATCGGCATCGCCTGGCTCGTGGCGCGCAGCGTGATCAAGCCGCTGTCCCGCCTCAAGCTGCGCATGGATTTGCTCAGCAAAGGCGAATTGAACCTACCTGTCGCCGATGCCGATCGGTCCGACGAGATCGGCGAGATGGCGCGAACCGTCCAGGTGTTCAAGGAGGCCATGCTCGAAACCAACCGGCTACGCGCCGAGCAGCAGGAGACCGAGCAGCGGCAGGTGCAGGAGCGCAAGGCCGACATGCAACGGATGGCCGACAATTTCGAGGGTGCGGTAGGGCAGATCATTGCAACCGTGTCGTCCGCTTCCGCCGAACTCGAAAAGTCGGCTGGCATGCTGACCTCGACCGCGACGCGGTCGGAAGAGCTTGCGACAAAAGTCGCGGACGCTTCCGGGGAAGCTTCCAGCAACGTTCAATCGGTGGCTTCGGCAACGGAAGAGTTGTCATCATCGGTCCACGAAATCAGCCGTCAGGTCCAGGAATCCGCGCGCATGGCCAATGAAGCCGTGGAGCAGGCGCGCCAGACCAATGATCGCGTCGGCGAGTTGTCCAAGGCAGCCGGCCGCATCGGCGATGTGGTCGAACTGATCAACACCATCGCCGGACAGACCAACCTGCTGGCGCTGAACGCCACCATCGAGGCCGCGCGCGCGGGCGAGGCGGGCCGCGGTTTCGCGGTCGTGGCTTCGGAAGTGAAAGCGCTGGCCGAGCAAACTGCAAAAGCGACCGGCGAGATCGGCCAGCAAATCAACGGCATCCAGGCGGCGACGCAGGAATCGGTTGGCGCGATCAGGGAAATCAGCGGCACCATCGAAAAACTCTCGGAGATCGCATCCGCAATTGCAGCGGCGGTGGAAGAGCAGGGCGCCGCGACGCAGGAAATATCCCGCAACGTGCAGCGCGCGGCGGAAGGCACGATGCAGGTCTCCTCCAACATCACCGACGTGCAACACGGCGCCAGCGAGACCGGGTCGGCCTCATCGAAGGTTCTTTCGGCGGCCAAGTCGCTTTCCGGCGATTCCAGCCGCCTCAAGCTCGAGGTCGGCAAGTTCCTCAGCTCGGTCAGGGCGGCCTGACGGCAGGATCGGGAAGCCGGAGATCAATCCAGATCGATGCGGAATGGCCGGCTTTCGGTCGTCAGGCTTCCCGGACCCATTTCGTCCAGCGCGCGCAGCATCCGTCCCTCCCGCCCGAGCGCCTTGTCGGCGAGGCTGACGATCAGCCGGTTCGGCGCGGCCATCGGCGAAGCGGCCCTGATCTGGCGCGCGATCACGATTTCGTCGCGATGCGGATTGAGCGCGCAGGCGGCGGCAAAGGCGCTTGCGGTCGAACGGCTGATGCCGGCGTAACAATGCACGACCAGTGGCGCGCTGCGATCCCAGCCACGCACGAAATTCAGCACCTGCTCGATATGCACCTCCGACGGCGCGACAAAGCCTTCGATCGCTTCGGTTATATCGTCCATCTGCACCTTCAGGTGATTGGCGGGAAGCACCGATACGGGCCGCTGTACCTGATCGACATTCGCCATCACGGTGAGCACATGGCTTGCGCCCGTCGTCTTGACGGTTGAGGGAAGGGCGGCGAGCGAGCAGACGTGGATCATGTTTTTGTCCTTATTTGCGATCCGATTATAAAGCCGCGCGCTTCCGATTCAAATGTCAAACGGTCCGGGCCTCATGGTTCGAGACACACGCCTTCGGCGCGCTCCTCACCATGAGGCATTGACTTGCACCGCTTGCATCAATGGACCCCGGATCGGCAGCCCAACCGCCGCAAGTGCGGCGCGTTGCGCAGCGGGGCACGACACCCGAGGCCGTCATTCCGGGACGCTAGTGCAGCGAGCGAGTTACGATGTGCAATTGCACATCGGGGAATGACGACGGTTAGTTCGGCACATTCGCGCGACAGCCAGACCGCGCGCGAATGCCCTACTTCACCGGAGCAAAGTTCTGGTTGCTGAATGGAGGCTCGCTCGGGCGCTGAATGCGGATGAACGGCTTGCCGGCCCCGGCATGGCAGGCGTTGCAGCCGTCGGTCAGTTCGTCGAAAGCCGCGATAAATTGGCTGTTGTTCTTCGCGTCCACGGCCTTTTCAAGCCGCTCTATCCGGGGATCGATGATGGTCTTGATCATCTCGGCGACTGGAACCCCATCGACGGTCGAATGAAGCCTGGCTGCGTCCTGCAGGCCTTCCTTGATCTCGTCGATCTCATAGGCTGCGAGGTCCCAATTGTGGCTCTTGCCCGCAAACCAAAGCTTCGCGTGGCGAAGCTGGGTCGCCATCATGAACTCGCCAAGGCCAGGTTCGTAAGGCGCTGTTGCGGGCTCGGCGGCTGCCAGCATCACTGAGCTGGCCACGATAACTGCGCTGATGATGACCCGCTTCATTCGCTGTTGCTCCCTGATACCAGCGCCTTGAACCGCGCAAGATACCGCTTCTCGGCCTTGGCCGCACTCCAGGGCGTCAGGTAATCCTCACGCGTTGCCGGCGACAATTCGGGATCGCGGCCGAACAGGCGTTTGGCTTCATCGGGACCGAAGCCGGCGAGTTCGGTGGCTTCGAGATAGGCCGCGCCCTTGTCGGCCGCCTTGATCGCTTGCGTGATCTTGTCGGCCAGCACGGCCGGCAGGCCAAAGCGGATGTGGATCGCCGACAACAGGCGCTTTTCGACCGTCTTGTAGTCTTCGCCGAGCACGGCCTTGAACGGCGAGATCATGTCGCCGATGACGTATTCCGGCGCATCATGCAGTAACGCGGCAAGCCGCCAGGTGGCGTCGATGCGCGGCATTTGCTCGCGCATCACGGCCTCAACCAGCAATGTGTGCTGGGCCACCGAAAAGATATGTGCACCCTTGGTCTGTCCGTTCCAGCGCGCCACCCGCGCAAGCCCGTGGGCAATATCGGCGATTTCGATATCGAGCGGGGAGGGGTCGATCAGGTTGAGCCGCCGGCCCGAGAGCATCCGCTGCCAGACGCGCACGGATGCGGGGTGTCCAGCCGATTTCCTCGCCGTCATTTGACTTTGAGGCGAGGGCTGCGGCGCTTTCCGGCACAGCTCTCATGGCAGAAGCAGGTGACGAGATGGTCGTTGACCATGCCGGTCGCCTGCATGAAGGCATAGACGATCGTGGGTCCGACGAATTTGAACCCGCGCGAGGAAAGCTCTTTCGACATCTTGATCGACAGCGGTGTCGAGGCGGGAACGCTGGCCGTGGTCTTGAACTGATTGACCTTGGGCTTGCCGTCAAGGAAATCCCACAAAAACGTCGAGAAATCAGGGCCTTCTTCCATGATCTTGAGATAAGACTTGGCGCTCGCGACCGTGCCTTCGATCTTGGCGCGGTTGCGGACGATGCCGGCATCGTTCATCAGCGCATGAATCTTTTTGGCGTTGTAACGCGCGATCTTTTCCGGCTGGAAGTCGTCGAAGGCTTTCCGGAAATTGTCACGCTTGCGCAGGATGGTGATCCACGACAATCCGGCCTGGAATCCGTCAAGGATCAGCTTTTCGTAGAGCGCGCGGTCATCGAATTCCGGCACGCCCCATTCTGTGTCGTGATAGGCGACATAAAGCGGATCTTCACCCGGCCAGGGGCAACGGGTTTTGCCATCGGCATGCAGGCGGGCGCTTCTCGTCATGCGATCGTCGGCTTCGGCTGCAGGCGCAACTCGTCCGGTTCGGCGATACGGATCGCAAGGCCCCCCGCCGTCAGCGGCGTGCCGGCTTCCAGCGCCTCACTGGCGCGATCGATCCGGATCAGCGCGAGCGCGTGGCCATCGGCCGCCGAACCCATGGTGCCGACCGATTTGTCGCCGGCTGTTATCGCCGACCCCACCTCCGGCGCAGATCCGTCCAGCAGTACGCGCACGGTGCGCGTGCGCGCGGTGCCGCGATGCTGCATCCGCGAAACGACTTCCTGACCGACATAACAACCCTTGTCGAAATCGACGCCGGCAAGCCGGTCCATATTGGTTTCATGCGGGAAGGCATCGCCATAGATGAAGTCGAGACCGCCGCGGGGCGCGCCCACGGCGATCCGGTGTGCCTCATAGGCGGAACTGTCGACCATCTCGGCGCCGATCAGATCAGCGGCCTTCTGCGCGAGCTCCGCAGGGAGGAGAATACGAAGGCCCAGCCTCGCGTTACGCGGATCGGTGAATGTGAGATCTGGCTTCAACGCCGCGTCGCCATCCCACACAGCGAGCACGCCAAGACTGTCGGAAAGATTTTCGATTCCAACCTTGGCGCGCAGCCGGTAAAAACCGAGTTTGTCGGCAAGCGCTTGTGCCAGCACTTTCGGACAGTCGATCAGAAAGCCGCCGCCATGACCCGACGGCGCCTCGGTGATCAGAAAATCCACCATGATCTTGCCCTGCGGTGTCAGCAGTGCGCCGAAACGACCCTGTCCAGGTTGCAGCCGCGTGGTGTCAGTGGTGATCAAGCCGTTGAGGAAGTCACGGGCAGTTTCGCCTGATACCTTGACCACGCCGCGGTCGGGCAGAAACGCAGCTTTCATCTAGTGCCCACTTTCCGAAGTTCGTGTTCCACCTCAGCGCCCACCGTTCACGAACTTCGGAAAGTCATGGGCACTAGCAAGCTTATTGATTCTAGTGCCGCTTCTCCATTTGAAGTTCCTGGACAGAATTTGCCGCTTGTGGAGCAGGAACTTCAAATGGGCGGCACTAAAATTCTCATGTGACATCTTACATGAAAACGTAAGCCGCGGATCAGCAAACAACAAGAGCTTGCAAGTGCTTCGATTTCGAAGTTCGCATGACGGCCTCGCGGCGACAGCGATGCCAACTTCTGGACTGCTACACTGGGACTGATGCTTATTGTCTCGCGAGTGCGGTGGAGAACTCGCCGTTGCGAACGCGGACGACAAGGCCCTCGACGAATTTGGCGACAGCGTCTTCACCATAGGTGCGGACCAGTTCAGCGAAGGCCGCAAACAGACTCGCTTGCGCCAGGCAATCGCCGTCGACACCGTCGTGCCGCGCTTCCGCCCAGGCTTCGCTGAGATAGCTGAGAGCGGCCTGCTTCTGTTCATGGTCGGGCAGCAGGTCGCGGTCGATGAAGGGCGCGGAATGGCTCATGAATGTGAAGCAGCTTTTTGAGGCGAGGAACGACTGTGGTGTAGCACGCCAGGCAGGGCCGCCTAGACCAGTTCTTTAGGAAAGGTTAACGGGCTGAAGGAAATCCTAAGAGCCCTAGTTCGCGTAGCGCGCAGTCAGGTCGCGCGAAATCTTCAGGCCCTCGTCGATGTAGCGGCGGATGGCGAGCGTCGCCGCCGGCGTGCAGGTGCGGTAGGTCTGCTGGAAACCGTTATAACCGCGGTTGAAGCCGGCGATCATGCGCGCCCGTCGGTCACCGCTCGGGGTTTCCGCGTCGAGCAGCGCCTGCATCTCGTTGCGCCATTTGCCGCCTTCATTATTGCCGCAGATGCCGCGGAGATAGTGCAGGGTTCCGAGAATCTCCGCAAAGCGCTGCAACTCGTTGTCGAATGGCGCGGCGCTCTCCTGCGCGTGCGCAGGGGTGGCGAGGCAGCACAGAGCGAGGAGGGCGAGGGCTGGAAATTTTGGCATATGAGTGTGATATGCCTGCTCGGGGTGCAGGACGCAAGCCGCCGATGTTTTTCCTCTGGCCCCAAAATCTTATAGGTTCAAGACTCTTATAGGCTCAAGACGCGCCGCGCCGACTGGATGACGCCCTGCAGGCCCGGCGTGATCCTGAGATCGCCCAGCGCATCGGGCGCAAGCCAGAGGTAGTCGTCGAGTTCCTCGTTCAGCTCAGGCTCGCCCGCGCTCCAGCGCGCCGCAAACGACAGGATCACATAATGTCCGGTTCCTTCGCCCGCCGGCATGACCTCGCGCCAGGCGGCGAGGCCGGCAATGTCGATCTTCAGAGCGGTTTCCTCAGCGACCTCGCGATGCAAGGCGGCGTGAAGGGATTCGCCAAATTCGACACGGCCGCCGGGCAGCGAATAAAAACCCTTCGCAGGCGAACGTGCGCGCCGCACCAGCAAAATCTTGCTTTCGCGAAAAATCGCCGCACTGACGGCGATCTGGGGATGGGACGGTTGGAGAGAGGACGTCAAGGCGAGATCCTGGAACGAAGTATCCGCGTGAAGCGGGAATGTTAGAGCAGGATCAGCTAATGTCCAGATTCCGAAGTTCGTCGCCTTTTGCGGAGCCACGTTTCGAACTTCGGAACCGCCACACTGGGATCAATGGGTCATGATGTATTCGACGTCGGCCGCGCCGTCGCCGTTGATGACGCCGCCAGCCTGCATCACAAGCGGCTTGACCCAGCCGGTGGCCTGCTCGGCCAACCTGGCGCGGGTCGTATCCTGTTGTACCTGCCGCATGGCGTTGCTCACGGCGATGAGGATCGAGGTGATGGCGTTCGTGATGTTGTCGAACTCGCCGCGGATACGGAGGTCGGCCAAATTGTAGGCCTCGATCGCAAGATCCCTGGCCTTGAAATGGGAAGCCGTAAAATGTTCTGCGTAAGATAGCGGTTTCCAGCCAAGAAAATCCTCGGCGCATTCCGGCATGTCCGGAATCATCTCCAGCAGCATGACCGCTTCATTGAAGTGATTGAGATAGTCGGTGGCAAGCCCGGTGCGCGGGTTGATATTGGCTGCGCGCAATTCGTCCGCCCGCGCCGAATTATCGGCAGGGGTCTCGGAGGCCGGTTGCACTGGTTTGGCAGCAGATGACGTCATCTTTCGCACTGTTAGGGTTGGGGGTAAAAAGTTACTGAAGAATACTTATTCGGATACCAATAATGTGCGGACGCTTTGTTATAACCTCGGCGCCTGAAGCGATACGGCAACTTTTCGGCTATTTGGAACAACCAAATTTCCCGCCGAGATATAATGTTGCGCCGACGCAACCGATACCAGTGGTGATGGACGAAAGCGGCCGGCATTTTCGCTTGATGCGCTGGGGATTGTGGCCGGCCTGGGTGAAAGACCCCCGTAAATTTACGCTCCTGATCAATGCCCGCGTGGAGACCGTGAGGGAGAAACCCGCTTTCAAAAATGCGATCAGGCGGCGGCGCTGCCTGATTCCGGCCGATGGCTATTACGAATGGCATTCATTTGAAGGCATTAAGCGGCCGTATTTCATCCACCGCCGCGACGGCCGTCCGGTCGGATTTGCAGGCGTGGCCGAGACCTGGATCGGACCGAACGGCGAGGAAGTCGACACGGTTGCGATTGTCACGGCGCCCGCGAGCGCTGACCTCGCCGTGCTTCATCATCGTGTACCGGTGACGGTCAACGCCGATGATTTCGAGCGCTGGCTCGACTGCCGCGCGGATGAGGCACATACGGTGACGCCACTGATGCGGGGACCCCGGGTCGGCGAATTCGCCTGGCATGAGATTTCGTCGCGGGTCAATCATGCGGCCAACGACGATGCGCAACTGATCCTGCCGATCACGGAAGAACAGCGCGAGGCCGAGCAGTCCAGGCCGGCGAAGAAGGCAAGTCCGCGCAAAGCGGCTGCCGCGGATTTCGACGACGGGCAGGGCAGTTTGTTCTGAAAAGCTATCTCAGCCGTTGAGCAACTGCTTCAGCTTGGTCACCGCGCTGTCGGGCGTCGTCAGCACCGGCAGTTTGGTTGCCTCAGTGACCAACTCAGCGGCAGGCGCCATGCTGTATTGCGCGAGCGCAATCAGGTCGCAGTCGCGCAAATCGCGCGAGGCCTGCACGACCAGGCGATCATGCTCCGCGCGGTCGCCGCGATCGAGCGCCGCCATGGCGCCTTCCACCAGTTTCGGCACCAATTCGACCGTGCCTGGAAATTCGGCCGGCATCGATTGCAAGGTCGGCGGGAAGGTCGAGAGCAGGCCGATTCTGTGCCCGCGCGTGACTGCCTGCTCGATCATCGCCTGATTGGGCTTCAGCACCGGCATTGGCGAAAGTTCGCGCGCGACCGCCTCGATGCAGGGGCCGAAAGCCGAGCAGGTGAAAAGGATCGCATTGGAGCCGGTCGAAACGCCATAGCGTCCGAGCGCGAGGAAGCGGTCGGTCATTGCAGGCGTCAACCTTCCATCGCGCGCCAGGTCCGCCGACAGGCTGTCGTCGAGCAGATTCATCAGCGTCGCTTCCGGCCAGAGCCGGGCGAACGAGGTTTCAATCGGCACCAGCGAATGCTTTAACGCGTGAATAAGGGCAATGCGCATTTTTCAATTCTCGCGAGGGTTTTCTTCTCGGAAATTTCTAACTACGGAGTTGGTTCGCGGCCATCGAGCCATTTCGCATAGATGATGCGTTCCTGCATCGAATAGCCCAGGGATTGATAAAAATCTTTCACGCTTCTGTTGTCAGCCCGGACCAGAAGCTGCAA
>Ga0116129_1001012_pt1 | contig 16011 bp, 10 predicted proteins | sample June2015DPH_17_2_FD_89732 | JGI IMG/M metagenome (GOLD analysis project Ga0116129, IMG submission 89732) | Peatland microbial communities from SPRUCE experiment site at the Marcell Experimental Forest, Minnesota, USA - June2015DPH_17_10 | ecosystem: Environmental > Terrestrial > Soil > Wetlands...
ACCGGTGGACTCACCAGTGGAGTCCAGGTGACTGGTGATACTATTCCTTTCGCGGATGCTGTCACGGGAATCAGCTCGGCTGGCGTAGCTACTCAGGGTACGCGCTTGGCGGTTCAGTTGGCCAATCTTCCGCTCGGCATCAGTATCTACGTTCCTCCGGTGATTTTCCTGTATCCGCAGGGTCACGTGTACGCAGCCGCTTCACCTGATTTGAATGACGGCAGCGCGACGGGCGTCATGGTCCTCACCAACACGGACTCCTTCGGGAGCACGGGCTACAACCCGCCGTCCGGTCTGACTGCCGGTGGTGGTCAGAATCTCGTTACCGTGTCTCAATCCAACGGCGGCGCTCTGCTCGTCTACGAAGTACTGTTCGCGGATCCGTTCTCGAACGAATACGCTGACGTGCCTCTCGTAGTTTCCTACTCGCCGAATTTGACTGCCAACCCGCCGCTCGGCCTGCCGCAACCCGGCGTGCAAGCCACCTTTACGGCTGGCTTCGCTCCGTTCGATACGGTTCTCACGGCCGCTATGGAGGGCACCGCTGCTCCGATTCCGCGCTTCTTCTTCCAGAACACGGGCACGAACCTGTTCCTGATCTCGCGTTGCAATTGCAACCTGCTGTTCCCGTTCGTTACCCAGCAGTTCGGGTATGACACTGGAATCGCGATCGCGAACACCAGTACGGATCCGTTCGGTGCAGCGCAGCCGCAGGCTGGCTCCGTCACCTTCAACTACTACGGTGTTGTCGGGACGAATAGTCTCCCGCCCGCAGCGCAGACCACCACCGCCAGCACTCCTGTGGCGACTGGTACGGTGCTGCTCTACACGCTGTCTTCAGGCAACGCGGCATTCGGCCTTGATAATCGTGGCGCTAACTTCACTGGCTACCTGATCACTCAGGCCCAGTTCCAATACTGCCATGGCTTCGCCTTCATCAGCGCTCTTGGTGCAGGTCCGACCAGCAATGGAATCTCCGAAGGTTACCTGGCACTCGTGCTCGATGCCTGGGGTCTGCCGGTTCGCGGCACTCTCCTCGGTGAGAGCTTAGGTCAGTAACTCAGTCCAAGTTGTAATCAGAAAAGGGAGGAGCTTCGGCTCCTCCCTTTCTGTTTTTAGCCGCCTTAATGCAGACCCAGTAGGGCGGGTCCCCTGACCCGCGCGCGACCCCCTGGTCGCGCTCCGAGCCATAAGCTATAACCCCGTCCCGTCAGGGCGGGGATCCGTCGTGTTGACCCGATTGGTCGATAGTAACTTTGAAAATGGTCTAAAAAATCCTGCTTTCCCCCTCTGCAAACATTTTTAACTTGCTTGTTTTTTGCTATCGTTAAGTACTTCCGGGTATGGTACACTCTATATTGTTCCTCCCGCGTCCAACTCGTCATCGAGAGGTCCCTTCATGTCTAAACAGAATTTAACTCTTGCGGTCGGCGTGTGTCTCGCCGCAAGCGTGGCCGCGTTCGGCCAGCCTGGCGTTGGTTATGTCTTCCAGTTACCTGGCCAGAGCAGCACCAGCGGTCAGATATATGGATATCCTTACGCCGCCAATCCTCTCATCGCCGCGGTGAGCGCGCTGGGTCCGGCTGGTACTTATCAGATCGTGGCCAAGCCCGATGGCACCGGATATTATGTCGCGGGCGAGACACTCCAGATAGCCAATAGCGCCTTTACGTCGTTCACTACGATTAACGGAATCTCTTCCGCGCCTACGGCAGTCGCCGCCTCGCCGGATGGGAAATATGCCGTCGTCGGAGCGGGCAGTGTATATATCCTCTCCGCCTCGACCGGCTCGATTCTACTCACAGCCAATACCGGCGGCCCGATCGTGGGGATTGCCATCAGTCAGGACTCGAAATACGCATATGTGCTGACTAATGCGTTTACAGACAGTACCGTCACCCAATTCAACCTCGTCACTCAAACCAAGGTGACGACGTCGCTGGCTCCTCTCGGCGGCAATGCGAGCTCGATCGCCATTTCCCCGCTGGGATTGCTTTATGCGGCTGTCCAAAACCGCCTCTACGAGATTAATCCGGTCACGATGGCGTTTACTACCAATGGCCCCAGCGGCAACGGGATACTTTCCCTCAACGCAACTCCCGGCCCGCTTCACTTCACGCCCGATGGAACTACTTTGTACTTTGCCAACACCACTTCGAATGTCACTGGGCCATCCATTTACCAGATCACTCTTTCGAATCTCTCGGCTGCATCCTTTCCTCAGGTAGTGACCACCACGCCGCCCCTGCTGAGTGATGTTCTGGTGGCTGGCAATGGGAGAGTATTCGGCATCTCTTCTTCGACGACCACTCTGTACGATGTCGCCACCTCTCCGTTGGGCATGACGGTGAGTGACTCGATTGGAACTGCCAGCGCGCAGGCGCAACATGTAGTAGCCGCCGTCCTCTCGACTGAACTTCCTTCGGCTCTCTATCTCTACCTGCAAGTCCAGACCTCCGCCCAGACTAGCCTCTACCGCGTCACGCTAAGCAACAATACCAGCAGCACTCCTATCGCTGCCTCGGCATCAGGCGGAGTCTTGGAGTTCGTCGGCGTCCCGCCCAACACCGGAGCCGGATCGTTCCTCACCTTCAACGCCACTCAGACTGTCGCGCAGGGAGCCACCTCGCTTCCGCTGGTCGCCCAGGTCCTCGATACCACCGGCCGTCCTATCTTTGACCTTCCGGTGACCTTTACCGCCTCCGCCAGCAGTGGAATTGTCATCAATACACCGGCCCCGACGACTAACGCCAACGGCTTTGTAGAAACCACCATCGTCGCACCGAAAGCACAGGGCACTTACACGGTCACGCTTACCGCAGGTACTGCCAATACCAGCTACACCATCACCGTACCGGGAACAGGGGGTTCTACCGGCACCGGACCCACCGGCGTTACGCAGGTCTTCATCGTTACCGGAGACGGTGAACTCGTTGCGGCGAATTCCACTACCTTTGAAGATCCTCTTACTGTTCTCGTCAAGGATGTGAATGGCAATCCCCTGAACGGAGTCGCCGTTAGCTTCAGCGTGACCTCCGGAACCGGCGTCGTCGGAGATCCCCAAACCACTACCGATAAGCTTGGCAACGCGAGCGCGGTGTTTGTCGGCTTGAATCCAGCCCTCAACGGGCCTTTCGAAGTGGATACTGTCGTCGCCAGTACGCCCTATGGTTCGGTGACCTTCTACGAAATCGAATATCCTATCGTCATTGCGGGTAGTTCCGCCGCGTCGTTCCCTCCCCAGGTCCTGTTGCTCGCGCCAACCCCGCAGAATAACTACACCATCAGCGTACCGGAAGGCGCCGTGGCGACGAACGCCGTCACTGCTTCGATTACCGTCGCCCCCGGACTCCCGGGATCGCTCACGCCGATTCCAGACGTCGGGATCCGGATCGTCGATCCCAATAACTTCCCGGCGTCCTCTCCGTACGCCAGTTGCCAGGGCAATAGCTTGTCCGATAACAGTGGAACCGCGCATTGCAACCTCGTCGCCACCTGCGGCTCCGCGCTCGGGATACCTCGCGCCGTCTATTTCGGCGTGGGAGACCAACAATATTTCCCCGGTACCGTGATCGTGACGCAAGGCGTGGCGCAGACGCTTACCATCGTATCCGGAAATAATCAGACCGGTTCCGCCGGCCAAGCTTTACCTGCCGCGCTCCTGGCGACAGTTACCGACGCCTGCGGCAACGCAATTTCGGGCGCACCCGTCACCTGGACTGTCACCCAGGGTTCGGCAACACTCTCTAATGTGGTGAGCACTTCTACCTCGACCGGTGCGGTCAGCGCCAATGTCACCTTTGGAACAGCAGCGGGTCAAGTGCAAGTGACCGTCTCCTTAGGTACCTCCAGCATCGCGACCTTCTCGCTAACCAGCCAGGCCGTGGCCAGCACCATGACGATCGTCAGTGGCAATAATCAGACGGCGACAATCGGCGCCGCCTTTACGCAGCCGCTCACGGTTCAAATCGTCGATGCGAACGGTAATCCGGTCACCGGTGCGACTGTCAGCTTTGCAGTCTCTTCCGGAAATGTCACCATTACCCCGACCTCGGCAGTGACCAACGCGCAAGGTCAAGCCTCGACGGCCGCAACCGCGACCCAGACTCCCGGGACCATCATCATCACCGCCTCCTATGCCTCGGTCAGCGCTTCCTTCACTCTCACCGCGCTTGCCGTTGGGCCGCAATTAACCGCTACCGCCTTCACCAATGCAGCGAGCTTCCAGCCTGGATTAGTTCCCTGCGGATTGGCGACCGCCACGGGAGCCGGCTTGGCGCCGAATATCACCGGGACAGTCTCCGGAGCCAGCTTCTTCGGACCTTTGCCCACGGTTCTCGATGGTCTCTCTTTGACTGTCAATGGAACACCGGCCCCCATCTACCAGCTCAGCAATAGCAACGGGAAGCAGCAGGTGACTTTCCAGACTCCGTGCGAAGCGGCGGTAGGTAACAACGGCGTCGTTCAAGTCAACCTCAACGGAGCCGTCAGTACGGTGCAGGGAGTTTCGATCCTCGCCGCACAGCCCGGCATCTTCTTCTATACTGCCGCGGATGGCAACTCCTATGGCCAGGTCATCGATTCGACTGGTAACTACGTCACCGCGGCCAACCCTGCCAAGCTCGGAGGCAGTTACTATATGATTGCCACCGGCCTCGGTCAGTTGACCCCCGCCACGGCTACCGATAGTGTCGGAGTGAACGGGCAGAATGTGCTCGATCAGGTTATCGTCGGAGTCTCGAACGCCGGCGTGCCGGTCTTTACTTCGTACTATCAACCTGGCGAGGTTGGCGTCTACGTCGTCGGCTTCACGATTCCCACGAATCTCACGCTTCTCACCACCAACGGGAACGACCAGCCGTTAGCGCTGGCCGTAGTCGTCAACGGGCAAACCATCTTCGGTAATCCCGTGTTCATTCCAGTCGTGCAGTAAGAACGGTGCAGTAAGAACGGTGCAGTAACGTTCGCTATGCGAAAGGGCCGGGTCCTCGGATCCGGCCTCGTCTCTATGTGGTCGCGGAAGCCTTTGCAGCTGCTTCCTGCTGCAAATCCAACGCATACTGGGTTTGCACTGTCCCCACTGCAAATGCGGTCGATACCTGGATCGATCCTGCCGGAGGACTTGCCGGATTATAAGTGCTGGTAGCGAACGGGTCAGTGACTCCCGGCGCCACCGTAATCGCGGCCTGCCCGTAGGAAGGAACCCAGGAATATCCATAGTCCTGCCGCAGCATCATCGTTGTCTGCGGATCCCAGCCCTGCACCATGATTTCGTTATCGATCGAGTAGCCTTCATTCGCCAGGCTCAATGCGAGCTGGTCTTTCGCCGCGCCCTCCGGCATGTTCCGCAAAGCCTGTACCGCGGCCGGTTGCTCGGCCCAGTAAGCATCCGCCTCCGTCACTGGAGCCGCGCTCGCCGCCGGCGCCGCCGTGCTTGCGCTCGCTGAAACCGTCACCGGTCCCCCCGAAAAAAGTTGCTCCATTGTTCCCGGCGCCGTTGTTCCCGTTGTGACCGCCGCTGTGACTCCCGCTGTGACCGCCGTGGCCACCGCCGCAGCCGGGGTCGAAACCGTACTCGCCGCCGCCGTTGTGTCCGAACTCGCGGGCGGCGTTACCGTGACAAGAAATTGGCTACCGCCAGAATCTCGCCCCCCCACCTCGCTCACTTGAATATTAAGTGAGGACCCTCCACTCGATTGTTTCATGAACCCTTCAAGCGCCGTAGCCAATTGCTGCCCAAAGGAATTTACGGAATTATCAGAACCGGATGAGCGGGGCGTAAGACTCGTCAGCGGATTCGCCAACTCCGCCCTGCTGTTTATAGAAACCATGCTATTCTTGCCTCCCGCACTACTAAAGGCAAGCCGACAGCCAATTATCTCGGCGTCGGAAACACCACGTAGACCGGGAACATCCGGTTGAACGGAGCCACCACCACGCGGAACATGATCTTCCCCTTCGCATCCCACACATCCTTGGGACCGCTCTTGTCCGCCGGATCATACTTCAGCGTCAGCACAGCCGTGCCATGGCCGGGAACGGACGTCTGATCCCAGGTGTAACTAAATCCTCGTACCGATGGTCCGTCCAGGCCCACCTGCACCGGACCCTCAGCTCCATTCGTGAACACCACTTGAACCGACCCCGGCTCGCTCGTGCCCAATGTTACCTGACCCTTGTCGATCCCCATCGGCGCCTTCCGCACCACAGCCGCCGGATCCTTCGGCACCACCACCGGGGGCTTCAGTGCCGGCTCTGCCGATCCTCCCGAGCCTGACCCGCACTTGCCTCCCATCGGCGTGCAAGCTATATCTCCCGGATCGTACGTCCAGCACCACATTCCGTCTTCGATTTTCCACCGCGTCGCCATCGGCTTGTCCATATCCACCACGTGTCCCAGCACCATCTTCCGTTCCTTCCCGATTACCATCACCAGGGCCTTCGTGAAATGATCCCCATACGTGATCGTGTCGATCTTGAACGACAGAAATTTATCCTTGCCGGCGTTGTAGAAGTAATCCTTCGTGTCCTCGGCGACAAACCCCTCCGCTTTGCGGGGTGAAAACGAGCCTTCTACGAAATAGTGATAGAACCCGGTCACCCGTGCGCGTAGCGCCTCATCCACTTCCGGTGGCGCTTGCTCCTGGGCCGCCAGAAGTAGAGGAAGAAACAACAGGCACGCACGTGAAATCATCGAAAATCGCTCCAGAGAGATGGTAAAGGAAAGTGTGGCTGGGAGACAGGGACTCGAACCCCGATACGCGGCTCCAGAGGCCGCAGTCTTACCATTAGACGATCTCCCAGTAACCTCTTTCATCATACTATGATCGACTGCCAATCCGCCCTTTAGGTAACGTTCTTTTCTTCTCCTGGCTACTGGCTGCTCCGCGTTGCCCTCCGCGCCGTAAAAAACATCATACATATCTATTTCATTTTCCACCCCTAATACCCGCCCATTATGCACGCCATGTCCGCCGTGGGGCAGGCTGCCAACCTGCGGACCGATTGCCAATCGGTCCATCCGGGCGAGAGGCCGGACGCCTGACGTGTTTGTGGGGCGGCGCCATGCGCTGCTAGCGATAGCGCCTCCCAGACCGCAGGAAGTCCGCATGAGCCCGCGGCTTACCAAAGGTTTTGTGGCTTCCGAAAAGCCCCTCTCTGCCAAATGACTCTCCGACCGTCCGGTCGGTAAAATCATTCCTTTCTGTAAGCATAGGTAAACCCGGTTGACAACAGCCTCCGCTCTTGTTAGCTTTGATGCACGGTGGACCACGTTAAGTCTGGTATTATTCTTCTCGTTGCCGCACTGACCCTGACCGGTCAGGATGGCAAGCTGACCGCCGAAGCCGCTAAGAAGCTTAAAGATCCCGTTCCATTTACCAAGAAAACGATCTCCGAAGGCCGCGACATCTTTTTGCGAAATTGCGTAGGCTGCCACGGATCCGACGGGAAAGCCCAAATCGATGTCGTTGCCAATGCCACCGATCTGACTGACCCTAAAGCCTTTCGCGACGGCAACTCCGACGGCGAAATTTTTCGCAGTATTCGCGACGGCGCGGGCGCCAGCATGCCGTCCTTCAAGTCAGAGATCGATAAAGAAGAAGACCTGTGGCGTTTGGTTAATTTCATCCATAGCCTGTGGCCCACGGAAGCCCAGCCCCCTTTACAAAAAGAAAAGGAATAAATACCCATGAGCGAAGAATCCAAGTCGATAAAATCTCCTACGGATAAACCCCCCGCGGAGGATAAAGGTCCCTCCCGCCGGAACTTTCTCCGTCCTGTCGCAGCAGGCGCCGCCGCCGCAGCCTTCCTCCCGCAGGCAAAACTGACCGCCGCTCCTCCCATCCCCTCCATCACCATCCCGAAGGATCTGCCGAGTTCACTCGGCGAAAACCCCAAGGTCGGCACCTTCGAGGGTCGCGGCATGAACGGCGCGGAGATTTTCGCCAAAATTTGTAAGGATGAGGATCTCGCGGCACTGTTCTGCTGCCCCGGCAACTATACCGTCATCAACGCCATCGCCGCCGCCGGCGTCCCTGCCTATGGAGGCCGCTCGGAAGGTTCCATGTGCGCCATGGCCGACGGATTCTCGCGCGTCACCGGTGAAGTAACCGCCTGCTCCGGCACGGAAGGCCCCGGCTTCACCAACATGATCATGAACATCGCCGCCGCCCATAGCGCCCGCACGCCTCTGCTGGTGCTGGCCAGCAATATGAACATCTCCGGCGACGATCGGGAAACATTTATTCAGACCGGTTATCAGCAGCCGACTACCACTGGAATGAAGAAGTACGGCAAGCGCCTCACGGAGCCGAACCGGGTTTGGGAATACGGCGCCTATGCCTTCCGCAACCTCAAGACCGGCATCCCCGGCCCCGTTCACCTCGATTTTCCTGGTGAAGTAGCGCGCGCCCGGTTTACCGACTCCGCCAAACTCACCGACTATTACACGAAAGATAAATACCGCACCGAATCCCGCCCCCAACCCACCCGCAAGGAAGTGGAGCAGGCCATGGACATGATCAACAAGGCGGAACGCCCGATCATCGTCGCCGGCCAGGGTGTGTTCCAGCGCAAGGCTTGCGACCAATTGAAAGTCGCCGCCGAAAAGAATGAGTTCGCCGTCGTAACTTCGGGCCCCATGCGCGGCCATTTCCCCGACGATCATCGCCTCTCCGCTGCTCTCGCGCACGATGCCCTGATGAGCGCGGATCTGGTCGTATTCATCGGTCAATACTGCATGCCGAGTCCGACCGAGTATCACTTCAGCCCCAATGCCAAAGCCATCCGCGTGCATCCCGTGCCGGAAGATATCGGCCGCAACTGGCCCATTGAACTCGGCATTGTCGGCGACGAACAAGCCTTCCTTAATATTCTGGCCAGTGAGATCCCCTCGAAGAAACGCGAGGCCTGGGTCGCTGAACTGGCCGCCGCCCGCGCTAAGAATGAAAAGGTCGACCTCGATCACTACGCGCTCGGCCTCAAGCACAGCGCGGCGACCAATCATATCCATCCGGCGGTCATGGCGAAGGAAGTTCACGACCTGCTCTACGCCGGCGATATCGATCCCAAGCAGACCGTAACCGGCTGCGGCGGTTGGACCACCGGAATTTTCGCCGGCCGCTGGCTGCGCGCCAATCGTCCCGGCCAAAGCGTCGCCTGCGGATATCAGTACGGCGCCATCGGGCCGGATATGGCCATGATGGTGGGAGCCAGCGCGGCCGTCCAGCGCGGCGTCGGCCCGCAAGCCGCCTACAAAGGCGCGCCCTCCTTGGTTGTCACCAGCGACGCCGGCATCGCCTACAGCATGTTCGAGCTCGATACCGCGGCCAAGTATAAAATCCCGATCGTCGCCGTGGTTTATAACAATAATTCGTGGGGCATGTGGCCCGCCGCCGTCGGTTCGCCCCGCTCCATGCACATGTACCTGTTCCAGGAAAATCTCCGCTACGATAAAATGGCGGAAGGCTTAGGCGCGCGCGGCGAATACGTCCAAACACCGGAAGATCTGCGCGCGGCTTTGAAGCGCAGCTACCAGATCGCGGCGAAAGAAAACATCTCGACGCTGATCAACGTCCAGGCGCTGAAGGACTTCACCAATGGCGCGGCCTACGCGCCGGGGATCGCCCTGCCGGTCGAACCGGGTGTCGGAGCCTTTGCGCACTAAGGTCGACGAAGCGCTCGAATTATACGCGGCTAAAGGTGTTTTCCGGTCGTTTTCGCGTGTATTATCGCGGAATAAGGTCGTTTATTATCGCATGCTGTGGCACAAAGACCGGTTTTACGACCTGGTCTTTGATGCCACCAAGCAATCGCTGCGCTTTCCGGTAGTTCTGCCGAAAGTGCCCCGGCCCATGTACGACGATTTCAAAAAATTCGTCGCCCAGCGCCAATCCGAAGAAACCATTGCACATCGCCGGATCGATCCCAAAAAAGTCCGGATCTCCTGTTCCCTCAAAAATGGCGATATCTCGCTACTTTTTAAAGCCAAAGACCGCGATTATGAATACGCCACCCAGAAACTGATCCATCTCATGCACGAGATTTTCCTTTTGTTTCTAAGAGATGGCACCTACTACGAGTACATGATCGAAACCTTCGAAATCGATCGCGATCAAATGGTCTAACCGCGCCCCACCAGCGGCATTTTCGTCGCCATCACGGTCATGAACTGGACATTGGCGTCCAGTGGCAGGCTGGCCATGTAAACCACTGCATCGGCAACATGTTGCACGTCCATCCGAGGCTCAATCATCATCGTCCCGTTGGCCTGCGGAACCCCCTGCGCCATACGCTCCGTCATTTCCGTCGCCGCATTGCCTATGTCTATCTGTCCACAGGCGATATCGAACGGCCGGCCATCTAAAGATATGCTTTTCGTCAGCCCTGTAATGGCATGTTTTGTCGCGGTATAAGGAGCCGAATTGGGGCGCGGCGCGGTCGCTGAAATCGACCCGTTATTGATAATGCGTCCCCCGCGCGGATCCTGCATCTTCATGATTCGCATGGCCTGTTGCGCGCAGAGGAACGCTCCGGTAAGATTGACATTCACGACGGCCGACCACTGCTCGAAACTGAGTTCGTCCATCGGCACCGGCGGTGCGCCCATGCCTGCATTATTGAACAGCAAGTCCAGCCGTTCGATCTTTGAAAACAACGCTTTAACACTTTCAGGCTGGGTAACATCGGCCGGCGCGACGCGCATATTTCCGCGCGCCGTTTTCTCCAACTCCGCCGCGCGGCGTCCCGCCAGGATCACATGGAATCCGGCGGATTCAAGAGCGATACTGACCGCCCGGCCAATTCCACTGCCGGCCCCGGTTACAACAGCGATTTTACTCATAAGGATTAGCCAATCTTGGATCGTGCAGCAGCGCCTCGTCCGTAAGTGTATGAAGAAATTCGACGATATCGGCGCGTTCCTGCCCGGTCATCGTACCATGGTGCGTGACGGCTTCTTCCAAGGTCTTCACGCTGCCATCGTGCATATAAGGAGCCGTCACCGCTATATTACGAAGAGTAGGGGCTTTATATCCCCCCACCTCCTCCGGCTTGCCCGTGAAATTGGCGCCGCTATGGCATCTAAAGCAGGAAAATCCGGTGCTAAAAAACAATATCTCGCCGTGCTTGGCCGCCGCTGAAATCGCCGTATCGTCACGATCAAAATGATAGCGGTCGTAAGGAGTGCGGGCGGAGACAATAGATCGCTCGAAACAGGCGATCGCCTTGATAATATTATCCATTGTGATAGGGTCGGCGCCGAATAGCTTCAGATACTTAGGATCCGCGCGGACCACGTCGAGGAACCGGTCGTCCACGCCAAGCTCGACCGGATGCTCGCCGAACATCGGGATCCGCGCCTGCTCTTCGAGCGAATGGAGACCCTGCTCCATCCATGTGAAAGTAGGCGTATAAACGACATTGACCAGGCTCATGCTGCCGCGCGGATGAAGTTCTCCCGTGGATCCTTCACTGCGGGCTTTTCCGTCGGTGAACGCCAGGTTCTGGATATGGCAGGAAGCGCATGCCTGCTTGCCGTCGGCCGACATTCGCCGGTCGTAAAAGAGATAGCGCCCCAGTTCGACTTTGGCCGCGGTCATCGGATTATCGGCCGGAACACGTGGTTTGGGGAATCCAGCCGGAAGGTCCCATTGATACGGAGTTTGGGCGTTGGCGGCAACGACCAGGCAGAACAGCAGATTACGCAATGCCATCCACTACTTCCTGAGACGGACGACCGTGATTTTCTCCAGCATGCGAAGGGACCGGGCACCCTTTTTCTCGCCCGGCACCACCAGGCGCAGCGGTCCTTGATAAGGAAACAGCGGCTTGCCGTTGACGGTGTCCGCGACGATGATTTTATTGCTGGTGAAGGAAGGGTCCAGCTCGGTGAGAGTGTAGACCACCTGGTAGCCGTCGCGAGCCTCAGCCAGCACGTAGCTGGCGAGCGCCTTGCCCATTAACTGCTTATCGAGCGGAGCGCCGGCTTGCTTCAGAATGTCGTAGAGCAGCACGCCTTCATACGTGGTTTCGGTATCGTCCTCGCCTTTGACCGTCACCGAAGTCCGGGGCATCTTGGCGAGTTCCTCTTTGCTAAGCGTCAGCGGATGCGCCACGTCGCCCGCAATCACCAGCTTCGTCTCTACATCCTGCGCGTACAAAGGGGCAAGCAGAGCCAGAGCCAGAGCAAGCTTCATAGCACATATTGTATAACCCCACGGCGTCAGCCTGGGGATGCGGCAGCGCTGACTGAGCCAAAATGTTAGAAAATAACAGGGGCGCCAAACTCCCCGGATGCGCATGCAGGACGGCACTTTACTGCCTTGTTTATCTGTTATTCTCTAATCTGTAACCGAATATTGAGTTGCTCTTTTCCTGCCCGTATGGGACCGTGTCTGTATGGCGATTTGCTCTGTATGTGAAAAACTAACACGACTTCTGCTGTTCGGCTTGCTGGCTCTTGCCATGGCATCCGCGCAGACCGTGTCGGGAACCATCGAAGGCATCGTGAAGGATTCCTCGGGCGCTGTTATCCCCGGCGTCAAAGTCACGATCACGGACGTGAAGACCGGCGTGATTACGGCCAAGGTAACCAACAATGCCGGAAATTATCTGGCGCCGTTCCTCAACCCCAGCACTTATACAGCGACTTTTGAAAAGGACGGCTTCGAGAAAACCAATATCGAGGGACTCACCCTCGCCATGAACGGTGAGCTTCGCGTCGACGCCGAACTCAAAACCGGCAGTGTGCAGCAAAGCGTGACCGTCACCGAGACCGCGGTCGACATCAATAAAGTGACGCCCGATATCGGCACGCACATGAGCGGCGAGGATCTGATCAACCTGCCGGAGCCCAACTCCGAGTTCAACATGGTCAAGATTTTCCCCGGCATGTCCTCCACCAGCCAAAACTACAGCAATATTAACAATGTCAGCTTGGGCGGAGGCCGTCCCGATACCAACCCCATCATCATCGACGGCCTGCCCAGCAACATGGGCGCGGACAATACCTACGGCCTCGTTCCCACGCCGGACTCCACGGAAGAACTACAGGTCCTCACGCAGCCTTTCTCCGCCCAATACGGACAGACCGGCGGCGGCGTCATGCTGACCTCGACCAAGGCCGGAACCGCCACCTTTCACGGCAGCGCCTTCGAATACAACACCAACCAGCATTTCGATGCGCTGGACTTTTTCCAGCCCTCCACCACCGTCAAGCCGGTCAGCATTCAGAATTACTTCGGAGGCTCCCTGGGTGGTCCCGTCATCATCCCGCACCTTTACGACGGCAAGCAGAAGCAAACCTTCTTCTTCATGGATTGGGAGAATACGCTGATCAACGGCAACAAGCTGGTCGAGACCGACGTCCCTACGCAGCTGGAACTGCAAGGCAACTTCACCGGACCCACGCCGCAGAACACCCAGCTCACGGTCTATGACCCTCTCACCACCACGACGGTGAACGGAAAAACCACCCGCATGGAATTCCCGGGCAACATCATCCCGGCCAACCGCATCGACCCGGTGGGCGCGAAAATCGCCTCCTATTATCCGCAGTCCAACTGCTCCTTCCTGACGTTCAACTATTGCGTCGATCCCAGCTCCACCCATAGTGATCTCTATAACGCCGACCGCGTGGACCAGAACATCAGCCAGTGGGACCGCGTGTGGTTCCGCTTCGGACGGGATGGGCCAACTTCGAATCCAGTGCAGATCTTCCCCGGCAACAACCTGGCCAATCCTTCCACCCTCAACGGCTGGACCGATAACCATGGCGCCGCCACCTGGAGCCACATCTTCGGCCCCAACCTCACCAGCGAGTTCCGCCTCGGCTTCGTGCAGGAGAGCAACTTCACCACGCCTCCCGAGGGCGATGTTTCGGCGCTCGGCCTCCAGGGTGTGCCACTCACCCAGTTCCCCTCGGTCGGCGTCACCAACTATGACAGCCTGGGCACCAGCTCCTACGTTCGCACCCGGGATCGCCACTGGATCATCAACGACGCTCTGAGCTGGCAGAAGGGCCGCAACAGCATCTCGTTCGGCGGCGAGTACATGAACTATTCGGATCATAACTTCACGCCCGGCGTGCTCTCCGGAAGCTACGCCTTCAGCGGCACTTTCAGCTCTCTGCCCGGCGTCGGCTCCACCGGCACCGGCCTGGCGGATCTGCTGCTCGGCGACCCAGCCACCACCAGCATCGCTACGAATAACTATGATTTCCGCTTCAAGATCAACTACGCGTCGCTGTACATTCAGGACAACTACAAGCTGACGTCGAAGTTGACCGTCAACATCGGGCTGCGCTGGGAATTCGACGGTCCCACATCGGAAGCCAACGGCCAGAACTACACCTTCAATCCGAGCCTGGTCGATCCCACCACCGGCCGATTAGGAGCCATTCAGTTCGCTGGCATCGGCGGCGCTCCCAGCCATTTCGTGCCGGACGATTATAAAGGCTTCCTGCCGCGCGCCGGCTTCTCCTACAGCATCTTTAAGAACACCGTTTTCCGCGGCGGCTACGGAATTTATGAGCTGCCGAGCATTGGCTTTGTCACCGCCGGCGCAACCTCCAAGTACAGCATTGCCGCGACGTTCACCAGTCCCGACGGCGTCACCCCGGCCTATCAGCTCGAAAACGGTGTGCCGGCCTACTCCTATAACGTCGGCCCCAACGGCCTGCCCAACATTCAGTCGAGCTTGACCAAGCCTACCGCGAGCGTCACGGAGCAGCAGCTCACGCCCGTGATTCCTTACGTGCAGGAGTGGTCCTTCTCGCTCCAGCAGCAGTTCTCCCATGGCTGGTTTGGAGAAATCGCTTACCAGGGAAATCGCGGCGTTCACGAACCGATCGAGCTGCCCATCAATCAGATCGCGCCGTCCGCCGATTGCTGCTTCGGCGTCGCCAATGCGCAGTCGCTGCGTCCGTATCCGCAATTCCTCACGGTCACCGCGTTTGTCGATCGGGGCAACTCCAATTACAACGCGCTGCTCGCTAAACTCCAGCACTACTGGCGCAACGGCGTCTCTGCGGTATTCAGCTATACCTGGGCCAAATCCATGGATGACGTGGACGCCCCGGCACGCGCCGATGCCGTCGGGGTCCAGAACGTCTACAATCTTAAGTCGGAGTACGGGATTGCCGGCATCGATATTCCGCAGCGCTTCAGCGCGTCCTTCGTCTACAATCTGCCCATGGGTTCCGGTGGCAAGTTTCTCACCGGAATTCCGGTGGTCAGCTACGTCCTCGGCCATTGGCAGGCCAGCAGTGTGATCCAGATGCAGGTCGGATATCCCTACAACGTGTCGCAGACGAATACCACTGGTCTGTTCTCTGGAGCGCAATACGCAACCACGGTGGGAAATCCGAATATCAACCCGTCCCAGCGGACGATTCAGAAATGGTTCAATCCCGCCGCCTTCGCCATCACGCCGCAGGATCAGTTCGGAGATACGTCGCGCGCTTCCTTCTTCGGCCCGGGCCAGGACAACTTCGACATCTCCGTGCAGAGGGTCTTCCCGATTAAGGAACGCCTCAACTTCAAACTTCGGGTGGACATGTTCAACGCATTTAATCATCCGCAGTTCGACAGTCTGAACACCACCATTACCAGCCCGGCGTTTGGTTCGGTAACCGGGGATCTGGGGCCGCGCGTCATGGACGTATCGGGACGCCTGACCTGGTAATTTTATGGCCATGTAAGGCTCGCTAGAGATGCATTTCTGCCAACTTAAGGTCCATTAAGACATCATGAAATACACCATTGTTCTCATTCTGGCCGTCACCCTCCCGGTGGCGGCCCAGGCTGTTCGTCCGATTGTGGCGATTTCCCACCGCGGAGAGCACCTCCAGCGTCCCGAAAACACCATTCCAGCCTTTCAGGAAGCGATCCGCGTGGGAGCGGATTTTATCGAGGTCGATGTGCGCACCAGCTCCGACGGCAAACTCGTTTTAAGTCATGACGCTACCGTCGATCGCTGCACCAACGGAACCGGCAAAGTCGCCGAAATGAC
>Ga0116129_1001013_pt1 | contig 16009 bp, 15 predicted proteins | sample June2015DPH_17_2_FD_89732 | JGI IMG/M metagenome (GOLD analysis project Ga0116129, IMG submission 89732) | Peatland microbial communities from SPRUCE experiment site at the Marcell Experimental Forest, Minnesota, USA - June2015DPH_17_10 | ecosystem: Environmental > Terrestrial > Soil > Wetlands...
CGTGAGTCCTGCCGAGCGCGCCTGGTCCACGGCCGAGATCGTTGCCGCCGCCTGTGAGCTGGACGCGAAGCAGATACAAGGCGCGCGTGAATTGTATTTGGCGACGCCCGAGGCATTATGGCGCGTGCTCGCTCACCGCGCCGGCTCCTTGAGGCACATCATGATTTGCGGCCACAATCCCGGCTTGAGCCAGATCGCCAGCCGTCTGGGACCCAAGCTTCAGCCTCGTGAGCTGCCCACCGCGGGCTTCGCAACCGCCGTCTGGCACCATGGCGACTGGTCGACGCTGCTGCCGGAGTCCGCCGACAGCTGTGAACTCGATGACCCGGAAGGCTCGGCCGAAACCTAGGAGGTTGTCAGACAGGGGCTCGAGCCTAAGCGCAGCGAAGCGTTCAGCGCGGCTTGTTGGATTCGGCTTTGTAGGGTTTCAGGCGGCTCTGCGTCTTCATGAACGGATCGTCGCAGACCACCTCGGCGTTGACGCCGGCGCGCACCGAGCGCTCGATCTCCTGCGCGTTCACGGCCGCGCTCGTCAAGAACCCCTGATACTGATCGCAGCCCAGTTCGCGCAGACGTTGCAGCTGCTCCGCCGTCTCGACACCCTCCGCAACCACCTTGAGACGCAGGCTATGCGCGAGGGAGATGATCGCCTGCACGATGGAGGCGTCGGCCGGATTGGTGGTGAGCTCGCTGATGAAACTGCGGTCGATCTTGAGCTTGTCGATGGGAAATTTGCGCAGGTAGCTCATGCTCGAATAACCCGTGCCGAAATCGTCGATGGATACCACGACGCCCATCCGGCTCAATTGCTCGAGGATTTCGATGGAACCCTCGGCATTGCCCATGACGGTGGATTCGGTGAGTTCTATTTCGAGGTATTGCGGCTCGAGATCGAATTCCAAGAGCGCCGAGTGGATGGCTTGTAGAAAATTCGACTGGCGAAACTGTATCGGCGAGACGTTCACGGCGACGCGTATGAACGGCACGCCCGAGCGCTGCCACTCGCGCGCCTGCCTGCAGGCCTCGCGCATCACCCATTCGCCGATCGGCAAGATGAGCCCGCACTCCTCGGCCAGCGGGATGAATTCCGTCGGACTGACCAGCCCGCGGGTGGGATGGCGCCAGCGCAGCAGTGCTTCCACGCTGCTGACCCGGCCCGTCAGCACCTCGCTCTTGGGCTGGTAGTGCACTTCCATTTGATGCAGCGGCAGAGCGCGGCGCAGGTCGTTTTCCAGTTCCATGCGGTCCTGCGAGAACACGCTCATGTCGCTGTTGAAGAACTGGTGCGAATTGCGGCCGCGTTGCTTGGCGAAATACATGGCCTCGTCGGCATGCGCCACCAGGGCGTCCGCGTCGCTGCCGTCGGCCGGATACACGCTGATGCCGATGCTTGCCGAAGTATGTATCTCGGTGTCGTTGACGTGGAACGGCTCGCTCAAGGATTTTCCGATCTTGACCGCCACGGCGCCCAGGTCGGAGCGATCGCGCATCTCCGCGATCAGCACCAGAAATTCATCGCCGCCGGTGCGCGCCACCGTGTCGAAGTCGCGCATGGCGCCGCTCAGGCGCCGCGCCACCTGCACCAGCAGCTGATCGCCGGCGGCATGGCCCATCGTGTCGTTGATCAGTTTGAATCTATCCAGGTCCAAAAGCAGCACGGCGAAGCGGCGGCCGTCGCGGGCACCGTGCGCGATCTCGCGGCCCAGGCGATCTATGAACAGGACACGGTTCGGCAGCCCGGTGAGGGCATCGTGAGTGGCCAGATGCTGCAATTGGGCGTTCGCTGCCTCCAGGCGCCGCGCATGGCCGCGGCTGCTGGATTTCAAGTGCGCTTCATACACGGATGTGATCAGCAAGGTTGCGATCAAGAGACCAAAGGCAAACATGCCGATGATGGTCGAAAGCCAGCGATTGTCGAGGGTGAATGACCAGATTCCGACCCCCATGGCGATGGCGCCCGCCACCAGCCAGATGCGCGTCATGGGACGCTCGCTGGTGGCCACCTGCGCCGCGAAGCGCAGGCCGGCATACAGCGCCGCCAAGGCGAGCAGGAGCGAGGCACCAACCAACCACGGGCTGTACTGCATGCGCCAAGATAGCGGCGGCTGCGGCAATATTGCTGCGGCTCATTTCTCGTTTATGAGAGTTTTTGGGGCACCCTGGCTCATGTTTGTTCCCGCTGCAGCTTCATTAGGCGACGCCGGTCACGTTTGTCGGGACGCCCCTCCGGGCGCGGTCGGGACGCCTGCGCCAAACGCTGCTGTTCGCGCCACTGCGTGCGGCGCTCGGCGCTTTGCGGCGTCTCGGCATAGTGCGTTTGCGCCTCGGCAGCGGGTCCGCGCCGCGCGGGCATGCCCAGCACCGTGAATTCGGCGACGATGCCGTGCAGCACCAGGCTGACGAGATCGCCGATCCGTACACGATGCGCCGGTTTGACGCGTGCGCCGTTCAGATGCGCCTTGCCGGCCTGGATCGCCGCGCTGGCCAGGCTGCGTGTTTTGTAAAATCTGACATGCCACAGCCACTTGTCCAGGCGGTGGTAATCGGTGCTGCTTTCGGCTGTCATCTCGCAGCGCAGGTTACCCAAAGTGGCGCCGGCAAACTCGCTATAATGGCGCCATGCAGGCAAATGAGTTCCGCGAGCGGCTCGCGCGGGAATGCCAAGCGCTCGACGCGGCCGGGTTGCTCAAGCGGGAACGCGTCATCGGTTCGGCGCAGGGCCCTGTTGTAACCCTTGTCGATGGGCGCGAGATGATCAATCTGTGCGCCAACAATTATCTGGGACTGGCGAATCATCCACAGGTGGTCGCGGCGGCCCAGGACGCCCTCGCCCGCTACGGCTACGGCGTTGCCTCGGTGCGATTCATCTGCGGCACGCAGAGCGTGCATCGCGAACTTGAGCAGCGCCTCAGCGCCTACTTGTGGACCGACGATGCGATCCTGTACTCGTCTTGTTTCGACGCCAACGGCGGTCTGTTCGAGACCCTGCTCGATGAGAACGACGCCGTGATCAGCGATGCATTGAACCACGCCAGCATCATCGACGGCATCCGCCTGTGCAAGGCGCGCCGGTTGCGCTATGCGAACAACGACCTGAATGAGCTGGAACAGGCATTGCGGGATTCTCAGGATGCGCGCGTGCGCCTGATCGCCACCGACGGCGTGTTTTCGATGGATGGCAGCATCGCGCAGCTTGGCGCAATCTGCGACTTGGCCGAACGCTATGCCGCGCTGGTGATGGTGGATGATTCGCACGCCACGGGCTTTATGGGCGCGTTGGGCCGGGGCTCGCATGAGCTGCGCGGCGTGATCGGCAGAGTCGACATCCTGACGGGCACGCTCGGCAAGGCTCTGGGCGGCGCCAGCGGCGGCTATGTAGCCGCACGCAAGGAAATCGTCGCCTGGCTGCGGCAGCGCTCGCGTCCCTATCTGTTCTCCAACAGCATCGCGCCGCCGGTCGCCGCGGCCACGATCAAGGTGCTGGAATTGCTGGAAAACTCGCCGCATCTGCGCGAGCAGTTGCACGCCAACGCGCGCCACTTCCGCCACGGGATGCAGGCCTTGGGTTTCAATATCATTGCAGGCGAGCATCCGATCATTCCCGTCATGCTGGGCGAGGCGCCGCTGGCGGTGCGCCTGGCCGAACTCATGCAGGAACAGGGTGTCTATGTCGTCGCCTTCGCCTTTCCCGTGGTACCCCATGGAAAAGCGCGAATTCGCACCCAAATGAATGCAGCGCACAGTCGCGAGCAGCTCGACCGGGTAATCTCCGCATTTGGCCGATCCGGGCGCGAGCTCGGCATCATTCAGGAGACAGGCTCGAGAGGCGGTTCATGAAGGCATTGGTCAAGGCGCGCGCGGAGCCCGGCATCTGGATGCAGGACGTTCCGGAACCGAAGGTCGGTCACAACGATGTGCTCATCAAGGTGCATCGTTCCGCCATCTGCGGCACCGACATGCACATTTACAATTGGGATGCCTGGGCGCAAAAAAGCGTCCCGGTACCGATGGCGGTCGGACACGAGTACGCCGGCAAGATCGTGGAGATCGGCAGCGAGGTGTATGGCTTCAAGGTGGGCGATCGGGTGTCCGGCGAGGGGCACATCACCTGCGGGCATTGCCGCAACTGCCGCGCCGGCCGGCGCCATCTGTGCCGCAACACCTCCGGGGTCGGCGTGAATCGGCCCGGGGCATTCGCCGAATACCTGACCATACCGGCGGCCAACGTGTTCGCGTTGCCTGCGGCCATCGACGATGAGATCGCCTCGATTCTCGACCCGCTCGGCAATGCCACGCACACCGCGCTGGCGTTCGACCTGGTCGGCGAGGACGTCTTGATCACGGGCGCCGGTCCGATCGGCATCATGGCCGTCGCGATCGCGCGGCATTGCGGTGCGCGCCATGTCGTCATCACCGATGTGAACGATTATCGGCTGCAATTGGCCGCAAAGATGGGCGCGTCGCGGGCGCTGAACGTCGGGCGCGCCTCGTTGGATGACGCCATTCGCGATCTGGGGATGGAGGAAGGATTCGACGTTGGATTCGAGATGTCGGGCAATCCCAGTGCGTTCCGCGAGATGCTGCGCACCATGAATCACGGCGGCAGGATTTCGATGCTGGGAATACCCTCCGGCGACACCGCGATCGATTGGAACCAGGTCATATTCAAGGGCTTGGTGCTCAAGGGCATCTATGGCCGTGAGATGTTCGAGACTTGGTACAAAATGGCCAGCATGCTGCAGAGCGGCCTGAACGTGCGTCCGGTCATCACCCACCGTCTTGGGGTGCGCGACTATCTGGAGGGATTTCAGATCATGAATTCCGGACAGTCCGGAAAAATCACGCTCGACTGGACGAATCTATAGGCGCGGGCGCGCATCGCCAATGGCCCCGGGGTCTTTGCACCAGCAATAGCTCGCCAGGCCATGCGGGTCATTGAGCTTTGCGACCGTGCGCAGCTCCTGCAGAAACGGATCCAGCATCCGCTGCAGATCGCTGGGCGGCGCGACCAGGCCTGACTTGACCGCCAGCGCGAGTGCCTCGCCGCGCAACTGCATCAGCAATTCCTCGCGCAGACTGAAGGCGGGTTCGATGTACTCCACATCGTAGTCAGGACCGAGCTCGGCCAATTTTGCAGCCGCATCGGTGGCATCCTTGAGCCCGCCGAGATGATCCACCAAGCCGATGCGCTGCGCATCGAGACCGGCCCAAACGCGGCCCTGCGCGATCTTGTCGATCTCCTCGACGGACTTCTTGCGGCCGTCGGCGACCCGGTGCAGAAATTGCGAGTAGGCGTTGTCGACGCTTGCCTGCAGCATCTGCTTGGTTGCGGGACTCAAGGCGCGGTCGATGCGTACCTGGCCGGCAAGCGGCGTGGTACCGATGCCGTCGACGTTCACCCCGAGCTTCTCCAGCGTGTGCTCGAAGGTCGCTATGTACGAAAACACGCCGATGGATCCGGTCAGCGTGGTGGGGCTGGCAAATATTTGGTTGGCGGCGGCGGAGATGTAGTAGCCGCCGGATGCCGCGTAAGTGCTCATCGACACCACCACCGGCTTGCCCGCGTTGCGCAGGCCCTGCACCTCGCGCAAGATTTCCTCGGCCGCAAACTCGCTGCCGCCCGGACTATCCACGCGCAGCACCACGGCTTTCACCGTGGTGTCGAAGCGCGCCTCGCGCAACAGGTCCGAGGTGCTTTCGCCGCCGATGGAACCCGCGGGTTGGTGGCCGTCGAGGATGTCGCCCGAGGCGACCACGATCCCCACCTTCGCATCGGATTTCGATTTGAGCGGATGCTTGGCACGCACCGCCGCCAGATACTGCAGCATGCCGATGGAGTTGAAGGAATGATTATCCTCGTCCTCGCCCACCAGGCTTTTGAGTTCGTCGGCTACCTGGCGCCGGCTCTTCAGCGCCGTTACCAGGCCGCGCTGCAGCGCCAATTTGGCGGCGTCGCCGTTGGCCGCCAGCAGCGCGCCGGGCTGCTCGGAAATGAACCCGTTGATCGCGCCGGGCGGCAGCGAGCGGGCGCGCGACACATCCTGCGTGTAGGCGTTCCACAGCACCTGCAGCCAGGCGGCGGACTCCTCCTTGTCGCTCGGCGCCATATCGTTGCGCGAATACTGGTCGGTATAGCTCTTGAAAGTGCCGGCGCGGAAAATATTGAAGTCGATGCCCAGTTTGTCGATGCCGTCCTTGTAGAACATGCGGTAGTAGCTGAAGCCGTCCAAATCCACGCTGCCCATTGGATCCAGGTACACCTCGCCGGCTTGCGCGGCCAGATAGTATTGCGGCTGGTCGAGCGAATCCGCCGCTGCCACCACGCGTTTGCCGGAGGAACGAAAATCGCGGATCGCCGCGCCGATCTCTTGCAGTTTCGACAGGCCGGTGGCGTTCATGGCATCGACGTCGAGCACGATCAATTTGATGCGCGAGTCGGACTTCGCCGCCTCGATGGCATCGATGACGTCCTTGAGCAGAGTTTCCGAAGCCGTATTGCCGGAGGCCTCGCCGACCGCGCGCCGCAGCGGATCGATGGCCAGCTGTTCCACCAAATCGCCTTCGGGTGCAATCACCAATGCGGCGGACCGCGGCACGGACGGGATCGAGTTATGCAGCGCCGCGAGAATGAATCCAAAGATCACCAGCATCAGCAGCAGATGCAGTACCTTGCGGACCCCCTCGAGAATGTCCCAGACGAGTCCGAGGAAGCGCCTCACGCCGCTCATCGGCTGGCTCAGATCTTTTCGTCGATTCGAGCCGCCTTGCCGGACAGGTCGCGCAGGTAATACAGCTTGGCGCGGCGCACGGCGCCGCGGCGCTTGACGCTGACCTCGCTGATGGAGGGACTGAACGTCTGGAAAACGCGCTCGACGCCCTCGCCGTGCGAAATCTTGCGCACCGTGAACGAGGAATTCAGGCCGCGATTCTTCTTGGCGATCACCACCCCTTCGTAGGCCTGCACGCGCTCGCGATCACCCTCGATGACCTTTACTTGAACGACGACGGTGTCGCCAGGGTTGAAGTCCGGCAACTTGCGCGTCGCGCGCTCGCCGTTGAGCTCTTGGATGATCTTGTTCATTGCTATTGCCTCGCACGTTCGATCTTGAATTCTTCCAACAATTGCCGTTCCGCGTCGTTCATGCCGCGGCGCTCGAGCAACTCGGGGCGGCGCAACCAGGTGCGCCCGAGCGCCTGCTGCAACCGCCAGCGATCAATCGCCTCGTGATCGCCCGATGCCAGCACACGAGGCACTTCACGTCCATCGGCCACCGGCGGCCGCGTGTACTGCGGCCAATCCAGCAAATCGTCGCTGAAGGACTCCTGCAGCGCCGACTCGATGCTTCCCAACGTGCCCGGCATCAGCCGCGCGATCGCGTCGATCACCACCAGGGCAGGCAATTCGCCGCCCGACAGGACATAATCTCCAATCGACCACTGCTCGTCGATCTCGGACTCGATGAAGCGCTCGTCGACGCCCTCATACCGCCCCGCGACCAACAACAGCCCTGGCTGCACACATACCTCGCGCGCCAGCGCCTGCTCGAACCTGCGCCCCGCGGCGCCCATGTACACGCGCCGGCTGCCGCGCGGCAAGGAGGCCGCCGCGCAGCGCGTGGCGGCGCGCAATGGCTCGATCTTCAGCACCATGCCCGGTCCGCCGCCATAGGGCCGATCGTCGACCGTGCGGTGCACATCCGCGGTGTGATCGCGCGGATCGAAGCACTCCAGCGTGAAAACACCGCGCTCGAGCGCCCGGCCCACGACGCCGACTTTCAGGGCGTCGCGAATCAGCTGCGGAAACAGGGTCACTATCGCGATGCGCATGGGCCTTCAATCCGCCGCGTCCCAGTCCACCACCACCCGGCGCACCGCCAGATCGACCCGCCGCAGGTGCCGAGGGACGGCCGGCACCCAGTATTCACGCTCGCCGCGCACCACCATCAACGCCTGCGCAGCGGTCTCGACAAAATGCTGCACCACACCCAAAGCGGCACCGTCCAGGTTCACCACCTCGCACCCGATCAAGTCGGCGCGGTAGAAGTCGTTCGCGCGCCTCGGCGGCAACTCGGCGCGCGGCACCCTGATTTGCGCACCCCGCAGCGTCGCCGCTTGGGTGCGATCCTCGATTCCCGACAGCTTCGCCGTGGGAACCCCGCCGCTGCGGCCGCGCTCCTCGATGCGGTATTCCACCCAGGCACCCTCCCGCCCGACACTTAAGCTGCGATGCTCCAGCAATCGTTCCGGGGGATCCGTGTGCGATCTAAGCTTGACCCATCCTCGGACGCCAAAAGGCGCTCCCACGAAACCTAGGATGAGCGTCGATGAGTCGCCGCTCATGGCACCCTCGTTTCCTTAGGCGGCCTGCTTGCGGAAGCTGGTGAGGAGGAACTTGACCCGATCCGACATGTGCGCACCTTGGGCGAGCCAATGCTCGATTCTGGCGACGTTCAGGCGTAATTTAACTTCCGCGCCGCGCGCCACGGGGTTGAACAGCCCGACGCTCTCCAGGCTCGTGCCGCCCTGCCGCTTGCGGCTGTCGGTCACGACCACATGAAAAAAAGGCGTCTTTTTGCCGCCGCGTCGGGTCAAACGGATCGTCACCATCTTGAAGGTCCTTGCAATGCTTAGCCGCTAATTGTAATGACAATCAGGGCGCGAGAGCAACTTAAAGCTCGCCTAACCGAATCCGGGCGGCAGCCGGCCGGCCATGCCGCGCATCATGTTCTTCAGCATGCCGCCCTTGAACATCTTCTTCATGGTCTTTTGCATCTGATCGAACTGCTTCAGCAGGCGGTTGACTTCAGGCAGGGGCACCCCGGCCCCCGCGGCGATGCGGCGTTTGCGCGAATTGTCGATGATGTCCGGCCGGCGCCGCTCTCGCGGGGTCATCGAGTCGATGATGCCCATCTGCCGCTTGAGATTCTTGGCATTCACCGTCCCGGCCGCCGCCGCGGCATTGGCCTGCAGATGTGCAGGCAGTTTGTCCAGCAATGCCGACATGCCGCCCATGTTCTGCAGTTGGCTGAGCTGGTCGCGAAGATCGGACAAATCGAAGGATTTGCCCTTGCTGATTTTTTTGGCGAGCTTCTCGGCTTTCTCCTGATCGGCTTGGGCATGCACCTGTTCGACCAGCGACAGCACATCGCCCATGCCGAGGATGCGCGATGCGATGCGCTCCGGGTGAAACAGCTCCAGCGCTTCGCTCTTCTCGCCGGTGCCCACGAACAGAATCGGTTTGCCGGTGATCTGGCGCACCGACAACGCCGCGCCGCCGCGCGCATCGCCGTCGGCCTTGGTCAGAATCACGCCGCTCAAGCTCAAGGCTTCGTTGAAGGCTTTGGCGGCATTGACCGCGTCCTGGCCCGCCATGCTGTCGACCACGAACAGCCGCTCGTGCGGCTTGATGGCTGCTTCCAGTTCCTGGACCTCCGCCATCATCTGCGCATCGATGTGCAAACGGCCCGCGGTATCCAGCAACATGACGTCGTACGCCTGCAGGGTCGCTTCCGTCAGCGCGCGTCTGGCGATGGCAACCGGCGCTTCGCTCGCCACCGCCGTGGTGAATCCGGCGCCCACTTGCGCTGCCAGGGTTTGCAATTGCAGGATGGCGGCCGGGCGGTACACATCGGTGCTCACCATCAGCACCTTCTTGTTCTGCTTCTCGATGAGCCAGCGCGCCAGCTTCCCGGCGCTGGTGGTCTTGCCGGCGCCTTGCAGCCCGGCCAGCATCACGACCACCGGACGCTGCGCACGCAGGTTCAAGCCCGTGCTCGGTTCGCCCATCAGGCGCGTCAGCTCCTCATGCACGACCTTGACGAAGGCCTGGCCGGGGGTAAGGCTCTTGGCCACTTCCACGCCGAGCGCGCGCGCCTTGACGGCATCGATGAAGGACTTGACCACGGGCAGGGCGACATCCGCGTCCAACAGCGCAAGACGCACCTCGCGCATCGTATCGCCGATGTTGTCGTCGCTCAGATGGCCGCGGCCGGACAGCGATTTGAGCGCGGCGGAAAGACTGGATGTGAGGCGGTCGAACATAGTGACGCCATTATACTTGTGTCATCATCGCAGCGTCATCCAGGAGACAGGCTCCTAGGCCAGCCGTGATTCTCGCCCTAACATTGTTCTTGCTATACGGCGCCGGCGCCTGGGTCATGCTGCGCAGTGCGAGCAATCGGCGTCTGGAGCCCCTTGGCTGGGTTCTGATACTGGTCGCCATCGTGGGCCACAGCGACGCCATCGTGCACACCACGCGGCTGCACGGTGCCTTCTCCATCGGCTTGCTGGAAGCGATCTCATTGCTGGCCTGGGCGCTCGCCGTGCTGGCGTGCCTGATTTCCATCGACAGGCAGAATCGCGTCCTCGGCGCGATATTGATGGCAAGCGCGGCGCTGGGCTCGACCATGACCGGCTTCGGGCACACCTACGCCGAGGCTTCGGCTCCCGGCTGGGAATTGAGCGCGCACATCCTATTGTCGATGGCCGCCGCCGCGCTGCTGTTCGCAGCGGCCGTCACCGCGCTGCTGCTGGTGTTTCTCGAGCGCCGGCTGCGCAGCCGGCGCCTCGCCGATCTACCGAATGCGCTGCCGCCGCTCGACGCCTTGGAGAGGGTGATGTTCCGGCTGATTGGCGCCGGCTTCGCCTTCTTGACGCTGGCCTTGTTCACGGGATTCGTCTTCGTCACCAATTTGTTCACGCAGCTGTTGCTGCAGAAAACCGTGCTGTCGCTGATCGCCTGGCTGCTGTTCGGCGTACTGCTGATCGGCCGCGTACGATTCGGCTGGCGCGGCCGATCCGCCGTGCAATGGACATTGAGCGGCTTCGCGGTGCTGGCGGTGGCCTACTTCGGATCGAAGTTCGTGCTCGAATACCTCTATGGCGAGCATTGGGGCTGACGCCAGCGCGAATGCCACAACCCTCTCTAGGATATTTGTTCGCCGCGCTGGCTGTGTTGCTGATTCTCGCCGCGTTCTTCGCCGGCAGCGAAACCGCGTTGATGAGGTTGAATCGCTATCGCCTGCGGCATCGCGCCAGCGAAGGGCATCGCGGTTCGCGCCTGGCGGAGGCGCTGCTGGCGCACCCGGACCGCTTGATAGGTTTGATCCTGCTACTCAGCACCATCGTCAACGTGGTGACGCCGATGCTGGTGGGCTTCATCGCCCTGCGCCTCGGCGGCGAATTTCTGATCGCCTTCGGCGCCTCCATCCTGGCGCTGGTGCTGCTGATCTTTTGCGAGGTTGCGCCCAAGACCTTCGGCGCGCTGCACCCGGAACGGCTGGCGTTGCCCGCAGCGTATATCTACACACCGCTCATGTGGTTGTTGTATCCGTTCGTGTGGGCCACCAACTTACTGGCGAACGGCGTGCTGCGCCTGCTTGGCGTGGCGCGCGAACAGGCGGTGCATTCGTTGAGCAGCGAGGAACTGCGTACCGTGGTTGCCGAAGCCGGCGCGATGATTCCGCGCCGTCACCAACAGATGCTGGTCAGCATCCTCGATCTGGAGAACGCCACGGTCGAGGACATCATGGTGCCGCGCAACGAGATCGTCGGCATCGACATCGATGACGACTGGGACCGGGTGCTCGAGCAGCTGCGCCAGAATCAGCACACGCGCCTGCCTGTGTATGAGGGCGACATCGACCGCATCATCGGTGTGCTGCACATGAAGCAGGTGGTGCACGAACTCGCCCGCGGCCGATTCGATCGCGCCGCCATGATCCAGGCGGCCGGCGCCCGCGATGCTTACTTCGTCCCCTCGGGCACCACGCTCAATACGCAGCTGTTGAACTTTCAGCGCAGCAGGCGCCGCATGGCATTCGTGGTCGACGAGTATGGCGATATCCAGGGGCTGGTCACGATCGAGGACATCCTCGAGGAGATCGTCGGCGAGTTCACCACCGACCCTGCCACCATGATGCACAAGGATGTGCACGCCGAAACCGACGGCAGTTTCGTGGCAAATGCATCGGCGACCATTCGCGCGCTGAATCGCTCCATGCGCTGGAATCTGCCGATGGATGGCCCAAAGACCTTGAACGGCCTGATCGTGGAGTTTCTCGAGACCATTCCCGAACCCGGCACTACCTTGAAGCTGGCGGATTACATGCTCGAGGTACTGCAAACCGCGGACAATGCCATCAAGACGGTGCGCATCCGTCCGCCGCAACCGCCTTGAGAACGCCTCCCCCTGGAACGGCTGTCCCTGGAACGGCTGTCCCTGGAACGGCTCTCCCTAGAACGCCTCGAGCGCATCGCGCAGCCGGGTGACCCCGCGCACCTGCATGCCCTCGGGCGGCCGCTTCGGTACGTTGGCCTCCGGCACCACGGCAAGCTTGAACCCGTGCTTCGCCGCTTCGCGCAGGCGTTCCTCGCCGAACGGCACGGGCCGGATCTCTCCGGCCAGCCCCAGCTCGCCGAATGCCACCAGCGAGTTGGGTACCGGGATATCCAACAGGCTGGAGCGCGCCGCCATCACGATCGCCAGGTCTCCCGCGGTCTCAGCCAGGCGTACCCCGCCGACGACGTTCGCGAACACATCTTGGCCGAGCAGCTTGAGCGCGGCATGGCGATGGGCAACGGCCAGCAGCATCGTCAACCGGTTGCCGTCGATACCCACCGCGACCCGCCGTGGATTCGGGCCGGCACTCACGTCGGCCAGCGCCTGCACCTCGATCAACAGCGACCGGGTTCCTTCACGCATGACAGTTATAACGCTGCCGGGTACCGGCTCGGGATGCCGCGACAGGAAGATGGCCGACGGATTGGTCACTTCCTTGAGCCCCTGCTCGAGCATGGCGAACACGCCGATCTCGTTGGCGGCACCGAAGCGATTCTTCACCGAGCGCAGCACGCGGTACCGGCTACCGGTATCGCTCTCGAAGTACAGTACCGTGTCGACCATGTGCTCGAGCACCCGCGGCCCCGCGATCTGGCCTTCCTTCGTCACATGCCCGACCAGCAGCACGGCGGTGCCGCTGGCCTTGGCGAATCGCACGAGATCGGCGGCGGATTCACGCAGCTGCGAGACGGCGCCCGGGGCGGCGTCGATCCCGTCGCAGCGCATGGTTTGAATGGAATCGACGATGAGAACCCGCGCCGCAAGGCTGACGGCAGCGGCGACGATGTCCTGCACGCCGGTCTCGGCAATCAGTCCGGCCGTGGCGTTCTGCAGGCCCAAACGCCTGGCGCGCAATGCCACCTGCTGCAAAGATTCTTCGCCCGTGGCGTACAGCACCGGACCGGAATCGTTGAGCGCCGCGGCCGCCTGCAGCATGAGCGTAGATTTGCCGATCCCGGGATCGCCGCCGATCAAGGTCACCGAGCCGGGTACCAGCCCGCCGCCCAGGACCCGGTCCAGCTCGCTCGAGCCGGTCGGCAATCGGGGCGTTTCCTCGACGGCCTGCGTAGCCACGGTGGTCGAAAGCCCGCTGCCCGCCGGCCGCGCCGCCGGGCGCTGGCGAGAGCCGGGTTGCACAGTCTCGGCATTCAGGGTATTCCACTCGCCGCAAGCGGCGCACTGCCCCTGCCACTTAGGCGAAGACGTTCCACAGTTCTGGCAGATAAATGCCTCTTTCGCCTTGGCCATGGGCCTCCTTAGAGTCGATTTTGTGAGCTTAGCATTGCCGTTACGGCGGCCCGATCACCTATACTGCCGGGCCTCTAGAATCGGATTATGTTTATTGCATGCGCAAATTCGGGCTGATTGCTGCGATTGGTGACTTCTGGGCGCGCTTGGGCGGCACGAGTGCGAATGCGCCCGACGCGGCGGCGTCCCCGACGCCCGGCAGCGAAACCGCGCGGCTGCTCGACAACTTCGAGCAGCGCTTTGCCGAACTGAAAGGTCGCAAGCCCACGGCCACCGTGCTCGGCGACCTCTACACCTTGGGCGCGCAGCTCGAGCAGCGCGGGCGAGTCCCGCAAGCCACGGCCGTGTACCGGCACCTGGCGCGCTTCGACAATGCCTATCGCGACGTCTCCACCCGCCTGAAGCGGCTGATGGATGCAGAGCGCAGCAAGCCAAAGCCGGCGGCGGCCGGCGCTGCCAAACCCGCGGCTAGCGCTGCAAGCGCCGCGCCGGTCACAGCGCCCAAGACTGCAATGCCGGCGGCGCCCGCCAAAGCCGCACCCGCCGCCGGGCAGCCGGAACGACTCGGCAGATATGTGCTCGAGCGCGAAATCGGCCGCGGCGCCATGGGCACCGTCTACCTCGGGCGCGACACCGCCATCAATCGCTCGGTGGCCATCAAAGCCATCCCGCTTGCCAGCGAATTCAGCGATGCCGAGTTGGTCGAAGCGCGCTCGCGCTTTTTCCGCGAGGCCGAAACCGCCGGCCGCCTCAACCACCCCAACATCGTCACCATCTATGATGTCGGCGAGGAACGCGGCTTGGCGTATATCGCGATGGAATATCTCAAGGGACACCACTTGAGCGATTATGCGAGATCGAATAATTTGCTCGAGCCGCGCAAAGTCCTGGACCTGACCGGGCGCACTGCCGCCGCGCTGGGCTTCGCGCACAAGCAACAAGTGGTACACCGCGACATAAAACCGGCAAACCTTATGTTCGACGTCGGCACCGATGTGTTGAAGATCACGGATTTCGGCATCGCTCGCTTGAGCGGCGCGGGCAGTACTCGAACCGGCATTGTGCTCGGCACGCCCTCCTTCATGTCCCCCGAACAGCTCGAAGGACGAACTGTGACAGGTCACTCGGACTTGTTCTCATTGGGTGTTAGCCTATTCCAGTTATTGACCGGCCAATTGCCGTTTACCGCAGATTCGATGACCGGCCTGATGCAGCAGATCGCTGAAGCGCCGCATCCGCCGTTGCGTGCATTTCGACCCGACCTACCAGCCTGCGTCGAGAGCGTGATCGACCGTGCGCTGGCGAAGAATCCGGATGATCGGTATGACTCAGGCGCCCAAATGGCTGCGGCTTTGGACGACTGTCGGTCAAGAATGCCGAGCGGAATGCCATGACTGAATACAAATGAAACCGACGAGCTTGAGGGGGAAAATCGCCAGCGTTGCGCTCACCGATACCGGCAAGGTGCGGGAGCACAACGAAGACATGATCGGCACCGAAACCGATATCGGCCTGTTCGTGCTCGCCGACGGCATGGGCGGTTACAACGCGGGCGAAGTCGCCAGCGGCATCGCCGTCAAGACCATCATCAATCTGGTCCGCGACGGCTTTGCGCGCGAGGACCTGGGCGTCAAGGACCCGGAATCCGGCCTGACCCGCACCAGCATCATCCTGCGGGACGCGATTCACCGCGCCAACAAGATCATTTACCACACCTCGAAGACCCAACCCCAATGCGAGGGCATGGGCACCACGGTGGTCGCCTGCCTGTTCCACGACAACAAGATGTCGATCGCGCACGTGGGCGACTCGCGCCTGTACCGTCTGCGCGACAATCGCTTCGAGCAGATGACCCTGGACCACTCGCTGCTGCAGGAATTGGTGGACCGCGGTTTCTATTCCCAGCAGGAAGCGCAGCGCGCCACCAACAAGAATTATGTTACACGGGCGCTCGGGGTGGAGCAGAATGTCGAGGTCGAGATTCACGAGCAGCCAGTGCAGAAAAGTGACTACTACGTCCTGTGTTCCGACGGACTTTCGGACATGATCGAGGACGAGGATATTCATTTAACTATCAGCACCTTTAGTGCTAATCTTGATACCGTTGCTAAGCAGCTGATACAGCTGTCGAACGATAACGGCGGCCGGGATAACGTATCGGTGATCATGACGCATGTTGAAGAGCCGTTCCCGGCGCAGCGGCGTATATTTGACAAAATCTTGGGATGGTTCGGCTAGCGATATGGAGTCTGCATGGCACGTCTGATGCTCAGCTTGGATGGTCAGATCCTCGCGGAATACAATATGAACAAGGAGCGCTACACCATTGGGCGCCTCCCTGACAACGATATCCGAATAGACAATCCCGCGGTCAGCGGTCACCACTCGCTCATCATCAACATCCTCAACGATTCGTTTCTC
>Ga0116129_1001014_pt1 | contig 16005 bp, 13 predicted proteins | sample June2015DPH_17_2_FD_89732 | JGI IMG/M metagenome (GOLD analysis project Ga0116129, IMG submission 89732) | Peatland microbial communities from SPRUCE experiment site at the Marcell Experimental Forest, Minnesota, USA - June2015DPH_17_10 | ecosystem: Environmental > Terrestrial > Soil > Wetlands...
ACCCGCCATTGCCGGTTCACTGAACATGCCGCGTGATGCGAGAATACCGATTGGAGAACAATGCCCGCTGATCCGCTTGATGACTATATCGACGCCGTCTCGAAAGCCTTGGGCTTGCCGATAGACGCGGCCTGGCGGCCGGCGGTGCGGGCCAATCTCGAATTCTCTCTGAGGATCGCGCGGCAGGTTGACGAATTCGTATTATCGGACGCAACAGAGCCAGCCAGTGTCTTTGCAGCCTGATTTCGTCATCGCCGCAAACCGCGAGGGGCTGTCGGCCGCGGAAATCGTACAGGCCGTGACCGGCCGAAAGCTGTCGGCGCTCAGCGTGACCGAAGCAGCACTGGCGCGGATCGCCCGACACGATCCCGTCCTGAACTCATTCACCGATGTTACGGCGGATCGCGCCCGCGCCAAGGCGCGTGCGGTCGATGCCGCCAACGCGGCCGGGAAAAGTGCCGGCCCGCTTGCCGGCGTGCCGTTCGCGGTGAAGAACCTGTTCGATGTGCAGGGCCTGCCGACCCGCGCCGGATCGAAGATCAATCGCGACCTTGCTCCGTCGCCCCGCGACGCCACCCTGATCGAACGGCTGGAATTGGCCGGCGCCGTTCTGGTCGGCGCGCTCAATATGGGCGAATACGCCTACGACTTCACCGGCGAGAACGTTCACGATGGACCGTCACGCAATCCGCATGATTTGACCCGGATGACCGGCGGCTCGTCGGGCGGCTCCGCCGGCGCGGTTGGCGGCGGCCTGGTGCCGCTGGCGCTGGGGTCGGACACCAACGGCTCGATCCGGGCGCCGTCGTCGTTCTGCGGAATCTTCGGGCTGAAGCCGACCTATGGCCGGCTGTCGCGCGCACGGTCGTTTCCGTTCGTTTCGAGCTTCGACCATCTCGGGCCGTTTGCGCGCAATGTCGGCGATCTCGCGCTGGCCTATGATGCGATGCAGGGACCTGACCCGGACGACGCGGCGTGCACGACCAGGCCCGCCGAGCCGGTGACGCCGCTATTGGGTCGGGACATCGGCAGCCTCCGGATCGCGGTTGCCGGCGGATATTTTCAGAAAAATGTCCTTTCTGAAGCCAAAGAGGCCGTTGCCCGAGTCGCCCGCGCACTCGATGCGACGCGAAGCGTCGAAATTCCCGAAGCCGCGCGCGCCCGCGCCGCGGCCTATGTCATTACCGCCTGCGAAGGAGCGTCGCTGCACCTCGACCGCTTGCGGAGCCGGCCTGACGATTTCGATCCGGCGGTGCGCGACCGGCTGCTGGCTGGCGCAATGATCCCCGCGGTCCTGGTCGATCGCGCGCAAAAATTCCGCCGCTGGTACCGCGCGGCGGTGCTGGAACTGTTCAAATCGGTCGATGTCATCATCGCACCGGCGACGCCCTGCATAGCCCCCAAACTCGGGCAGGCGACATTCGTGCTCGATGGTGTCGAACTGCAGGTGCGCGCCAATATTGGCATCCACACCCAGCCGATTTCCTTCATCGGGCTGCCTGTCGTCGCGGTGCCCGTTGCGCTCGAACCGATGCCGATCGGCGTCCAGATCATCGCCGCACCCTGGCGGGAGGATATCGCATTGCACGTGGCTTTGGCGCTGGAACGCGCCGGCGTGGCTTCGGCGCCTGAACCGAAGGGGTTATAGCGATGGAGGTCGATCTGCCCGACGTGCTCGCCGAGGTGACCGAGCAGTTCGGGATCTACGAAAGGGCGCTGGTGTCGAACGACGTTGCCGTGCTCGACGCGCTGTTTCGTGCCGACGCCCGTACGCTGCGCTACGGCATCGGCGAAAATCTTTACGGCTATGATGCGATCATGGCGTTTCGCGCGGCACGCTCGCCGGTCGGGTTGATGCGCAAGACCGCGAAGACGGTCATCACAACCTATGGCCGCGACGCCGCGGTCGCCTCGACGCTGTTTTATCGCGACTCGCTGCCGCGCAAGGTGGGGCGGCAGATGCAGACATGGATGCGATTCGCGGAAGGCTGGAAAATCGTCGCCGCCCACGTCAGCATCATCGATGAACCCGGATCTCGCAAAGACATGGGTCAAACGGCATGAGCCTTGACGATCTTCCGACCGGCGCTCCGCAAGGTCCGGCCCGTGGGCCAGGCCCGCCGGTTCGGCGCGTCGACCGCGCCTCCCCCTATCCGGACAGGATCACGCGCGCCGAGGAACTGCGGCTGCAACTCGCCGACGAAATCGTGCGCGGCGCGCTGCCGCCGGGAGCAGCCCTCGACGAAACCGACCTCGCCCGGCGCTTCAACGTATCGCGCACGCCGGTCCGCGAGGCGCTGCGCCAGCTCGCGGCCAGCGGCCTCGTCGATGCACGCGCCCATCGCGGCGCGGTGGTGGCGCGGCCATCGATCGAACGGCTGACCGGGATGTTCGAGGCGATGGCGGAGCTGGAGGCGCTGTGCGCCGGGCTTGCTGCGGAACGGATGCTGCCGGCGGAGCGGCACCGGCTTGAGGCGGTTCACGAGGAGTTGCGGGTGCTCAGTTATACCGGCAATCCGGACCGCTTTCACGAAGTCAACGAGCGGTTTCACAACACGATCTATACCGGTTCGCAGAACGGCTATATCGCCGAAATCACGCTGGCGACGCGGGTGCGGGTGCAGCCGTTTCGCCGCGCGCAATTCCGCAACCTCGGGCGGCTGGCGAAATCGCACGCCGAGCACGGCCGCGTCGTGGTGGCGATCATGCGCGGCGACAAGGCCGGCGCGTCAGCCGCGATGCGCGCGCATATCGAACTGGTGCGCGGGGAGTATGAGCTCTACGCGGTGTCGGTGTAGAAGCAGGCGAATGGCGAGTGGCGAATAGGGAGCTTTCACTCGCTATTCGCCGCTACATCACACCGCCGCCGCTGCCGCGGTGTAGGCGCGCCAGCCGCCGAACGCCGAAATATCCCGCGCGCCGTCGATCGCCGCCGGTTCGACGATAAAACCTTTCACGCCGCGGCCGTCGGCCAGGCGGATGGTGCCGATCGACAGCGGCGGTGGAATTTCCGCGACGAATTTTCCGAATGCCGCCGCCGACAGCGTCCACACTTCGATCTCGATCGAGGATCCCGTCCCCGCCTCGACCCGCAGCATGCCCGGTTTTGGCGGGGTGGTGCCAAGCGCGTAGAGCCGGTAATCCGGCGCGGTCGAGGTTGCCCCCAGCAGGCGTCCGCCGAGCGACTTCAATTCGCTGTTGAGCACCATGCCCGACAGATGCGCGCCGACCACCGCGATGGCGATTTCGTCGCCGCTCACGCTCATCGGCAAGGCCGCCAGCGGTGGCTGCGGCAAGTCTCGCGCGCCCATGGAGAGCCCGGTATCGGCGTGGAAGACGCGGCCGATACTTGCGAGTTGTGCGTCCTGCCCGGCCAGCGCCAGCAGTGTAATGCCGAACGGGATATCGTCGCTGCCTATCGCCGCCGGCAGCGCGAGGCCGCAGAGGTCGAGCAGGTTGGCGAAATTGGTGTAGGTCCCGAGACGGCTGTTGAGCTCGATCGGATTGGCCAGCATTTGCGCGGTGGAGTAGGTGGTCGGCGCCGTCGGCAGCACCAGCGCGTCGATGCCGGCGAAGGCGCGTTGGGCCGCCTTGCGCAGCCTCTGCAGCCGGTACAGCGCCGCGAAGGTATCGGCAGCGCTGAGCCGCGCGCCGGCGATAATGATTTCGCGGGTCACCGGATGTATCGCCTCCGGCGACGACGCCAGAAGGTTGCGGATCACCAGATAGCGCTCCGCGATCCACGGTCCCTCATAGAGCAGCCGCGCGGTCTCATAGAACGGCTCGAGGTCGAACTCGACCAGGGTGGCGCCGAGCGCGGTCCAGCGCCTGAGCGCGTCGTCATAGGCTTCCTCCGACGTCTTGTCGCCGAAGAAGATCAACTGGCCGGAGCGCGGCACTCCGAGCCTGAGATGGGCGGCAAACGCGGTCATCTGCGCCAGCGGCCGATTGCGCGAATATGGATCGGCGGCATCGGGGCCGGCCATCGCGGCCAGGGCCGTCATCGCGTCGTCAACGGTGAGCGAAAACACCGATACGCAGTCCAGCGTCCGGCATGCCGGCACCACACCGGCGGTGGAGATCAGCCCAAGGCTCGGCTTCAGCCCGACGATGTTGTTGAGCATGGCGGGCACACGGCCGCTTCCCGCGGTGTCGGTGCCTAATGCCAGCGGCACCAGCCCGGCCGACACCGCGACCGCCGACCCCGAGCTCGATCCGCCCGGAATCAGGTCGCCGCGCATCGGATTGGCAGGGATGCCGTAGGGCGAGCGCACGCCGACCAGGCCGGTGGCGAACTGATCGAGATTGGTCTTGCCGATGATGATGGCGCCCGCCGCGCGCAGCCGCGCCACCGCGGTCGCGTCGCGCGACGGCGAATAGCTGAACGCGGGACAGCCGGCGGTGGTGGGCAAACCGGCGACGTCGATATTGTCCTTCACGCCGACCGGAATGCCGAACAGCGGAAGCTGCGCGGCATCCCTCGCGTTGAGGCGTTCGGCTTCGCCCAGCGCTTCTTTTTCATCGCGCAGGCTGATGAAGATAGCCGGATCGTTGTGATCGCGAATACGCGCAAAGCTGCGTGCGACGGTTTGTGCGGGCGAGACGCTGCCGGCCCGATGCGCGGCAACAATGGCAGCGATGGTTTCAGTCACGCGCCGCCCCGTGATGAAGTAAGCGTGATACCGGCTCCGCGGCGAGCGGGCTCAAGGTCGCTTTGCTGAGGTTTACCATTGCCGATGCACGCTCCGGGGACCGGAAATCCCTGTCCGACCGAAGCAAAGGGTGTGCCATTGTGTACATCGGTGTTGTGAGATCCCGCCATTAAAATGAACCTTTATCTTCAGATGCTTGAATGATTTTCACGGTAGCGATTGGAGCCTGCGGATCGGCTCGCGTCAATCGAATTTGCTCATTTTATGAGCAGGGTTATCCTGGGCATGGCACTGCCCGGTCGGTCAGCCCGCCATCGAGTCGCGCCGACACATTGCCGGCACGCGACGCTTTCAGAATTTTGTTCATTGCATCTCGATCTTCGCTGACTTGATCACCGCGCCCCAGCGGCCGATCTCCTCGCGGATGTATCCGGCAGTCTTCTCGACCGAGCCGCCGAACACCTCGGCGGATAATTTCTTGAGGTGATCCCGCACTTCGGGCTGGCGCAGCGCTTCGTCGACGTCGGCATTGACCTTGTCGATGACGCTTCTCGGCGTATTTGGCGGCGCCATGACGCCGTACCAGGTGACCGCTTCAAAACCCGGCAGCGTTTCAGCGATCGTCGGTACCCCAGGCATGGCCGGCAGACGGCTGGGCGAAGCCACCGCCAGCAGTTTCAGCTTGCCGGCCTCGACCAGCGGCAGCGAGACGCCAAGATTATCGAACATCAGGTCAACGTCGCCGGCGAGCAGGTCTTGCAGCGCCGGCGCCGAGCCGCGATAGGGAATGTGGCGCAGCCTCACTTCGGCCATCTGTTGAAACAGCTCGGATGTCAGATGTGAGGTGGTGCCGTTACCTTGCGTGGCGGAGGTGATTTTATCGGGGTTGTTCTGCAGATAGGCAACCAGCTCAGCCACGCTCGATGCCTTGATGTTGTTCGGATTGACGATCAGTGCGTTCGGCACCTGCGCCATCACGATAACAGGCTCGAACCGGGCTGGATCGAATCCGAGCTTGGAATAGAGATTCTGATTGATCACCAGCGGCGGCGGCGGCGTGGCGAGCAGGGTGTAGCCGTCGGGCGCCGAACGGTAGACCAGTTCGGAGCCGATATTTCCGGCCGCGCCGGTGCGGTTCTCGATCACCACCGGCTGGCCCCATTTTCGCGACAACCAATCGGCGATGATCCGGGGAACGGCATCGGCGGTTCCCCCGGCCGGGAAGGGTACGACGATCTTCACGGTGTGGTCCGGATAGTCTTCGGCGTGCGCCGAAGCATAAAACTGCGCCGACAGGACAAACAGCGTCAGTGCCGCCAGATATCGACCGGCGGGAGATAGCGTTTGCGTGTTCCCGCCCATTAAATTCCTCACGTTGCTGTTTTCTTGAAGCGCTCGGTCCATGCGGCGAGCGCGGGCTTGGTGTTTCCCGCAACGAAGGATAAGCTTGAAAGCGGCAAGCTTCGGAGAGCATTTTTGAGATGATGGCGCAGTCGCGGCTCGATGTGATCGTCGTTGGAGGCGGAATTGGCGGGCTGTTCGCTGCGAACGCGCTGATTGCCCACGGCCTCAACGTATCGGTTTACGAGCAGGCGCCTGCGCTTGGCGAGATCGGGGCCGGGGTGTTCCTGACGCCGAACAGCGTGCGGCAGCTGCAGCGAACAGGCCTTGGGCCGCCGGTGGAAATGAGGGGCGCCAGGGTCGGCGCCGGCTCGCACTATTTCCGCCATGACGGCGCGCCGATCGCCCCGGTCCAGGTGACGGATTCCTCGGGCTGGAACGCGACCTTCGGGATGCACCGGGCCGATCTTGTCGAGATGCTGGCCGCGGCCCTGCCTCCCGGAGTGGTACGCACCGGACATCGGGGCATCGGCTTTGAAGAGGTCGGCGACGTGGCGCGGGTTTTGTTCGCCAATGGGGCTGTCGCCGAGGGCGACATCGTCATCGCGGCTGACGGCATTCACTCCGAACTCCGGCACCATGTGGCGCCGCCGTCGCGCCCCGTCTTCCACGGTTCCGTCGCCTATCGTGGCGTGCTGGCCCATCAGCTCATTCCGCACTGGCCGACCGACTGTTGGCTGATGTGGTTGGGCAAGGCCAAACACTTCCTGACCTTTCCAGTGCGTGCCGGCGAACTGATCAACTATGTCGGCTTCGTGCCGGCCGATGAGGAGATGAAAGAATCATGGTCGGCGCCGGGCGACCCCGACGTGCTTCGCGCCGAGTTCGAGGGCTGGGATCCGCGGATCGGAACGCTGTTGAGCCAGGTTCAAAACACGTTCCGGTGGGCGCTCTATGACCGCGAGCCGTTGCCAGCATGGACCAGGGGCCGGTTGACGCTGCTCGGCGATGCCGCCCATCCGATGCTTCCCCATCTCGGCCAGGGCGCCAACCAGTCGATCGAGGATGGCATGGCGCTGGCAACGATCCTGGCGCGCGCGGATCTGGCGCGCGCTCCGGCGGCGCTGCTTGCCTATGAACGCCTGCGACGCGAGCGGGTGGCGGCGGTCCAGCGCGGGGCACGCGAGAACGGCATGCGCTACGATTCTTCCTATGCCGATCTCGGGGTCCGCGATGCCGAGATCACCGCGCATGCGGCGTTCCGCAAACGGCTTTACGACCATGACGTGGTGCCGGAAGCGCAGGCCGCGGCAATAACGCTGACCAGAATTTCGCCCGCGCCACCATTGTCTTAACCGTTTGATAACCCTGTCGATCATTGGCGGAATTTCGTGCACTCGCCGGGCAATCGCGCGATGTTTGTCGACTATCCGGCACCGGCGGATATGATTTTTCTATCTCCTTCGCCCGCGCCGTCAATCACGTCTTGTGAGAGGCATTCGCCAAGCAAGTTCGCCTCTCAAACAGGCAGCCACGATACGACGCCTTGGTGGTGAAACCCGGCATCCGAATGCGGCGGTCGGCAAGTGATACCATTTTTTCAGATACTTATCGGAAGAACATGGCGACGCAGAATGCGAGTGAGACGTAGCAATGCCGAGAATCCGGCCGAAGAAAGCCAAACGACTGAAGCATGCGGCGATTACCCGGATTCCCGGCCCGCCGGCGAAGCCCGGTCCGAAGCTTTCGGGCAACCGCCGGCGCGTTTCCGTCGAAATCGGCGAGATCGTACGCACACGCGCGGAGGCCGAAGCGGCGATTGCGGACGCGCGGAAATCCCACGAACGGCTGCGTGAGGCGATCGACATCCTGCCGCAAGGCATTGTGTTTCTCGATCCCGATGGCCGCTACATTCTCTGGAACAGGAAATATTCCGAGATTTACAGCCGCAGCTCCGACCTTTTCGAGCCGGGCGCGCGGCTGGCCGATACCATCCGCATCGGCGTCGAGCGCGGCGATTATCCTGAGGCCGTCGGCCGCGAAGAGGCCTGGATCGCCGAGCGGCTCGCCAGGCTTCACCAGCCCGGCGAGCGCCACGAGCAAGTCCTTGCCGACGGCCGCTGCATCCTGATCGAGGAGCGGCTGACCGAAGACGGCGGCATCATCGGCCTGCGCGTCGACATCACCGAGCTTAAGCAGCGCGAGGCCTCGTTTCGGCTGCTGTTCGACAGCAACCCTGTTCCGATGATCGTCTGCGCGCGGGATGACGAACGCATACTTGGCGTCAACGACGCCGCGGTCCAGCATTACGGCTATAGCCGCGCCGAATTCGAGAAGCTGACCATCCGCTGTATCCAGGCTTTCGAAGCCGAGACGCCATGGGCCGGCAATCGCAGCAGCGACGAACAGGCGACCCGTACCTGGAAGCACGTCAGGGCCGACGGCACGCTGATCGATCTGGCGATCTATTCGGGTCATCTGGTCTATGGCGACCGACCGGCCGTATTGCTGGCGCTGATGGACATTACCGAGCGCAAGCGCGCCGAGGCCCGGCTCGCCTTCATGGCCCAGCACGATGGACTGACGGGGCTGCCGAACCGCAAGCTGCTGCGCCAGCAGATGGACGAGATATTGCTGCATACGCGGCGCAGCGCGGAAAAGGTCGCGGTGCTGATACTCGGCCTCGACAACTTCAAGGCGGTCAACGATACGCTCGGCCATGGCATCGGCGACAAGCTGTTGCGCGGTGTCGCCAAGCGGCTGCGGTCCACCTTGCGTGAGGAAGATACGCTTGCCCGTCTCAACTCCGACGAGTTCGCGATCGTTCAGAGCGGACTGACGCGGCCGGAAGAAGCGGTAATGCTGGCGCGGCGATTGTTGGAGGCGATCGGCGATCCCTATCTGCTTGACGGGCATTCGGTCGTGATCGGCGCCAGCATCGGCATCGCGATGGCGCCCGGCGACGGCGAGGAGTCCGAGAAGCTCTTGAAGAACGCCGACATGGCGCTGTCGCGCGCCAAGAACGACTCGCGCGGCACCTTCAGCTTCTTCGAAGCCGGCATGGACGCCCGCGCGCAGAGCCGCCGGAGAATCGAAACCGATCTGCGCGACGCGATCCAGAATGAAGTGCTGCGGCCGTATTATCAGCCGCTGGTCGATCTTTCGACCGGGCGCATCACCGGCTTCGAGGCGCTGGTGCGCTGGCCGCACCCCGAACGCGGCATGATCTCGCCGGCGGAATTCATCCCCGTCGCCGAAGAGACCGGCCTGATCAACGGGCTGGGCGGGTTGATGCTGCGCCGCGCCTGCAGGGACGCGGCAAACTGGCCCGACGACGTTCGTGTCGCGGTCAACCTGTCGCCGCTGCAGTTTCGCACCGGCAATTTGCTGTCGACCGTGATGGATGCGCTGAAGCAATCCGGCCTGACGGCAAAGCGGCTGGAACTGGAAATCACCGAAACCTTGCTCCTGGAAAAGAGCAGCCAGGTATTGGCCACGCTGCACGCGCTGCGCTCCCTTGGCGTGCGCATCTCGATGGACGATTTCGGCACCGGCTATTCCAGCCTGAGTTATCTCAGAAGCTTCCCGTTCGACAAGATCAAGATCGATCAGTCGTTCGTGCGCGGCCTTGCCGCCAATCGGGACGCACAGGCGATCGTGCGCTCGATCGTCAGCCTCGGCGTCGGCCTCGGCGTCACCATTACCGCCGAAGGCATCGAGACCGAAGCCGAGTTGAGCTGCCTGCGCGCCGAGGGCTGCCACGAGGGGCAGGGCTTTCTGTTCAGCCGGGCGCGGTCCAACGCCGAGATCGTCGGACTGCTGAAAGCCCAGCGCGGAGCGGAGTTCGTCGCGCCGCCGGGCCTCAAGGAAGAGGCCACGCTGGTCGCTTGAGAGCACGACCGGAAAGCTCGCAGCCAATGATGAGGCGGCTTGCTTGCAAGGCTTTTCCTTGCCGGCGTCGTCATCGCGTCGTTGGCGCGGTGTCGAGCCCGGCTGCCAGTATCGCCTTTCCAGCATCCTCGTAATGGGTGTCGCGGCCCTGGATCTGCTGCGCGATGGCGTGCATGTCGCGAAAACGGCGCTCGAACGGGTTGGCGCTGAATACGGCGGTGGCGCCTGCCATGTGATAGGCGGCGTCGACCACGGCGGCCGACTGATGGATGGTCCAGGTCGCGGCGAGGCGAAGCGCGGCGCGGTGTTTTTCCGTGAACTGGCCGTCCGGCTGCGCCAGATCGCGCCAGACCTCGGCGGCGGTCGCATAGAGATAGGCGCGGGCTGCCCGCAAGCTGGCCTCGTTGCGTCCGATCATGCCCTGCACGGCATTGTTCTCACGCATCGCCTTGAGACCTTGCGGTGTCTTGCCGCGCGCCAGAGCGACGGCCGCATCGAGCGTGGCGCGGGCAACCCCGAGCGAGACGGCGGCAAAACCCATGCCGAATGCCAGGTGGGTGGTGAGCTTGTAGAGCGGCCCTTTTTCGCGCACCGCGCCGGGGTCGTCGCGCAATGCCGTGAATTTGTCCGGTATGAACAGGTTTTCCACCGAATAGGAATCGGTGCCGGTGCCGTTGAGGCCGATCACGTCCCAGACGTCGTAGAGCGTGGCGCTCGTCACCGGAAAAAGGACGGTACGAAATTCCGTTGATCCGTCCGCCTTGCGTCGCGGGTTTCCGTCGGCCTCGACGATCCGGACATGGGCGCCGAGCCAGCTTGCCTGGCGCATGCCGCTGGCAAAGTCCCAGCGCGCGTTTGCCTTGTAGCCGCCGGGAACCACATGCACCTCGTGGTTGACCGCCCCCCAGGCCAGGATGCCGGGCGGCGTATTGAAAATCTCGTTGGCCGCGTCGGGATCGAGCCAGGCCGCGGTCATGGCGCAGACGCTGCACTGGCCGAGGCACCACGCGGTGGAGGCGTCGGCCTTCGCCACTTCTTCCTGCATCTGCATGAACATCTCGAGCGGCGCCTCGGCGCCGCCGAGGCTCTTCGGCAGCAGCGAACGATACAGCCCGTTTTCGATCAGGGCGGAGACCACAGGCGCGGTCAGGCGCCGGGTCCGCTCGATCTCGTTGGCCTCGCGCGCGATCAGCGGCGCTAGCGCACGTGCGCGTTCGACGAGGTCGAATCCGGGAAGCTTGTTCATGCGTTTCCTCGCAATTTTTTGGGCGTCAGCCGGGCGGGACCGCATGGTGGTCTATTAGCCGCCGCGGATCAAGATGGGGTGGGACAGTTGAGCTCGGAAGCGGACCATCACCGCGCCAGGCCGAGCACGATGAGCAGTGCGCAAACAGGAACAGAGGTTGTCGTGTCGCCCAATTCGCCGGCCTGCTGCGTTGTGCGGGGTTTTGCCTTTTTGCGGGTAGTAGGCCGGAGCGTAACTGTTAGGCGAAGAAATTCAATGACGCCGAGTTTGACATCCTGGATTTGCGGGCATCGCCCTCTCAACTATCCACCTTCAGCGCGGCAATGAACGCTTCCTGCGGGATGTCGACCTTGCCGAACTGCCGCATCTTCTTCTTGCCTTCCTTCTGCTTCTCCAGAAGTTTGCGCTTGCGCGTGATGTCGCCGCCGTAGCATTTCGCCGTGACGTCCTTGCGCAGCGCGCGCACGGTCTCGCGGGCGATGACCTTGCCGCCGATCGCCGCCTGGATCGGAATCTGGAACATGTGTGGCGGGATCAGTTCCTTCATCTTCTCGACCATGGCGCGGCCGCGGCCTTCGGCGCGCTGGCGATGCACCAGCATCGACAGCGCATCGACCGGCTCGTTGTTGACCAAAATCTGCATCTTGACCAGATCGGCCGGCTTGTAGTCGGTGAGGTGATAATCGAACGAGGCATAGCCCTTGGAGACCGACTTCAGCCGGTCGTAGAAATCGAACACCACTTCGTTGAGCGGCAATTCGTATTTCACCATCGCCCGGTTGCCGACATAAGTCAGTTCCTTCTGCGAGCCGCGGCGGTCCTGGCACAGTTTCAGCACGCTGCCGAGATATTCGTCCGGCGTCAGGATGGTGGCTTCGATCCACGGCTCCTCGATCTCGGCGATTTTCACCACGTCGGGCATGTCGATCGGATTGTGAATTTCGATCTTCTGTCCGTCGGTGAGGTGCATCCTGTAGATCACCGATGGCGCGGTCGCGATGAGGTTGAGGTCGAACTCGCGCGATAGCCGCTCCTGGATGATTTCCAGATGCAACAGCCCGAGGAAACCGCAGCGGAAACCGAAGCCGAGCGCCGCCGAGGTTTCCATCTCGAACGAGAAGCTGGCGTCGTTGAGGCGCAATTTTCCCATCGCCGCGCGCAGCGTCTCGAAATCGTCGGCATCGACCGGAAACAGGCCGCAGAACACCACCGGGATCGCCGGCTTGAAACCCGGCAGCATCTCGGTCACCGGCTTGCGGTCGTCGGTGATGGTGTCGCCCACCCGGGTGTCTGCCACCTCCTTGATCGCGGCGGTGATGAAGCCGATCTCGCCGGGACCGAGTTCGTCGACCTGCTGCATCTTCGGGGTAAAAAAGCCGACGCGCTCGACGTCATAGGCGGCGTTGGTGCCCATCATCCGGATGCGCTGGCCCTTTTTCATGACGCCGTCGACCACCCGGACCAGCACCACGACGCCGAGATAGAGGTCGTACCAGCTATCGACCAGCAGCGCCTTCAGCGCGGCGTCGTGGTCGCCTTTCGGCGCCGGCAGCCGGTGAACGATGGCTTCCAGCACGTTGTCGATGCCGAGACCGGTTTTCGCCGAGATCATCACCGCATCGGAGGCGTCGATGCCGATGACGTCCTCGATCTGCCGCTTGACCGCATCCGGTTCCGCCGCCGGCAGGTCGATCTTGTTGAGCACCGGCACGATCTCGTGGCCGGCGTCGAGCGCGTGATAGACATTGGCCAGGGTCTGCGCCTCGACGCCCTGGCTGGCGTCAACCACCAGCAGCGAGCCCTCGCAGGCCGCCAGGGACCTCGAAACCTCATAGGCGAAGTCGACATGGCCGGGCGTGTCGATCAGATTGAGGACGTAGGTCTCGCCGTCCTTGGCCGGGTAGGTCAGCCGCACCGTCTGCGCCTTGATGGTGATGCCGCGTTCGCGCTCGATATCCATGGAATCGAGCACCTGCTCCTTCATCTCGCGCGCCTGCAAGCCTCCGGTGGTCTGGATCAGGCGGTCGGCCAGCGTCGATTTGCCATGGTCGATGTGCGCAACGATGGCGAAGTTGCGGATGTTGGCGATAGGGATGGATGTCATGGGCGCGGGATAGCATTGGCACCCCCGTGCGGCAACCAAATTGCAGCATTTTAACCGCGCTTGTTCACGTCAAGCTGATTCCACTTTGCGCCGAAACGCGCTAGGCACTTGCCATGTCAAATGCCTCATTGTTGCCGGTCACATGGCGTGCACGCGTGTCTTCGATTCTGCGGCGCTCGACGGCGAGGCTCGCGGCTTCGGCATCGGATCGCGAGGCCGGGCTCTCGCTGGTGATCGGCTTTGCCACAGCCCATGCCGTGCTCTGGACCCTGATCCTGATCAAACTCAAGGCCGCGCAGGACATCCATATGGATGTCGCCGAAGCTTTCGCCTGGGGCCAGAAGTTCCAGTGGGGCTATGGCAAGCATCCGCCGCTCGCGGGCTGGATCGCCGGACTGTGGTTCAGGATTTTCCCGGTCGCCGACTGGGCCACTTACGCATTGGCGATGGCGACGCTCGGCTGCGGGCTGGTAATCTGCTGGCTGATCGCGTTGCGCGTGGTCGATCGCCGCCGCGCGTTCTTCGTCGTGGTGATGCTCGCGCTGTATCCGATCTTCAATTTCAAGGGTTTCAAATACAATCCGGATCTGCTGCAGCTCGTCACGCTGCCGCTTTTGGTGCTGGCCTATCTGCACGCGTTTGAAAAACGCAGCGTCAGAGCCGGGCTATGGCTGGGCCTGGCCGGCGCGCTGGCGCTGATGACAAAATACTGGGCGCTGACCATGATCGGCGCGATCGGAATTGCCGCGCTGGTTCACCCCGACCGGCTGAAATTCCTGCGCTCGCCGGCGCCCTGGGTTGCCATTGTCACATCAAGCGTTGCGATGATTCCACATCTGGTCTGGCTGAAGGAAGTGGACTTCCTGCCGCTGACCTATGCCGGCGACGTCTACGGATTGTCGAGCCGCGCGCAGAACATTCGGCTCGTCCTCGGCTATATCGGCCATAATCTTGCGCTGCTTGCGGTGCCCGTGGCGCTGGCGGCGCTTGCCCTCGCATGGACCCCGCGATGGTGGGTGAAACTGGCGCGGCAGCCCTCGGTGTTGTTCACGCGCATTTGGTCCGGCGGCGCAAACACGGGCGTGAAAGCGTCGCAGGCGCTCAACATCTGGATCATCCAGCTCGTGGTTGCGATCGGACCGCCGCTCGGTGGCTTGATTTTCATGTTCTACATGAAGACCGATTGGGGAATCCGGCTGTTCTTCCTGACGCCGCTGGCGCTGGTCGCGATTCCGTGGCTGCGGATACAAAAAATCGCGCTGGTTCATATCGCCGCGATCTGGCTTGCGATCACGCTGATCGTGCTCGCCGCATCGCCCACCATCGCCGACCGCGAGATGGCCGACAATCCCGATGCAGCCCTGGCCTATAGCGGGCGATCCGACCTCGCGCGCGAACTGACGGAAGCCTGGCATAGCCGCTTCACTGCGCGATGGGCCGTGGTCGCCGGCCTACCGGAGGTCGCCGACGCCATGACATTCTATAGTCCGGATCGTCCGGCGCCGTTCACGCCCGGCGAAACCTGGTCCTCGGGGCTGACATCGCTGGATGAGGCCAAGCGGCTCGGGTTCATCGGCATCTGCGATACGTCAGACGAACGGCTGCCGGCCTGCGAGGCGTGGATGGAGGCGAACGCCGAAAACGCCGAGCGCATCACCATCACCACGCGGCGCTTCTACCGCGGGCACCCCGGCCCGGCGATCAGCTGGCGGGTCTATATCGCGCCACCGGCGAAGTAGGTATTTTCTGCACCTCTTCCCCTGCCTCGCCCCCAGCCCCTCACGTGCCTTCTTCGTTGAACTTGCCGGCGCAGAGCGCGGTGATCGCGGCGAGGGCGGCTTCGGCCTCGGGGCCGATTGCGGAGACGAGGATCGACGTGCCCGGCCCCGCCGACAGCATCATCAATCCCATGATGGAAGTGCCGCCGACAGTCTCGCCGCCACGTGTCACCCAGACCTCGGCATTGAAGCGCTCGACCGTCTGAACGAATTTGGCCGAGGCGCGCGCGTGAAGGCCGCGTTTGTTGATAATGGGAATTTCGGCAGATATTGCGCCTGGCGGGACGCTTGGCCCGACGCTTTCGAGCGGCGCGTCGTCGTCGCTCATTTGCCGGCGAGAACCCGGCTCGCAATCGTGACGTATTTACGGCCGGCTTCCTGAGCCATGGCGATGGCGTCGGGAAGCGAGCGCTCTTCGCGAACCTTGGCAAGCTTCACCAGCATGGGAAGATTGATCCCCGCGAGCACCTCCACTTTGGGGCGACTCATGCAGGAGATCGCGAGATTGGAAGGTGTGCCGCCGAACATGTCGGTAAGGATAGCGACGCCGTCGCCGCTGTCGACGCGATTGACCGCTTCAATGATGTCACTTCGACACAAATCGGAGTCGTCCTCGGCCCCGATCGTAACTGCTTCGATTTGCTTTTGCGGGCCCATAACGTGTTCGAGCGCCGCCTTGAACTCGTCGGCAAGGCGCCCATGGGTCACAAGTACCAGACCAATCATCGGTAACTCCTCGCGGGTGCTTCATGGTGCACCGCACGAACGCGCCACATTGACCATCCAGAGCCCCCGCGCAAGAGGGGATCTTCGCGATTCTCCCGGAAATTAGGCGGCAGTGAGGAGAGCCAGCGCCGGTCTGTTCGGTCGCGATACTGGGCACTATATGGTTACCAATTCCCTTCAAACAATCAGCCGAAGGTCGGCAGCAATTGAACTTCCGGCTGTCGTAAATGCAGCAACAACCAGCGGGAGTGCCGCATAGCCCTTGGC
>Ga0116129_1001015_pt1 | contig 15987 bp, 18 predicted proteins | sample June2015DPH_17_2_FD_89732 | JGI IMG/M metagenome (GOLD analysis project Ga0116129, IMG submission 89732) | Peatland microbial communities from SPRUCE experiment site at the Marcell Experimental Forest, Minnesota, USA - June2015DPH_17_10 | ecosystem: Environmental > Terrestrial > Soil > Wetlands...
CTTCAACATCGGCGACATCGTGGGAATACTCTGAACTCACTTTACTCCGGGCGACAGACAGCAATTAATGCTAGTATGCACAGACTAGACGGCACGTAAAATGTCCGCGCCCGTCGGTGAGAAAAGCGATTGCCTCGCACCGTTGCTGCAGACGGTGTCTACCAGTCTCGCCACCTCGATCGACGACCGCAGCTCCAGTTTCCTCATCATGCGCGCGCGATGCACCTTTATCGTGACTTCGCTGAGATGAAGTTTGGCCGCGATCTGCTTGGCGATGAAGCCTTCCGCTATCAGGAGCATGATCTCGCGCTCCCGCATCGTTAGCGATTCCACGCGCCGCCTTGCCCTGTGCACACAGTGATCGTGCTCAATTCGCCTGCGGTCACGCTCAATTCCGTGCCTGATGGCGTCAAGGAGTTCCTGCTCCCGGAACGGCTTGGGCAGGAATTCGACCGCGCCGCGCTTCATCGCTTCAACCGAAACACGAATATCTGCGTGGCCACTGATGAAAACAATCGGAATGGGAACGCCGGATTCAGCGAGGCTGCACTGAAGCTCAAGCCCGGTCGGCGATGAGCCGGGAAAGCGAACATCGAGCACAAGACAAGATGGTTCGCCGGCGAGCTTTTCCTGGAGGAATTCGTCGGTGGAGGCAAACAACCTTACCTGGTATCCGGTTTCCTCGCAGAGATTCCGGATCGCATCCCTAAGCTGCGCGTCATCGTCAACGACATAAACCATGGCTTGGTTAGTGACCATGACAACACCCCCGCCATCCTTGGAACTCTCGCTTGCTTGCTTCGGCGATCCAGCACCCTGCATCGGAGTGGCCATGATCAACCGCGATGCACGATCAAGCATTTTGATCCTCGCTTCGCTGCCGCCTCTGGCCCTTCACGGCACCGCCACATAGCTGCGGATCTCAAGGCGCTTTTTTGCGCGATCCTGCGAGCGCCGCATTACTCCAATCTTTCTATCAATGTTAAAAATTGGTGCTATGCGCGCTTTGCCGCATACGCCGCGTATAGCGACCGTGCAGGTCACCAATCGTATCGGCAAGAAACTTTGCTTTTGGATCATCGAACTTTAACGCCCGTCGCCATGAAAGGAAAGACATATTGTCCCGTCGAACGGTCGAGAGCGGCGGCGCGAATATACAACCCCGGCCGAAGCTCCCTTTCTGCAAAGCGGCTCATCTTGATTCTCATTTGATGAAATCGGATTTGACCTGCCCGCTGGGTTCAACCTGGAGTTCCGCTTCGCGGAGGAACGGTCGTGCCTCATCTGCGTCGGCTCTTCTCCGCCTGGGGATAGCTTCAACTGGCCATCTCGTGCGCCCGGTCCCGGCGTTACCTGTGGTACGGGTATTGGCGTCCCGGACAGCACCCCAAGCCTGTTCGATCCGTGTGATTTTCAGGCCTGGTGAACGTATCCCCCACTCAAGCCACGGTATGTGCGATTCCTCACACTGCGACAAAAAGGCGCTTTTTCACCGCGGTGCATCGGGCGACGAAGTCATGAAGCGTTCGAGCGCCAAAGCCGATCGTATCAGCCAGAGCAGCGTTGGCATCACTGACGTCCGCGCCTGCGAATCATCCGCGTAGTTCGGTCATAATCGATTGAGACGCTGAAGCGGATGCCGAGGATCTCAAGGCGCCTTTTGGCGATCCTGCTATCCCCCGCCGATCCGATCATTCAATCATCGATAAAAATTGGTGCCAGGTGCCCGTTCCCGAATACCCAGCGTATAGCGACCATGGCGGACCACGAATGATATCGGGAGAAAATTTTTGTTTTTTGGTCATAGAGAATTTTCGTCCGTCGTCATATGGACAACGGCATATTATTGGCCGTCGAACGGTTGCGCAAAATTTGCGACCCATCCATGGCTCCCTTTGCGCAACCGTTTCATTTTGACGAAGTCGAGATTTGAGCATGCGATTTGCGCCCGTCATTGTTGCGTTCGCCGGCGTGTGTGGACTCGTCGCGACCTGCGGCATCGACCCCGTCAGGGGGCCCCCGGCATGGGCCAAAAACGCGGCAATCACGGCAATCCACGCATATCAAGCCGCCACGCAATCGACACGGCCTGTTGAACACGAAGCCCCGGCGTTTGGATCGGATGAGCCCGCATTCCGATACGCATCGATCCAACGTGGCAGCATCGAGCAGACGGTGACCGTCACGGGGGCTTTGCAGCCCGTGAAGACAATCGAGGTGGGTTCACAACTGTCAGGACAGCTGTCCAAAGTTCACGTCGACTTCAACGACCCTGTCCGGAAAGACCAGCCGCTGGCGCAAATCGATCCCCGGACGTTCGCCGCAAAGGTCGACGAAGCCAGAGCGGTGCTGGAGACGGCCCTCGCCTATGTGGAACTTGAGAAGGCCAAGCTTGATCGCGCCAAGGTCGACCTGGAAAATGCCAAAGGCAACAAGGCCGTTCTGGCTGCCAAGCTCGAAAGCGCGCAGGCCGTCAAGAATTCGGCGCAGAAAACCCTGCAACGGAAGCTGACGCTGCAATCGCAGAATGTCGTGGCGACCACGACGGTCGAGGACGCGCAGACGGAATTCAGCGCGAGGCTGGCGCAGGAGCGCGAAGCCGAGATCCTCGTGTCCCTGAACGCCTACTCGGTCGAGGGAGCACAAGCGGATGTGCGCAGGATCGAAGCCGAATTGCGCCAGGCAAGGACAACGGTCCCGGAGAAAGAGGCCATCCTCAGGGCGGCCCAGGCGGATCTCGACCGCACGGTCATCCGCTCTCCGATTGATGGCGTTGTCGTCGGCAGATTTGTCAACGAAGGGCAGACGCTCGCGGTCGGCCTTGAGTCTCGCCCGACCTTCCTGGTGGCACACCGCCTCGAAGACATGGAGATTCATGCTCAGGTCGATGAAGCAGACATCGGGCGTATCTCAAGCGGCCAGCGAGCCCATTTTACTGTCGATTCCTATCCCGACCGTCGCTTCGAGGCAGTGGTTCGGCAGGTACGCAAGGCACCGCAAACCCAGCAAAACGTGGTTACCTACACGGTTGTCCTCTCGACCGCCAATCTCGATGGTGCGCTGCTGCCTGGAATGACTGCGCTGGTGAAGATCGTGATCGAACACCAGGAAGACGTCCTGAAGGTGCCGGTGGCTGCCCTGCGCTTCCAGCCGCATGGCGCGAAGCTGATCGAAGATCCCGGCAGGCATGGCGTATGGGTGCGGACGGCGGGTGGCACATTGCAGCGTGTTCCAGTGATCGTCGGCGCGGCAGGAGCAGAACAGGTCGCACTCAAGGATGGTGAGCTGGTTGAAGGCAGTCAGGTCGCGATCGGACAGGCGATCCGGCCTGGGGGCATGGAATTGCTTGGCATCAGGTTCGGATCATGACAACCGTGCCTCCAGTTCTCAGTCTCCGGTCCGTGTACCGAACCTATCGCACGGACGGTCTCGCTGTCACAGCGGTCCGCAATGTCAGCTTCGACATCCGAAGCGGCGAAATTCTCGCCATCATGGGACCGTCCGGCTCCGGAAAATCGACTCTGATGAACATGATAGGATTGCTCGATATGCCGACGGAAGGGTCGATCTGCCTGCAAGGGGCGGACATCGCAGATCTGTCGGAGAATCGGAGGTCCGAACTGCGCGCGCGCAGCATAGGATTCGTGTTCCAGTCGTACAATCTGCTCGCGCGGCACGACGCTATCGAGAACGTGGCCCTTCCGCTGGTCTATTGCGGCGTCGGTCGCAAGGAGCGCATGCACCTTGCCGAGCAAAGCCTGGAAGCGGTTGGGATGCTGCACCGCGCTCGGCACTATCCCCGGCAGCTATCGGGTGGCGAACAACAGAGAATTGCGATCGCGCGAGCGCTGATCGCATCCCCCCTGATTGTGCTCGCCGACGAGCCGACCGGCGCTCTCGACAGCCGCACGGGCGCCGAGATCGTATCGCTCCTCTGTTCATTGAACGGAGCCGGCCAGACAGTCGTGATGATCACACACGACCCCGGCGTGGCCGCGCAATGCAAGCGGACCATCCGGCTGCGTGACGGCCAGGTTGTGGCCGACGAAATGTCAATTCCGGCCCCGCCAAGAAAGGTAGGGGCGCTATGACGGTACTTCAGAGCTTCCAGATTGCTTTGCACGCATTGCGCCTCAACCCGCTGCGCAGCTTCCTGACGATTCTGGGGATCGTGATCGGCGTCGCGTCGATCGTCACGGTCTTTGCCATTGGCGCAGGCGCACAAGTCCGGCTGCAAGAGCAGATCCGCTCGATCGGCGCCAATGTCCTCATGATCACGCCGGGCGCGATCCATCAGGGCGGCGTTCGCCTCAAGGAAGGCACCAAGCTGACGATGACCGAAGGCGACGTGCAGGCGATTCTTGAACAGATTCCGGAGGTCCAGGCGGCCGCGGGCTCGATTGCGGGCGCCGCGCAGGTCATCCACGAAAGCAAGAACTGGAACACGACGATCAACGGAACGACGCTCGCGCATTTCATGGTTCGTGACTGGCAGTTGTCTTCGGGGCGGTTCTTCTCCGCCACCGAGGAAGCGGGAGCCGGAAAGGTGGCAATCCTCGGAAGCACGGTTGCACAGGAATTGTTTGCGCCGGGAGAAGATCCGATCGGCGCGCAGATCAGGATCATGAAGGTTCCGCTGGAGGTGGTCGGCGTTCTTGATCGCAAGGGGCCGGCGCAGGATGACGTCGCGTTCGTCCCCCTGACCACAGCCAAGCTGCGTTTTCTCGGCAGCACGAGCGGGATCAACCGGGACTCCATTGCCTACATTCTCGCCAAGGTGGCTGCCGACGGTCAGATGACAGGGGCGCGATCGGAAATCGAGGGCTTGCTGCGGCAACGACACCGGATTCCCCCTGGTCAGGAGGACGATTTCAAGGTCCAGGATCCCGCCGCGGCCATGGAGGCGCAGCAGGGGGCGATCCGGACAGTGGCGTTGTTGCTGGTTGCGATCGCCTCGGTCTCGCTGCTGGTGGGCGGCATCAGCATCATGAACGTCATGATCGTATCCGTCACGGAGCGCACCCGAGAGATCGGGATTCGCCGCGCGCTCGGAGGCCGAATGCGGGATATTCAACTTCAATTCCTTTGTGAGGCGCTTGTCCTTTGTCTCGTTGGAGGCGCCATCGGAATCGTCGGCGGCATCACGCTTTCAATGACGGTGGCCCGAATGGCCGGGTGGATCACCGCGATCGACATGGAGGCGATCGGCCTGGCCGTGGCCTTTTCAGTCGCGACCGGTTTGGTGTTTGGATTTTATCCGGCGCACAAGGCTTCCAAACTTAGTCCTATCGAGGCGCTCAGGACGGAGTGACGGCATGGCTGGGGTGGCGACATCAATCTTCAGGCCAGGGAGGAATTTGGTCATGAGTTCGGATCCAGAAGACTCGATTACGCCTACGCCGCGTGAGCATGAACTGATGATGCTGCTCGCCCGCGGGATGCAGAACAAGAATATTGCCTACGAACTCAAGATTTCCGAAAACACCGTTCGCGCGCATATCGGCAACATCATGCGTAAATACCGTCTCCAGAACAGGACTCAGATCGCCATCATCTTTGCGCTCAAGGCGGCCACACCGTTGCCGCAACACGCCATGTTCGATGCTGGAGGCTATTCGGAAGCTACGCTGGAGCCGACACCCATAGCGGTGCGACGTTCACGCGTGAACGCCGCATCGGAGTGAAGATTTTTCGAGATCAGCCTGGCGAGCACCTTGTCGAGGCCGGCAATGAAGATGCGTTGCATCTTCACCACCTGTGCCTGTCGGAAATCAAATTCGCACATAGAGATGATGAAGTCCGCCAGGAAATGGCACAGGCAAAATGCGACCAACGGCATGTACTGCTCGCGGCGACGGCGCGTCCTGGTTGACTGAAAGGTGCGTGCGAGCCGAGTTATAGTAAGTTGCGTAAGATCGCAGCAGATGACGAAGCTGCCGCCCGTCGAACACGACAACGTGATCAGGACATTCCCGCCGGATCGAACCGATCGTTGTGTGTACCGAACACCCTAAATCCGACCGTAATCGCGATGAAACCCGCCCAAGTACGCGATCCCGCGTAATGGGCGGGCTTCGTTGGTTAGGTATCTTGCCAGGGTCGTGCAGTCAGGCAATCATCCGATACAGTCGGTCGCTATCAGGTGATGACCGAGGTCGTTCGGAGACCAATATCCGAGACCAAACAGAGGATTCATATGCTCTCATCCCTAGGCTTGCGCACCTTGCGCGGAGTTGCCGGTATCGCAACGCTGTTTGTCGCCGTCTCCAGCGCGTTCGCTGAAAATCCCGTCATCGCTAAGCCCGAAGAGGCTGGCTTTTCAAGCGCTGGCCTCGCTCGTATCGACGCCTATCTCAAGAACGAGATCGCCGGAAACAAGATTCCCGGCGCGGTCATGATGATCCAGCGTGACGGCAGGACCGTATATTTCAGCAGCTTTGGCGTCCGGGACCCCGGCACGAAGGAGCCCATGACGCCAGACAGCATCTTCCGCATCTATTCAATGTCGAAGCCGATTACCACGGTGGCCGCGATGATGCTTGTGGAAGAGGGTAAGCTGCAGCTGGACGAACCTTTGTCGAAATACATACCGGCGTTCGCAAACGTCAAAGTGGGCGTCGAGAAGAAGTCCGAGGACGGAACCTTGGGGGTCGATATGGTCGCAGCGAAGCGTCCGATCACCATTCAAGACCTCATGCGCCACACCTCGGGGATCACTTACGGCTTTTTTGGTGAGGGATTGGTCAAGAAAGCTTATGTGGATGCTCACGTCTTCACTGGTGACGTTGACAATGCCGAGTTTGCCGAACGGATAGCCAAACTCCCGCTCGCGTATCAGCCCGGCACAACTTGGGACTACAGCCATTCAGTCGATATCCTCGGTCGAGTGATTGAAGTGGTCTCGGGGAAATCGCTCTATCAGTTTGAGAAGGAGCGGCTGCTTGATCCGCTCGGCATGAAGGACACGAGCTTCTACGTGACAGATCGGGCCAAGCAAACCTTGGTAGCCGAGCCATTCCCGAACGACCGAACGATCGGGAACGACTCGGTGATGAACGACCCCCGTGTCGCACAGAAATGGGAATCCGGAGGGGGCGGCATGGTGTCGACGATCGGCGACTATGCGCGGTTCGTTCAGATGATCCTACAGGGCGGCACGCTGGACGGAAGGAGGTATCTCAGCCCGAAGACCGTGGCTTACATGGGCTCGAACCATATCGGCCCGGGGTCGGGCGTGGTGCCGGGACCATATTATTTGCCTGGACCGGGTTTCGGATTCGGACTGGGATTCGCCGTTCGCACCGAGGCCGGTGTAAGCCCGATGGAGGGATCTGTCGGTGAGATGAATTGGTCGGGTGCCGGCGGAACGACCTTCTGGATCGATCCCAAGGAAAACATGTTTGTGGTATTCATGGCGCAGTCGCCATCGCAGCGCATGAGAATCCGCGTAACTCTCAAAAATATCGTTTATGGGGCCTTTGACAGATAGCTGGCGGGTTGGCCGGGTGACGATCGCTCTTATCGAGCCTCATCCTGCTCCAATGCCGGGAAGAGCGGTCCCGGTCAATCCAGCGATTCGGAACAGTTTAGCGATATTCCTTCATGACCGTCATCCACGAACCGCGCACCCCCTAAGCCAACACTTTTGGCGTAGCGGTTGGACTATCGAAGGCTGCGATATCGGCACTCATGCCGCTGACCGGCGCGCGACGTCGCTCGCGGCCAGACGTTGGCGTAACACACTCCACCATTCATCCGGATTTTCCAGAAGGCCCATGGCCACGGCTATTGCAGCCTCGGCGTCTTTTTCAGTCTGGCATTTGATAACAGCGACATCACCCGCGAAGACAATGAAGTCAGGACCGACTTGCATGACCCGGTATCCGTCCATTTTATTCTTCTCCCTTCGGAGTACAAAAAATGCACGCCAACGCCGTTCGTTTCTCTTCCGCGAAGTTGCAGTGAAGCAGTTCCAGGTTATCGGCGTGATGCTTTCCAACGCATGAAGCGCGTTGGATCAATTGGCGTTCATCAACATTAATTCGAGGCAGAGTAGCGCGGTCGTTGCATGTCCGGTTCCGCGGGGGGAATTCTTCCTTGAAGCTAAAATAGTTCAAAAGCCGGCTGCGCGTTTGTGATGTAGGCCACAACGGAAGAGAGAAACCCTCCGGCACTTGTCTGATCACGCGAGGCGACGGATGAGAGAATTGCTCTATAATCAGTAGGAGACTCCGTCGCAGACGCACATTTTTCAGAGATGGATTCCTCCTATTATCGCCGCGCAATTAGAAAGTCGTCGGTAAATTCTCCGCGCGACACCTTGACGGGAATTTCGCCGTTGCTGCCAATTTCGAGAATCTCCGACCCCGACTTGTTATCTTCGGGCGTCAGCAGCTCGATACGCTCAGCGATGCGTTGGGCCTGCCAATTCGTTAGCTTCCAGGCAAAGCTGCTGCCGAGATCGCGCATGCCGAATTCGCCGTCGTCGGCTGGCGTCAGCACCAGCTTGTTGCGTGAGGTGGCGCCCGGAATGCGCTCGGCGACGGCAAACGTTTGAGGCTGTTCAGCGAAGCGACGAAGGAGCCTTGCTAGCGCCGCCAGGTCCGGTCCCTCCCCGAGGAACAGAAACAACGGGTGGAAATCGCTCGGCATATGTTCAAATCGCAGCATGAAAAGCCTGCTATTCGCTCAGTACCTTGATGACATCCTGGGCGTGGCAAAGTTCGGTGGCGCCGATATCGGCGGGGCGGTCGGGCGATTCCAGATAGCGCACCTGCAACCACTGGCCATCTTCCATGTTCTCGGTGACCTCGGCGGTAATGTTGCCCTGCAGCCTTAGCCGCGTACCCACCTTGATAGCCATCACTTCGATCATTACGCTGATCCGTCCCTCAGAAGAACGTAGTCAGATTCTTGGCCAGCAGGATGTTTTGTTCAAGCAATATCTCGCGCCGCGCGATCTTCCAGCCCTCGTCCGTCAGGCGCAGTGTATCGTGGCGGCGACCGACGAAAGTGTAGGTCTCGTATTCGACGCGGTTCTGGTAGACAAGGAAGCGGGAAGCGACATCCAGCTCACACGCATCGCCGATCTCGGGCCGGGCGCCCTTGATCTGCAGGTTGCTGACCATGTGGGTGATGCGCGACAGCGGCTCCTCGGCGTAATGCACGCCGGTCAAAATCTGCTCGACACGCTTGGTGAGCGTCCATTTGTCCTCGTCGAACCAGCTGATGCCCTCGCCGCGTTTGGTGTTCTCGCGCGCAGCATGCTGGCCGAACTTCACGTTGCGGCGGATCGGCATGAAATAGGTGATGTCGTCGGCGAGCAGCTCAAGCCAGTCGCGAAAGCGGCGTTCATCAAGCAAGTCGGCCTCGTGATAGTAAAAATCCTCGACATCGGCCTTCAGGCGATAATAGGCTGCGGATCGCTCAATTCCGGCATTGGTCGACCAGATTTCCTTGTCCTGAACGGATGCGTTCATGTTGCCTTCCTTCATGAATGGGACGCGGGACGCGGCGGGATCGGTCCACCCTGCAGGGCAAAGCAGCCGACATCGATCACGGTGCCGGACAGAGTCTCGGCTTCCGGCGACAGCAAGAAGGCGACCACGTTGGCGATATCGTCGCCGGCCGCGACGCGCCCCGCCGCCGTGCCCGGCGCGCCCTTACCGAAACGCGACGGGTCGCCACCGACGCGTCCCAGGCTCATGCCGCTGACGATGCCGCCTCCGCCGGGAATGACGGTGTTGACGCGGATGCGCTCGTGAAAGAAGTCGTAGGCCATCGCCGCGCTGAGCGCCACGACGCCGCCCTTGCTCGCGCTATAAACCGCCATGTTCGGCTTGCCCCAGCCTGCGCCCGAGCCGATATTGACGATCGAGCCGCCGCCTTTGGCGATCATGTGCGGTATCGCGGCGCGGCTGGTGAGATACGGACCCTTCAAGTTCACCGCCATGATGCGGTCGAAAAGGGCTTCATCGGTGTCGAGCACCGTGCCGAGCGGACCAATCGCGGCGTTGTTGACAACGGCGTCGATGCGGCCGAAACGCGACAGCGCGCGCTCCACAACCGTCGCTACGTCCTGGGCGCGCGACACGTCGGCTTCCATCAGCTCGGCGGATAGCTTATCGCGATCGAGTTCCTCGCGCAGCGAAGGAATAGCATTCTGTGCGGTGCTGGAGACCTGCGGCGCTTCGAGGCCGAAGGCGAGCACCGAATGGCCGCGCCGCGCGAGCCCGAGCGTCATCGCGCGGCCGATGCCGAACGTGCCCCCGCTGACGAGAACCACTTTTTCGGGGGCGCTCATTCGGCGGCCTGCCGGCTGCGAGTAGGCGAGCCCAGAAGTTCGCTCCAGCCACCGCCCTGCATATAGCTGGTCCAGCGCTTGTAGTAGCCGCGCGCGATCTGCTCGGTGACCTGGGTGCTGACGTCGCCGCCGAGCATTGGATGATCGGTCACATAGGCGCCCATCGATTGCTGATAGTTGAATGGGTAGCGGCGCGCCACGGTGCCGGTGCTGGCGGCCGTCGCATAGAGCCAGTTCTCCATGTCGTCCTGTTCGGTCATGCCGGCGGGACCGGAATAGCGCATGTAATAGCGGCGCAAGTACTCCTTGGCTTCGCTCGGCGCGTCCTTGTCGACCAGGAAGAAGCGCCAGCCCTCGGTCGAGGTCGGGCTGTGCGGATGCCAGGCGCAGAGGCCGCGTGGCTGGCGGCCGTGATAGGAGGTGTTGGGAAATATGGTGCCGACGAATGGCAACAGTTTCGCCTTCTCGCCGAGCCGGCGCTTGCGCTCTTCGAAGCAGTGCCGGAAGTATTTTTCCAGGATCGGATTGTCGAGGAAGGACTCGACATATTCATTGGCGTCCGGCTGGATCGCGCTATGCACGCCGTGGCCTCCCGGGAAACTGATCCAGACATGCTGGGCCTTTTCCAGCTCATCGTCGCGGCGGCCCTTTTTGCCGGCCGCGGCGCTTGGGCCGATGCCGATTAGATCGACGGAGCGATGGCTTGGGTTGTGGTAGGTGTCGCCGAGAAAATTCTCGGCAGCGAATTTCCAGTTGGCCGGAAATACCCATTTGTGCACGCCGATCACCTCGGAGCCGCCCTCGCGGCCATCGCGGCAGTCAAGCGCCTGGTCGAGATGGACGCCGGCGTCGCCGAGATAGGTGATGAAATCCGGCGCATCCTTGTCCCAGGTTGCCCAGATCGACCCCTTGTAGTTGTGCAGCTTTGCCACCGACACCAGCGAGTTGGCCTCGCGGTCGAGCACGCCGTCATAGAGCGTACGATGCAGCGGCACGCCCTGCAGCTTGCCGTCGGTGGTGTAAGTCCAGCTATGGTAGGGGCATGTGAACAACGAGGTGTTGCCCTGCTCATAGCGACAGACCTTCATGCCGCGATGCCGGCATGAATTGAGGAAGACGTGGATTTCGCCGTTCTTGTCGCGGCAGAGGATGACGGATTCCTCGCCCATTCGCGACGCGTAGAAATCGCCCGGGTTCGGCACGAGGCTTTCATGGCCGACGAGTAGCCACGCACGCGTGAAGACCTTATCGAGTTCCTGCCTGTAGATGTCCGCATCGACGAAAATCTCGCGGCTGATGAAGCCGTTCTTGACATCGACGAGCTGATCGAAGTCGTGCCGCAGAGTCATTGGCCTACCTCCTCGAGAATTGCCGCTATTGCGTCAGCTTGCATCCGCCCTCGCCTTCGAGGCGAAATGCCTTGTCGCCGGGGATTACCGATATCTTCTCGTAATAGTCCCAGGGGTATTTGCTCGCCTCCGGCTTCTTCACGCGATAGACGGAGAGATCGTAGATGACGCGGCCGTCGGCGCGGATATGCGCAGGACGTCCGAAGAAGTCGACCGGGAGCTTGCGCATCTCGGCATTCACGGCCTTGGCTTCGTCGGTGCCGCTGGCTTGGATCGCCTTGAGGTAATGTAGCACGGCGGCGTAAGTCGCGGCCTGAAGCTTGGTCGGCTCGCGCTTCTCGATCGCAAAGAAGCGCTTGGCGAAGGCGCGCGTATGGTCGTCGTCATCCCAGTAATATTGGGCGGCGACATACATGCCCTGGGCGTCCTTCAGCCCGATCGAATGCACGTCCGAGATGAAAGTGAGCATGCCGACCACGGTCTGACCGTTCTGCTGGAGGCCGAACTCGTGCGTCTGCTTCACCGCGTTGACTGTGTCTGCACCGGTGCCGGCGAGTGCCACGACCCTGGCGCCCGAGTTCTGGGCCGCCAGCAGGAAAGAGGAGAAGTCGGTGGTGTTGAAAGGATAGCGGACGACGCCGAGCACCTTGCCGCCGGCGTCGGTCACGGCCTTCGAGGCGTCCTTCACCATCGCCGTGCCGAAGGAATAGTCCACCGCCACAAAAAACCAGTCCTTTCCGACCTTCTGGCTGAGCTCGCCGACAAGGCCGGCCGACAGCGCGTAAGTGTCGTCGGCCCAATGCGTAATCACGGGCGAGCATTTATCGCCTGTCAGCTCGGAGGTCGCAGCACCTGATACCAGCGCGGTGCGGTCCTTCTGGGGGCAAGGCCTGCGACGGCAAGTCCCACCGAGCTCACGGCAAGATCGGTCACCGCATCGACATGATCGATGTCGAACCATTGCCGCGCGATGCCGACCGCGACATCCGGCTTGTTCTGGTGGTCGGCTGACAGGATCTCGATTGGCTGGCCCAGGACTTGGTTGTGAAAATCCTCGGCCGCAAGTTTTGCTGCTGTCACCGAACCGGGACCGCCGAGGTCCCGGCCGCTGCCGTAATCCCCCAAAACTGCGATGCGTACTACGCCATCCGAGATCGCCGAGCCGGCGGGCTCGGCGCGCATGACGGAAGCTGCGAGCATCAGGGCTGCGACCAACGCTGCTGCGAGCGAAGTGCCGTAACTGCGATCCTGAGGCAACGTTGTCCTCCCTGCATACCGTTCGCCTGTGTCCATCTGATGGACATCGTTATCATTTGTGTGATAGTATCGCGTCGGGCCGTACCGTCAAGCGCGGCCGCGCAATACGCCATGCAAAAAGCGAGTGCAGTCGATGCCGAGGAAAGCGGAAGCAAAGGATGAGAGCGGTGCTGCCAGTGTACGCGCCGTCGATCGTGCGATCGCGATCCTGCAATGCTTCACCCCCGATCAACCGGCGCTTAGCGTGATCGAGATCCAGAAGCGGGTCGGCTTGAGCCGACCGACACTGTACCGCCTGCTACAGACGCTGGCGCAGCGCGACCTCATTGACGCCAAAGGCGATCCGCAGCGCTTCCGACTTTCTCACGGCGTGATGAAGCTGTCGCACGTTTGGCTAAAGGGCCTTGATGTAGTGAATCTCGCGCGTTCGGTCGTCGAGGATCTGAGAGATATGTCTGGAGAGACCGCGGCATTGTTCAAGCTGCAGGAGGATCGCGGCATCTGTATCCTGGAATGCGAGAGCCGGCATGTGCTCACCATCAGCCGCGGTGTCGGCGACAGTCTGAGGCTCACAACGGGTTCCACAGGTAAGGCGATGCTCGCCTTCATGGACTCGGAGCGGCAAGCTGAAGTCCTGTCTACAATTCCCAAGGGGGCACAGCGCTCTCAGCTGGAAATTGGCATTAAGTTCGCCAGGGAGCACGGATATGCGACCAGTAATGGCGAGATTTTTGTTGGCGCGGTCGCGGTCTCCGCACCTTACTTCGATCATCGAGGCAGCGTCGTCGGCTCGGTCGGGATTTACGGTCCTGGCGCGAGGATTGATGAGCAGAAAATGCGCGAATACGCAAAGCTGGTGCGCAAGGCCGGACGGCAAATCTCGAACCTTCTGGGGTTTCAGGAGGGCGCGCCGCCCTTGGTATAAAAAAGCGTCCAGGTGCGACCAGGCTTCGACGCGCAATGGTGTGGCACCGGTTTATCCAAGAGCCGTGCAAGGCGCCAAGAACCATCTCTGTTTGAGAACCTTTCCAAGCTGTCGCAATAGGTGATTCCCTCCGCGAGCCATTCCGGCGATAGTCGAGTTCACCCCGAGGATTGTCGAACCGCGACCCGAGCAAAACCTAAGCCCACTCGCCCCCGCGGAACACCGGTACCCGGCGTCCATCGGCATAAACGCCGTCGATGTCGGTTTGGTCAGAGCCGATCATCCAGTCGATATGGATAAGACTCTTGTTGCCGCCTTGCGATGCGATCTGTTCAGGCGTCAGTTTGCCGCCATCAACGAAACATTTCGAATAGCACTGACCGAGCGCGATGTGGCAGGCGGCATTCTCGTCGAACAGAGTATTGAAGAACAACAGGCCGCTTTTCGAAATCGGGGAGGAGTGCGGCACCAACGCCACTTCGCCCAGGCGACGCGCACCGTCGTCGGTATCGAGAACCTTGTTCAGGACTTCCCCACCGCGGGATGCCCTGGATTCCACGATGCGCCCCTCTTCAAAGCGTACTGCGATATTGTCGACCAGCGTGCCTTGATAGGAAAGTGGCTTTGAGCTTACGACGTGGCCGCTGACACGCCGGGCGTGCGGCGTGGTGAAGACCTCTTCGGTCGGAATGTTCGCGTTGCAGGTAATACCATTTTTCGCAGTCGAGGCGCCGCCCTGCCATTCATGCCCGTCGGCAAGGCCAATCGTGAGATCGGTGCCCGGACCGTTATAATGAAGAGAGCTAAATCGCTGCCCGTTCAGCCATTCGGTTCGCTCGCGAAGCCTGGCGTTGTGATTTTCCCATGCTGCGACAGCGCCCTCCTTGTCGACCCGGGATGCTGCAAATATGGCGTCGGCGAGCTTGGTTACGGCGGTATCCTCGCTGTCGCCGGGAAAAACCTGCTTCGCCCAGGGCGCGCTGGGATAGGCGATGATGTTCCAGTTGACGTCGAAGCCGACGATCTTTTCCAAGGCGGGTTGATAGGCGATCGAATTGGCCTTGCTGGCGCGCGCGACCTTGGCCGGATCCTGCCCTGAAAGCAGCATCGGATTGTCGCCGACGATCGCGAGCCGCGCGGTGTTGCCAGCAAACGCTTTCGACATCCCCTCATAAAGCCATCCGGCCGCACGATCAAAGCTTTCGTTCGATCCGAAGCGGTAACGCGACAGTGTGATTTCTTCGTCGGAGAAAAATGGCGTCACCAAGCCCGCGCCAGCCTTGTAAGCGTGCTCGGCAATCATTCGCACCAGCGGCAGCGCAACCGTCGGCGCCGTCAGCAGCAGATCCTGCCCCGGTTGCAGCCGCAGACCTATCTTGATGGCGACCTCGGCCAGCCGATCGAGTTTCACCGGATCAATCGGAGCGACGATTTTGCGTTCGTGTAGGGTCATGACGGATACAGCCTGCATGTTCGTTTCATTATCTTCGATCTAGCCTTATCCTGATTGACGCGCGAGGGGTCAAGGAAGAGGCACAGCGGCCTGACTTCGCCGGGTCGCAATGCCAAAATGGGCTCGCGAAAGCGGTTGCCGCATACCGCAAGAACCAGGACCGGTCCGGTCTCAGGCCATGATCGCATCCATCAACGGGATGGTCCCGCCGATTTTGATGACGCGCGTTGGAGTATATCCGAAGAGCTTGTCGGCGTGGCGCCTGACATCATCGAAGCGAAGCGCTTCAGCTGCGAGGTCCGAATGCCTGCAGAATCAAATCAGGCGTCGGGGAAGAGAAATCGTTGCTGCATTGCGGGAAGAAGCAGGTTAGCCGGCCGGCTCGAAAATGATTTCGCCTTCTGTCGATTGCGTCGCGCGGCACGTATCCCATTGCTTTCGCTGGAGCGCTCATATTAGTCTTAAGTCGTCAGCCTTGACCGTGCCGGGCGAGGCAAGTGGTTATGCGGATGGATAGCCATCAATAGCCATCAGAAAATAATGGCGCAGGGAGGAATACTATGACGAACAAGCGTTTCGCGTTGAGTCTAGTTGTTGCGCTCGGTGCGTTGGTGGGCGCCGTTGCGCCGGCCGCCGCGCAGGAAGGCCCGAAACTTTACGTTTTCACTTCCGGCTCGCTGGGTGGTTTCCCCAAGGCTGC
>Ga0116129_1001016_pt1 | contig 15966 bp, 12 predicted proteins | sample June2015DPH_17_2_FD_89732 | JGI IMG/M metagenome (GOLD analysis project Ga0116129, IMG submission 89732) | Peatland microbial communities from SPRUCE experiment site at the Marcell Experimental Forest, Minnesota, USA - June2015DPH_17_10 | ecosystem: Environmental > Terrestrial > Soil > Wetlands...
GACGTTTGTGGTCACTCCGGCGGCGAAGCGGCGTTGAGCCTGCGCTACTTCGTCGTTCGCAAGTTGGAGGCCAAGATTCGCTACGTCGACGTTCTTGCGGGCCGCACTCAACTCGTCGATTGCCGACTTCACCTCGCGAACGATGCCGGCCTCCAATAGGCGACGATTCTGTTCGATACGCTTTTCTTCAAGATCGGCTTTGGCTATCTCTGCGTGAATTCGCCCGCCGGTGAAAATAGGCACGTTCAAGTCGATCTCATAGTTGTACGCAGGAATGCCGTTATTGAAGCGCGAGCCTTGGTAAAGCCAGTCACCGGAAAAGCCGATCTGCGGCAGACGTTCTTCCGATGCGGATTTCCGTTCGAGCTGTGTAATGCGCTCCTGTACGGCCTGCGAATGCACTTCCGGACGAGTGCGTAGCGCGACATCAATCGCCGCGTTCACATCAAACTCAGGCAGATCGAAGAACTGCAGCTTGTCAGTGACTAATGGTTCCTGACCGCGGGGAAGATCAAGCAACTCCGCCAGAATGTAATTGGCGGTGTGCGTCATGGTCTCGGCGTCAATCAGATTCTGCCGCTCGTTCTGCAACTCAACCTCGGCGCGGGTGGTGTCGATGTTCAGGCCGATCCCCGTCTTCTGCAGATTGGACGCCTGCGCGTAGAGGCGCTCCGCCAGCTCGACGCGAACCTTAGCTGCGTCATAAATAGCAAGCGCGCGAAGTACCAGGATGTATTGGGTCACCACCAACGCAGTGACATCCTCGCGAGTTACGTTCTCCTGCGCGCGTGCTTCACGAACGCCTTCGCGCGAGACCTGATATCTGCGGAACAACGGAAGGTCAAACAACGATTGCGAATAGACCGGTCCAGCCTGGATCGTCTGAAATGGACCAGCCGCGCTGCGCATGTCTGTTCGCTTGGTCGAGGAGACGTTGTATTGACTGAGCATCCCGGTAGCCGTGAGGTTGGCCTGCGGCAGAAGATCAGAGAGCGCAATCTGCCGCTGACGGTTGCTCTCCAATGAGAGCAGACGCGTCGCCACTACCTGCGGATTTTGCTTCAGCACAAGCTTCACCGCATCCTTGAGAGTAAGGGGAATCGATTGAGTAGATTGAACGGGTTGAGATTGCGCAAGTCCTTGTTCACACATAACAGCAGCGAAGAGCATAGAACAGATGATCGCTACTGGAATGTGAGGCCGGGCAGATGCGTTTGGCCAACTGCTCATGTTTCCACCTCTTCGGGCAGATCCATGAGAAGGCGATCCACCGGAGTGAAGGTATGACGTGCAACAAAGTACAGGGCCTCCTGGTACTGCCTGCGTAGCATCAGGAACTCCTGACATTGCTTATCGAGGTCGGGTACCGACGCTAACAGTGGGCTTGCTGAGCGCAGTCGTCTCCGTACAGATTCATACTCTTCTTGCGACGTACACGCTGCTACCTGCGCGGGATCAGAGCACGTTCTCCCCAGCGAGTCGGCAATCGCCAGAAATGCGCGTGTTCCCGTCCGCACGCAAATCCTGGCCGCCTCGGCGTCTTTGGTCACAAGTGAGCAAGCCGCAAACGTGGCTGCATCCAGTACAGTTGCGGCGGCCACGACCCAGGACTGGTTCCGCTGTACCGAAGGCGACAGGGCTAGCATCGGCAAGACCGAGTGCGTGTCGCCGAGCATGCGGAACCAGTCTTCCCACGTCTCCCAAACATCGCGCATATTGCCGGCGATGCCCGCTCGATGACACCATTCGAGCAACGCAATTCCGGTCGGTCGTTCGCCGGCGCGCACATACAGCCACGACGTCTTGTCCTCTCGTGACCGGATGACCGTCTGATAACCAGGGATGAATGTGAAGAGGAATACAACGATGCCAAGTCCCAGCGCTCCCTCGGGAATCGCGAGCCATTGACCGACAACGGTCGTTGGCGTCGCGAAACCAAGTGTGTTCAGTGCTGACCCCGAGGCGAGGAAGGCTTGATGCCACGAACTGACCGCGCCAATCCCCCAATACAGCAGCACGAACGCCGTCATCGCCCCCACAAAGTACACAAGAATCAGCAACAGCAGGTATGCCGGAAAAAACCAGAGCAGCACCGGATGCAGATCTCTGGCGTCGCGCTTATGGCCCAGCCGCAGTGAGACCGCCGTGTAGACAACGCGGCCTGCGGTCCCCGCAAAAATGTCTTGATAGTGGCGGTTGATTAGCGCGATGCGAATCATCGATCGCAGAATCAGGAACAGAAGCCACAGGCCCACAATCGATACGAGAACGTGTTTCACTCTGCAACCTCCCGCAGACCTGCGGCAATCTGAACCATTCATGGCAGCGATGCCGGTCTCACAGGATGCTGGATTCGTGCGCCTGCTCGAAGAGCTTGACGCTCTCGCTGTAATCGACATGCACGCCAACCAGCACTGGCCCTGGCGTGTCGAACGCCTGGTGTAGTGTCGGTGCAATCTTGTCGGCGCTCTGGATGCTAAGGCCCTTGGCTCCGAAGGCTTCGGCATACTTGACCGTATCGACTGGACCCAGTTTTACTCCCGAGGTGCGACCATACTTGAGTTGCTCCTGGGCTCCAACCATGTCGTAGCTTCCGTCAATCCAGATCATGTGAACCAGGTTGGACTTCAGTCGCACCGCGGTCTCCAGTTCGTTCCCCGAAAACAGGAACCCGCCATCCCCTGAGATCGAGAGCACCTTTTCTTGCGGGCGAACGATCGACGCCGCAATGGCCCAGGGAAGTGCCACACCCAATGTCTGCTGGCCGTTGGAAATCAGAACCTGTCGCGCCCTGAAGCTGAAGAGATAACGACTCAGGTAAATGCTGAAAGTACCCATGTCTGAGCAAACCGTTACGTCGGGAGTCAGTATCTTCTGTAGTTCGCTGATCAACCGCATGGGATGGATGGGCACGCCGGACTTCGTAGCCGCTTCAGCCATTAGCCGTTCGCGGTCGCGAGAAATCATATAAAGCAGTTCGGCTGATGCCGGAGCGAGTTGGGGACGATGAAGCAGCGTCGATAAGGCGGTCAGCGTCTCCTCGATGCTGCCAATCAACTCCACCGCCGGAGAATAATCATTTTCAATGTTCGCTGGAGTCACGTCGATGTGGACGATCGCCCGCTTCCTGCCGCCGTTCCACAGCGACGGCCAGTACTCGACGGCGTCATAGCCAATCGTGATGACGACATCGCCCGAATCCAGCAGCGCATCTGCGGGCTGATTCGCAATCTGACCCACGCGCCCACCAAAGCAGGGAAACAACTCCCGTGAGATAGCCCCTGCCGCCTGGAACGTCCCCACCACAGGGAGTGTCGTCGTGTTCATCAGCTTGCGAATCGCATCGCCACACTGCGGTTTGCTTGCCATCAATCCGAGAAGGATCACCGGAGATTCGGCTGAGTTGATGAGGCGAGCAGCCTCACGCAGCGATCTCTCCGGAGCTGGCCCCTGGCCAACGAACGTCGAAAGCTGAATGGGCTTGCACTTCGCTTCTCCAGTCACGATGTCCATCGGCAGGCTGACAAAGGCCGACCCGGGACGGCCGGACTCCGCTGCGCGAAACGCCGCAGACATCACCTCCGCCGTGGCTGCAGGAGAATCAATCTCTGCCGAATATTTTGTAACCGGCCTGCACACATCGACTGAATCCAGAGTTTGGTGGATCGACTTGAGCCGGTCTGCTACCGCGACCGCACCCCCCAGGGCGACGAGCGGATCACCCTCGGAATTCGCAGTGACAAGCCCCGTGACGAGATTGGACACGCCAGGGCCTGAGGTTACCAGAGCTACACCGGCTTTCCCTGTCATGCGTCCAATGCCGCCTGCGATGAACGCCGCGTTCTGCTCATGCCGGCACACCACGGTCTGGATGCTTGAACTCAGCAGCCTGTCGAACACCTTATCGATCTTCGCGCCCGGAACGCCGAACACGTGAGTTACTCCCCGCGCCTCCAGTGTTTCCACAATGACATCCGCTCCGGTTAATGGCTTCTTTTCCTCTTGCGTCATGGTGCTGCTCCTCTCTGATTCGTCTATTCCGTTTTGGCCAGGTCCGATGCCGAATCCCGGCTCAGGTCCGTGGTCAGAAAACTTCCCCGGTCCGGCAGGCGCACGTCGTATTCGCACAACATCTGGACGCCAACCCGCAACTTCGCTGCACTCAGATCCAGCACATGACCGCCCTTACTGCGGTCCTGGGACAAAAAGTGAAAGTGGTACGCCGGCACATTGAATGCGTTCGAGTAGCTGGGGGACCAGAAGCATACCAGCGTGCCTTCCACGTTGTTGAACTCAAACTCCCCCTGCGTTCTTGCCGCGTCCACGAGCCGAGTGCCTGCTCTCACAGCACTTACGGCGCGGGCATGCAGCTTCTCAAACACTCCATCAATACGAAAGGCATAGAAGAGATTGTCGGATTCACGATGCGGGTCGCAGGCCTGTTCCAGATCGTGCATGCTAGCGATCGGTCCCGTTTCAAACTGCTCTTCTTCCTGGAACCGTGTGATCACGGCAAAAGGAATCTGGAAGTCGTCCTCGCGGCGCAGTACAGTCCCATCACTATGCACCTGGTAGATCACGCCATCTGCGATCACCATCTCTCCGTCGAGATTCTCAAACGTCCCCAATCCAAAGTCGCCATGTTGCAAAAGGCTTCGCGATGAAATAGCTCCGGAGTAAACACCTTCAACCAACGCGTTGGAAGTAGATATCTGGTACAAGCGATGATCATCCGACTTCAGGTAGTCGCTCAACGCCGCGCCGGCCACGCTGTCTACTGAGGTTCCACGCCTGTTTGCGGCAGCACGAAGAGCGGCTTCAACGGATGTTGGCACCACGATGTTGAGAGTTGGCATTGTGCTCGGACCTCGTTGCATCTCTTCCTGAAAGACAGAATGCAATTGCTATGCCAACGCTTCAATGCACTTTTCCGCGCATTTTGTGTACTTTGGCAGAGCCGCCGCATCGGCAGCGTCGATGGAACGACATGCGTGTCGTGAATCATGCATTTCTCTCGGATTTTTGCCTCTGGAACAGCTACACGCAGCGCCTGTCCACGTGGCGACGATGTGTCGCCACGTAGACAGGTCTCGCTCGCCATCGAGGAGCAGCCGTGGGCCTAACGCTCGTGTTTCTGCCAACAAGCCGTTTGGACATTCACATGCAATGACGAAGGAAGCGGGACACACTCGCGAGAGTCAACCAGTCCTGCCTGGAGGAGTTCATGAGCGTGACAAAGAAAACGAGTTCCAACACCAAGACGATCGCCCACACAGCTGTTCGTGAAAAGCCGCGGTCAAACGATATTGCCGCGCAGGCGCGGAAGTTGGCGGCCGAGGCCATCGGGATCGATAGCCACATCGACACGGTGCAGCGCATTCTCGTGATGGGTGAGGACCTGAGCAAGCGGCGGGATGTCGGGCACGTCGATATTCCACGGTTGCACGCGGGGGGAACGCACGCGCCGTTCTTCGCCTTGTGGGTCCCCGTCTACTTCCCGGGAGCGGAAGCAGTGCGTAGAACGCTGGATCTGCGCGATGCAATGCAGACCTTATTTGACGCGCACAAGGACTTGATTGAGATGGCGACCAATGCGGCCGACATCGAGCGAATCGTGAAGGCGCGCAAGATCGCGGCGTTTCTAACGGTTGAGGGCGGCCACACCATCGACGACGATCTCCGTGTGCTGCGGATGTACTACCAGCTCGGCATTCGATCGATGACGCTCACCCACTCCCGCAACAACAACTGGGCGGATTCAGCAACCGATACGCCGGTCCACAACGGGCTCACTGACTTCGGTAAGGAGGTCGTGCGTGAGATGAACCGGCTGGGCATGGTGGTGGATGTGTCGCACGTTGCCGATAAAACGTTTTACGACGCTCTTGAGGTAACGACCAAGCCGGTCATGCTCACCCATTCGTCGATGCGAGCGATCTCGGACGTCCCGCGCAATGTGACCGACGAGATGCTGTGGGCACTCAAAAAAAATGGCGGTGTGGTCGGCATTACCTTCGGAGAAGGTTTCGTCAATCCTAAGGATGAGGAGGCGTTGCGCTCGGCCATAGAGATTGAGACGACTGCCCCGACAATGACCGGACGCACGCTGGACGATTACGCGGCTCAGGATGTACGCAAGCTGTTTGGCACGCGCGTTAAAGTTGCGGCAACTGTAGAAGATGTTGCCGACCATATCGACCACGCGGTCAAAATCGCCGGGATCGATCACGTGGGAATCGGCAGCGATTTCGACGGTGTCTCTGGTCCTCCAAACGGGCTGGACGATGTCTCAAAGATGCCTGCTCTGATCGAAGTGCTGCTGACACGCGGCTATTCGGATCGCGATCTCAAGAAAATCCTGGGCGGAAATACGTTGCGCGTGATTCGCGAGGTCACAGGCAAGTAGACCAGATGCGAAACACGAAACCCGCACGATCGTTACTAATCCACCACATTAGACAAAGGAGATTCTTCCATGAATTCGCAGACAGGGGCTATCAACTTTATCAAGGGCATGCCGTTTAGCGACGGTTACGTTGCCGGTAAAACTCTGTACGTCGCAGGGCAGCAAGGTCCCGATCCCAGCGGCAAGCTAACCGGCATAGACATCGCGCAGCAAACCACCAACGCAATCGCAACGGTAAAAAAAGTCGTGGAAGAGGCGGGGTTCGTCATGTCCGACATCGTCTCCGTCACGGTCTATTTCACTGATCTCGACGATGTCTCAGGAATCAACGCAGTTTACAAGAGCCTCATACCAGATCCCAAGCCGGCGCGGGTCGCGGTGCAGGTTGCAGGCTTGATAGGCGGCGCAAAGATTGAAATATCTGCGATTGCCGTAAAGCACTAGACCAGGTATTCATGCACCGCACCATGTGACGAATCAGTAAGCGCTGGGTCGCGCGCGTATATCTAACAGCTGCGTCAGGGCTAATACAAGGGGACGAACAATGATGAATGACAGGAACGATATTGTTGTGGTCGACGATAATCCTGCACTCCTTAGCGTGCTCTCGGAAATATTCAAGGAGCGCGGGTACACCGTACGTGCGGCCGCGGACGGCTTTGAGGCCCTGGCAGTCATCCGCGACCGAGAGCCCGACATTCTGGTTTCGGACCTAAACATGCCTCGCATGTCGGGGTTTGAGCTGCTCTCGGTCGTACGACGGCGATTTCCCAAAATCGCCGTCATAGCGATGAGCGGGATGTATTCAGGTGCAACTCTCTCTCCGGGAGTCGCGGCCGACGGGTTTTACGGGAAGGGCTCAACCAGTGCTGGTGGGTTGCTCGATATTTTGAACGAGATCGAGGATGAAGAGGTACGCCGTTTTCGGCGTGCCGCAGCTCCGATTTGGATACCTGGACTGCCAATTCAGCAGGGCGATCTCTCAAGGACGGCTATCGCTTGTCCGGAATGTTTGCGTGTGTTCTGCCACCCTCTGCGTCATGGGGTTGTTCAGCAGGAAGAGAGTCATTGTCCACATTGCTCGTGTCCCGTACCACTGGCCATCGTGAGGCAATCGGAAGGGATGGATAGTACCGGCTTCCCGCAGTCGACTGCTGTGAGCCGGTGCTAGCCGGCCAGTGATTGCTGGGTAACCCGGATTCGAACTACCGCTTGGAGCGCGCATCATGATCAACATCTTATTCAGCGTTGCTCTATTCGCTGTTGTGAAGGTGGCATTACTGAGGCTAGGAGCTTTCTGTGAGAATCACAAAAACAAGGCGCGAGCTTGGCACCAGCGAGGACGTTGCGCTAGTTTGTTCCGCTAAACAGGGCGACATGGCAGCATTCGACGAACTCACGAAGCGCTACTCTCCCATGATCTTTCGGATCGCAATGCGCATTGCAGGTTCGCGTGAAGATGCTGAGGATATCGTGCAGGACGCGTTTCTGAAAGCGTTCCTGCACTTGCAGGGCTTTGAAGAGCGGTCGCGCTTCTCGACCTGGGTGACAAGGATCGCGGTGAATGAAGCCATCACAAGGCTTCGCCGCGCGCGAAAAACCCTGACAGTCTCGATCGACGATAGGACCGACGAGAGTATCTCATTAGAGGATAAGATTGCCGACTGGAGGCCCAACCCTGAGCAGCACTACAACACATCCCAACTCAGAAAGCTCCTGGATAAAGCGCTCTTCTCGTTGCCGGATCGCCAGAAAGTGGTGTTTCTATTGAGGGACGTCGAAGGTCTATGTATCACCGACACTGCCGAGATGCTGGGACTAAGTGTTCCTAATGTAAAGACTCGTCTGCTGCGGGCGCACCTTAAGCTTCGTCGAAGCCTCAAGCCGCATATCGAGCACGGTTCCAGTGGCGTTAGACCCGTATTGACTCCAAGGAAAATTCATAACGAAGTGGCTGCGGGCAACGCAACCTAGACGAATGCTCACGCTATGCCGTTGCGAATGCTGAATCCGATCGCACTTCTTGCTGTTCTGGTTTTCCACGGCAGATGCCGTGCCTCTGCATCATAGTGATCAACGTCGTACGCGGCAACCCGAGTTGCATCGCGGCACCACCCCGTCCGCCGACAACCCAGTTCGTCTCATTGAGAGTCGCCAAAATGTGAGCTCGTTCGGCATCGGCGAGCGTCTTATTTGCTGTGATGCCCGTGCCATGTGTCAAAAGCTCCGTCATGTGGAGGTCTAGAACCGGCCCCCTCGTAATGATTACGGCGCGCTCAATGACATTTTGAAGCTCCCGGATGTTGCCCGGCCAGTCATGGCATGTCAGCAACTCGATCGCCTCATCCGGGATGTGGTCGATGGACTTGCCTTGCTTCCGCGCGAACCTTTGAACGAAGTAATCCGCCAGCGGCAGAATATCGTCCTTGCGGTCGCGCAGAGGCGGCAGCAAGATCGGAAAGACATTCAGCCGAAAGTAGAGATCGGCGCGAAACTTCCTTTCCTGAACCATGCGCCACAGGTCTTGGTTAGTCGCTGCGATGACCCGCACATCGACTTTAATCGTGCGGCCGCCGCCCAGGCGCTCGCACTCCTTCTCCTGCAGAGCGCGCAGGAGCTTGGGCTGCAACTCCAGGGGCAGGTCCCCGATTTCATCCAGAAATAATGTCCCGCCGTCAGCAGCCTGAAAGCGGCCCATAGTCTGGCTCACGGCGCCGGTAAAGGCGCCTCGTTCATGACCGAAAAGGTCGCTCTCCATGAGTGCGCTCGGAATCGCTGCGCAGTTGACGGCTACGAAGCGGCTGTGGCGTCGAGGGCTGGCCTGGTGAATCGCCTGGGCGATCACCTCCTTGCCGGTGCCGGTTTCGCCCTGAAGCATGACGGCTGAATCCACCGGCGCAACCATCTCGACGCGTTCGAGCACTGTCCGGAATTTCGCGCTGGATCCAATCAAATCCAAAGTAGCCATACATTGATCTCCTGGCCGCTCGGAAACATCTGACCGAATATAAATGACGGCCATGATGCGTTTCTCCGAGGAAGGCACTCCCTGGTTTGGCGATTCGCCTCCGCCTACCGGATGAACCCGGACGAGCGAGGAACGGCGTTGAGCCATTCGTACCTCGGCACCCTGAAAAAATGAATGCACGGGTGGTCATTTGGGAGTCATTCGAGATGCTCCGCCTGTAAGTCATTGATTGTTGGCTGCTAACTGAAAATTATTTTAGAAACCGTGGCCTTTGTTGGTAGCCTTTCTTGATGCCCATGGAGGACGGTCTCGCAGGTCGTGTACGGCTCGGAGGGTTCGAACTCGACCTGCACACGGGTGAGTTGTACCCCGTCGGGGGCGAAGGCGGACCCCCAAAAAACCTTCTTCGCGAGCAGCCATTCCAGGTTCTGAAGATGTTGGTCGCGAGCCATGGCAAGATCGTGACTCGCGAGGCGATCAAGAAGAAACTCTGGACGAACGACACGATCGTAGATTTCGACCACAGCATCAATGTTGCCATCAGGATCCTTCGCCAGGCGTTAGGCGACTCCGCCGATGACCCCAGGTACATCGAAACTCTGGCCCGGCGGGGCTATCGCTTGCGAGCCCCTGTCGAATGGCTGCAGACGACAGTAGGGACCGCTCGTCCCAAAGTTGCCGGTCCACGTTCATTTCCTGGACTGGGCGGTCTGGCTGGGAAAAGGGTCTCGCATTACCGGGTGCTTGAGGTCGTCGGCGGCGGCGGCATGGGAATGGTCTACAAGGCGGAGGACCTGAAGTTGGGCCGCCGCGTGGCGCTGAAATTCCTTCCGGACGAACTGTCCGCGGATCCCGTGGCGCTGCGGCGGTTTGAACGCGAAGCGCAGTCCGCATCCGCCCTGAACCATCCCAATATCTGCACAATCTATGGGATCGACGAGTACGAGGGCCAGCCGTTCATCGTGATGGAGCTGCTGGAAGGAGGATCGCTGCTTGAGAGCCTGAACGCTGCTCCAGAACGCCGCGTCGCTCTGCCCATGCTGCTGGATGTTGCAACGCAAATCTCCGAAGGCCTGCAGGCCGCCCATGAAAAGGGCATTATTCATCGCGATATCAAGCCGGCCAATATCTTTATCACTCAGCAGGGAGTCGCAAAAATCCTGGACTTCGGCCTCGCAAAGCTGGCTGCGACGGAAGGTGAAGTCGAAGCGAATGTCGAGGCACAGCCGCCAGCAGCAGCCGTGAATCTGAGCACGCTGCGACCCGAGATGGCCGGGCGGGCAGGCGGTGAAATCGCGTTGGGGCTGACTCGCACCGGCGTTGCAATCGGCACTGCTCGCTACATGTCGCCCGAGCAGATACGGAAGGAGCCACTGGATGCGCGCACCGATCTGTTTTCCTTTGGCTTGGTCATTTTCGAGATGGCGACAGGTCGCAATGCCTTCCAGGGGGAGACGGAGGCCGCGCTGCACGATGCGATCCTGCACCATGCGACCCCCTCAGCACGCGAGCTGAACTCCGCGATGCCGCGCGGGCTGGACGGCGTCATCGCCAAGGCGCTCGAAAAGGATCGCGCACAGCGTTACCACTCTGCAGCGGAGATGCTCGTCGATCTGGAGCGCGTCCGGCAACGCACGAATCCGTGGCGGCGACGCGCCAGGATGGCTTTGGCGTATGCCGCGCTGCTTCTCGTCATGGCTTCCGCAGCCAAGATGTATTGGGACTATCGCAACCGGATCACACTTTCGCCCAGCGATACTCTTGTTCTTGCTGATACCACCAATCACACGTCGGACACGGTTTTAGATGATGCTCTGCCCATCGCTCTGCATACGGGGCTTGAACAGACCCCCTACCTGAATATTCTGGCTTCGGATAAGGTGTTTGGAAACCTGGCGCAGCTCGGCTTGCACCTCGACGCGAAGATAACGCCGGAGATCGCCCGCCAGATCTGCCTGCGCAGCAATAGCAAAATGATGGTCACAAGCTCGATCGCCGACGCGGGCAACCGCTTCCAGATTGAGTTGGATGCGGTCGGCTGCCAGAACCAGGAGAACTTAGCGCGGGTTCGGCAGAATGCGCTAAAACGAGAGGACATTGTGCATGTGCTGGGCCTCGCGGCGGTACAACTACGTCGCAAGCTGGGTGAGCCCTCGGCTTCCATTGCGAAGTTCAACCAGCCGCTCGAACTGGCCACAAGCTCGTCTCCCGAGGCATTGCAGCTTCTCACAGAGGGTTATAAACACCACATTGTGAATGATCTACAAACTGCGGGACCCTTGTATCAGCGCGCCATCGAGGTGGATCCGAACTTTGCTCTGGCTTATTCGGCTCTTGGGGGCGTCTATACGATGGAATATGATCTCGCTTCGGCGGCGGCTCCCGAAGCGAAGGCCTATGCCCTGCGTGACCGTATGACCGTTCCGGGGCGCTTCCAGGCCGAGACTGGATACTACGATCTCGTCACCGGAGAGGCGGAGAAATCCGCAGCGGTCTATGCTCAATGGCTCGAATTATTCCCGCAGAATCTTATCGCCCGCGTCAACTATGCCTATTGCCTATCTGAGTTGGGACGAGCCGACGAAGCGATCCCTTATTTGCGGGATGCCGCTCGCGCCCTTCCTTCCAGCGGGCTCTATACCTCCTTAATGGCGGCCTACACCGCAGCAGGCCGATTGGACGAGGCAAAGGCTACTTTCGACGAGGCCGAGGCTCGTAAGATCGATGCTCCTACCCTGCACTTCCGGCGAGCTATGCTTGCCTTTCTACAAAGAGACAATGCTGCGCTCGCGGAGCAATGGAAATGGGGTGCAGACCACCCTGAAAACACTGCAATGAAGTTGGGACAGGCTCAGATGGAGATGTATTACGGTCAGTTCCGGGCAGCACAGCGCTTAACGGAAGACTGGACCCGCCCGATTCGGGCCAGTAATAATAAAGCAACCTTTAGCGCGATCTACACCAACGAGGCGCTTCAGAAAGCCGTGGTTGGCGATGCTGCGGATGCCCGGCGAGTGGCAGCGAAGGTTCTGGCCGATCCGCAACCAACCCAGCCGCCAGTCTTGGCCCTGGTCTTTGCCTTAACAGGCGACTCTGCGCAGGCGCAGAAGCTGGCGGACTCCGTCAATCGAAAATACCCACGGAATACTCTGGCTCAGAATTACGACCTGCCTGCGATCCATGCTGCAATGCACCTAACCGCCAACGACCCAGCCGGCGCAATCAAAATCCTGCGACCGGCCCTCAAATATGATTTCGCCCACGAAGACGAGAGCTTCAATAGCCTCTATCCGGCCTATCTTCGCGGCCTCGCATACCTGCAGCTTGGCGACGGCCGCAATGCCGCGCTGGAGTTCCAGAAATTGATCGATCATCCGGGCATCATCGAGAGAGATGTAGACGGAGCGATGGCACTGCTACAGATGGCGAGGGCACAAAAGATGTCCGGCGATAATGCCGCGGCGCGCAAGTACTACGAGCAGTTTCTGCTTCTGTGGAAAGACGCCGACTCCGATATCCCCGCCTACCGGGAAGCAAAAGCTGAGTACGCCAGGCTTACGTCGTCGCATTAGACGCGATGCCGCGATCCTCACTCGCCAATTGAAGTTGTCCTTCTTCGCTCTCCCAATCCCAACCGTTTGTAGCACGTCCGTGAACCGACAGAGTGTCGTCGGTTGGACACCTCTCGCGTTTTCCCTCAGTGCGGACTGTGAAGGAAACCATGTAGTTAGGCGATCGCTTGGTTTGGAGATCGAAATGCATTGAATGGTGCAGCAAGAGAAGTTCACCCATCACCAAAATGCGAACGCAAACGAGAGCAGAGGAGATTGAAGATGCCAAATCAAGAGAAAACAAAGTGCGCACATATCCCATGTATGTGTGAAGTCGCATCGGGGCAGAAGTATTGCAGCGAGGCCTGCAAGAATGCGGGAAGCGAAGACGTAGAGATCGCATGCGAATGTGACCACACGGCATGCCCGCTCACGCTGTAATCGGAAAAGGAGACAGCGATGTCCCTATCAGACGGACGCGTTCGCGAAATTTTTAGGGGACTTGAAAGCGGCGACGGCGCAGCCTTCTTTGAACACGTAGCCGACGATGTTGACTGGACGGTGATGGGTACTCATCCGCTCGCAGGCCACTATCTGGGCAAGAGAGCTTTCAGAGAAGGCACCTTCGCCAAGCTCGGTGAAGTTCTAACCGGTGGTGCTCAACTGCACGTCGAGCATGTGATCGTGAAGGGCAATCAGGCGGTAGTCGAACTACACTCTCTGGCTACCGCCAGAAATGGAATGCGTTTCGATAACCATTACTGCTGGGTCGTCTATTTTTACGACAAAACGATTGTTCGTGTTCGAGCCTATCTTGACTCCGCCATGGTAGCCAGGCTGTTCGAGGAAAACCCGCTCCAATGACCGGATGACGCTGGTCCGCCACGTAATCAAGAAACCGAGAAGCACTAGGAGAAAACAATGAATGCAATCAGTGAAGAACCGGTGATGGAAGTTCGCAAAGAAACCGACAGTCTTGGTGCAGTGGATGTGCCGAGCGCGATGTTATGGGGAGCGCAAACACAACGTTCGCTGGAACATTTCAGCATAGGGCAGGATTTGATCCCGCGTGAGATGATCGCTGCCTTTGCCACTTTGAAGAAAGGTGCTGCCAATGCCAACCATGCGGGCGGACGTCTCGACGACCAGCGCCACAAGTTGATCGTTCAAGTCTGTGACGAAATTCTCGCTGGCCAGCATCAGGATATGTTCCCACTGCATGTATGGATGACGGGGAGCGGCACACAATTCAACATGAATGTGAATGAGGTGATCTCCAACCGGTGTTGTCAGATAGCTGGGACACCGTTGGGGAGCAAGGCGCCGGTCCACCCGAACGATCACGTCAACATGTCCCAGTCGTCCAATGACACCTTTCCGTCTGCTATGAATATCGCTGCGGCGGTGAATGTGAAGCGGCGGCTTATCCCTGCACTGCAGGCACTTCACGATGCGATTGCGACGAAAGTTGTTGAGTGGAGCGACATCGTCAAGATCGGCCGTACGCACATGCAGGATGCCACCCCACTCACGCTCGGGCAGGAGTGGTCAGGTTATGAAAGTGTGCTGGCGGACGATCTGGACCGGATCGAAGCTGCACTGGCGGGTGTCTACAGACTCGCGCTTGGCGGAACCGCAGTAGGCACCGGCCTCAATTCAGCGCCAGGCTTTGGCGAGGCCGCGTCGGCCGAAATCGCCAGCCTCACAGGCTTGCCTTTCGTCAGTGCGCCGAACAAGTTCGCGGTGCAAGGCGCGCACGACGATCAGGTGCAACTCTCGGGCACTCTTCGTACTCTCGCCGTTTCCCTCTACAAGATAGCCAACGACATACGGCTGATGTCGTGCGGTCCACGAGCGGGCTTCGCAGAGCTAGCGGTTCCGGAGAACGAACCGGGTTCCTCGATTATGCCGGGCAAGGTAAACCCCACACAGGCCGAAGCGCTCACGATGATCGCTGTCCAGGTAATGGCCAACGACGTGGCGGTTGGCTTTGGCGGCGCAGGTGGCTATCTGGAGATGAATGTCTACAAGCCTCTGATCATCTTTAACGTGACCCATTCGATAACGATCATGACCGACGGATGCACGAACTTTCGCAGGTTCTTGATCGAAGGAACAAAACCCAATTTGAAGAAGATCAATGAGTTCGTCGAACGTTCGCTGATGCTTGTGACGGCACTCGCACCGGTGATTGGGTACGACAAAGCGTCGAAGATTGCGCATTATGCGCTGGACAACGATCTCACGCTCAAAGAAGCCGCACTGAAGCTGGGGTTTGTTTCAGAAGATGAGTTCAACCGAATTGTAGATCCGAAAAAGATGGTTCGACCGTACGTGGCGTCGGCCGCCTAAACGACCGAGCCCTGCGTTGCGCATTGACGTTACCAGGTTGGAGCCGGCTCTATCCCGGTCGGCTCCAACCTCTGGTTGGGCGCGCTTCTGACTAATTTTGCCATCACGGCGATTGCCACCTGAAGGAGTAACTCACATGACGATAGAGGAGCGTTCCAATCTTGTCCTTGATTTTGCCCGAGTGCTCTTCGTGAATGGTCAATCCACCGACCAAACGTTGGAGGCAGCCGGACGATTAGGTGACTCGGTTGGTCTGCGCACTGAAATCCTTATGCATTGGGGAGATTTGCAACTTCACGCCGAGGAGAAGGACGCTCGACTGATCTCTGTAGTCGCGGCGAGCCCTACCGGTGTGGAAATGGATCGCGTGGCTTCCACAATGCAGGCGATAGGCGACCTTCAAGCGGGCCGGCTTGCGCCATCCGACGCTATAGGCACTATTAATGCGATTGCACAGGCTCCGCCAGCGCCTGACTGGCTATTCACACTTGCAGCGGCGGCAGGTGCCGTGGCCTTGGCGATCATCTTCGGTATCCAACATCTGCCGGCAGCGGCGATCATATTTGTCAGCGCGGGTGCCGGTGCCATCTTGCGCCGCAGCCTTGCGCGGTATAGCGCAAATGCCTTTCTGCAACCCTTCTGCGCATCATTGCTGGCTGGCATGATCGGCGCATTGGCGGTTCGGTATC
>Ga0116129_1001017_pt1 | contig 15966 bp, 12 predicted proteins | sample June2015DPH_17_2_FD_89732 | JGI IMG/M metagenome (GOLD analysis project Ga0116129, IMG submission 89732) | Peatland microbial communities from SPRUCE experiment site at the Marcell Experimental Forest, Minnesota, USA - June2015DPH_17_10 | ecosystem: Environmental > Terrestrial > Soil > Wetlands...
GACAGCATTCCGCTCTTACCGCGAAATCGTCCGCCATCCCACCGGAACGCTGTCCGGCATCACTCCGGAATGCTGTCCGCCATCATTCCGGAATCCTGTCCGTCATGGCGCGGAACGCGCAGCAAGCGTGCCTGCAGACTTGCTCGACCCTACTCTCAGCGGACTGAGAAGGCCGAAAAATGATCAAGAAAGCGCAATCATTGATATAGATCACTTTAAAGACAATGCAGACATGGACCCGAATGCTGCGGCGCTCGAACAATTCATCCGCGAGTTGCAAGGCCCTATGAGCACGCTCTTTAAAGACGCGGTAACGACTTTTGCCTGCGAGCAATGGAACGCCAAATGACTGACAGCGAAATCTTCTGCGTAACCGATCGCAATGATTGGATTGCTAGTGGCACTAGCGGATATGCGCAGGCTCCGACCCTATGGCGACCTGCGTCCTGTCCCAGGAGTTCAACGGCCACTTCTTTAGTAAGCAGCGGAACGGTGCTGGGCCACACATCCCTGCGCGCATATATGTACGTTTATGGAACAAGCGCTGCCACAACCGGCGCGATGTATGTGCTTGCGTTTGACACAAATATTCACGAGTCGCTGATTGGAAGCGTGACAGAAACTTTTCCAACGCTATTTTCGGTTGCCGTCAACGAGTCGCCGTGGGCGGCGCATGTTACTGCTCTGCGCAACGACTTGGGTCTTCCTGTCGGTGCTTTGGTTGAAACCCTCGGCGTCTCCCGCCAAACCTACTATGACTGGTTGAGAGGCGAAATACCAAACCCGAACAACCAGAAGCGCATTGCTGCCCTGGCTGCAATCGCAATGGCATGGTCCGCCCTTGGTCGTGGCGCCATGGCTCGTTACTGGCAATTGCCGGCACCTCCAGAGACCCTTAGTCTACGCGGCTTTCTGACCGGCCCAGAAATTTCGGTCGATCGATTTAAGGATGTTATTTCGCGACTCGGTTTGACCCGCCGACTCTTGCCGCCGCGTACTACGAAGCCGCGAGTGAGGCTCTCGAAACCGTTTGGTCAACGCAATTACGGTCTACGCAAGCCCTGGAATGTTGAATCCGACGAACACGATTGAAGGGGCTAACACATGGCCTTCGACGTGGCCGAAATCAGAAAACATGGGTGGCAACAAGGCGCGCTATTTAGCATCGAATCGACACGGGAAATGCTCGGAGCTAACTATCCTGGTGATGAAGCTCGCTTCGTGCTGGCAACCCACGATTGCGATATTCAGATTCTCGAGCTGCATATCAACGCAGAATCATGAAAGTGCCGCCTTCAGATCAGCGGCTTCCTTGCGCCCCTGAATTCGCCCCGCTTCGGCGCCCGGTTTGCGAGTGACCGGGTCGAGAGCACCACCGACGCTCAGCGCGGCCAGTGATGCCTGATTCGCGGTGATGAGGGCGACTCGCGCTCCGCCGGCGCGCAGCGCTGCCACATCGCTGTTCAGCGCCGAGTTTCCGCCGATGCGCGCTGCCTGCGCGCCGCCAAAAGGCGATACGATGAGAACCGAAGGTGCTCCTGCGGCGAGGTGTGCATTTTCCGCGGTCCGCCACACTCCTCCGTCGATGTAGCGACGCGTGCCAATCGGCGCAATGGGCCAGACCCCGGGCACCGCGCAGCTGGCCGCGATTGCATCCAGCAGATTGACGCCGGAGCTGGCATCGAAGGTCTGCAACTTGCGCGTATCGACGTCCACGGCCGTAATCGTCAAAGGCGTCGAGGGCCATTCGTCCGAAGCCAGACTCAGGCGTTCGACGATGTCGGCGCGCCGCTGCGTCCAAGGAATCGTGGTCGCTTCCAGCGCCAAATCGCAAATCGCTGCCAAGCGTTCATTTGGATCGCTGAACGGTTTGGCGAGCAAGCCGAGCGCCTTCGCCTGATTTCCCGCATCCGGCGCATCCTGTCGCGCCTGCTTATGCGGAAGGACCTGCCGGTCGAAAAGTTCTTGCGTGGTCAGACCGCTCGTAAGGTGTGCACCCGTCACGGATCCCGCCGAGGTGCCGATGACAGCCCGGGGACGACGCACGTCCACACCGCTCTCCTCCAATCCCATGATCAATCCGGTCATCCAGGCGACACCCCATAGGCCGCCGCCGCCAAGCACCAAAGTTGTGTCTTCCAGCATCTCTATGCTCCTCTAATAGAGGCCGAACCCCGGACGGGCGTGCCACACCGCGCCGATCTGTGTTGGCGTCAATCTATCGGTCGTGACATTCCTGGCGCAAGAATTACCTCATGAAATGCCGCTGGGTGAACTGCTGGCGGCGCCGCTTAGATTGCGACGCCGCCAAGACCATCCTTCCAATTACTTCGGCATCAAGACGCGATGCTGTCCTCGTACGCCGATCAACTTTGGACCGTCTCACACAGGATGACCATGATCATTGTGACCAAGAAATCCCTTTGTCTTGCTGTCGCTCATAATCACGGAAGTCGACCCGTTCGGGAGTAATTCCAAAGACGGCTACAGCGCGGATTGGTTCGAAGTGACCAAGGTCATGCTACTTCGCCGACGGTCCCTTTTGCGGCAGCGGCAGAATATCCAGCACCGCCTCCGCAGGCCTGCACAGCTTCACGCCCCGGGGAGTCACGACGATGGGTCGATTGATGAGGATCGGGTGCGACAACATGGCGTCGAGCAGCTGCGCATCGCTCAAGAGTTCATCGGCCAGCCCCAGCTCCGCATAAGGCGTGCCCTTCTCACGCAGCAGCCCGCGCGGCGTCATGCCCATTCGCGTGAGCAAGGATTCGAGGGTCGCCCGATCGGGCGGCGTTTTCAGGTATTCAATCACCCGCGGCTCGACCCCCGCATTGCGGATGAGGGCCAACACATTGCGTGACGTACCGCAGGCCGGATTATGATAGATCGTTACATCAGTCATGACTGCGCCTCCCGATGACATGATAGCGTTGACGCAACTCGTCGATGGCAGAGACGGCTAGCGCCGCAGGCGCTTCTGCAAAGACCCCCACAAAAGACCGCTCCGAACTCGTGTCAACAAACGCCCGTGCTGGGGTATGACGGGGCCGCCAATATGATTCGGATTGCGGGCGCCCGTTGACGGTTGGCTGGAGTCGCGGATTTTTCATGCACGAATGCGACCCCGTGTCCAGTGCCTCATCACGGCTCGACCGACTGGTGGTCTGGCGAAGCCCGAAGCAGCCCGCGCTTATGTACAAGGGTCCGCAATGCTCGCTGCTTGGCGCTTCCGCCAAAAGTAATGTTAAGATTTGGATAAGTAATGTAGAGAGCGGCACAGCTCTAGGTCGGGAAGAAAAAACAATCGTAAGGGGTGAAAGATATGGACAGTCTGCCCGGTACCTCCGACTCCAAGTATCAACCACGGTCGCGCCGTAAACCTGAGCCTCTGCGGCTGGCGGGCGCGACTCTTGCTGCAGCCTGCTTTGCAGCGGCCGCCGCCGCGGCCGCGCCGGACCCGGCTCCGCTGACCGCGGAGCTGTCTGCGCAGTTGTCGCAGAACGTCAACCGTCCCGTGATCGTGATCATGAAGAACCCGCTCACGGGTGACGATGCAGCGAGCGACCAAGCACCGGTGATGAGCGAGCTCAACCAGGTGAAAGCCACGCGCATCAAGGCTTTCCGCATGGTCAATTCGTTCGCCGCCACGGTGTCGGACGGCGAGGCGGAGCGCCTGAAGGCCAACCCGGCCGTTGCCGAAGTGGTCCCCGATGTGTTGATTCACCGCGTGCCGCGTGCTCGGGCCGCCGCCTCCGCGCTAGCATCGGCGTCGCGCATCAGCACGTCATTGACGCCGAATGTCATTCCCGGCGCCTGCGGCCCCAACGGCCAGGTGCTGCTTGATCTGGAAGCGCTCCAGACCACGAACACGGCCTCGGACGATCCGCTCGTCCCGACGGCGCGCTCGCTCGGCATCACCGGTGCAGGCGTCAAGGTTGCCTGGATCGCGGACGGCGTGGATCCCAACAACGTGAACTTCATCCGGCCGAACGGAAAATCGGTTTTCATCGATTACCAAGACTTCAGCGGCGACGGGCCAGGTCAACTGACCGCCGGCGGCGAGGCGTTTCTCGACTCGAATTCGATCGCCGGCCAGGGCCTGCACGTCTATAACCTCAACGGCTTTAGCTTCCAGGCGGATCCCGGCGCGTGCAACGTCCGAATTGAGGGCATGGCCCCGGGCGCTTCGCTGGTCGGACTGGATGTATTCGGCAGCTTCGAATTCACAACTGAATCGAACTTCCTCCAGGCGATCGAGTACGCCGTGTTGACCGACCACGTGGACGTGCTGAACGAATCGTTCGGTAGCAACGACTTTCCCGACGTGACCTCGCAGGACGCCACCAAGCTGTTCGACGAAGCCGCCGTCGCGGCAGGCGTCACCGTCACGGTCTCCAGCGGCGACGCCGGTTCCACGAACACCATCGGCTCGCCTGCGACCGACCCGAAGCTCATCTCGGTCGGCGCAACGACGACCTTTCGTGCGTACGCCCAGACCAACTACGGCGCGTCGCGCTATTTCGCGACGACCGGCTGGCTGGACGACAACATCAGCGCGCTGAGCTCCAGCGGGTTCAGCCAGACGGGGGGTACCATCGACTTGGTGGCTCCCGGCGACCTCGACATGTTCTCCTGCGATGCGAGCGCCATCTTCCAGGACTGCACGAACTTGCTGTTCCTGCCATCCCCTGTTGAGCTCGAAGGCGGCACCAGCGAGTCCTCGCCGTTGACGGCCGGTGCCGCGGCGCTGGTCATCGAGGCGTACCGCAAAACTCACCATGGCGCCTCGCCGACACCGGCGCTGGTCAAGCAGATCCTGACCAGCACTGCCACCGACCTTGGCGTACCTGCCAGCGAGCAAGGTGCCGGTCTGCTCAACAGCTACAAGGCGGTGCTGCTCGCCGAGTCCATCGACACCCGCGGCTCTTTATTTGGATCCGCGGCGGCCATTGGCCAATCCCTGTCGCTTTCCCCGAGCCAGCTCAACGTCGTGGGCGCTCCGAGGACTTCCGAGACCTTGCCGGTGACGGTAACCAACACGGGTGCCTTCGGCCAATTCGTGCAAGCGAGCGGCAGGAACCTTGGACAACCCCAGAATGTGCAGAAGGGTTCGATTACGCTGGTCGACGGCACCAGCCCGCAGTTCACGGACCGCTCCGGTTTTCAGACCAATTACGGTGTTTTCCATTTCAACGTTCCGCCCCTCGCTGACCGGCTGGATGCCGCCATTGCCTTTCCCGGGGAAGGCAGCAATAACGCGGTGCAGCTCGCCCTCGTCGATCCGAAGGGCCGGTTCGCGGCGTATTCTCTGCCGCAGGGCGTCGGCGATTTCGGCAATGTGGACGTGCGGGCACCGGTGGCGGGGACCTGGACCGGCATTATCATGGACATCCTCAAGTCGTCGGGCGGGACCAACGGGACCATCCCCTGGCAGGTGTCGACCCAACAGTTCGTGCCGTTCGGCTCCGTCTCCCCTTCCTCGTTTTTCCTGGCCCCCGGCCAGAGCCAGACGCTTCAGGTGACCGCGTCGACACCCTCGGCGCCCGGTGATGCGGCCGGCTCGATCGTGCTGTCATCGTCGGGCGGCGGCGTCGACCCCTACGTCGGGGTCGAGCGCAACTCGGTCCCGGTCACCTTGCGCAGCCTGGTGGATGTTGCACACGGCGGGGCCTTCAGCGGCGTGCTGACCGGCGGCAATGGTCGCTCCCCCGGCGAAGGCCAGGTCGCCTATTACGAGTTCAACGTCGGTCTGGGTCACAGCAGTATCACTGCCAACGTCGCGCTGACGAACGACATCGGCGATATGGTGGGCGCGTACCTGGTGAACCCCGACGGGGTCGCGGTCGGCTTTGGGCAGAACAGTCTGAACGGAACCAACAGCCTGGCGCTCACCGCCTACACCCTCAACCCAGTTGCGGGCACTTGGACCCTGATCGTGGACTTTGCCTCGCCGGTCGTCGGCGATGAGATCTCCCAGCCCTTCACCGGCAACATTCAGCTGGACCATGTCAGTGCCAGTGCAAGCGGCTTGCCGGACAGCGTCAGTGACAAACTGCCCGCGGGCATTCCAGTGACCGTGCCGGTGAAGATCACGAACAACGGCGCTGCCCCGCAGCAGTTCTTCATCGACGCGCGGCTCAACGCGGCGACCAGCATGCCGTTGACGGCGCTCTTCCCCCCCGCCACCAGCAGCGGGTTCACGCTGCCCCTCGGGTCGTCAGCGTCCAATCCCCACACGCCGGAGTGGCTGGTAGCGAGCCAGACATCGAGCGTTCATGCAACGGCAACTGCGACGCTGCCGGTCGAATTTGACTACAGTCCCTCTCCGGGCGATCCGGACCTCTTCGGGGCGCCCACCGGCCCCAACAGCGCCGCTGGCTCATACGCTCCGGCGGGGGGAACCGTAGAGCCGGGGATCTGGACCGCGTCTCCGGATGAGATCGGACCGTACTCGGGCCCGGCGCCGTCGGGCTTTGTCAACATGTCCCTGGTCGCGATGATGAAGCCGTTCGACGCGGCGGTGACCAGTCCCACCGGTGATCTCTGGCTTGCGTCGGTCGAAGGACTCTCGGCATTTGGCAGTCTCGCGCCGGTGACCATCAGGCCCGGTGAATCCGCAGTCATCAACGTGACCATCACGCCATCAGGTCCCCCTGGCACCGTCGTGAGCGGCAACCTGTACGTTGATACCGTCATCGGAGCGCTGCCGCCGTACGCCCAGACCACCGGTGACGAGCTGGCTGCACTTCCGTACACCTACACCATTCAGTAACGCGCCCGCGCCCGGCAGGAACTCAATAGCTTCCTGCCGGGTGCCGCGAACTTCTCCGCACGGTCGTGGTGACGGTTGAAGTCAGAACAGGCACTAGATCGTCCGCAACGGGCTTTCAAAGTGCCAGGGAGGGATGGGCTTCATGAATGTTCGACAGCAGGGCATTGGATTCCTGTTAGCGCTGCTGATCATTGGAATGGATCTACCGAGTATCTCCGCCGCAGATTCCACCCCCGCGTCGCCAAAAAAATCACCGGGAACGATAGTTGGGATCCTGAGGACCGCGGCCAAGGTTCCGGTTGCAGGGGCGACGGTCACGGCAGTGAACACCGGCGGCGCCATTCGCGCCACCGTATCCACCAGCGACGGTGTTTATTCATTCGCGGACCTTGAACCAGGTACATGGTCGCTGACAATTCAGGTGGATGGCTATCCTGACGTGGTGACCCAGGGTTTACAGGTGGCGCCGGGCAAGGCAACGCGCACCGACATCGTGGTGAACGCGCCCGCGGTGGTGAACGCGCCCGCGGCACCAGCTGTTGCGCCCGCGCCCGCGACTGCCGCAGCCGAATCGAAGAGTTTTACGGCAAGCATCGCGGCGGCCGTTGCTGCGGTGATACCCAAAGCCCTGCAGGCGCCTGAAGCCGCTGCCGAGAACGATACGGTTACTCCATGGGCTAACGTCGGCTATGTGGGTTGGATGAACGGTACGTCGCGCGAGAAGGACCCGATATTCGATACGAAGTTCTTCACTCCGGAAATTCGCTTCGACGCGAATTATTTGTACGACAGCAATCATCCGAAGGACCATACCATCGACGGCTCGACCGAGGAATTCCGTTCCGGCGAATTCCAGATCGAGCAAGTGAGCCTCGGCGGGGACTTTCACTGGGACGGAGTCAGGGCCCGCTTTCTGTCGATGTTCGGATTGTTTTCCGTTACCACGCCCCGCAATGACGCTAGCCAGGAAGTGGGCCAGTGGGACCTGCAAGGCGCCTATAAGTATTTTTCGGAGGCGAATGCGGGCTATCACTGGGACGTGGCGCACGGTCTGAATGTCGATGTCGGCATCTTCGTCTCCTACATTGGCCTCTTCAGCTACTACAACTTCGATAACTGGACCTACCAGCCGTCATTCGTGTCGTCCAATACGCCGTGGTTCTTCAACGGCATGCGCGTGCAGTTCTGGCCGACACAGGATCTGAAGATCGAACCCTGGCTGATCAACGGCTGGCAGTCCTATGCCAAGTTCAATTCGCATCCCGGCTTCGGCGGCCAGATTCTGTGGATACCCAACGACTCTCTCAAGTTGGTCTGGAACACCTACCTGCTGGGTCAGGACAACATCTCGAACCAATTTACGAATGGCTTGCCGAATAACGCCGGGAACAATGGCAGCCAACTCGCCCAGATCGGCACCACCAACGTTGGCGGCAGAGCCGTGAATTGGTCCAAGGTTCAGCGTATTCACGAGGACGACAGCATTCTGCTGAAGTATTACGACAACCCACAAGCCGGCATGGGTGTAACTCGGATGGCCATGTCGCTCACCGTCGATATCGGCTGCGAGTATGGCGGCGGCGTCAGCTGCACGGGCGGACCCAATAAGGAATCTTTCCTCGGCTGGATGCTCTACAACCGCCTGTGGTGGGACAACAATAAATTCGCGGTGACGTTGGGCGGGGGCTCCTACGACAACCCGGGCCGCTACCTGGCATTGACGCCGCCCATCAACGGCGCGACCGCGGCAACCGGCACCTCATACTTCAGCGAGGAGCCCGGCATGAAACTCTTCCAGTGGGATACTCAGCTCAATATCCAGTACATGCCGAAGGACTGGATCACGTGGTGGACCGAAGCCACCTTCCGCCACTCGAACGTTCCTTATTGGTCCGGCTCCGGTGGTATCACGGCGCCCGGTGCAACACCCTCCGGAGCCGGCGCGGGATCCGGCAACGTCAACGGAACGCCCGGAGGCTACGTCTGCAACGACGGCACAACCGCAAGTGCTCCCGGTTGCGCCAACGACGGCGGCTTGTGGTACCCCGATTTGCGCACGCGGGAAATCGTCTTTGGCGCCGGCGTCTTGGTGAAATTCTAGGTTGAGCGTAGCGCGAAACATGGGGCGCGCATACGCGCGCCCTGATGGTTCGACCTCACCTGGCTCATTGAGCCGTATCTCGCTTCGCCGTCCAACGAACCGGCTAGCGACCCTGGGCAACGACAATCGGGCTCAACTGATGATTCTTCGCGTTGTATACCGCGAACAATTCAGCCCGGCCGACCTCGGCCACCGCATCCGCGATCGCCTTGTCAACGCAGGTCTGTACGCGACCCCTGGAGGCTAGCGTACCGTTGTCTTGAGGACGGCAGACTGCGATCGCCGCACCCCAGATCCGATGGTAGAGTGCAGTCGCACCCTGCGGATTCGATAGGTTGAGATCCCCGAACTTTACAACGGCCTGAGGCGCGGTGTCGTCGGCCGCGATGGACATCGTGCCCCAGCTCAAGGCAAGAGCGCCAAAGATCGCGTTGGTCGAAGTGATCAAAGTATTCATTGTGGTCTCCTGGGTATCGAGCAAAGCATTCAAGGTGTCTGGCTGTTTCGTCCGTCGGGTCTGGTCCGCGCCGGCCTTGACGAAACAGTGCTCCTTGCGTCGGCGGGAGTCCTGATGGGGATATGAAAGAGGCCTAGGGATTCTCTGAGTTTGGAGGCAAGCATCGGCCGTGGCCGGTCCAGGCCGCGTCAAGGCGTATACTTGCAAAAACCTTCACTCATTCATTGAGTTGCGATGTCACCGATCAGCTCAGCCGGTCGCTCCTTACTTCGGATCGCTGACTTGCGTGTGGATCCGACGCTGGACGAGATTCGCAATGAAGGTCGCACGATCAAGCTCGAACCGAAGTCCATGCAGCTGCTGATTTGCCTCGCAGAGCGGGCAGGCGAGGTACTTAGCGTCGACGAACTGCTGGATCTGGTCTGGAAAAACGTGGTCGTCAGCCCCGATTCGGTGTACGCCGCCGTGGCCGCCCTGCGGCGCACCCTTGGCGATGATCCAAAAAACCCTAGATACATCGCCAATGTTGCACGTCGAGGCTATCGACTCATTGCGCCAGTGTCGCCGTGGGTGGACCCGCCGACGGGCCCAACTTCCAATGCGACCGTGGCCCCGACACTGCGCGACAAACCGCCGTCGATCGCAGTCTTCCCGTTCCTCAACTTGAGCGGCGATCCGGGACAGGAGTACTTCAGCGACGGCGTCACGGAGGACATCATTACCGAGCTGTCGCGCTGGCGACGTATTTCAGTACGTTCCCGCTCGGCCTCGTTTCGCTATCGCGGCGCCGCAGTCGATATAAAGCAGGTCGCCCGCGAATTGGACGTCCGTTTTGTGGTTGAAGGTAGTGTCCGGCGCATGGGCGAACGTATCCGTATCAGCGCCCAATTGATCGACGCTGACACTGGCAGCCATGTCTGGAGCGAGAAATTCGACCGGGGGCTGGACGAGATCTTCTCCGTCCAGGATCGGGTCGTACAAACGATCGTCAGCACGCTCGTCGGTCGCGTAGAAGCCGCTGATACCGAGCGAGCGCGGCGCAAGCCGCCGCTGAGCCTCGCTGCTTACGAGTGCGTATTGAAGGCCAATTCACTGTCCTGGGACGATCCGGAAGGCGGAACGGAGGCCACCCGGTTGGTCGAGAAAGCGATCGAACTGGACCCCGGCTATGCACTCGCACACGCGGTGCTGGCGGCGCTGTCCTACTCACAATGGGACGACGGCCCGAGAAGCTCGGCTGCCGCTATGGAAAGGTCATACGTCCTCGCAAAGCGTGGTGTCGAACTCGATGCCGGTGAGAGCACCTGCCATGCGATCCTCGGTCACGCCTGCGTGCATCGACGCTCTTTCGAGCTAGCCGAGGAATATAGCCGGCGGGCTGTCGAGATCAATCCAAACAGCCAATGGAACGCCGCCGATCTGGGATCCATTCTGGTTTATGTCGGTGAGCCGGAAGAGGCCTTGACTTGGTTCTCGAGGTCCCGAGAGATCGACCCATACTTCGATCAGGCGTGGTGCTGGCGCTCCGCCGGCCTGGCATGCATGAGCCTGGGTCGATACGCAGATGCCCTGTCGACGCTCAGCCGCGTGCGGGTTCGCACCTATTTCTATGCAGCGCTGAATGCCGGATGCCATGCCAAGCGGGGCGACATGGATCGTGCCAAAGCCAGCGCTATGGAATGTTTGTCCAGGAAACCTGACTTCTCGACTACGCACTTCATGAGTAAGTTTCCGTTCAAGATCCCGGCCGATGCCGACCGGCTTGCCTCATCGCTGCGTCTGGCCGGTCTGCCGGAATAATGTCCGTCACGCATTCGAGCAGCGGCATAGTCGAGCCAGCCTGGGGCGATGCCCACGGCGCGGCTGAATCGATCTTAAAACTGTCGTGCGATTCCAGGGTGACCGTCGAAGCCCGCGTCGAAACTCAGGATGCGGCCAATCGAATGCTGTTCCATGACCGCCAGATGTAATGCATTACGGGCCGATAGGCGAGTCGATCCGAGGACGATCGATTTCGCGCGTTCGGCAGCAAACAAGTCGACCGACAATACCTGATCAACAATCCCCAGAATGGCGTCGAAAGCAGGCTGAATGGAATCACGGCGATTGATCGCGACATAGCGATGCAAAATCTCTTGCAGGACTTCCGCATCCGTAACGAGCCGAACCCGCTCGCTGAGCAGGTTTTCCAGGTGTCGTTGGGCATCGACCTTGTGCGGGTGCGGAACTCCCAGCCAGCCACCCAGACCGCTAGTTGTCGGCGGCGCCGGCGCCCGAACTCGCATCGCGAGGTTCGAGCGCCTCGCGCAGGGGTGCCAGAAGGCCGCTGAACCGCTGGGCGCGGCCCACGCTGGATCGATAAAGCGGCTCGCGCACCTGGTGCATGCTGGCGGTTCGCACGGCGCGCTCCGTCTCGTGAAACCGCAGGCACGCATCCGCCCACGGCAGCCGGCAAAACTCCGTCACCCGCCGAGCCTCGCCTTCGAGATTCTGCACCATCTTCTCGTACTCGACCTCGAGAAGCCGATCCGCGGGAATAACCGCGCGCCAGTGCGCCATGAGCCGCGCATAGCCGCGGTAATATCGGCCCAGTTCCTCTATGTCGTAAGAAAATTCGTTGCCCTGGCTGAACCACTTCGAATAAACCGACAGACAGGTATCCAACGGGTCGCGAACGCAATGAATGATGCGTGCCTGCGGAAACATGACATGAATCAGCCCGATATGCAGAAAATTGTACGGCGTCTTGTCGGTGACGTGAGCGGCGCCGTGCGTCGGCAGCATATCGAGATAGCGGCCTGCCATGGTGCGGACCCTTCCGGGAGTTATTGCGCTCAGGCAGGCGGGATATTCGTGCCCAAATTCCGCGACGAGGCTTTGCATGCGCACCGTCTCGCCGCAGCCAAGGACGCACGGGTGGGACGCGAGCACCTGCTCCAACAGCGAAGTACCGGAACGCGGCATCCCTACGATGAATATCGGCATGCTCGTGTCAACGCCGGCGCCGCGCAGGCGTTCGATTGATGTTGCGTCGAGTGCGCGCGCCATCTCGGCCATGAAGCGCTCGTCCGCGGCCGGATCGTAGTTGAGAGTGCCGCGCTTGAGGCGGCTGCCGGCGTTCAAGTGGGCGAGCGCCTCGGGGAAATTCTCCAGATCCGTATACGCTTTGGCAAGCGCGTAGTGCAGCAGGATCGTGGCGTGCAGCGCCTGTTCTTGCGGCTCCGCGGCGCGCAGCCGCAACTGTTGCTGCATGAGTTCGAGGTCAGGATCTGCGTGCGTGAATCGCTTTGCTTCTGCCTTGGTGTACCAGGCCGCCGCATAGCTGCCGTCGGCGGAAAACGCGCGCTCGAGCATCGCTGATGCCTCATCGCGGCGTCCCAGCTCGAACAGCAGTATCGACAGGTCGGTCAGCACTCCCGCCGGGCGACTGGTCAATTCCGCCGCCATCGCGTACGCCGCAATGGCCTGATCGTTCAGCTGCAGATCGTGGTAGACCCGCGCGCAGCACAAATGCGCCGCGCCGTTCTGCGGCTCGAGCTGCGCCCACCGTTGACAGCTCTCAAGGGCGGCATGTGGCTGGTACAAAGTCCTCAATAAATTTGCACGAGTGGAAAGCGCCAGGCAATCGTCAGGGTCAACCGCAAGTCCCCGCTCCACCCATTCCAGCGCGCGTCCGTCACCGTACAGCCGCGCAGCCGCAAAAGCAGCGCACAAGTAAGGTTTTGCCCCTTCTTGGCGCAATCGTATGGCTGTTTCGGCATGGGCTATCGCCGCCTGGAAATGTCCGAGCTGATTCTCGGCGATCGACAGCTGCAGGTGCGACGGCCGGGGGGATGGACCTGGCATTCAGCTACCTGAGGGCGCGTTCGAATCCAGGTCGAACAGCGCCCGATCGTCTGCCCGCGTCAGCGTCGAGTCCAGCCAGCCGCGCAGCAGATTCGGATCCAATTCGCCATCGCGAACCTTGGCGAGGACCAGGGCCCCCACCAGAACCCGGCGCCGCGTTTCCGCTTTCCGCTCGCGCTGCGCCTCTATCGCCCGTTTGCGCGCGTCGATGCGCTGCTGCCGCAATTTGAGCTGGGTCAGCCGATCTTGCAGGACCGATATCTGTTCATCGAGCTTCGGCAATGAAATCACTCCTTCGCCGGTGCCGTTGACTTGCACTTATACATCGCCTCATCCTTAGCCATGACCATGGATGAGTTTACTTGGCAATCTATCATTTCAGCGTAGCAGTGATATCGCGTGCCCGCGGGCAGCGCATCGTGGCGGCAGCCGCCGCTCAGGCCGCGGACCGACTGCGCGATGAATACTACGGCGTCGTCCACAATCACCTGCGCCGCGAGGGGGTGGAGTTCACCGAGATTGTCGCGCCCGCCGAGGCGCCTCCCTGGGTATTCGACCGCGAGCAGTTATGGAATCGGGTCGAGGCCGCCGAGCGGCGCAAGGATTCCCAGCTCGCACGAGCGATCGAGATCAGCCTGCCCGTCGAACTCGACGCCGCGCAGTGCATCGTGTTGCTGCGCGAGTACGTGCGCGCAGAGTTCGTATCGAAGCGCATGATCGCGGACATGAGCATTCGGCGCACCAGGCTCGACAATCCCAACGCTCATGTGCTTCTGACTTTGCGCGAGGCCAGCGCCGCGGGATTCGGCCCCAAGATGCGGCAGTGGAACCGCAAGAGCAATCTGATGGAGTGGCGGTCCTCGTGGGCAACCTGGGCGAACCTGCATTTGGCCCGCGCCGGACACGGCGTCAGAATCGACCACCGCAGCCTGGATGAACAGCAGATCGAGCTCACTCCCGCCCGCAGAACCGGGATGGGCCGGCCCATGGGCGCCGTCGAGACGCTGCCGGAACATCTGCAGGAACGCTTCGCGCAGCAGCGTCGCATCGCCCAAGAAAACGGTGCAGCCATCATTGCAGACCCCACCATTGCCATCCGCGCGCTGGCGCGTCAACGGCGCAGCTTTACCAGCGCCGAGCTCGTTCAATTCCTGATGTCGCGAACCGACGGTCCTGCGCAGCAGCACGCGGCGCTATCGAGCATCATGGCGTCCTCGGAGCTCGTAGCCTTGGACGTGGCCGACGGCGCCCCGACTCAATACACCAGTCGCGACTTGCTGGAAGCGGAGAGATCGCTGCTGCGGCGCGCGGACACCATGGCAAAGCGCGGCGATTTCGAAGCCGTCGCCCTGCCCTGCGGCGAAAGAGATGAATTTTTGCAGGCGGAGCGCAGATATTGGAATGCGCAAGGCAAACGCGTACGAGAGGCCGCGCCGCCGCCGGATGATGCGCTCGCCAAAGATGACGTGGTAGTCCTGGAAGGCGCCGAGATGATCGACGTCAAGTCACTGGAGAAGCTGCTCGCCGCCGCGGAACGGACGCGTGCAAAAATGCTGCTGGTGGCTGACGCGGAGCGATTGCAAGAGATGGGCGCCAACTCGCCCATGCAAGAACTCGTTGGCCTGGCAGTCAAGCTACGCCCAAGCTGATCTTCCAGTGCACTTGGCAGGCAAACTTTAGCGCGGCGGATGCGCGCCGTGCGCGCTAAACTCTGCGTTGATTGGCAAGGGGTAGTCGATGTCCAGCGCGCGCGATTGCAAATTTCTAATGCCTTTGCTGCTTTTGCCTTTGGCGCTTTTCGCCATCTGCACATCCAGCGTTCTGGCCGGTGCCCGCACGGACGACTCGGCGGCGTCGATTGCCGCGTCCGCGGCGCCGCTGTCGCGCGCCGCAACCCAGTGGTGGGCCGATATCGCGGCCATCGCCAACGACAGCATGGAGGGACGGCTCACCGGATCAGCCGGCTACATGCGTGCCGCGCAGTACGTCATCTCGCGTTTCAAAGCGGAAGGCTTAAAGCCCGCCGGCACCCTGGGCTACCTGCAGCCGGTAAAGTTCGAGCAGCAGCTCATCGATCAGGACGCTTCGACCTTGGATCTCGTGGCGGCGGACGGGTCCATCACGCCGCTCAATGTCGGCCGCGACTCGCGCATCGGCGCGGGCAGCGCACCTGCTCCGGATAGGATCGATGCGCCGCTGGTGTTTCTGGGATATGGGCTGCACTTGCCCAAGCAGGGCGCGGACGACTTCGCCGGCATGGATCTGAAAGGCAAGATCGTGGTGGTCTTGAGCGGCGGCCCTGCGGACATTTCGGGCCCGATCAAATCGAACGCGCGCTTCGCGCGAGCGGAGCAGCTCGGCAAGCTCGGCGCCTTGGGCATCATCGTGCTGACCACCCCGCACCAGACGGAAATTCCCTGGTCGCGGCAGATTCTGCTGGCGAGCCAGCCGGGCATGTATCTTGAGGACGCGACCTTGCGCGAGACTGCCGACGGCTTCGTCACTGTGGGGCTGGACCCGGCGAAGTCCGAGGTCTTGTTCGCGGGAACGGGCCATACGTTTGCCGCGCTCTGTGCCCTCGCGGATGCTTCCAAGCCCGTGCCGACGTTCGCCCTGCCGTTTCGGCTCAAGGGCGATATCGCCGTGAAGCGCGCGCAGCTAAGCTCGCCGAATCTGGTGGCCGAATTACCAGGTCAGGACCCCAAGCTCGCGCAGCAATTCGTGGTGGTCTCCGCGCATCTGGATCATCTGGGCATCGGCGCGCCGATCAACGGCGACAAGATCTACAAC
>Ga0116129_1001021_pt1 | contig 15921 bp, 13 predicted proteins | sample June2015DPH_17_2_FD_89732 | JGI IMG/M metagenome (GOLD analysis project Ga0116129, IMG submission 89732) | Peatland microbial communities from SPRUCE experiment site at the Marcell Experimental Forest, Minnesota, USA - June2015DPH_17_10 | ecosystem: Environmental > Terrestrial > Soil > Wetlands...
ATACTTGCCGCGCGGGGATATTTGCCTTAAGTAGTCCTCTTTCGCAATATCGTTGATCGCAATAAAAACGGCCCGGCTCCATCGGGAGTCGGGCCGTCAGATTCTTCCTGCTTATTCTGGTGCTGGAATATAGCGTGCCACGATGAGTAAAGTAAGTTCCACAATTTCGCGGAGGGAAAAGGATACCGGGCTATTCATTAGGATCTCCCTTCGGCACCGACAGCTTCTGCCTGGTTGCAGGTTGCGCGTTTGCGCTTACCGGTCCGGAGTCATCTCCCTGTGCCGGATTTGTACTTGCCATTGCCGTCAGTTCTGACTTCCGATACTTCGGCGCGCTGATGTAGCCATGAATGTGATCCTTCGTAATATCGTTGATCACAATCTCCATCGGCTGCGGGCTGTCCGGGTCGTAAAACATCGCCGGCTGAAAGAGATTCACATGCTTCTGTGTCAGCGTGTGATCGTCCACAATCAACTGCAGGTCCGCATAGCCTTTATTCACATTCGCCTTGCGCAGGCTCACGCTCATCGGCCCGGTCCGTGCATACTGCTTCGATTTGCTCAGGTCGAACTCGTAATAGCTCCGCTCGCCGCGCTTCTGCAGCAGCACCAGCTCGTCATGCGTCTTGGCAATCGATCCGCCCAACTCCGTCTTGGCGCTATCCAGATCGCCGCGCGTTGTCTGCAGGTCGGTCTGCGTCGCCGCAATCGCCTTGCGCTGCTCGTCCAGTTGCGCCTGCATCTTTTTCCAGCGCGCGTCCGACATACCTGCAGGCCGCCGCTGCCTGACACTCGGTGCGCCCGACGCACCCACACCGCCCACAGTCGCCGCCGGGGAAGGCTTGCTCAGCGCATCCACCTTCGCGGCCAGTACATTCAACTGGCTGTTCGTCGCATCCAATTGCTTGTGCGTCGTGTCCAGTTGCGTCGCCATCTGCTGGTTCTGCCAGTTCGCGGTCTGCGCGCTGTTATGTTCGTGGATGGCATAGCCAAAACCAGCTACCGCAAGCACAACTGCTCCCAGAATCGGCGCCAGGCGCTTCCAATCCGACCTCTCCGGTTCAGGTTCAGACCTGTCTCTATATCTTCCGGCCTCTTCCAGCACGAGGCACCTCCGGCAAAAACAAACTCTGGTGTCGGTTCAAGCACGTAGCCTGCCAAACCATGAAATTCGGAAGCCTCAATGGATCAGCAGCTTACAGAAAACAAAGCAGGAAAGCGGTAGGTAGAAATTTCCTCCATAGGGAACTTTTTGCTCGGTACCCCGCGCAAGCGGAGGCCAATTTTTCAGGGGGTTCCATCCATCACGAACCGAATCGAAACCGAATGAGTCATAACAAATTCCTCTGCAATTCCGTCTCATTCCTATACGGGGTCAAGCGATGCGGACTTTTTATCGGGATATCCGTTACGCCACGCGCAACCTGCGCAGGTCTCCGGCATTTACAACAACGGTCGTGTTGACACTGGCGCTCGGAGTAGGCGCAACCGCGGCCATCTTCAGTTGCGTCTACGCGCTCCTGCTCCAATCGCTGCCCTTTGCGGATGCGGGGCGCATCGTCGCTTTATCCGAGACTCACCCGCAAATTACGGGCGGAATCGAGGCCACGTATCCCGATTACGAGGACTGGAAGGCGCAGCAGCATAGTTTCACGCAGCTCGCAGCCTACTCCGCTCTCAATCCGGAAACAGTCTCGCTGGTCGCAGATGGGCACGCGCAGCAGGTGCATCGCGTGCTGGCCTCCGGCAACTTCTTTTCGCTGCTGGGGATCGCTCCGCTGATAGGCCGCGTGATCGGCGAACAGGACGACAAGCCCGAAGGCGATCACGTGGCATTGCTGAGCGCATCCGCGTGGGATCGCTACTTCGGCAGAGATCCCAGCATAGTGGGACGAAGCGTCAACCTCAATGGAACAGCCTTCACCATCATTGGAGTTTTGCCGGTCGGCGCCGGCTATCCCTCAGAAGGAGAGGTCTGGCTACCGCTGTCGCTGCTGGACCAGGAGACACGCGTATCTCGCGTGTGGCACTCGGTCAGGGTCCTTGGCCGCCTGCGTCCTGGTATTGGGTTGCCCGAAGCAAGAGCCGATATGCAGGCAGTCTCGGCGCGCCTGGCGGTCGCGTATCCCGCCACCAACCGAAACTTCGGCGTGCTGCTGAAGCCGTTGCGCGAGGAGTTGGTGGGAACGCTGCGCCCGGCCATGCTCAGCCTGCTTGGAGCTGTCTTTCTGGTGCTCTTGATTGCATGTGCGAATGTCGCCAGTCTCTTGATGGTCAGGGCCACGGCACAGCGGCGCGAGATTGCCATTCGACAGGCGCTTGGCGCTGGCCGAACGCAGTTCTTTTCTCAATTTCTAGCCCAGGCGGTTGTGCTCTGCCTGCTGGGTGGAGCACTGGGAATCGCATTGGCGGCCGCAGTTTTGCCGTTGCTGCGCATGGCGCTTGCTCACGCCGCATCTCTTGATCCCTCGATGATTCAGTCCATCAACCTCAACATTCCTGTATTACTGTTTGCGTTGTGTACATGCATGATGACGGCGATTTTGTTCAGCATCTTCCCGCTCCTGAACCGCTCGCCGCGCCTGACCGAGGCATTGCGTGCAGGAGAGCGGGGAAGCACCGGCGGCAGAAGCAGAAAGCGCGGCGCCCTGGTTGCCGGAGAGATCGCAATCGCAGTCGTGGTGCTCTTCTTAAGCACGCTTGTGGTGCGGAGTTTTCAGAAGCTGCTGGCGGTTGACCCAGGCTTCAGGACCGATCATCTGCTCAGTGCTGAAATCACACTGCCGGAGCCGAAGTATGGCGATGAGAGCCCCGTCACGAATCATTTCTATGAGCAGCTTCTCGAAAACATAGCGCGCTCTCCGGGTGTTTCCTCCGCCGCCACCACGACGATTGTTCCGCTCAGACCGTCCCAGGTAATGACTCGGTTTCTGGTGGAAGGCGCGCCTCCCACTGCGCCGGGCATATTTCCCGCCGCGCAAATCCGATACGTGAGCCCCGGCTTCTTTCATACCTTCGGCCTTGCTCTCCAAAGCGGCAGAATCTTTGAGCAGAAAGACATTGAGAAAGGTACTCAATCATTCGTCGTCAATGCCGCCTTCGTCCGGCGGTACCTGGCAGGCAGAAACCCGCTGGGCGCCAACATTCTTATCGGGGTGTTGAGCCCGCATCCGGAGAAGATTCCGGTGATTGGAGTGGTCTCCGACGCGCATGACCTTGGGATTGAGAGCGATGCGCAACCGGAGATCTATCTTCCGGGCTTCGGTCTGCACGCGGCTCTGCTTGTGCGCACCTTCGCGGATCCCGCGAGCGTTGAGTCCATCGTAAAAAATGCAGTGAATGCACTGGACCCCAACCAGCCCATCTACCACGTCCAAACTGTCGATGCGCTTATGTCGAACTCCATTGCCCGGCAGCGGATGACCGCCATGTTGCTCGGCATTTTTTCCGTGGTGGCGCTTGCATTGGCGGCCATCGGCATCTACGGAGTTCTTTCCTATTCCGTTGCACAGCGTTCGCGGGAGATTGGCGTGAGGATGGCGGTGGGAGCCACTCGCGCGCGTATCTTGCGCCTGATATTGTCGCAGGCTGCTCAATTCACAGGAATCGGACTCGTTGCAGGTGTTGGCCTGGCGCTGGTGGGTGCTCGCGTTATCAGAGGATTGCTCTTTGATACCGGCACAACTGACCCGGTTTCCGCTTGTATTGCCATTGGGCTTCTGGTGTTGGCCGCGGCTGTGGCAGCGACTATCCCTGCAATACGCGCCGCGTCCGTAAATCCGAATGAAACACTAAGATCGGAGTGACAATCCAAAGTCACGCCTTCCATTGAAAGCAAATCCCGAATCCATCCGGGTCTTTCAGGTAAAGCTGCTTCATTCCGTACCACGCAATTTTCGGTGGATCGAGCTCGACTCCACGTGCCATTAACTCCCGGTACGCTCCATCCACATCGGGGCAGCCCAGGTACAGACAAGTGTCCTGATGCCCGTCCCATCGCGCCGCATCCGGCTGGGCCGGAACATCGTCCGGATCGTAGGCCGTATTCAGCATGACATCCGCCCCACCCAGTTCCAGCATCGCCCAGTTCACATCGTCCTCGTCGTCGCTCATCGCCTTCGAGCGCCCGGTTACCGTAAACCCCAGCTTGTCCCGATAAAACCGGATTGACGTGGGCATATGAAAAACCTGAACCAGCGGAGAAATACCTGTGACCTCAATCGGCATGGCAAATGAACTCCTGCTCTTGATCTGCAGCCAAGATATACTGAATCTTGTGATGTCGCCTGAAAAAACCTTCTATCTTGAGACCTTCGGCTGTCAGATGAACGCCCATGACTCGGAGAAAGTCATTGGGACCCTCCAGCGCGAGGGCTATCGCCGGGTCGAGTCGGAAGAAGAAGCCGGCCTTATCCTCTACAACACCTGTTCCATCCGCGATAAGGCCGAGCAGAAAGTCTTCAATCGCCTCAACGATTACAAAAAGCTGTACAAATCCGGCAAACGCTTCGGCGTCCTCGGTTGCGTCGCACAGCAGGAAGGCGAAAAGATCTTCGAGCGCGCTCCCTACGTCTCGCTCGTCTCCGGCTCCGCCTCGTACCGCAAGCTGCCTGAGATGCTCCATCGCCTTGAAGCCGGCGAATCCCGTATCACAGGCCTCGACGACCGCCAGACCGACGAAACCTTCGAAACCGAATTCACCGCGCGCCAGAACCCCTATCGCGGCTACATCACCATCATTGAAGGCTGCGACAAGTTTTGCGCCTACTGCGTCGTCCCATACACGCGCGGCAAAGAGCGCAGCCGCACCTCAACTTCAGTTCTCGAAGAAGCAAAGCGCATCGCAGATCTCGGCTACAGCGAGATTCAGCTCCTCGGCCAGAACGTCAACAGCTATCGCGATTCGGAAGGGAAGTTGTCCTTCGCGGAACTCCTCGCCGCCGTCAGCCAGATCTCCGGCATCCGCCGCGTCCGCTTCACCACCTCGCACCCGCGCGATTTCACCAAGGACATCGTTGAAGTCATCGATGCCTACCCCACGCTCTGCGACCACATTCATCTGCCAATCCAGTCGGGCTCCAACCGCGTTCTTAAAGCCATGGCCCGCGAGTACACCCGCGACTGGTATCTTGAGCGCATCTCCTGGATGAAGGCGGCAAAGCGCAGAATCTCGCTTTCAACCGACATCATCGTCGGCTTCCCAGGCGAAACCCCGGATGATTTCATCCAAACCATGGACCTCCTCGCAGAAGTTCAATACGATTGCGTCTTCGGCTTCAAATATTCCCCTCGGCCCAACACGCCGGCTTTAGTCATGATTGACTCGATCCCCGAAGCTGAGAAAGCGCAAAGACTTCAAGTATTGCTTGAACGCCAGCGCGAGATTCAAAGGGTTAGTTATTCCAGACATTTAGGGGAAGTAATGGAAGTAATGGTTGAGGGGCAAAATCCAGCGCGCGGTCAGGTCTCGGGTCGCAGCAGTCAGAATAAATCCGTGAACTTCACCACCGGTTCGCCCATCGCCCCTGCTCCTGGAACCTACATGCAGGTCCGCATCACAGCCACGCATCCAAATAGCCTGGTAGGCGAAGCGCTCTAGCCAGAAAACCGGAACAGGGATAGAGTAGGAGGGAACTGATGGACCTCGAAGTCAAAATCCGCGGCCTCATGATGGACCCGGCAACCAATATGCCTGTGGTCGTCCTCAAAGACGTCGCTTCGGACGCTGTCATGCCCATTTGGGTTGGCATCTTTGAGTTCAATGCGATCTTCAACGAGATCGACAAGTCCGTGGCGTCCCGCCCCATGACCCACGATCTGCTCCGCAACATCATCCAGAATTTGAATGCTGAGCTGGATCGCATAGTCATCAATGACCTTAGAGACAACACCTTTTTTGCCGCACTCTGGCTCACGCAGCATGGCGAACAGGTGATGATCGATGCGCGCCCATCAGACGCCATCGCTCTGGCTCTTCGCTACGACTGTCCGATCTACGTCGATGAGCGCGTAATGCACGCCGCTCGCCTCAATCCCGGTGGCCCGGCCGACGGTCCATCGGCAGAACAACTGCGCGGCTGGCTGCAGGGCTTGAACGACGAAGATCTAGGCCGCTACAAAATGTAGCCGAGCGCATAAACCCTCCCGCACATTCCATTTCCATAAATTATTCGCGGCTCAGCCCCTAAGGGAAGAGTAAGTTTCACCGAAGCCAGCCTATTTAACCCTTTCAGGTTCAATCCCATAGCGATTGTATACAGAATATACGTTATCGGACATATTGACACATGCCGTGGATTATCTTGTCTCAGCGTCTTACTCCTCGCTATAGTTGCTTGACTCCCGAATTCGGACATTCCTGATGACAAAGATGATCAAAGTGCTGTTCGTCGCAATAGCCTTTCAGCTAGGCCTCGCGTCCCTGCTCATTGCACAGGTGCAAACTCAGGTCCCTCCCGTCATTCCCGGCGCAAAGCCAGTCACGCTTGAACGCATTAAGATTCACGGCACATCGCTTGAAGGCAACCTCGAAGGCGACGCCGTTGACCGCGACGTTCTCGTCTTCCTGCCGCCCAGCTACGCCACTGACAAGCATCACCGTTACCCGGTTATCTACGCTCTTCACGGCTATTCCATCGGAGCCGAGCAGTGGTCGCATGAGATCCACGTTCCGCAAACCATCCAAGGCGCCTTCGCCCAGGGCGCAAAGGAGATGATCGTCGTTCTTCCTGACTCGAAGACCATCCACAACGGCTCCATGTATTCGAGCTCGATCACCACAGGAGACTTTGAGCGCTTCATCTCACACGACCTCGTCGCCTATATCGATGCGCATTATCGGACGTTGCCAAATCGTCAGAGCCGCGGCCTTGTCGGTCATTCCATGGGCGGCTATGGAGCTACCCGCATCGGAATGAAGCATTCTGACGTCTTCGGCAGCCTCTACATCATGAGTCCATGCTGCCTCTCCGCACGCTCTGCGAGCCCAGCAAACCCTGATTTGGAAAAAGCCCTCGCCGAAGTGAAAAACGAAGAAGATTCCGCTAAGCTCAACTTCTTCGCCCGTGCGCAGTTGGCCTCGGCGGCGGCCTGGTCCCCTGACCCAAAGAACCCTCCGCTCTATCTTGACCTGCCCACAAAGGACGGCGTTCCGCAGCCCGATGTTCTAGCCCGCTGGGCCGCCAATGCCCCGCTCGCCTTCGTTGACCAGTACATTGGAGACCTGCGTCAATATCGCGCCATTGCTATGGACGTAGGCGACCAGGATGGGCTGCGTATCGATGCCGGCAAGCTGCATGAGGTCTTTGATCGCTACGGCCTCGCAAACAGCTTTGAAATCTACTCCGGCACGCACACCAGCGCAGTAGCAGACCGCTTTCAGAACCACGTGATGCCTTTCTTCAGCAAAAATCTTTGCTTTGAAACGCACTGTCGTTGATGGAATGGTTTCTAGTTCCGGATATCCGCCAGCAGGCCTTCAATCTCCGCTTTCTGCTCTGCATTCAGCGGCAGCAGCGGTGCCCTTGCCTTCCCACCGTAATAGCCGTTAAAGTCGCAGGCATACTTCACTCCACTGATCCCAAGCTGGCCCACAATTCGCTGGCTTGGTCCGGCTATTCTCTCCTGCTTCGCCCGCGCCAGCTCCAGGTCGTGATCTTTCCACGCAAAGTAAACCTCCTGGCACGCCTGTGGTGCGCAAGCCGCAAACGCCAGAACGCCGCCTGCCGCTCCAGCCTCCAGCGACTCCAGCAAGGTTCCCGCAGAACCCGCCAACACCTGGAAGCCGACCTCTTTCATTCGCGTCTTAAGCAACGTCGAAGACTGTGTCACCGTCACCGCAACTCCGCCGCTTAGATCGCCCACCGGCACAAATCCGCTCTCCGTCTCAAGCTTCGGAGCCAGCATCCGCCCCGTCACCGGTTCAAAGATGGTCGTTACCGGCACACTCCGCGTGGGAGCAGTCCGCGTCGCCTCAACAAGCATCCTCACTTGCTCCACGCTTCCCGTCGAATCTTTAATCCCAATAATGTTCGGATGCTGTGCCAGTTCCGCCACCACAGGCACAGGAATGTTGTACGGCGCAAATCGCGGAATGTTGTACAGGATTACCGGCAGCGGCGATCGATCCGCCACGCTCCGGAAATAATGCAGAACAGCGGCCTCGCTCATCGCCGGCACATAGTACGTAGGAGTCCGCACCAGCACCGCATCGTATCGCGCCTCAGCGGCGGCCTCTGCCAGCTCAATCGTTCCGCGAACGCTCTCCCTGGCGACACCTGCAATCAGCACTTTCTCTGCTGCCGCCGCATCCGCCGCAACCTTCAGCACCTCACGCGACTCCGCATCGTTCAGCTCCACTGCCTCGCCCGTGGACCCCAGCACCACGATCCCAGCCAGCAGGCTCCGCGAGTAGCGAGCCACATTGGCCTCCAGCTTACGGAAATATACCCGCTCATCTGTGTAAAACGGAGTTGTCGCCGCTGTAAAAATGCCTTCGATATACATATCAACATTGTAAAGTTCGGAAACAGTCCCGTCCGGAAACGGTACGGTTTGGAACCTATTACCTTCTCTTACCCTTCTGTGCCATTGCCGCCCTGCCAGTGGCAATTTATACAATGATGACAAATCCACTGGAGCCACAAATGGCCAAGTCAGTCACTATAGAAATCGAAGCCGACGATGGCAGTGAAACGCTTACTCATCAGGTTTTCGCATTTTTCGGGCATACCTTGATCGCAGTTGCTATCTGGGGCGCCATGATGCTCGTCGGCTATGTCATCAATCCTGCGTACATCCCGCAGATCGTTATCTCCACACTCTCGTTTCTCGTCCCGCTCATCGCCGGCGCGCTCATCATCGGCGCGCGGCCCAGTGAGATTGCTCCCCACGTCTGGCTCGCCGGCATCATCTGGATGCTCTTCCTCAGCCTCTGGCTTCTTGATCTTCCCACCGGTCCCAACGCCTGCAACCAGTGTGCCGCCACAGAAAAGATCGTGCGCTCGTTTTTCAGCTACCCCACTCCCAGCGGGCTCATCGATGACAACGGCCCGTTCTTCGGCACCTGGCCCGCCATCGCGACAATCGGCTATGGTATCGGTGCCGGCATCGTGCAAGCGCGAAGAAAAAACTCCGCAAAATAGCTCAGGCCGAGGCTTTTGCCCCGGCCCGCTAACCATCTCTCACTCTTCGTGTGTTCTACCGAGCGAGGCTTGCTCTGGCCCCATGAAGCTGCTGCAGCGCATTCACCGTAACCTGCTTGCGCTGCGTTGAGGCAATTCCCTCCACCGCCGCTTGCGCCGCCTCAATCGTAGTAATCGTAGGAATTCGCGCCAGAACTGCTGCGCGCCGAATCGCCTTCTCATCAAAGAACGGGTCTTGCCCATGCGGCGTGTTCACAATCAGCTGAATTCTGTCGCCCTTGATCAGGTCCACCACATTCGGCCGGCCTTCCTTCACCTTGAACACGCGCTCCACAATCAGCCCAGCTTTTTCCAGCGCATTCGCAGTGCCCTCAGTTGCCACCAGCTTGAACCCAAGACCCACAAACCGCTGCGCCAACTCCACCGCTGCGGCTTTATCCGCATCATTCACGCTGATAAACATCGTGCCGCCGGAAGGCAGCAACTGCCCGGCTGAAAGCTGCGCCTTGGCAAATGCCTCGCCAAAGCTCGCCGCCACGCCCATCACTTCACCCGTCGACTTCATCTCCGGGCTTAGCACCGTATCCACGCCGGCAAACTTGTTCCATGGAAACACCGGCGACTTCACATAATAGTGATCGCCAACCTCAAGGTCTTTACCGGAAGCAACCTGCTTCGGCAACAGCTCCTTCAGCGTGCGTCCAGTCATCAGCCGCGCCGCCACCTTCGCAAGCGGCACGCCCGTCGCCTTGGAAACATACGGCACCGTGCGCGAAGCTCTCGGATTTACCTCAATCACATACACCTGGTCCTTGCCGCTTGCATCCTTCTGAATCGCAAACTGCAGATTCACCAGACCAACAACCTTCAGCGCAAGCGCCAGCTTCCGCGTATGCGTCCGAATCGTCTCCAGCGTCTCCTCTGCAATCCCCACCGCAGGCAGCACACAAGAAGAATCGCCAGAGTGAATCCCAGCCTCCTCAATGTGCTGCATGATGCCCGCAATCACCACATCTTCTGAATCGCACAGCGCGTCTACATCCACTTCCACCGCGCTCTCCAGAAAGTGATCGATCAGCACCGGCCGCTCCTGCGAATACTCCACAGCCTCGCGCATGTACTTCGTTACAGCCTCGGCGTCATACGCAATCACCATCGCGCGCCCGCCAAGCACATAACTAGGCCGCACCAGCACTGGATAGCCAATCCGCTCACCAATCGCCAACGCCTGTTCCACGCCTGTAGCCGTGCCACCCGCCGGCTGTGGAATCCCAAGATCGACAAGCAGCTTTCCGAATTGCTTGCGGTCCTCAGCCAGATCAATCGACTCCGGCGAAGTTCCGATAATCGGCACTCCCGCCGCCTTTAGCCTGTGAGCAAGATTCAGCGGCGTCTGCCCGCCATACTGCACAATCATGCCGATCTTCGCGCCGCCCGCAGCCTCATGGTTATAGACCGCCAGCACGTCCTCCAGCACCAGAGGCTCAAAGTACAACCGGTCGCTCGTGTCGTAATCCGTCGAAACCGTCTCCGGGTTGCAATTCACCATGATCGTTTCGTAGCCATCTTCCTTCAGCGCAAACGCGGCGTGACAGCAGCAGTAATCAAACTCAATTCCCTGCCCGATCCGGTTCGGCCCCGATCCCAGAATGATGACCTTCGCCTTATCCGTTGCGGGCGACTCGTCTTCTTCGTCATACGTTGAGTACAAATACGGCGTCATCGACTCAAACTCCGCCGCGCACGTATCCACCAGCTTGAAGACCGGCCTGATTCCCTTCGACTCGCGCAGTTCCCTCACCCGCTTCACGCCGTCATGGCCCTCAAGCTTCCACTCCGCCGCAATGCGTTCATCGCTCAGGCCCATCCGCTTCAGTCTGCGTAGAGCCTCTTCCGTAATCTCTTCTGGAGTAGTCTTGGCAATTGTCTGCTGTTCCAGCGTAATCTCGCGAATCTGGTGCAGGAACCACGGGTCCATCCCCGTCAACCGCGCAACCTCACGCACACTCATCCCGCGCTCAAACGCAAACCGGATGTACCCCAGCCGCTCCGGCCTCGGCGTCACCAGCATCTGCGTCAACCGCCGCGGCTCCAGCACTTCAGTACCGGTCTTCTTACCGGTCTCAAGCGCCCTCCACGCCTTCATCAGCGATTCCTTGAAGGTGCGCCCAATCGCCATCACCTCGCCGACAGATTTCATCTGCGGTCCCAGCACATCGTCCGCGCCAGGAAACTTCTCAAACTGCCACTTCGGAATCTTCGTTACAACATAATCAATCGTCGGCTCAAAACACGCAGGCGTCTTGCGCGTAATGTCATTCGGAATCTCATCCAGCGTGTAACCCACGGCCAGCTTCGCCGCAATCTTCGCAATCGGGAATCCCGTCGCCTTCGACGCCAGCGCCGATGACCGCGACACGCGCGGATTCATCTCAATCACCGTCATGCGCCCATTCAGCGGATTCACTGCGAACTGCACATTCGATCCGCCCGTCTCCACGCCAATCTCACGCATCACGGCAATCGCCGCATCGCGCATCCTCTGGTACTCGCGATCGGTCAGCGTCTGCGCCGGCGCCACAGTAATGGAATCGCCCGTATGCACACCCATCGGGTCAAAGTTCTCAATCGAGCAGATGATGATCACGTTGTCCGCAAGATCGCGCATTACCTCAAGCTCATATTCCTTCCAACCCAGCACGCTCTCTTCAATCAGGCATTCATGCACCGGCGATAAATCCAGCCCGCGCGCCAGAATCTCCATCAACTCTTCGCGGTTGTACGCAATGCCGCCGCCCGAGCCGCCCAGCGTAAATGAAGGACGAATCAAAATCGGAAATCCAATCTTGCTCGCAAAGTCCAGTCCATCGCGCAGGTTGTTCACCAGCGCCGATTTCGAAACCTCCAGCCCGATGCGAATCATCGCATCCTTGAACAGCAGCCGGTCCTCAGCTTTCTTGATCGCTCCAAGCTTCGCGCCAATCAGCTCCACGCCGTACTTGTCCAGAATCCCGGCATCCGCCAGATCCACCGCAAGATTCAGCGCTGTCTGCCCGCCCACCGTCGGCAGCAGCGCAAACTTGCCTGACCCCTGCCCAAGCATCTCCGCCTCGCGTCGAATAATCTCCTCAACATAAATAGTCGTTAGAGGCTCAATATAGGTGCGATCCGCCAGTTCCGGGTCCGTCATAATGGTGGCCGGGTTTGAATTCACCAGCACCACCTCATACCCCTCCTGCTTCAGCGCCTTGCACGCCTGCGTGCCGGAGTAATCAAACTCCGCCGACTGCCCAATCACAATCGGCCCCGAGCCGATCACAAGAATCTTCTGAATGTCATTTCTGCGTGGCATTTCTTAGCGTGTCCTGACCTAACGTCCGCCATTCTTCCGAATAGCGTGTTCAAATTCATCTTTACTCGTCACAACCAATGAGCACTCGTCCGCGCAAGCACCCGGCCCAAGCACAACATAAAGCTTCTTCCGCTCGATATAGGTAGCCAGCTCCGCTCGAACCACAATCTCATGCGCAGCAGGCGCATTCAGCGTACGCGCCACCCGGAACATATAATCGCCATCCACATGACCGAAGTGAAATTTCCCCGACTGATCCGTGTGCGTACTCATCCGAACCTTGTCATCCTGTGACAGGGTGACCTCAACATTCGCAGCCGGCGCGCCGCGGCCAGTAACTACAACGCCCTCCACATGGGTCAACCGAATCGGCCCATCCTTTTCCAGTTGCTGCGCATGAGCCGCCACGCAAACCATCGCACTCGCCACAACAACCATCATTATCCGGCCCAAAAAACAGCGGAGCCTGAGCCCCGCTGCCGTTGACAACCTCGTCAGAATGTCATCTCTCTCTGGCATTCCTCTACTACTCTTCCTCATCGATAAACCTCGCGCCTGTGCCCCACTTCCAGCACAAGAATCGTCACGGCTTGATCCTCTATGCGGCAGATCAACCGGTAATCTCCCGCTCTGTACCGCCACAGTTCTTGCATCTCGCAGGTCAGAGCCTTGCCTAAACTGCGCGGATCAGGCGATGCGAGCAGTCTTCCGTGCAGAAATTTCAAGATTCGTTTTTGAACCGTTGCGTCCAGGCTTTGCAGTTGCTTTTGCGCCTTTGGGAGGAAACTCAGCTTCCATTCCAAGTGATTTCACGACCTCCTCAAAGGGAACTGCCTTGGACACATCCGAATCACGAAGCGCGGCCATGCCTGTCTCATAATCTTCGCAGTCTTCCAGCCGCTCAAGAATCGCTCGGCGGGCAAACTCCGCTTTCGTCTGCCCAGCCTTCGCCGCCTGCTGCTCCAGCAGTTGCTCAACTTCCGCACTCAATTGCAATTCCAGCATTCCTTTGCCCTCCTTGCCTAAAGTCTACCGCCGTCGCAAAAATACCGCTTGCGCCTTATCCCTTCCACTCCTCCATCAGATTCCGGAAATCCCGGAAGAGATAATGCGAATCATGCGGCCCCGGAGCAGCCTCCGGGTGGTACTGCACGCTAAACAGCGGCAGCGTCTTGTGCCGCAAGCCCTCCAGTGTATTGTCATTCAGATCCACATGCGTCAGCTCAACTTCGTTCGCATTCACGCTCTCCGGATCGACGGCGAAGTTATGATTGTGCGCCGTAATCTCCACCTTGCCGGTAGCATTGTTCCGCACCGGATGATTCCCGCCATGATGCCCGAACTTCAGCTTGTACGTCTTGCCGCCCAGCGCCAGCCCGCATAGCTGATGCCCCAGGCAAATCCCAAAGACCGGCACGCGTCCCATCATCCCGCGAATCGCATTCACGGCGTAATCCACAGGCTCCGGATCGCCCGGCCCATTCGACAGAAACACGCCATCCGGCTTCATCCCCAGCACATCTTCGGCAGATGTCTGCGCAGGCACAACCGTCACCTTGCAGCCTTCGCGAGTCAACATGCGCAGAATATTCCGCTTCATGCCAAAGTCGTAAGCCACCACGTGCAACTGCGGCCTATCCACTCCCGGAGTCAGCAGAGGATCGCCCGTCTGGTTATGGCTATCGGATTCGTCAAAGGTGTAAATCGTCTTCGTTGAAACCACCTTCGCCAGATCGGTCCCATCCATCTTGCGAATTTTTCTGGCTTTTTGGACAAGTGCTTCGACATCGGAAGAGACCGTCGAAATCACTCCACGCATTACGCCGTTATCGCGCAGGTGCCTTACCAGCGCTCGCGTATCAATCTCCGCCAGCACGGGAACCTGGTAGCGTTCCATGTATTCGTCGGTTACCTGCTCGGAGCGCCAGTTCGAGCTCACACGCGAGAACTCACGCACAATCAGGCCTTCAATAAACGGCTTCGCCGCCTCATTGTCTGCCTGGTTCGTTCCGTAATTCCCGATCTGCGGATTGGTAAGAACAACGATCTGTCCGGCGTAGGAAGGATCGGTAGCGATTTCCTGGTAGCCGGTAAGGGAAGTATTGAAAACTACCTCGCCCTGGCATTCACCAGGTGAGCCGTAGCCTTCGCCGCGGAAGATGCGCCCGTCTTCGAGCGCAAGAATAGCCTGCATTGCCTCTCCGGGGAGTGGATTCAATCGATTTTATCAGGTCTCACTCCTCGCTGTTCGATTCCCGACGCGAGGCAAGGGTTGTGCAAAAACTTTCGCGAAATGCCTAATTTACAATGCCCGCATCCCGCCTTGGCCAATACACAAACGCGGCCTTCCCATAGATCAAATCCCGCTCCACTGGCCCAAACTCCCGGCTGTCGGAAGAGATGGACCTGTGGTCGCCCATCATATAGTAGTAACTCTCCGGAATCACCATCTCCGGCAATGACCGGCTGTCCCGATACTCATCCGGCACATACGGCTCTTCAAGCCGTCGCCCGTTCAAAATCACATCCCCGCCGTCAATCCTCAGCCGGTCTCCCGGCACCGCAATCACGCGCTTGATGTAGCTCTTCTCCGGATCCCTCGGATAATGAAACACCACCACATCTCCGTGCTGAATCGCGCTGAAGTGATACACAAACTTGTTGATGAACAGCCGGTCATGATCCTCCAGCCGCGGCAGCATGCTCGTACCCTCCACACGCACCGGCTGATACAAAAACAAAATCATGAAAACTGACGCGACAACCGCAATCAGCAGGTCGCGCACCCACAACATCAGCGTGCCTGTCTGAGGCGCAACAACAGGAGCAGAAACCTCGTGTACCTGCGCCTGGCCTGCTTCGTTTTCCTGATTTTCCTGGGAGATCATTGCCTTCTACTACTACTTTAGCTTACTTTCACTGGCATCCCAGCCCGCCCGGGGGACAAAGCACACGCGGCTTCTCCATCGGCTTGGGTTGTGATGCGGAAGGCACCAATGCAGTCGCCGTTCCCGGCGCGCCCACACCGCCCAGGTTCGCTTCCTCCAGCGTCAGCGGCCGCTGCAGCATCATCTCCACCTGCGTGCCCGCATCGATATTCACATCCGCCCCGCGCGTAAAGAGTGACACAATCCCCGCCGCCGCCGCGCCACCGGCCAGCCCGATCAAGCCTCCCGCCAGCGGATGCCCCGACCCCAACCCGCCAATCGCGCCCACCGTCCCGCCCGCTGGAATCGCTACCTCCGCAACCTTACCCATATTCCGCGTCTTGTCGCTATCCTGCTCAATCGTGCCTTCGCCGTCGTCCTTGACTGACTGCTTCCTCGCTCCCGGCACACTGTTCACAATTCCCGGAATCTCCACCACGCTTCCGTTCGGAAAAATGATCGATGTGAAGTGCATATCCAGTTGCGCCTTGCCCTTCAC
>Ga0116129_1001022_pt1 | contig 15921 bp, 20 predicted proteins | sample June2015DPH_17_2_FD_89732 | JGI IMG/M metagenome (GOLD analysis project Ga0116129, IMG submission 89732) | Peatland microbial communities from SPRUCE experiment site at the Marcell Experimental Forest, Minnesota, USA - June2015DPH_17_10 | ecosystem: Environmental > Terrestrial > Soil > Wetlands...
AAGCGCGAGCACCAACTGGGATTGCAACCCACCTGACAGAGTGCTCGTTGTCGGCTGCTATGAGGGCTCATTGACAATCGCCCTACAGACCCGATTCATTTGGAACGGACTTTGCAAACTGACGCTCCAGCTAGCACCGATGCTTTGCGCAGGTTGCTGGACTTACGCCAGCATCCAGCACCGCTGCACGAAATCCGCGGGTCCCCTTCATTGAACAGGTCGCACAGGGCGCGGCTGATGACGAGATCCTGTTCCACTTGCTGCGGGGTGGGCCAGGGAGTTTTGGTGCTCCATTCCTGAATGTACGATGCGGGAATCAAAAGTCGATCTCCACGGGCTCGTTGATGATGAGTTTCCACTTGGCGACGCGCGGGGCTTCTTCAACGAGTGAAGCGATCAACGGCTTGACGGATGGGTTGAGAGGTATTGAAGTTTTTGCTGCTCTGACAAAGGGTTCGAGGGCGCCGGCTTTGGGTTTGTATCCGACCTGATCTAGCAGATATCCGAGCCGGCGGACGGCGGCATTGTCGTAGACCTCGGCGGCCTTGGCGAGTTTGCGGGCGTCGGACTGCGCTCCAATGTCTTTGACGATCTGGGCAAGCCCGTTGATGCCCCCGACTTGTGGAAGTCCCGGGCGCAATCGAGCAGAGTCAATCCAATACCGGCAATTTTGGCGAAACCAGCGTCGCTTTTCATGCTTCCGAGCAAATCGGGCTGGTTGACCTGTGCGAAAGCTGCGGGGGACTGGTAAACAAACTGGAGCCGGTGACGGCCGATCTCGAAGTCACGAAGCTGCTTCGGAACGATCACCTGGAAGGTCATGGCCGCCTGGTGCGAGGAACCATGATAGGCTGCTGCGCGGAGCAGCGAGACACGATTTGAATGCCCATGGGGTCGACGCGGCCATGAGTTTCTACGCCAAACCGGCCACGTAAGCGCCTTCCTCGATGAAATTGCGTCGATCATGTAGCGGCCCGTGACTTCGTTGAACCTACCTGACAGCGTGCTTATTGTCGGACGCAATGAGGGCATCATTGAGAATCGCCCTACATACCCGATTCATTTGGAACCGGCTTTGCAAACTGATACTCCAGCTAGCACCGAAGCTTTGCGCAGAATAGTCCCCTTATAAATATTGGGACTTTATGGTTCTGCACCTGACTCGAAATCAGACATAGTCGCAAGGCTATCGGGGGTTCGAATCCCTCCCTCTCCGCCACATAGGCACAATAAAATCATATAGATATCGAGATATATCAAGGCCATATCTGTATACCTATTCAATTGGTTCTCTACTTCCCTTCTGTGGAAATTTTGCACCACAGCGCATCAAATCGCACACATAACGGATTAAAACAGGGTAACTACTCAGCCCAAAATCCTGCTGTTTTGATGACACCGCAGCGATCTGAACTGAGGGGTTCAGGAAGGACGCGAATTTAGACGGGAGTTGCTGTCTGGGTCAGTTTGGCAATCAGGTAGGCTCGGCCAGTTCAGTCATCGTGCGGCAACACGCGGCCAACGCGAACGCAGCTTGAGACAATGATGCATAATTTAGCATCAAATGATGTTATTATTGACGCATGGAGGTAGTATGCGAACCACAATCACACTTGATGATGAGTTGATGAAAACGGCGCAGGAGTACACCGGAGTAATGGAGCGGACGGCGGTGATTCAACTGGCTCTGAAGACCTTGGTTGAACTTGAGGCTGGACGGCGATTGGCATTACTCGAAGGCACGATGCCAGATTTTCCCGATATACCGCGAAGACGGTCAGAACTTCCAGAACGCCAGCACAATAGGAAGAAGGCGAGTTAAGGATGATTCTGGCCGATACCGGTATCTGGATTAGCTATTGGCATCGTGTCGGTGCTCAACCGAAGTTGCGTATATTGCTCAGCAAGAACAAGATACTCACGCACGAGTGTGTGATTGCCGAGTTGGCGCTGGGGTCCTTTCAAGATCGTTCAGGAACCTTAGCTGAGTTGGATAAATTACCAAAGGCCATGGTGGCCAGCATGAAGGAGATCCGGCGCATGATCGAGGCGCGCCGTTTCTACGCGAAAGGCATCGGCTTAACCGATGTTCACTTATTGGCATCGTGTTTAATATCTCCCTCAGTTAGGTTATGGACGGTCGACAAACGGCTTGGCGAGGTTGCTGAGTCATTAGGAATTCGTGCTTCTTGATAGAAAGAAAAGAAACCCTGTGACACTTGGATTCAAGGATCGGCTCGATGCCGACTCACAGATCACGATGCCTGGCTCGCGGTGCCCGGCGGCACGCTGCACGTCTTCCAGCGACGCGTCGTTTTCAAGGGCCGTGGTAATGAAGGTGGCACGCATGGAATGCGCGGAAAAACCCCGGTCCAGCCCTATGGCATTGCCATGTTTCCGCAACACCCGGTCGATGGCGTCGGGGTCCATCGGCCGGCGCGTCTCCTGCTGCCTCCGGTTATGGCTGTAGGGCCTGAACATCGGCCCCTCCGGGTCGGTCCCGTGCCCGGCGTAGAGCCCCAAATAGAAAACCCTGCTACTGAGACTTACTGATCGGTGGCACGCTTGCGAGACCCCTATAAAACGTGAACTCCGCCGCACTGGTGTGCGGCCAATGTGCGAGATCGTCGGCAGGAACAGCCAACGGTGCGGAGGTACACAGAGAATCTCCGAATTGCCATAAAGTCGATTAGCAGCGCATTCCAATATCGATCTAGCACACGGTTCAATTGTCTCAGGCCCCAGATCTCTTCTCGATCAGCTTCTGAGATTCCACCAAGGCTGCAACCGTGAGGTCTGCGAAAACCGATGCCTCAAACAGCGACTGACTACCCGCATTGCGTTTAAACTCCGGTAGTCTCTTCTTGACGGCGCGGTAACTGGCCAACATCTCAGGGACAGTAGTCACGTCTCCTGATTGCCGTAATATATTGCGCAATCCGGTCATAACTCCTTTTGGATTTCCACGATGGATTTGCGGATCGATTCCGTTGATGTCGCTTGTTGACCGCTGCGTCCTGTAGATTTTGCTCTCAAACACGAATACCCGGTGTTTGCCGTTGGTCGCATGAGAACGATAAAGAGCAAGACCAAGTTCGACCGGCATGTTGAAACGGGGAATCCCAGCCGAGAGCTCAATCCTGGAAAGATCGTGAATCGAAAAGTCCGACTTCTCGATGAGCCCGATGATCGTGTCGAGTCGTCCCTGGTTCGGAACACCGAGCGTGGCTTTGACGGCCAAACCTAGTTGCGTCACGCCCACAATGTAGGCCAAGTACAAGTTCTCGAACTGCTCGTCGTAAGGGATATTGAGAAAAACGGACTGGATGCGTCTGGGTCTTGCCACGCCTAGCCTACCGCTTGCCGCTGGCCCGTAACTTAGCCCGGGACGTCGCTTTCTTGGCTGCAACTGCGGAGTATTTGCTTCCTGAACGCTTGGAGGTCTTTCGACTGGAAGGTGCGTTCATTATGCTGCGCACCCTAGCGACCCGCTCGGGGCTCAAACCGAGTAGGCGCCCCATCTCCTCGGGACTTGGCACCGGATTGGAAATGACATACGCGTTCATGCCCATATTATAGGCTGATTTGGGCCCGAAGGACCAAAACGATTTCGTAGACCTTCGCAAGTATCTGTTTCAACGCGCAAGGAAAACTCATTTAAGGCAGCCCGCAACGTCTGATGCCGTTTTTAGTGGTTTTGACATTGTCAGATATTATTGTTTATATTTTTGACATTGCGAGGTCCCAATGAGTGACGGGCCCCATAAAAGCTTGAAGATGTCTCTGGCGTGGCAGAGGGTCGCTGAGCGAGCCGACAATGGTGCGTTTGAATGCGAAGAAATCAGCAAGGCGCTGATCCCGGCTCTTGAGCGGGACTGCCGGACTGATATGAGCCCCGAACTGGTCGACGACGTGCGCACCCTCATCGAGGTACAGGATGCGTCCTTATTCAAGCGCGACCTACGGCCGCAACTTGAGGCTCTTCGCACGGACGCGGGCTGCGGAATCGGCAGTAGCCTGCTGGATAACTTGATTCAGCTTTCGCCGGAAGGAGTTGCGGACTTCGATTCTCTGGCCAGGGCGATGGCCGATGCGCTTGAGGATCGCGCCGAGCGCCGATCCCGGCAGGTCGAAGAGCATTATCACCGCAAGTCAACAGCTTCCCGGGCGCAAAACACGCGCGAGCGCATGGAGCAGTCGATCTCGGGTTCCCCGATCCGCGCGCTGGCACGACAGATCTTCAAGCTCGAGAATCCTTCTAGGGCGCACTCGACACTTCGGCAACAGGGACTCGACGATGGGGTCAAACTATGAAGACAGGAAGCAAAGAGCTGTTCTCCGGCTGGCCACGCTTGATGATGGACGTCATCGAGCCGGGGGTTCGGCCTCGCCGAGGACCGGCAGTATGTCGGATCGGGATGAATGTTGAGTTTTCGACCGCTAGCCTGGAGTCCTACTTTTTCGCGCGGTGGGAGCCTGTTGCTTACGACGCGCTACTGGTAGCGGTAGCCGTGGAATTCGCGGATCGCATACAACGGCGTCCGGCCTACAGCTGGGAGCGAGAGATCGAACTGCGCATCCCGGTTCACGATCCGGACCGATGGAGGGCCAAATCGGTTGCAGGTGCCTTGCACGATTCGCTCTCCTTCCTCACCGGTGATCGGTGGCGCATCGATTTCTGCGCGCGTCGCAAGAAGGTTGACCAGCCGCACCAGGGGATGCTCAGTCTTCAACCCGGAGTGGACGCCGTGATCCCTTTCAGCAACGGTCTGGATTCCCGTGCAGTTGCAGGAATTTTGGGGCGAGAATTGGGCCCCAGGCTGGTTCGCGTTCGACTCGGATCAGAATTACAGGATCTTGAAGGGATTTCCCGCGGCAGAGAAGCGTTCACTTCGGTCCCCTACCGGGTCCTGCCGGGCCGTCATCCATTCGTGGAGTCTTCGGCGAGGTCCCGCGGCTTCAAATTCGCATTGATCAGTGCGCTGGCGGCGTATCTGGCGGAGGCGAATCAGGTCATCATACCGGAGAGCGGACAGGGCGCTCTCGGTCCGACTCTGGTTCCGGTGGGCCAGGCCTATGAGGATTACCGCAGCTATCCTTTGTTCACCGACCGGATGGAGAGATTTGTGGATGCACTTTTTGGCCGCCGCATCCGTTTCAGTTTCCCGCGGATCTGGTACACCAAGGCGGAAACGCTGAAAGAGTTCGTCGAGGTATGTGAGGACCGCTCTTCATGGTCTTGCACTTGGTCATGCTGGCAGCAAAGCCGGCAAGTCAGCGTCGATCACAAAAAGCGCCAATGTGGGATCTGTGCGGCCTGCATGCTCCGGCGCCTCAGCATCCATGCAGCCGGTCTGGTGGAAGCAAAGGAGAGCTATGTCTGGGAGGACCTGTCCGCAGCGACCTTCGCGGCGGGGGCGGCGCCATCCTATCCGTCCAAGAAGATCACTCCCGGCCAGCGGGAGTATGCGATTGCCGGAACCCTGCATCTGGATCATCTCGCGGGTCTCAAGGACTCGCCCGGCAATGCGCGCATGCTGAACCTGCGTGCCTTTCAACTGAGTGGAAGCCTGGGTCTTAGCGAGGCAGACACCGCAGCAAAACTGGGCCGTCTTTTGCATCAGCACGGCTGTGAATGGAAGAACTTCATGCTTTCGCTTGGACCGAATTCCTTTGTTGCCGACTGGGCTATGAGCGGGCGATCATGACATCCTTTGAACCCACCGTCCCAGCCGATGCCGGTGAACGGCTGCGTATTGCGCGTGAAATCGCAAAGATCACCCAAGCTGCCGCTGCCAGCGCAATCGGCGTCGCCAGAACGACCATCGTGGCAATCGAACAGGGCGAACGGCGCGCCCGGATGAACGAACTTAGACAGCTCGCAAAACTGTACGGCACCTCGGTCAATGCCTTGCTGCGCCAGGAGTCGGTTCATGTAGACCTCGCTCCTCGCTTCCGGAAAGTTGTCGGCAGCGACGATGCGGCCGCCGATGCCGCCGCACTGATGGCCGAGTTAGCAAAGGCCGAAGTGGAGCTGGAAAATCTGCTCGGGGTCAGGCGTGTGCGGAACTATCCCCCCGAGAGGCCCCTCTTGCCTGGAGATGTGCGGGCACAAGCCGAACAGGACGCTATCGAGCTGCGGCAGCGGCTGGGCCTAGGAATTGGACCCGTGTCAGATATCGTGACTCTGCTCGAGATGGAGCTTGGAGTCCGGGTGTACGTGCGCAGATTCGACGGACGCATCTCAGGTGTGTTTGCATACGACGACGCGCTTGGGCCGTGCATGTTGCTGAATGCCAACCATCCGCGGGAGCGCCGGACCCACAGTGCGGGGCACGAGACCGGGCATTTCCTTTCGACCCGACGCGCCCCAGAGGTTCTACACGTTGATGGAGCGGAGAGCTCTCGCGAAGAGCGCTACGCCAATGCATTCGCGCGGGCATTCCTGACCCCTGCGCGAGCGGTGCTGCAGAAATTCCAAGAAGTTACGGCAGGATCGGGCAGGCTCACCCGCCGGCACATCATCGTCCTGGCACATTTCTTCGGCGTTTCGAGAGAGGCGATGGTGCGCCGACTCGAAGAACTGGGTTCGGTCAAAGGGGGAACCTGGGACTGGTTCGAGTCCAACGGCGGCATCACGGACGAGCAGACACGGCAGGTTTTGGGAGATTTGTCAGCGCCTGATGCCTACAAGGCGGATGCAGATCGGCCTACCTCTCTCCGACTCAATCTGCTCGCTTCTGAGGCTTATCGGCAGGGACTCCTGAGCGAGGGTCAGCTTGCGCGCCTGCTGCATCTCGATCGCGTCGAATTACGGGCGATTCTCGGCGGTCAAGATATTGAAGGGAGCGAGACCGATGGGGTCACAAACCTTCTTGGCTGACTTTTCCGGTCCGATCGTGGCCGACACCAGCGTCGTCATCAATCTCATTGCAACCGGCTGCGCCGAGAAGATTCTCGGCGCGTTGGGGAAACGCGTGGTGGTCGTGGATGTCGTGCCTGCTGAGCTTGATTTGGGCAGGAAGCGCGGACGGAACAACGCTGCACGCCTGAATGAACTCGTGGCAGGCAAACTTGTCGAGATCGTCGTTCTTGGCGAGCGGGGTACGCAGTATTTGAGTGAGCTTACGATCGGTCCGGCGATCGTGACCCTGGATGACGGAGAAGCAGCGACCATCGCCTTCGCCGCGGAGCATGCGTGCACCGCGCTGATCGACGAGCGAAAAGCAATCCGCATCTGTGCCGATCGCTTCCCGGGTCTTTGCATCGGCTCGACGGTCGATATCCTGCTGCACTCGGAGGTGCGTGAGAGACTCGACCAAGAAACGCTGGCGGTCGCAGCATTCAACGCGCTGCAAAACGGGCGGATGAGGGTGCTTCCGCATCACCAGGGACGGATCGTGCAACTAATCGGGCCTGAGCGAGCCGCACAATGCCAGAGCCTGCCGAGATCAGTTCGATTCTCGCCAAAGTCACCTATCCCGAACCTCTTCTGAGGTCCCGAGCTCTGGTCTCGATTGTTGCGGAAGAGAACAAGAAGCCGGATCTAATCCCAGTTCCTTTTGCCGTCGGATCTCCAGGAAGAGCTCTCCTCCTGAAAGTTGTCGAGGTCGATCAGCTGACTCTCGTCTTCCCACCAGATAAGTGAAAGCACGCTCTGGTTCACCCATGGAATAGAGTCTTCCTTGACCCAGTACTGATCGGCGCGGAAGTTCTTGATCCATTGGTCTGCGCCAAGCTTGCGCGGCCTAAGGGCGGGATTGCTCCGGCTCAGGAGCTCAGCCGCGCATGTGGATGGCCCGGGACGGTCGACAGGCCAGAGCTTGCCCGAAATATTAGAGCTTGCGACATACCATTGGCGACCACCGGCGCCATTGCATACAAGCATGGCGGGGTAGGATCCGTACTCGACCAACCGGATCGCAGTCGCTGACAGGCTCATGCGGAAGATGTCCGCCAACTGTTGCACCGATGCAAAGGTAACCGGAAGCCCTTTGGAAAGAGGGCGAAACATCTTCGCCGGGAGCAAGAGATCGGACGCGAAGCGATTGGCGCGCTTTTCCGGATTGTCATCGGACCACTCCCGGACAAACATCTGCTCGTTGCACTGAAAACTTGCCGTGCCTCGATCCCGCATCCAGTGCCCGAGTTCATGCCCGCCAGAAAATCGTCTCCGTTCAACCGAAGACGCTGCGTTGATGGTAATGATCGCGTCGTCACCTAGGCCCATGATGCGGGCCTCACAACCCACGAGCGGCTTGTATCGAATTGTGGCTCCGCAGTGCTGGGCGATAGCTTCGATATCGAGATCTTCGGGATCCCGCACTCCCAGCTCAGTCAGGATTTCTGATGGGGATTGCCCTGCCCTACTTGTTTCCGTCATCGTATAGCTCCGCCGACTGGTCGAATGCGCCAAGATCCATCAGATCTTCAAGCGCCGATCGGACATCCTCATCCGATAGCTCCCTTAGATCTCGGAACTTCGCCGTGACCCTTGCCACCCGTTGATTGGTCGCGGCTGCATCGATAAGCATCTTGCGTCTCTCCACGGCGCTATCCGGCAATGCGAATCGTTTACAGCGTAGCTCCGTTGAGCGCTTCCGATATGCATGGCGGGCGGCATGCAGCTTTCTCTGCTCAAAGTTGCGAACGGCATCGAGCAGAGTGTTCTTGACGTCGGCGGCGATGCGCTCTGTATCCTGGCCTGCGACCTTGGCTTCCGCCAAAAGATCCTCCGGGGGAGCATGTTCGACGGCTTCGGCAAGATTGTCGAACAGTGTTTCGAGATCCATTTTGCTGCGATTCGTGTCAGCGGACATCGGGCATTCCTTCCGGCCAGTGTTTCTTGATCGCGCGATCCATTCTACGCACGGCCGTGTCGAATTGTTGGCGGTCGAGGCCCAGAGCCTTCATGATCTCCGGGCCTTTGGTTCCTCTTCGCCATTCACTGAAGATGAGAGCAGCAAGCGCGTCGTCGCTGAAGAACTCCTCCAGCTGTTCAAAGAGCTGCTCTTGGGTGATCTGCTCATTTCGGATGAGCTCCCGCTCTGCGCCGGGGCGGAGGTCCGCTGCCTGCTGAATGCGGTTCGGAATCGGATCGCCATCCGAGTTCGAATCCGACAGGTCTGTCTCAAGGACGGGATTCTCCGGCCGCTTGGCCTGTTCGCGCCATTCAAACTCAATGCTCTTGATCACCCCAATGAGTAGTCCAACGAAGTCAACTCTGCGCGGCTGCCAGTGACGCCGCCCGTCCAAAACCCGGGCGATGGCTTCATTGAAGATTTCTTTGGGATCCACACAAAACACACGCTGGCGGAGGCGATAGGCAGCTCCTTCCACCGCATGCAGAAGCTTGACCGACTCGGCCTCAGTGAGCGCAGCGATCGCCTGCCGCACCTCATCGGTGCCGGCAACCGGATCCGGGGCCGTCTTGACTTGCGGCTTTTCTTTCATTCTGGCAACCGAAAAGACCCTGTACCCAATAATGCGCCCGTGTTGTCGGATTTGGACACAGTGCCGACAATAACCGAAGGCAAAATGAATTCCTCCGCCTTTGTCCAAATCGACAACGCCGAGCGCCTTCTATAGTGGGGGTTCCGAAAACCGGAATTCTCAGGAGAAGATAGATGACTCAGAGTAACGCGGCACCTGCACAGATCGAACACGCGCACCACCACCGCACGGTCAAGATCTACATCGATCGTGTTGAGAAGGTCTCCCCGAACCCGACCACCGGCATTGCGCTGTATACGGTGGGTTCGATTCCCGACACCTACGTCCTGTTCCGTGAGATCCAGGGACACCGCGATGACGAGCTTGTTCCCAAGACAGCGGCCGAGATTCATCTGAACGAATGGGAGCATTTCTACAGCGCGCAGGGGAAACTGAACCCAGGGAGCGCTGCCTGAATGAGCGCGCCCGCAACCATCGCCGTTTTACCCGAAGCCGACCTGGACTTTTTGAACGAAAAGGGCTGGCGGCATGAGATAGCGCCTTATCCAGGTGAGGTGCGGATTTACATCCGCGACTTTCCCATGCCGCAATCTTATACGCCCCGGCTGACCGACCTGCTCATCCGGTTGCCATTCGGCTACCCGCACTCGAATCCGGATATGTTCTGGACGAGGCCCGATGTCCATCTGACCAACGGGGTCTTCCCCAACCGCGCGGACTATCACGATCCGACTGCAGACGGCTGGCAACGGTGGTCGCGGCATAGTATCTGGCGGCCGGGAACAGACAACCTACGCAGTAAGATAGCGTCCGTAAAACGTGAACTTGAGGCAGGCACCTGATGCGCTACGCCATGACATTTGTCGAATCGGACTTCACGGCTCTGACCGGTCATCTCTTTCAACCCGGCCGATGCGAGCAGGCGGCCTATCTTCTTTGCAGCCACTCGTTCACGTCGTCGGAGTCGAGACTTCTCGTGAGAGACGTCATTCCGGTATCGCCGGCGGAGATCATCAGCGCTTCGCAGCATCACATGGAGATCGCGCCGCAGTCCTTCATGCTAGCGATGAAAAGGGCCGACGCCGGAAGGATGTCTTTTGCTTTTGTTCACTCTCATCCCGATGGCACCCGTGAGCATTCCCCGCAGGATGACTTTACAGAGCGGAGCCTCTTCCGTACTGCCTATACGCGCATCGGCGGACAGAGCCTGAACGCTAGCCTGGTCTTCTCGGCAGCGGACATGCCCTATGCGCGCGTCTGGCATCAGGACGGAAGCACCTCGCCGATTGAGGTAATCCGTAGCGTTGGCAACAGGTTCAGATTCTTTGACCAGCGGCCGCAGATGAGCGCCGACTCCGTCATCTTTGATCGCCAGGTACGCGCATTCGGTCCGGAGATGCAGCGTTTGCTCAAAAACCGTCATATTGGAATCGTCGGCACCGGTGGCACGGGATCTGCGGTCGCGGAGCAGTTGATCCGACTCGGCATTGGCAAGCTTTCGCTGTTCGAGGGCCAAACGCTGGACGCGTCCAATGTCACGCGCGTGTACGGCTCCCGGATGGCGGACGTCGGTCGGCCAAAGATCGAAATCATCGAACGGCTCGCACGAGAGGTTGGCTTCGAAACCGAGATTCGGCTTTTCCCCGATTTGATTACCAACCGGGCGACTGCAGAGGCGTTGCGGGATTGCGAAGTGATCTTCGGATGTACCGATGATGAGTGGGGTCGGTCTATTCTTTCGAGGATTGCTGTCGATTATCTGGTTCCAGTCATCGACATGGGTGTGAAGATCGACTCGAACAATGGAACGATTGCGTCCGTGCAGGGCCGTAGCCATTGGATTCACCTCCAAGTTTAATCCTCCTTGGAGGTTTGCCCTGGATTAGGCTCATCTTGAAAGCGAATTAGAATTATAGACTTACATGCTCTTTTTTTTTCGCCATCAGAATTTCTGTAAACCATCTTGGTTCAACACACTGACCTGTCACGTCATAACGCGCATCTCCGCATCCAAGGACGCGCTTGCCGCTGTTCATCTTCTGAGGCATCGTGATATTCAGAGCGTAAAACAGTTTTTCTAATCGATCCAATTTGACCGAAACCCGCAAGCGACAACGGCTTCCGTCTCCGGAACCCGGCCTTCCACCATATTCAGGCTCAACGTTCGGGACACAGTGAACCGGCCTGCATCTGCTCGATATACAGTTTCGAATTGAACTTCCTGCCCGTGCTCGCGCCGGACATGTACCGGATCTTGCCGAACACCGGCCGCTCGCCCCATGCCCGGTCGAATTTTCCCAACATCGCCCAAGCGATCCCCGCGTACCCGTTTGGGTCAAGCCCATCGAGCGAGTACTTGTCGTTCAAATACACGGCCCACTTGACCGCGGTCGAATTATCTGGCGTCCACTCGAGCATTTTCTTTGCCCAGTACATCCGCATATAATTATGCATCCAACCATGATGTACCATTTGCGTCTGCGCCGCGTTCCAGAGTTCGTCATGGGTCTGCGCACCCTCAAGCTGGGCAAGTGTGTAGAGCCGCTCACGCTCATCTTTGGCATGATCGGCAATTGTCTTGCGCGCCCATTGCTCAGCGCAACCGGCAGTATCGTAACTCTCCGTGTACTTTACAAAGTTCACCGCCAATTCCCGCCAAACGATCAACTCGTTGAAATACGCATTTCGCGCGCCTTGCAGCGATGCGTTCTTCCTCGCTGCCGCTTGAACTGCGAGCGCAATTGTCGCTGGACCTACCTGTCCGAAGTGCAGATATGGCGACATCGCCGACGTGCCATCCAACTCGGGCCTGTTTCTGTCCCGTTCATAGTTATTTAGAAGCTTCCGCGTAAAGTGGCGCAGTCGTTTCATCCCCTCGCTGGTTCCGCCGGCCCAAGTCTCCACTGGCGCAATACTCCGGTCCAGACGCTTCCAACCCCTCGTCATGTCATCATCCGCACTGTCCGCATAAAAGCCCTTGGGCCGCTTCCAGGTCTTCTCCGCCTTCGGATTCTCATACGGTACTAGAAACTCTGGGAGCAACCGGTACAGCCGCGGCCGAATGGTATACGCTCCGTACTGCGCCTGTTCGATGAGCCGCGATGGCACCATTACATCTGCATCCACGGTCCAAAATGGAATTCGGAGCCGGGCTGCAAGAACTCGCCTCCATCGCTCCTGCTCGCGCAACGGGTTTTCGTCTCCAATCACCATTGCGGCCTGCACTTCGTGCAGCAGCTTCTCATGCGACTCCGACGGAGCATTGCGCAGCACAAAGCTAATATTCCTCGCTGTCAGGTCCGCCTCGATGTCCTTCAGACCCTGGTTTAGGAACGTATAGTGCCGGAGGTTCCCATGTGGACACTTCGCAATTTCCGCAAAGTACGTCACCACGGGCAATCCCAGTACATTTCCCAGCTTCACCGCCAGATCGACCGCGTGGTTGTCTCGCCCACGCTGTGCCCGCTCCATCCAGTACACGACACACCTGCCATTCGGATCGAGCGGCCCTCCTCGCCTGACCGTCACGCGCGTATCATTTGCCAGTTCGCGAAGTTCTTCTGGGATTTTCGCAGTCATCCGCCTAGTCTACCCCCTGCCTGCAAATCCAATTTTCACGTCACACCAACATTCGCCGGAAGAAATCGCTGTCGGATAAGTCCGTTCACTCTGGAACTAGTTACCTGCAGGTCTTGCGCCGTCTCCCCTTGCGTCACCCAGTCATCTTGTTTTTCGAACGGAGCGCAGTAGACAGCAATTTCAATACGAACTGGAGCGTCACTCCGGTGACGACCGCCATCATCTCTTTTGCCCGGACCTTTTCTTGGAAAGAAAACTTAACTAGAGCGTGTTCCGCCATCCCAGATGAGCCTCCACCAACACCGCCGTGTGGAGAGAAACCTTTTGGTAGGGTTCTGCCCCTTCGTCAGCTTCCTTCAGAAAACGGCCTTCGTCTTTATCCTGAATTTGCTTCATATCCCCGATGTAGAGGGCATCGAACTGAGATGCTGGCAGCGCCTGGAGCTTGGCCAATCGCTGCGACAACCCCTCGTTGAGCCCCGATGCGATCGGAACATTCGTCATGGCAGCGATATGCTTCAGCTCGCTGTTCACGCCTTCATGATCATGCGCGTCCAGCACTCCGATATTTTCCACCGCTGGGGCGGTACCGCGCATTGCAGCAATCTTTCCCGCCTCTACTTCGTAGAGACCGCCCTGTGTTACCTTTGCAAAGAACGCCCGGTCGGCTTGTGACGCCGATTCTGCAGCGAACACTATGGTTCCACACGCCAGGCTTATCGCGGTTACTGCCAAGCCTGTCCCTGCTATTCTCATGAGCTGCCTCTGCCCGCTGGTGCGGTCTTCGGTTAGATGACGACTATGTCTCGCGCGTTTTCTCGTGTTCATCGTCGAGCCTGGCGGCTACAGCACTTGGGAGCGCTATCCAAGACCGGAGCGGTAATTCTCTTCGAGATGCTCAAGCAACGCAACGTGCTCGGCTCGAACATGATGCCATCCAAGCGATAAACCGTTGGACGGTGTCTTCCGTCAAAGCTCGAATGGAAACACTTGAGCGGCCAGCGCATGAGCGGAGCGGCGTAAGGGGTGGCACTGATCCCGCCAGCAATGGCCTCTTCCAGAGTGAACGGATATCTAAGAGGTCCGAGCAGATTTACCCAAAAGCTCCGTTTGGGGTTTTTGGGCGTTTAGTCAGAACTGTTACATGGCGAAGAATGTGGACTCAGATTTTGAATTTACTGACGCTGACACGATGGTATGGTACTCAAAGACATCAGGACCTGAATCGGGCAACCTGCTCCAAATATGATCGACCGATGGAAACCCGAATTAAGGAGATTATTATCCCAGTTCTGATGAAAGCTTGCGACGGCTCGTTATGGCGCTGAGACAGATAACTTATTGCTCACCAATTTGGATCGAGCTCAATGGCTGCTCCATGCCTCCGGAGATACGCGCAATCAGCCAAGAGTATAGCTACGCTCAAGTTGTATCGCAGCGACTGGGGTCACTTCGAGGAGCTGGTGCCTGAATCCCAGCCTTGTCTTTTTCCCCGCCCCTCCAGCTGAGCTCCGGAGTTTCGAGCCCGAAGTGGACAACGCGAACACTCATCAAGAATCACTGACGTATATTAGTCGACGAGTCGTTTAACTATGGCTGCATTATGTCCGCGTTGCCGCATCCGAGCCATGCTGCTTCACCATTTTGTTGTACAAGCCTAGAATTAGAAATGGAGCCACCCATTGGCCTACAAATAACGCGGCGTGATCTTTCTTGCTTACTTTGAAGACCACCGATGCGGTGATCGAAGCAATCGCCGCTCCCAGGTAAAACCCACTTGGCACCTTCGAGGTATATGCCTCAACCAAGGCTGTCGTTTGACCTTCTTTCGCTTCGCCTGCCTGTACGCGCTTATCCCCTAGCAAATTCATAATCCTCTCCTCATGACTCGAACTCCGTTATTCTTCCATTTCGGGTTAGATAAGATGTGCTGCTTATCGACAGCACGCTACTATCCGAACGACACAGCCTTCAATAAACCGTTCTCACCTTTGGCTCCCGCTCCCAAACTCTTCCCTTCGCCGCTGTGGTAATAAATGCATCAGCGTCAGTACCGACCAAAACACCCTTGTCGGAAACAACCCCAGCCGCATCGAGGAGAGGTTGTGCAGCCTCGGTAGCACCTATCACCTTGCAGTGAGCGAATGCATCATGCACCCAGGCTACGGCTGCGGCCTCCTTCTGAAGCATCGCGGCTCCTTCCTCTGAAATGGCCACAAAGACAGCATCAAAGAGCACTGAAGAACCGCCAGCAAGTTGACAATCACCTTCGATCAACTTGTTATTCGACGCAACGGCCCCCCCGACTTTAGGCGCGACTATGGCAAAATCAGCATTCAGCTTCTTAGCGGATGCTCGTAGTGAACTCACCAGTCTTGCGTCTGTACCATCCGCGACCAGACAACCTAACTTGCGCCCATCTAGTGTCTCCTTTGCTTTGGCCAGAATGCTGAGAGCCGGAGAGGGCTTCAAATCGGTACGTGCTTTCACTGTAGTCGGTACTGGAGTGATCTCAGACTGCAGCCCCAATCCATTGGCCACTCTCTGGGCAATCGTTGGATCGACATTCGCTAACTGTCCGACCATGCGCTCGCGAACCGCCTTTGTTTCGACCTTGCTCAACTCAAAGATGAAAGCCGAAATGATGTGATTTTGCTCCGGCTCAGTCTGGGAGTAAAAAAACTGTCTTGCCTGTGAGAAGTGATCGGCAAACGATTCGGCGCGAATCCTCAGCTTGCTTCCCTCCATAGGCTCAGCGAAACTCGACAATCCCCGGTGGGGGTCCTGACGTGGTGTATCGGGCTGGAGGGAGCTCGGTGAATAGTTCACGCGACCCTTCGGCACAGTCATTTGCATATGGCCGTCGCGCTGCAGATGCATGACGGGGCA
>Ga0116129_1001023_pt1 | contig 15910 bp, 18 predicted proteins | sample June2015DPH_17_2_FD_89732 | JGI IMG/M metagenome (GOLD analysis project Ga0116129, IMG submission 89732) | Peatland microbial communities from SPRUCE experiment site at the Marcell Experimental Forest, Minnesota, USA - June2015DPH_17_10 | ecosystem: Environmental > Terrestrial > Soil > Wetlands...
CAGATTGAAGCTTTGGAAAATGAAGCCGATCTTTGCGTTGCGTAGCAACGAGCGATCATCATCGCTGAGACTGCTGACGTCGCGCCCATCCAACTCGTAGCTCCCGGAATCAAAGCTCTCCAGCAGTCCGGCAACATTCAGGAATGTGGTCTTACCGGAGCCGGAGGGACCCGTTACGGCTACGAACTCACCCTTCCTGACCTCGAGAGAGAAATCAGACAACGCACGCGTTTCAACGTGGTCTGTCCGGTATGTTTTGGTTAGCTGACTCATCCTGAGCATGCTTGCTTCCTGCGTATTCTGTTGTCGTCCGGCCCCGTACTGTTTAACGTTATCGGCGATGTTCGTCAAGCGGCAAAGACGTCAATCGCCGCAGGCACTAGCGCGCACCCGGCTTGTAGTTCACGAACACCGATTTTGGAATCAGACAGTGCACGCCTTTGCGTATATCGACCACCTGCGACACCCGGCAATCACCCACGATCGAGGTGAGGGCGTAGGCTTCCTCGCGGCTCATCGGCACGATGGTTTGCTTCGCGAGCCAGTTCACGGTTTGGTCGACGGCGATTTTCATCGCCTGATTCAGATCCTCGTCAAAGCCCATGAACACCCAGTCAGTCTTGGTTTCCGCCCAGGGCCATTCGGTCTTCAAGTCCTTGCGGACAATGGGCTTGATCTCGATTTCCTTGTACGAGCATTCCAATGCCGTCAAGTTCACCTCGCCATTGCCTTGACGGCAATGCGAGTCGCCGGTCCAAATCAGGCCGCCTTTTTGAAACACGGGCATGTACAAAATCGAGCCGGCCTGCAGTTCGTTCACATCCATGTTGGAGCCGTTCTTCCACGGTCGCAGGGTGCTGGTGCGGCCCTTCGCATCCTTGATCGGCGGTCCGGCCTTGGCGTCCGGTTCATTGGGGTCGACACCGACCGCAAAGGTTCCCGGAAAGGGCTTCAGATCGATGACAATGCCCGGTTTGAATGGCGTCTGCATTTTCGCCAGGTCGAGTTTGTAATAGCGCACGAATCCTTCGGGAAATTCCGACGCCAATTGCCCCACCGTGGGGAAGTCCTTGCCCGGTATGTTGAAATTGAAGGCATCCGCCTTGGGGACGATTTTCAGAATGTGAATTTCCAGCGTGTCCCCAGGTTCTGCCCCCTCGACATAGATGGGGCCGGTAATCGAGTGCGGACCGCCGCCGGGATTGCCTGTCCGCAGCTTGACGATTTCATCCATACCGACGCCGGGTTTGATCTGCCCGAGCGAATGGGAAAGGGTCTCGATGGACACGGTATCCCCGGATTTTATCGTCAGTTTCGGCTTTTCGTTGATGTCGTACCATCCCCATTGCACGTTCTCAGGTGTGGCAGGCAGTACGTAGTGCCTCGATGCGCCGCTCTCTTGAGCCTGCGCGACGCTTGCAAGGCTGAAGATCAAAGCCGCTGCAGCCGAAGCGGCGCGCGATGTGTTCACGGAAAGTCCGGCGCTCGGATTCATGTGGGTCCCTTGAGGTGGCGATGTTTTCTTGGCGTCGATGGGATTCTGGCACATCGAACTTTGTTTCTCTATCTTGATAAAGGCGCCATTTAATCGGGTTCTAGTTTCCATCCACTCCTAAGAAACTGTGCCACGCGACGCACATGCAGCGTCGCATCACGCAACACTTCAAGGAGTCGACATGAATAGCTTCACCATTACCGCCGTGGGCAATCTTGCCAAGGATCCTGAGCTCGCCGTCAAAGGCGATACGACGTACGCGCGCATTTGCCTGGTGGGCAACGATTACGCAGGCAAGGATGCAGACGGCAATCCTCGAGAAGCGGTTACCAGCGTCTGGTTCGTGGCCTTCGAGAGTCTCGGGGAAACGATTGCCAGAAACGCGCGCAAGGGTGATCAGCTCATTCTTCAGGCCCAGGTGCGCTCCAATATTTGGACCGACAAAGAAGGCGAGAAGCAGTACGACCATTCCTTCGTCGTGCAGAATTTCCGCTTTGGCGCCCCGGGCAAGGCCAAGCGCGAGCAGCTGGCGGCGCAGCGCGCCGAGAGTGAAATGGGAGCGCTGGAGACGGAAATCTGACCTCGTTGAGCGGCTTTTGTCTTGAACCGGAAAAGGAATTCCGCCATGCATCACTCCCTGCCACTTCGCTCTGTCTTGCTACGCACGGCGGCGGCTCATTTGCTGCTGACCCTGGCGATCTGTGTGCCGGACATGGCCATCGCGCAGGCGTCGCCATTTCTGACGGGTGCGAGCTCTCTGCAGACCAACATTCTCGCCTGGTTGACGCCGGTCGCCATCATTCTGGTCATGGTGCTCGGCGGCATGGCGATGGCAAACCGGATGTCCTGGGGGTGGTGCATCGGCGCAATTCTGGGGATCGCCATCGGCTTTGGCGCTCCGCAAATCGTCACGTGGGTCCGCGGAATGTTCGGCGTGTAGGAGGGCGGGGTGAACGATCTCAATCCAGGCCTCACCGCCGATCCGCTTTTCGTCGGTGCAACACGCCCATCGATGCGCTGGGGTGTCACGTATTCGGCGCTGCTGTTCAACATGGTATTTACCATGGAGGTTTTTCTCCTGACGAAGAACCTGCTCACGCTGCTGTTGTGCGCGCCCATTCACGGTGTGTGCATGCTCTTGTGCGCACGCGACGCGCGGTTCTTTGATCTCGTGCTGCTGTGGGGGCGGACCCGTTTACCTGCGGTGTTCGCCAACCTGCGCGTCTGGAAGGCGAGCAGCTACAGCCCTTTAGGCCTGGATCTGCCGAATCGCCGCGGGCGGCGCGACCGGGAGCTTGCGCCATGAGTTCCCCCAAAATTTTTCGGACGTCATGGCAGAAGGCGTGGTGTCCCGGGGAGGGCGCCACTAAGCCGCTGAGCCTGCTGTAATCGCGGCGTTTTGCCGAGGCATAGTTTGCGTTTCCACAAGAAATCGACGGCCTGGATCAGCAACGGTTGAGCAAATTTCTCCGGGGGGCCTTATCATTTGCCATAGGGATGGCATCCGGAGTCGCGGCGATGAGACAAGTGGGATCAAAACGTGAGCGCACCCTGACGGTGAATGCCAGTGGACTCTTGCTCGCTGAAGGTGCCCGCTTCAATGAGGCGATTTCACGGCTGTCGCCGACCACGTTCGTGCCGAAGGGGATCTATCGCTTCCGTTCGCACGATGCTGCCAATCGGCACGCCGAGGATTGTCTGGTACGGGGCATGGCACGCCTCGCTGCCACGCGATTGAAAAATGGATGAGTTCAGCCGTCCGGCGACTCTTGAAGATCTCAAACTGCTGTTGCGATCGCTCCATGAGCACGGTGCTGATTACTTATTGATCGGCGGCTACGCGCTTGCCGCTCATGGCTATCAACGTGCGACCACTGATATCGATGTGGTTGTCCCGGCAACATCGCAAGCGGGACAGCGCGTCAAGGAAGCTTTGATGGCCCTGCCGGATAGGGCCGCAAAAGATATCGAGCCAAGGTGGTTCGAGGAAGGCGAAAACATCCGCGTCGCAGATGCCTTCGTGGTGGATCTCATGCTCAACGCAAACGGGCAGACTTACGAAACGCTAAGCCAATATGCCGAGACGATCGAACTCGATGGCATCCCGGTAAAAACGATCACTCTCGAAGGCTTGCTTCTCACTAAGAAAACCATGCGTGACAAGGACGTGGCGGATCGGATCATCATTGAGCGGGCGCTAGAAGTGTTCAAGTTGCACGCCAGAGACGACGACGGAGGTCAGGGCAAGGAATAATCTCGGTGCGCAGACGCGGGGAGATGGACGGCACACGGCCACTTTCCGTCATTGGATACCTGACAATGCCCTCCATGAAGCGGGCATTCGATTTGGCCAATCAGTTGCCGCCGCGCAGAATCAACGGTAGTGTCGGGCGCAGGTCAACATGTGCTTCGTCGGCGTCCTCAAAGTGCAGTTCGAGAAGCGGCCAGTCCGACGTAAAGTAGCGGATCTGCCCTATCCGTTGGATAAAGAGTGCCGCTTCGGATAGCGCCGCGGCGTTACGAACTCCCACCGCAATGGAGCGAACGCGATGGAACGGCAACAGGTGCTCCGTCGGCTCTTCGACCAATTTGCGCGCACGCAGGAAAGGCAAATAGAACAGCGCGGGCTCTTGGAGAGTGGTCCCCTCCGCGACTTCGATAGCCATGCCTTCGGGCAAGTAGCTTGGAAAGTAGCTCCACGTTTGAAAAGGCGGCGGCGACTGGTTGCCGTCGGATCGAAATACAATTCCGAATGGACTATCTCCCGACCCCGGGTTTGAACAGCGCTCCCACAGGCGCGTACGACGCGTCTGCGCGCTGGTTGCTTCCGCCTGATCGACAACCCAAACCCTTACGCATGCCTTTGCGCATGCGAATCGGGATCGACTTTCCTTTTTGCGCGAACTCGGCAGTTAGTCGGATTCAATTTTTGCGGAGCTTCTCCCAGACTCCCTGTCACGCGACGGACGAAATTTCTCGCACCGCGCAGTACGGCAGTCAACAGTCATGAACAGCTTCACATTTACCCCCGTCGCCAACGTTGTCGGAGTGCTCAGGGCGATGCGGAGCAGGGAGGTTGCATCGTGCGGACACTGAAGCGCGCTGCCGCCTTACGCCGCGAGATCACCGCCGCCGATCGGATTCCATACGCCGCCCATGTGGCGCCGTCGATCATCAGGACAGTCTACGGCGACTATGTCCAGGCGTTTCGCCTCGGCGGCGCGAGTTTCGAAAGCAGCGATGACGGCGAGCTCAACAACTGGCACGAGCGACTGAACGTCTTGTGGCGGAACATCGCCGGCCCGAACGTGGCCTTATGGACTCACGTGATTCGGCGCCGGGCCGGAATTGCCGTCGGTGCGGGCGCGCGCGGGTCCTCCGAGTGCTTTTTCGCGGACGGGTTGCATGAGAAATATCGTCATCGCCTGGCGAACGAAACGCTGATGATGAACGAAGTGTACCTCGCCGTCGTGCATCGTCCGACCGCCGGCATGGCGGGCGGACTTGTGTCGAAGTTGCTGGCGGGAGTGCAGCCCCGTTCGACGCTCATATTGGCCGATGCGCTCGATGCGTGCGAAAAACTCGCGCAGATCTTGAAAGCATCGCTGGCGCGATACGAACCTGAACTGCTGGGTGTTTATCAAACCGCGAACCGTCGGTGTTCATCGTTGCTCGAATATCTGGGCCTGCTGGTCAACGCCGAGGGACAGTGCATACCGCTGCCTATGGGACCGTTGAACGCCGCGCTGGCCACCTCCCGGCTGTTGTTCGGCACCGAGTCGATCGAATACCGCTCGCCCGCGGGCACCCGTGTCGGGGCGATGCTGGGCATCAAGGAATATCCCACGCCAAGTGTTGTGGGCATGTACAACCGGCTCTTGTCCGCGCCGTTTGCATTTGTCGCGACGCAGTCCTTTTCATTTCTGACCAAGTCCACCGGTCAGTCCTTGCTACAGCGTCAATTCAACCGCATGGCCAACGCCGGCGATTTCGCGGTATCACAAGCCGCGGAACTCAAAGAAGCTCTCGATGCGCTGACCAGCAACGAGTTCGTGATGGGCGATCATCATTTCTCACTGCAAGTGCTTACCGACATCGTGGACGCCGATGCCGAGTTGGCTGCCGCTCGGCTCAAGCCCCTCAACGATGCGATCGCGCTGGCTCGCAGCTATCTGGCGGACACCGGCATGCTGGTCGCCCGGGAAGACTTGGCGGTGGAGGCTGCCTTTTGGGCGCAGCTGCCGGGCAATTTTCCTTTGCGGCCGCGCAAGGCGCCGATTACGTCGCGCAATTTCGCGGCGATGTCGCCTTTTCATAATTATCCACTCGGGCGAGCGCACGACAATCACTGGGGCGACGCCTTGAGCCTGTTTGTCACCAGCGCCCGCTCGCCTTACTACTTCTCTTTGCATGCGAGCGATCCGTCCGATCCCGATGGCGGCAGCCGCAAGGATACCGGTCACACGCTGATCTGCGGACCCACCGGCTCGGGGAAGACGGTTTTTATTGGTTTCCTGGTCGCCATGCTTGCCCGCCAGGGCGCCACTCAGGTGATCTTCGACAAGGACTGCGGCCTGGAGATCTTGGTGCGCGCGCTGGGCGGCGACTATTTGCCATTGAAGAATGGAAGCCCGACCGGCTTCAATCCTCTGCAGCTCCCCGCCACTCCCGGCAACGTGGAATTCTTGAAAACGTGGTTGCGTGAATTGAGCAAGGACGAGCAGCGGTCCTCCCACCGGGATGCGAGTGCAGTGCGCGAGAGTGCCGACCTGGATCAGGCATTGCGCGGTACCTTGGCCTTGGAGCCGGCTGCGCGACGGCTGTCGCGGCTCGTGGAATTTCTCGATCCCACTGATCCTGAAGGGCTGCACGCACGGCTTGCCCGGTGGTGCCATTCGCATCGCGGCGACTACGCCTGGGTATTCGACAACCCGCGCGACACCGTGGTGTCCCGATTGTCGCGCCGCGCGCTGATCGGATTCGACGTGACCGAATTTCTCGATCATGCTCTCACGCGCGCGCCCATCACGCTGTATCTGTTTCATCTGGTACGCCAGCTTCTCGATGGCCGCCGGTTGGTGTGCTGGATGGACGAGTTCTGGCGGCTGCTGAGCGATCGCGCGTTCGAGAACTTCGCGAAAGATGGGCCTAAGACCTGGCGCAAGTTGAATGCCGTCATGTGCCTGGCCACTCAAAGCCCGAGTGATGTGCTGGACAGTCCCATCAGCCGCACGCTCGTGGAGCAGACGCCGACCAAGGTGTTTTTCCCGAATTCCGATGCCGATCGCGAGGAATACACCCAAGGCTTCGGTCTCACGGAACGTGAATATAAGTTGATCAAGGATCAACTGGAACCCGGATCACGCATGTTCCTGGTCAAGCAGGCGCATCACAGCGTGGTGTGTCAGTTGGATTTGAAGGGCTTCGACGGCGAATTGGCGGTGATCTCAGGCCGCACCCAGCAAGTTCAGCGCATGCAGCAAATCATTTCATCCACCGGCGCCGATCCCAAAGCTTGGCTGCCGCAGTTCCTCGCCGCACAACATTGAAGGGAGCAAGTCATGCGCAGTCTCGAGTTTTGTCTTCCGATCGCATTCCTGGCCGCGATGCTGGAAGTGCCCACGGCCCACGCACAGTGGGCGGTCGTCGATGCGCCCGCCATCGTGCAATTGATTAAGGAAGTACAGACCACGGCGCAGCAGCTGGCCACGGCGAAGAATCAGCTGCTGCAGGCAGAGCAGGCGCTGCAAACGATGACCGGCGATCGCGGCATGGAGCAGCTCTTGAGCGGAACGAATCGAAATTACCTGCCCTCGAACTGGACTCAGGTGAGCGGGGTTCTGCAAGGCGCCGGAGGATTCTCTTCTCTATCGACGGATCTGCAAAGCGTGATGAGCGCAAACGCTGTTCTTTCGCCTCAACGGCTGGCAAATCTGCCCGCCGGCGGGCAGCAGCTGATCCAAAGTGAACGCCAGTGGGGCGCCATGCAGCAGGCGTTGTCGCATCAAGCGCTGTCGAGCGCCAGCAACCGCTTCGCGTCGCTTCAAACCCTCATTTCGGCCATCTCCAGCGCCGCTGATCAGAAAGGAATATTAGATCTGCAGGCAAGGATCAGCGCGGAGCTGGGCATGCTGCAGAACGAACAGCTCAAGGTGCAGATTCTCAACCAGTCCACGCAAGCGCAGCAAGGCTCTCTACGGCAGCAGGCGCGCGAACTGGTCATTGATGGCCACGGCAGTTTCAACGGCCGTTTTCAGCCGGTTCCCTGAGCGCACATGGGATTCTTCGCCACATTTTGGTCATGGCTGAATGGGCAGCTCGCGTCCTACATCGGCGACAACACGTCGCGATTGGCAGCTGCCCTCGAGCCGGCCGTCGTCACGCTGGCGACCATCTACGTCATGGCGTGGGGCTATTTGCACCTGACGGGAAAGATCACCGAACCGTTCGAGGCGGGCTTGAAGCGCGTGGCACTGATCGCGTTGATCCTCGGTGTGGGCTTGCGGCTCTGGCTCTATAATACGGTGATCGTCGATACCTTTTATACCGCGCCGGCGCAGCTCGCAGCGGCGGTGGTAGGGGCGAGCGATCCGGTGGGAACCATCGATGCCATTTGGGACAGCGGCGGCACCGTAGCCGGGAACCTCTGGCAAAAAGGCGGCTTGCTGTCGGGCGACTTTGGATTCTACCTGGCAGGCGCCGTGGTGTGGTGTCTCATCGGCGTGCTGTGCGTCTATGCGATGTTCCTGATCGCCTTGTCGAGCATCGCGCTCGCCGTGCTGCTGGCGCTGGGGCCTGTATTTATCGCGCTCCTATTCTTCGACGCAACCCGGCGATTCTTCACGGCCTGGATTGCCCAGCTTGCCAACTACGGCCTCATCACCATCCTCACCGTGATGGTCGCGGCGCTGCTGTTGAAAATTGTGCAGTCGTACGCGGCCCAGACGGCGGCCCGGGGCGCGGCCATTCTAACGGTGGATGCCTTGAACATGATGTTGATCGCGCTTCTGGTGTTTCTTGTTCTGCGCCAGATCATGCCCATCGCATCGGGCTTGGCGGGCGGCACATCGCTCAGCTCGCTCAGTATCGCCAGCCGCGGCATCTCCTCGGGACGCCAGGCACTCGTCAGTAGTTGGCGAAATTGGCGGCAGTAGGAAAGGAATCACTCTTCTCTCACCAAGGATGGGTCTATGCGTGTGATGATTTGTTTGCTGCTCGTTTTGAGCGCCTGTTCGACGCCTGAGGTTCGCTGCGACAAGCACCTCGAGCCGATCAATGCTCCTGCCACAAAGATTGAGTCTGCCGCGGGGACCGCAGGGGCAACGACGGATCGGAGGCTGCCGTGACGGGAGCGCCGGCCCTCGAAGCCTACTTTGCCGAGGCCGAGTCCTGGGACGCCGACCGTGCCGCGCAATCTCGACGCAGCGCGCGCGCCGCATGGTGGGTGGCGGCGGCGGGTTGGCTGTGCGCCATCGCCAGTGCGCTGGCCCTCGCGCTGCTCATGCCGCTCAAGCAAGTGATTCCCTACCTGGTGCGGGTCGACGGGAGCACCGGCATCGTAGATGTCGTGCCGGTCTTCACCGGCCCTGCGACGCCCGAAGAGGCGGTTACTCGCTATTTTCTCACGCACTACGTGAGCGTATGCGAGCGCTTCAATTTTGCCACCGCCGAAAGCGACTATGAGGAGTGCGGCGCCTTCCATTCGGCGCAGCGCAATCAGGCTTGGTATGCGCTGTGGACGGCGACCAACCCGAACTCGCCGTTGAATGAGCATAAGGACGGCAGCACCGTTCGCGTGCAGGTCAACTCGGTGAGCTTTTTTACTCGCGCCAGCGGCCTGATTGATCTCGCCCAAGTGCGGTATCTGAAAGCGGCGCGGCAGGGAGTGGGTGCCGAAGAATCCTTCACCCATTGGGTGGCCACCATTCAATACGCCTACGGCGAAGCGGCCAAGGATCCGAAGACGCGCCGCTGGAATCCCTTGGGCTTCAAGATTTTGGATTTCCGCTCGGAACCTGAGGTAGCGGGCGAAACGAAGGCAATGGCGAGGGAGACACGATGAGCTTAACGATGCTAAATCCAATGCTAAGTATTTGCGCGTTTGGCCTTGTGATAACGGTGTGGCAGCCCGCCGCTTGGGCGGAAACCGCTCCCGCGAAGGGCTCGGTTGATGCCCGGATTCGAACGGCCGCCTACGACAGCAACGAAGTCTATCGATTGCGCGGCTTCGTCGGCTATCAGATTGACTTGGAGTTCGAGCCCGGCGAAACCTTCGTCGGCTTGGGATCAGGCGATTTGGAAGGGCTGGCATTCGTCGGTCAGGAGAATCATCTGTTCCTCAAGCCAAAGGCGGCCAAGGTGGCGACCAACCTCACGGTGCTGACCAGCCGCCGGCAATACCAATTCGACTACAGCGCCTCATCACAGCGCCCCGGCGAGGATGACCTCATCTACGCCTTGCGGTTCACCTACGCGCCATCCACCGCAAAATTCGCCGCCGAGGCCGCGGCGAAGAGGCTCGACTCGCAGTTGGAGGGTGCCTCGAACAATCGAACCCGCAACATCGACTATTGGTATTGCGGCGAGCACACTTTGCGGCCGGCCGCCGCTTCCGATGACGGCGTCCACACGCGCCTCACCTTCGCTGCGAACGCGGACCTGCCGGCGATCTTTGTGCGCAACGAGGACGATAGCGAGTCGCTATTGAACTTCAGCGTGGATGCCGGCGATGTGGTCATTCATCGCGTGGCGCAACGCTTCATCCTGCGCCGCGGGAAGCTCACCGGATGCGTCGTCAATCGCGGATTCGCAGGCGGCGGCAAACGCCTGGAATCCGGCACGGTGGCGCCGGAGGTCGAGCGGCGTGTGCAGGGAGGCGTGCCATGAACGAGCAAGAGGCCGATTCGACCGTCCGCGGCGAGCGCGACGGCACGACCCTGCGTCAGCCGCCCTCGGTTCAATCGCGAGTCAGCAATGTTTTGGCGATCTCGCTCATGAGTGTGCTGGGTTTGGGCATGCTCACCTGGTACTACGCCAATGCCATGACGCGCCAATCGCGAGCCCGTCAAAGCGTACAGGCCGCGTCAGTGAAACGCGCACAAGGCGACATGCCGCTGCCGAGCTTGGGAAGGATTGATCCACCGCCGGCGGCGGCCGAGCGGCCGCCGCCGCAGGATCAGCCGGCGTTGGCCCTGTCGGCGACCACGCTTCGCGAGATTCCGCTGGCACCGGCACCGAGCAATGTGGCTTATGGCGCGCCGCCGGTGAAAACTGCGGCGCAACTCGAACTCGAACGGCAATTGTCGGGAGCGGTTTTCTCGCCGCAGAGCTCGCCGACACCGGCCTCCGCTCCAACGTCATCCACTTCGCCGTTTCCGCCCGGCGCGGATCTCAAGGAAGCCGGTGAGTTGAGCGCGCTCATGAGGCCCAGTGTCACCACCGCCGTTCGCGCGCAGGTCCTGCCGACACAAAGACTGCTGCTGCCCAAAGGCGCGTTTCTCGATTGCACCTTGGAAACCGCCATTGATTCGACGCTGCCCGGCATGACGACCTGCGTCATGGCGACCGACACTTTTGGTGTGGACGGGCAGGTCGTGCTGCTGGAGCGCGGCACCAAGCTGGTCGGCGAGACTCGCGGTCAGGTACAGCAGGGATCAGCGCGAGTTTTCGTGCTGTGGAATGAGGCGCGCACGCCCACCGGCGTCATCGTGCCGCTGGCATCGCCCGGCGCCGATGAATTGGGGCGCTCGGGGTTGCCGGGGACCGTGGATCGGCATTTCTGGGAGCGTTTCGGTGCCGCGGTGTTGGTGTCGGTCATCGACGGTGCCGTTCAAGCCGCGGTCCAGTCGAGCCGCGGCAGCAGCGGCACCGTGATCGTCAACCCATCGGCGACGCAGGATGTCATGACGGAAGTGCTGAAGGGAACTATCAACATTCCTCCCACGGTGCTGAAACGCCAGGGCGATCGCATTCAGGTGTTGGTCGCGCGGGATTTGGATTTCAGGTCTGTGTATGAGCTCAAGTCAGCTGCTGAGCGCTAGCGGCGGCGCCGAAGCCTCGGCGCTAGCGCTCACCCTGCACGCGCTGCGGCCGCTTTTGAGCCGCGACGATGTGATGGAGCTGTGCATAAATCGTCCCCACGAGGCATTTCTGGAAACTCATTTGGGATGGCAGCGCGAGCACCTGGCTTTCGCCGACTTCGACTGGTGCGGCCGGCTGGCCAAGCTGATCGCCAATTCCACTCAACAGCGCATCGATGCGACCTCGCCCCTGTTATCGGCGTCGCTGCCCAGCGGAGAGCGTGTGCAGATCGTCATGCCGCCCGCGACCACAGCGGGATGCGTGGCGATCTCCATTCGCCGGCCGGCCGAGAGGGTTTGGAGCATCGAAGAATTGGCGGGCCGCGGCATTTTTCGGCGCGCGAAGCAGGCGGCGCAGTGCCTCGATGAGACTGAGCACGAACTGCTGCGACTGCTTGGCTTGGGCGAATTCGAAGCATTCATGCGTCTCGCGGTGGTCAGTCGCAAGAACATCGTGGTGTCGGGTCCGACCGGTTCCGGCAAGACCACCTGGACCAAGGCATTGATTCGCGAGATTCCGAGCGAAGAACGACTGGTGACCATCGAGGACGCCAAGGAACTGGTGCTCGATCGGCACCCCAATCACGTGCGTCTCTTCTATTCGAAGGACGATCAGGGCGTCGCCCGTGTCACGCCTAAACAGTTGTTGGAATCGTGCCTGCGAATGAAGCCCGACAGGATTTTATTGGCGGAATTGCGCTCCGAAGAAGCATTCGATTATCTGCGCAACGTCAATTCCGGACATCCAGGTTCCATCACCAGCGTTCACGCAACAAGCGCGGAACTGGCCTTTGAGCAGCTGGTGCTGTTGGTGAAGCAGAACCAGGGCGGCCGAGAGCTCGCGCGCAGCGATATCAAAAGCCTGTTGTACATGCTGGTCGATGTGGTGATTCAGTTCGGCGTTGAGCGCCACGAACGATTCATCAAGGAGATCTGGTACGACCCGGAGCGCAAGCGGCAATGAGCGCGCTTCTTCAATCATGAGTGATCGCGCCGTGGCGGACGACACAACGATGAATGTCGGCCTGCTCATGGAGAGCGCTCAAGCGCATCAGAAGCTCGCCGAGGGCCAGCTCGAAAAACTCCGCGCCCACACCGCAGACCTCGACGCGGTCGTGCGCGATGAGATCCGGCGCACGTTGGTCGATGAATTGCAGTTGTTGACCGCCGAGACCACGCGCGCGGCCCGGGCGCTTCAGAAGCTAAGAAGCGGCGCCGCCTGGCGCGGCCTGGTGGTGAGCCTCTGCGGCGCCATGCTCTGCAGCCTGGTTCCGATTGCCCTGGCGCGCTGGGCGCTGCCTTCGCCCGCGGACATCGCAACGTTGCGCGCCCGCCGCGAGGAACTGGCGGCGAGCATTTCGAGACTCGAACAGCAGGGAGGCCGCATCGACTGGCGGCGATGCGGCGAAGCCCGGCGCCTCTGTGTTCGTGTGGACCGCAAGGCTCCGAGCTACGGCGAGAAGGCGGACTACTTCGTGATCGAGGGCTACTAGGCTATGAATTTGCCCACCGCCGTGCTGCTTGTGGCCGCGCTCACTCTCACGGCGGCGTTGTGCATGAGGCTGCGCGCGCGATGGCGGCGCAGGGACCTAAACGCGCACAGGCGCGGCGCGCTGTTGTCCGATGGCAGATCAATGCAGCGGCGCGGTGCGCGCTGTAGGAAGGCATCATCGGAATGGGTCACGCTGGCCGGCATCGCCATTCCGCAGGCGGACGAGACCAAGCATTTCAAGCTCATCGGCACCACCGGCACAGGCAAGTCCACTGCCATTCGCGAACTGCTGGGTTGTGCCATCGCGCGCGGCGATCGCGCCGTATTTGCAGATCCCGACGCAGGGTATGTCGAACATTTTTACGACCGCTATCGCGGTGACATCGTGCTCAATCCCTTCGAGCCGCAATCGGCCAAATGGAATCTGTTCGCTGAGATTCAAGAGAGCTTCGATGTCGAACAATTGGCGCGCGGCCTAATCCCGGACAGCGAGGATGCGTCGGCGCGCGAGTGGCGCGGCTACGCGCGCACCTTTCTCGCCGCCATCCTGCGCCGCTGCCGCTTTTCCGGCGCAGCCCACCCCGGCGAGTTGTGGCGTTTGCTGACCGTCGCGTCCACGGACGAACTGCGGCCCATCGTCGCCGGTACGCCGGCTCAGCCCTTTCTCGATCCGGACAATGCCCGCATGTTCGGCTCCATCCGCTCCGTCACCGGCTCCGCGATCGCGGCCTTCGAGTACATCGAGCGCCAACGCGGGAGACTGTTTTCCGTCCGCGAGTGGGTCAAGGCTCGTGGGTCTCCCGGCATGCTGTTCATCCCGTATCGCGCCGGTCAAATCGCGGCGCTGCGCTCACTGATCGCGACCTGGATGCACCTCGCGATTTTCGAAGCCATGAGCCAGTCACCGCGTGGCGACCAGAGACTGTGGTTCGTCGTCGACGAGCTCGATGCGCTGGGCGCCATCGATGGCCTCAAGGACGCGTTGGCGCGGCTGCGCAAGTTCGGCTGCCGCTGCGTGTTGGGATTCCAATCCGTTGCCCAGGTGTCCTGCACCTATGGTCACGGGGAGGCGCAGACCCTTGTGGAAAACTGCGGCAACACCCTGATTTTGCGCTGCTCAGGCAGCGAAAACGGCGGCACCTCGCTATTCGCCTCGCGGCTCATCGGCGACCGCGAAGTACTGAGGCGACAGGAATCCCGCGGCCAGGACCGCGAAAGCGGCCTGGCCACCCGTGGCGGACGCCGGTCGCGCAGCACCACCCACAACCACGTGACTGAGCCGGCCGTCATGGCGTCCGAGCTCGAGCAGCTGCCCGATCTGTGCGGCTATCTCAAAACCGCATCGTCCGCGGTGTGGCTCAAAGTCGCGTTCACCCAAGGATAGCCAGCCATGCAAGTGCCCGATGCCAACGTCCGATCATCCAGCTACTACATCGCCGAGACCGCGGTGCGCTGCACGCATTGCGGCCAGTGGACCGGCGTGCTTGGTTTGGCGCTGCCGCCTCCGCACGAGATCCTGATTGAGGATGAATGGCAGGTTACCGATGCCGGCGCATTCTTATTCCACGTGACCGAGTTGCCGGAAGCCGTGGGTTGCCTATTGCAGGGTTCCAGCTGCTTTCGTCTGACGCGCGGCCCTGATCTGTCCGATCCGTATTGGGCCAACCATTGTGAGCACTGCGATGCCCGGGTGAGCGATGACGAACTGCACTGTGAGCCCGGCGGCTTCATGCCGGGCGATGCGCAAGGGGCCCAGGACATTGCGCTCTTTGCCATAGCCGAACCCTTCCGAGCGGTCGCGGCGGGTTATGCAGGCGATCCAGAGTTTTTTGAGCTCATAGCCAAGCGCTAGCGCGGCTCGTCATGGCAATATATTTCCTCAACCTCAAGAGTCTCGGGCGTTCCAGCGGCAGCAGCGCCGTAAGCGCCGCCGCGTACCGGGCCGGAGAACGCATCCGCGACGAGCGCACCGGCAGGACCTACGATCACTCCGGTCGCCAGGACGTCATGCACAAGGAAATCATTTTGCCGGCTGAATTCGCGGCGCATGATATGGGTTGGGCGCACGATCGAGGAAATCTTTGGAACACGGCCGAGCACGCCGAAGTCCGCAAAGACGCGCGCGTCGCCCGCGAGTACCTGGTGGCTTTGCCTGCAGAGCTGGCCCACGATCAGCGCTTGAAGCTGGTAAGGGAATTCTCGCGTGAACTGGTCGAACGCTATCGTTTTGCGCTCGATGTGGCCATTCACGCGCCAAGAGACTTCCCTGGCAGCGATTCGCGCAACTTTCATGCCCACCTGCTCGCGACCACGCGCGAGATAACCCCCAAAGGCCTAGGGGCAAAAACCACGGTTGAAATGCACGACCGGCGTCGCCGCGAGGCAGGCTTGGATTCCGGCGCTCGTGAGCTGCTGGATGTTCGTAAAAGCTGGGCTGACGCCGCCAACGGCGCCTTGCAAGCGGCGAACCTTAGCGCGCGCATCGATCATCGCACACTCGCGGCACAAGGCATTGACCGCGAACCTGCGCCGCACATTCCGCGGGCCGTATTTGAACTGGAACGGCGCGGCCATCGAACCGTGGCCGCCGAGGGTATTCGTCAGCAATATCAGGCGCGAGTCGAGGCGCGGCTGCAGCGCGCGGCGCAGCGGTCTCCCACTCCAGCCCGTGCGTCCGAACCCAAGCTCAGCCCTGACGAACTTCGGCGGCGGTCCGCCGAAAATTGGCGGCGCTACCGCGAGGCGCAACCCAAGCTCAGCGCCGAGGAGCTTCAACGTCAGTCCGTCGAGAAATGGCTGCGCTACCGCGAGGAACGTTCCAAATCCCAATCTCCATCCCAATCC
>Ga0116129_1001025_pt1 | contig 15882 bp, 16 predicted proteins | sample June2015DPH_17_2_FD_89732 | JGI IMG/M metagenome (GOLD analysis project Ga0116129, IMG submission 89732) | Peatland microbial communities from SPRUCE experiment site at the Marcell Experimental Forest, Minnesota, USA - June2015DPH_17_10 | ecosystem: Environmental > Terrestrial > Soil > Wetlands...
ACCTGTTCAACGACGGCAAAATCGATGCCGTAATCAACGTGATGGACGGCCACCCGGTGCTGTTGCGCAACGTGAATCCGGATCACAACCACTGGCTGGAACTCAAACTTGTCGCTTCATGCACCGATCGCAAGAGACCTTGCAGCCCGCACGATGCGGTGGGCGCCACGGTGTACGTGACGGCCAATGGCATGAAGCAGCGCGGTGATGTAATCAGCGGCGGAAGCTACCTTTCCTCCAACGATCAGCGTCCGCACTTTGGCCTCGGCCAGGCGGCCAAGGTGGACGACATCGAGATCCACTGGCCAAGCGGCAAAGTCGAGCACTTCACCGTGCCCGGCGTCGACCGCATTGCCACAATCGACGAAGGCACCGGCAAATAGCCTACCGGTTTGAACGCTGGGCAGCCCAGACCCGGATCTTCAGACCTGGGATAGCACCGACCTCGCGGAGTTCAGAACGTGACCTGTCCCGTCAATTCCAGGCTGCCGGCCCCCCTTGCTCGGCCGTCTGGATCTGACTTTCGCAGGTTCAGCCCTGCGCCGTTCGATTCGGCCCCACCCGTCTTGTCTGGTCCTCCCGCGCATGCCGGGCCACGCCGGCTAACCGACGCCCGTGTTTCTTGTGGCGAGGTCCGGATGCCTGCTGCTCCCGCCCGACCCGTACCTTGGAAGAACATTGAGCATAAATTGCGGGAATCGTCCGCGATGCCGGTTGCCTCCCGGACTGGCCTTCCGGACAGGCCTTACGGTGACCCTGTCGCGCGCATCACCCTATACTTCGGCTGAAAGAAAGCATTCCTCTCTCTGGGGGGCGTAGCCGTCCTTACGGCGCTGGATGAGGTGATGCTTGCGTGGCATCGGCACATGCGCGCCCGCCGGGCGGACGGCACTCGGTCGAAGCCTGCCAACACCTTGCTGCCTGGCCAGCGAAGGTAATCTGCGTGGTCGCTTCAAAATCGGGCAGGGCTGAGCCGGCACGGATAAACGGCCGTGCTTTGCTGCCTGCGCGGCAAAGAGTCAAACCGTCGAACTTGCCAAATCGGGCCGGAAGTGTTTCAATCGGGTTATTGAAACAGGGGTGCTCCATTTGGATGGGGCTGAGAAAATACCCTAGAACCCGATCCGGATAATGCCGGCGTGGGAAGTTTCCTCCGGGCTCAGAGCCCTCTTCCTCGAATTTTAGCGTGAGTTCTCCTGTTTCATGAAGTTGGAAACAAGGGGAACCCATGCTCGATCACGCACTCGACGGCTTCAATCGCAATCGAAACCAATTCGTGGCGATAGCCAGATCCGCGCCCGGTGCGTGCCAGCGCAGTCTCTTTAGGACCGTCCGCCGGGGGTGGCTGCCGCAATGCTGTCATCCTGGGCGAAGCCGAGGGAATCGTGTTGCTCCCGGTTCTCTGTCTTCTCAGCTCTCTCAATGCATGCTCGCGTCCCTGGTGGCCTACACCCTGGTTGCTCCTCTTTGCTCGAACGCGCAGAGCCAGGCGACAACCCCCGCGCCGCCTTCACCCAATGCCTCAAAACCGGTGGTGCAGGCAGTTGAGCCCGTAACAACCACAGTCGTCGTCCAGGGTGAGGTCAAAGATGACTACCTGCCGGAGTCGGTGACCGTGGGCACTCTCGATAACGTGCAACTGAAGGATGCGCCGATTTCGGCAATAGTTGTCACGCGCGACCTGCTCAACGACCAGGTTGCGCGCCTGATCTCCGACGTCGTGAAGAACGATGCGTCGGTAGGCGACGATTATGTGCCGGTAGGCTACTACGGCGACTACCAGATTCGCGGCTTTCCCATCGATTTGGCCACCGGCTTTGAAATCAATGGCATGACCATTGCGGGGGAGCAGGATGTGCCGCTCGAAAACAAGGAGCGAGTCGAAATTCTCAAAGGCATTGCCGGCGTCGAGAGCGGAGTAGCGTCTGCAGGCGGCCTCATCAATTATGAAACCAAGCGGCCGGCCACAGTGGGAGCCCTCGACATGGCCACCGACCATCGCGGCACGGCCTATGGAGCATTGGATCTGGGAAGATTTTTCGCCAACGGCAAGCAGGTTGGTGTGCGCATCAACCTGGCCGGCGAAAGAATCGTGACCTATATGAACGACACCAACGGCTGGCGCGCGGTGGGCGCCGGGGCGGCCGACTGGAAGCCAAGCCCCAAAGCCACCTTGAAGGGCGACTTCGAGTACCAGCACAAGACCGAGCGCGATGGAAGCGGATATCAGCTGCTGGGCGGAACCACGTTGCCGGATATCAGCAGGATCTACCCGTCCACAATGCTCGGCGATCAGCCCTGGGGCCCACCCGATACCTACGACACATTCAACACCGGGGCGCGCCTGGACTACGATCTGCCGCACAACTGGATTGCGTTCGTTCAAGCCGGCTTTAGCCATTCGCTCATCCAGGACAACGTGATCTACGCCTATGGCTCATCCCTTGATGCCGAGGGGAACGTAAACTGCCCTAACGCACCCAACGCGCCAGCCTACTTCTTCTGTCCCGATGGTACCTACGGCATCTACGATTACCGCAACCCGGGAGAACTCCGCATCGACGCCGAGGCCCAGGCGCTTGCAATCGGACACATCAAAACCGGCGCAATCGAACAGGACTTGGTTGCCGGCGGGGAAATCTTCCTGCGCAGCGTGCAGGAGCCCGGCGCTCCGCCCGAGACCGCGCCCTCTACCATGCAGGACGGCGCGGTCTACGCCTACGTCGGCGCGGAGAATATCTATCAGCCGATTGCACCCATCGCTATGGAGAGTCCACTCGAATCCGCCGGCCCGCGCACGCTTTGGGAAGACAATCACCAGTCGTCTGCGATTGTCCAGGACCGGATTCATCTTCCCGGCCGCATTCAACTGCTTGCCGGCGGACGGGAAGACTCGCTGCGCGACAATAACTACTCGCTCACCGCGACCAGCCCCACGACGCCCCCGACCATCACGGACAAGCTCCAATGGCTGCCGCAGTACGCCGCCACATTCAATCCCATCGAGAGCCTCATGCTTTATGGCAACTATAACGTGATGCTCTCGCTGGGCCCCCAGGGGCCCTGGTGGGTAGATAACGCGAATCAGTTTCTCGCGCCCTTTTTGACACGCCAGGCTGAGATCGGCGCCAAGTACGCGCCGGGCCGGCGAATCCTGCTTTCGACAGCGCTGTTCCACATGCGCGCGCCGTTTATCTATCCCAAAGTCATTCAAGCTCCCGACACATTCTGTACCGCCAGCGAGTTCAACGCGCCGGGCAGTCTCTGCTTCGAACAGGAAGGCCGCGAAACCCACAACGGCGTCGAGGTGAATGCGCAAGGCAAAGCGGCCAACTGGCTGCGACTGGCCGGTTCGGCTATGGCGATTCGCGCCATCTCCACCGACACCGGCACGCCATCGTTCGACAACAGGCAGGTGATCAACGTGCCGCACCTGCATACCACCTTGTTTGCCGATCTCACAGTGCCGCACCTGCGCGGTCTTCACCTGATGCCCGGCTGGGGATACACGTCGCGCAAGGAAGCCACGCGCGATGATGCGGTGAGCGTGCCCGGCTACAACCTCTTCAATTTTGGTGCACGTTATACTCCGGGTGGCGAGCAAGGGCACGTCAGCTTTCACGTATACGCCAACAACATAGCCGACAAACGCTACTGGAGCGATACCGGCGCCAGCTACGGCGACACGTTTGTATGGCTGGGCGCGCCCACGACGGTGCGGCTATCTGCCCATTACACTTTCTGAGATCGCGAATCGTTTCCTATGCCAGTGCGAAGGAAGGGCAACGCTCGATGAGCACGGAGGTAAAAGCGCACGGAATGAATGGCTCGCTGGTGGAACCGGACTGGGATCCATTGACGATTGAGGACATTCGTGCGCTGTTGAGCCGCTTGCCGCAGTGTGGTGAGGCGCTGCGGATTGTTCGCCTGAGCCCGCGGCCGTTCTCATCTGCTTGCGTCGTACAGGCTGAGCGTGGCCCTGCATTCGTAAAGCGGCACCACCAGAGCGTGCGGGATAGAGAAGGCCTGTTGGAGGAGCATCGCTTCCTTACGCATTTGCGGGCGCACGGAGCCCTGGTCCCACGTCTCTTCGCGGATGTCTCGGGCCAAACGGCAATCGAGCGCGGTGATTGGACCTACGAGGTCCATGGAGTGCCCACAAGTGCCGATCTTTATGGCGACGCAGTTTCGTGGACGCCGTTCAAGACCGTCGACCATGCTCGTTCAGCTGGAACTGCGCTGGCGCGGCTGCATGAGGCGGCGAAGGGCTTCGATGCGCCTCAGCGCAAAGTGCGCCCACTGGTGGCAAGCTTTACAATCTTCGCTGCTGAAAGTCCCGCAGCCGAGTTAGAGTGCTACCTGGCGGCACGTCCCGCCTTGGCAGCGAATGAGGCAGTACAGGCATGCTCAGAAGCGTCGCTTGAATTGCTGACACCCTTTCATCAGGAATTGCGGCCATATCTATCGACACTCAAGCCGCTCTGGACACATAACGATCTGCATGCGTCAAATATGCTTTGGTCAAACGACGGTGACAATGCACAGGCGAAGGAGATTATCGACTTCGGCCTCGCCGACCGTACCAATGCGATTCACGATCTGGCCCAGGCCATCGAGCGCAACCTCGTGGAATGGCTTGTCCTGGTCGAAGACCCTCTGCATCCCGAGCGCGTCCCCGTGCACTTTGATCACTTGTTCGCGATGCTTGACGGATATGAGTCGGTGCGATCTTTAAGCGATGAGGAAGCAGCATCGCTGGCGCCGATCACCGCGCTTTGCCATGCCGAGTTTGCCCTTTCTGAGGCGGACTACTTTCTCGCTGTATTGCATTCAGAACAGAAAGCACGCATGGCCTATGACGGCTGGTTAGTAGGCCATGCGCGCTGGTTTGGCAGCACGGCCGGCAAAAGACTGCTCGATGCCTTGCGTCGATGGGCCCGAGAGCGCGGCTCAGTGAGAAGAAAATCATGACCGTTGCAGCCTCAACCGCGAATTACCTTGCCGCGAACTGGGTCGAGCTCGCCGGCTTCGTGACCACATGCGTCGGCATCTGGCTGACGACCAAGCGCCTGCTGATCTGTTGGCCGGTGGTGCTGGCCGCAGACATCTTCTACCTCGTCGTGTTTTATCGCGCGCGGCTGCTTTCCGATGCCCTGCTGCAGGTATTCTTTGTCGCATTCACTCTTTACGGCTGGTGGCATTGGTGGCGCGGCGTACGCCAGGAAGGCGAAGTGCGCGTGGTTCCGATGAGCGTTCGCGGTTGGATTGCTGGACTGCTGGCCGGCGCATTGGGCGCGGTCTTGCTGGGCGGCCTGATGGTACGCATCGGTGCGTCCCTGCCTCATCTGGACGCCGCGCTCACCAGTTATAGTCTGGTCGCCAGCTGGTGGCAGGCGCGCAAATACATCGCCAACTGGTGGCTGTGGATTGTCATCGATGGGGTGTATATCGGTGAGTATGCCTACAAGGATTTGCGGCTTACTGCGCTGCTCTCAGCCGGCCTGGTTGCACTAGCCGTGCAGGGATTGCGCGACTGGCGTCGCGCGCCGGTCGCTCTTCAGACCGCGGCCTGAACCACATTCTGAAGAGGCTCCCCGGCAATGTAGCGGCGCAACTCATCGGCAGCCGTACGCAGGGCGCGCGGCGCAAACTGCGGGCTCGACCCGCCGATGTGAGGCGTGAGCAACAGGTTGGGACAGCGCCACAACGGGTGCCCTTCGGGCAGCGGCTCGGGCTCGGTGACGTCAAGCGCGGCGCGGACGTGCCCAGCATTGAGAGCCTCAACCAACGCATCCGTATCCACAATGGGTCCGCGCGCGGCATTGACCAGCAGCGCGCCTTGCCGCATCAGCGCAAACTGTGGCGCGCCAATCAGGTTATTCGTCTCCGCAGTGGCAGGCAGGATGAGAATGATCACCTCAGCACGGGGAAGCAGGGACTCCAATTCATTGACCGCGTGCACCGCCGGCTCGGTGCGCGAGCTGCGGGCTACGCGCAGCAGGTCAACCTGGAACGGCTCCAGCATGCGCTCAATATCTTTGCCGATCGACCCATACCCGACCATCAAGACAGTCTTTCCGGTCAGCTCCTCCTGCATTACAGGGGGATAGACGGCGCGGGCGCTCCCGGTAATTTTTGCAAAATGCTCACTGGCTTCGAAGCGGCGTTTCCATATTCCCGCGCGCTGAATGTCTAGATACAAAGGAAAGTATTTGAGCATCGACAGGATCGAAGAGATGGTCCACTCGGCCGTCGAAACATTATGCGCACCGCGTGCGTTGCAGATGGTGACGCCAGGGCCGACCGTGGGCGGAATCCATTCCGTGCCGGCCATGAGCGCAAGCACCAGGCGCACGCCACGCAGTTTGGGCCAGGTGCGCAATGCGCGTGTCTGATAGGGGTCCGGAATCCATACTTCAATGTCGATCTCAGGTCCAGGCCCATCGGACAACGGGATCAGCTCGGCTTCGCGGGGAAAATCTTCCAGCAGCTCCGCTGCCAGGGTTGCCGGATAACCGACTCGTACATTTCCTTTTCGAGGCCCAATCGTCGTATCGCTCATTGCATCATGCTAAATGCGGAAGGCCGTCGGAGGCTAACCTTGCCTGCCGCAAGCAGATAGCCTCGAACCGGAAAAACCGGTCGCCGGCTGAAATTAAATCTGCCGCGAATGGATTGTCGTCCGATGAGGTAGTCTTTAGTCTCTGTGGCAGCGCGTTCGAACCATGGGTCTGAAGACGAACAAGACGTGGTCGCAGCAGGAGTTTGCCATCAAGCTGCGCCTTCATCAAGACCCGGCGGCGGGGCTTTTCTCCCCGGAGCGGCAGCATCTTTTCATCCTGGCAGCCAAAACGGCGCTGGCGGCAACGCTGTGCTGGTGGCTGGCGCAGGCGTTTGGTTTGCATGAACCCTATTGGGGGCCAATCAGCGCCATCATCGTGCTGCAATCGAAGGTGGGGTCTACGATCACCGCCTCGCGCGACCGCATTCTGGGCACGCTGATTGGTGCGGCATTCGGCTTTTCGTTTTCCCTGTTCGGCGCGCTTCCCTGGAACTACGTGGGGGCCGTGCTCGCCGCGGTGATCCTCTCGGGCTTGCTGGGGTTGCGCAACAGTTCGCGGCTTGCCGGAGTCACAATTACGATCGTCATGCTGGTTTAGAAAACGGGCTCGCGCTGGGAGTTGGCTCTGGACCGCGTGGGCGAGGTGCTGCTGGGCATTGTTGTAGCGCTGGCGGTGAGCACGCTGGTGCTTCCTGATCGCGCGCGGGCACGGCTGCGTGATGGGCTGGGGCAGGAGTTTCTGGTATTGGTCGCGTTCTTTGAAGCGATTCTAAAAGGCTTTCGTGGGGCGCCTTCGGGCAACTTGCCCTCCCTTGAGGAAGATGCGCTGGCTATGCTGCGAGGAAATAATCAGCTGCTCGAGGCAGCGCTCAATGAGCCTTCCGGTGGCCCCGGATGGAACGAGGGGCTGAGCGCGCTCTCGCAATTTGGCCGCTCTTTATTCGATGCGCTGGTGGCTTTGGAGTTCTCCGTTGAAGGCAGCCACCAGGGCGGGTATGCGCAGCAACTCGAACCGGCGCTGCGGAAACTTGCTGACGACATCCGCGCGGGCTTTCATCAGGCCGCCGGGAACATTCAGGAATGGCGTTTCGATCTGGAACCACCGTCCATGAATCTGGAACGGGACATTGAGCAACTGGAAGAGCGTATGGAACAGGTGCGGCTCACGGGCATTCTATTCTCGCAGGCCGAGATTCTAGGCGCCTATGCCGTACAACTGCACCTCAAACAGATCGCACGGCTGCTGCACGCCTCTCGTGTGGAGACCAGTCGCGCGGTTGGAGAGGCTCAGAGATAGGCATGCGCGCTAGGCAAAGAATTTGCGCAGAGCCTCCACGCAGTTCTCGATTTCGTTCGGCGTAATGGCGTAGCCAAAGCGCAAATGGCCTTCCCCCTGCGCACCAAAAACCGAGCCTGGAATGGTTGCGATGTGCGCCTTGTCCAACAGGATCTGCGCCGCGGTGCGGCTGTTTTTGTGAATCGCTTCAGCATTGGGAAATGCATAGAAGGCCCCCGCCGGCGGCGCGCATTCCAGGCCCACCTCGTTCAGCCCGGCCACCAGCAAGTCGCGCCGTTTGCGATACTCCTCGCGCAGCCGCGCGATCTCAGCAGCAGGTGTGGTGAGCGCATGAATCATCGCATACTGCACCGGCGTGGCGACGCCATTAGTGGAGTAGAGTACGATCTTGCGCAGCGCCGTCATGAACGGCTCCTTCGCCACCGCATAACCGGCGCGCCATCCGGTCATGGCGTAGGTCTTCGAAAAGGTGAAGCAGGTGATCGTCCGCTCAGCCATCCCGGGTAATGAAGCAATCGAAAAATGGTCACCGTCATAAACCAGATCTTCATAGGCTTCGTCGGCAATCACGATCAGGTCGCGCTCCAGGGCAAATAGGGCAACCTCTTCCGCTTCGGCCCGCGTGAAGACCAGGCCGCTCGGATTCTGGGGTGTGTTGTAGTAGACCGCGCGCGTCTGTGGCGTTGAAAACTGCTCCAAGGTATTGCGAATGCCGTTGCGGCGCGCCGTGCTGCTGGGCACAAGCAACGGTCGTGCCTGGGTCCCGGTGATCAAATCGGCGATCGGAGTCCAGTAAGGCGCGAAAACCAGCGCATCGTCGCCGGGATCGAGCACGCTTTGAAAGGCCGCGTACAAGGCCTGCGAACCGCCCACCGTGGCAATCACTTCGTCCGTAGTGGCCTGAATGCGATTCTTGGCTGAAAGCTTCTCCACAAGCGCCTTGCGCAGTGGGAGCACACCCGACGACGGAGCGTAGTGAGTCTGATTGTCGACCAGCGCCTGGATGGCCGCATACTTGATGATGCTGGGAGTCTCAAAGAACGGCTCCCCCCCGTGCAGCGCGTGCACCCGAACACCCTCTGCGCGAAGCTCCATCACCTTATTGCGAATCTGCACAATGTCAGAGAATCCAACCTCGTCCAGCCGCTTTGCCAGGCGCAGCCCGCTCTGCTTGGTCGCCATATTCAGGTTCCTCTCCGTAACGGGGTGGGGAAGTGTCTGATCTCAGCATATCCGATTTCTGCCTGGGGTCCCCGTTCCCTTGCAGCAAGCCAACGACCCGCGCGTCCATCTCATTCGACTGCGAGAAGCTCGGTATAGACAGCCATACCCACGACCGCGTCTGCGCCCAGGGCGTCCAGAGCATCCACTTCCTGCTGATTGCGAATGCCGCCGGCAACAACCAGCTGCCGTCCAGTAAGCTTGCGCAGGCGGGCGGCGGTCTCTATGGGAAAGCCCTGCATCAACCCCTCCCCATCAACGTGGGTGTAGAGAAAGGCAGAGGCGTAGGGTTCGAGCAGCGGAATCGCCTCGTCGGGGGTAAGGGCAACGTTTGCCTTCCACCCTTTCACGGCAATCGTGCCCTTTTTGGTATCGATGCCGGCAACGATCTGCTCGGTGCCCACGGCCAGGGACAGTTCACGAGCGAACGCGGTATTCACCGCCCCCCCCTCAGAGAAGAGCGCGGAGCCAATGATGACCCGCTTTGCGCCCGCGTCCAGTACCTGCCTTGCGCGCTCGACCGAGCGGATACCCCCACCTGCCTGACAGGGCAGACGTCTGGCAATTTCGGCGACCAGCGCGAAGTTATCCCCCTGGCGCATCGCGGCATCGAGGTCAATCAGTTGCACCAGCGGGAAGCGCGCAAATTTCTCAATCCAGTATTCGAAATCGTCGAAGGCCAGACGAAGCTTTTCGCCTTGCACAAGTTGGACGATGCGGCCGCCGAGCAAATCAATCGAAGGGATCAGCATGGGAGCCTCACGGATATACCTGCGCAGGCCAGTTCCTCTTTCAGTGACCGCGCGCTTGAGATGCCAAAATGAAAAATGCCGGCCGCGAGCGCAGCATCGGCTTGGCCGCGACCGAACACGTCAGCAAAATGATCTACCGTTCCCGCGCCTCCGGAAGCAATGACGGGAATGCTCACGGCCTGGCTGACGGCCGCGGTGAGTTCGCAATCGAAACCGGCACGCGTACCGTCGGCATCCATCGAGGTAAGAAGAATTTCGCCCGCGCCGCGCGCTTCGGCTTCGCGCGCCCACTCCACGACACGGCGGCCAGCGAGTCTGCGTCCACCCTGTACGTACACCTGCGCTTCGCGCACTGGATCCACTGCCTGGGGATCGCGCCGCGCGTCAATGGCCACAATGACAGCCTGCGCCCCAAAGCTGCGCCCGATTGACTCGATCAGCGTTGGGTCGGCCAGCGCTGCGGAGTTCACGCTAACCTTGTCGGCGCCAGCTTCAAACACCTGCGCCGCATCGGCTGCCGAGCGAATGCCACCTCCAACCGCGAAGGGGACGAACAGCTGGCGCGCCGCGCGGCGAACCGTTTCAAGCATCGTTTGCCGGCCCTCGTGGGTGGCGCTAATGTCCAGCAGAACAATCTCGTCGGCGCCTTCGCGCGCGTGGCATGCCGCAAGCGCCGCTGGGTCGCCGGCGTCGACCAGGTCAACAAACTGCGTGCCTTTGACGACGCGCCCACCATGCACGTCAAGGCAGGCGATGATGCGCTTGGTTAGCATTGCCAGTCCCTCCCATCTCCCTGCGCGACAGTCTGACGGCTCCGGACCGTTCGCTTCGGCCCAGATAGCTGCTTGAAGCATGAGCGGATGTTGACCGGTCGGAGCGGTGACAGCAAGAGAGTAAGCCAAAGCAAGCCTGCGTTGAAAGGCAACTGTGTTGCGAGCAGATTCCTGTCCCCCGCAAGTGGCAGAACAACACTGAACCCAGCAGAGAGGACCTCCATTGCCAGGACGGCTCCAGAGAACATCGAAAGATCTGAGCATCGTTCCGCCTTCGGCCAGGCATTAAGCTTGAGAGCAGACTTATAATCGCTCAGGGTGAGTGGGTAGTTTAGCTTCACTTGCCGACCTCCAGAAAATTCTTCAGGATCTTTAGGCCCGTGTCTCCGGACTTTTCCGGATGGAATTGCACGCCGAAGACATTCCCGCGCTCGACGGCGGATGAGAATGGCTCGATGTAATTTGTAATGGCAGCGGTGTCGGGGGTTACTGGCGCTTTAAACGAATGCGTAAAGTAGACGAATTCCCCCGGTTTGACGTCTCGGAGCAGTCGTGAACCAGGGCTCACCTCGATCGAATTCCAACCGACATGCGGAACTTTTTCCTGGCGCTCGGGGAACCGCGTGCATCGCTCTCGAAAGTGCATTAATCCATGCCGGTCGGGCGCTTCGCTCGATCCCGCGTAGAGCCATTGCATGCCAACGCAGATGCCCAGGAAGGGAACCCCCTGCACGATGGCAGCGCGAATGGCGGGCGTCAGCCCGCTGGTATCGAGCCGTTCGGTTGCTTGGAAGTGACCGACGCCGGGCAACACAATCCGCTCCGCGTTGGCGACCACCGCCGCATCATCATCGGTCACCTCGGTTTCCGCGCCCAGAAAACCGAGTGCCTTCACCACCGAAGTGAGATTTCCCGCCTTGTAATCGATAACGGTTACGCGCATCACAACAATCCTTTAGTCGATGGCAGCATATCGCCCAGCTGCTTATCGCGCGAACAGGCAACGCGCAGAGCGCGGGCAAAGGCCTTGAAGATGGCTTCGATTTTATGGTGATTCGAGCGTCCGTACATCGTCTTCACGTGAACATTGGCACGGGCTCCGCGTGCGAATCCTTCAAAGAAATCGGTGACCAGTTCGGTCTGCAAGTCGCCCACCAGGCGCGTGCGCACTTTGGTTTCGACCGTGAATGCGGCGCGGCCGCTCAGGTCCACGGCGGCGATGGCCAGCGTTTCGTCCATGGGCATGAGGAAATAACCGGCGCGCAGGATGCCGCGCTTGTCGCCCAATGCACGGTCGAAGGCCTCGCCCAAGGCGATGCCCACATCTTCAACGGTGTGATGCTGGTCGACATCAAGATCGCCGCTGCAGCTCAGCTCCAGGTTGAAAGCTCCGTGGCGCGTGAACAGTTCGAGCATGTGGTCAAAGAAGCGAATGCCTGTTGAGACTTTGTATTGGCCCCGGCCCTCAATGGTGAGATGAAGCTCAATGCGGGTCTCCAGAGTGTTGCGCTCGACGATGGAGGTTCGCGCTTTATCGGTTGCGGACCTGGTTCTCTTGGCCGTTGTCATTTCAATTCTCCTCCCGGTGCCAACCTGGCGACGGACTGTTCGAGAGCCGCAACTGCATGCCTCATCTGTTCGCAGGTTCCGATGGTGATGCGCACGCGCCCCTGGCAGCCAGGATCGTTGGAGCGGTCGCGCACCAGCACTCCCGCATCGCGCATGAGGCTCACGAACTCGGCGTGGCGAGATCCGATTTCCGTGAGAATAAAGTTGGCGCGGCTTGGCCAGCGACGAAGTTGAACCTTATCAATGGCAGCTTCGAATTCACGACGTGCTGCCAGTACCTGGCTCACATACCAGTTGAGGTACCCCGAATCCTGGAGCGCCGGCGGAAGGCAGGCAAGGGCGAGTGAATTGACGCTGTATGGAGAAAGAACCCGTCGCACCCAACGCATCAGTTCAATGGGACCGATGAGCAGGCCAAGGCGCAGGCCGGCCAGCCCATAGGCTTTCGAGAAGGTGCGCGCGACCATCAGGTTCGGAATCTCTCCCACCAGATCAACGACGGTTTCGCCGTGGAAGTGGAAGTAGGCCTCATCCACGAGAACCACAGCTTGAGGCGCGCGCCGGGCGACTTCGATCAACTGTGCGCGCGTGGCAACAGCGCCGGAGGGGCTGTTGGGATTGGCGATCGCGATGATCTTCGTCTTTCGAGTGATGGCCGCGAGCAGCTGTTCAAAGGGGAACTGCAAGTCATCTCCGGCCTGTACTGTCACGATTTTCGCCTCGGTCGCCGACGCATACACCTCATACATTGAGTAGGTCGGGGTGGGAAACAGCAACTCGTCGCCGGCTTCAAGAAATGCTTCGAACAGAACGTGAATCGCCTCATCCACACCGTTGGTGAGAACAACCTGCGCGGCAGCTACGTGAAGATGCGCGGCGACCATCGCCTCGACCGGCTCGCGCTCCGGATAGCGTGTTAGTTCGCCGGTTGTGACGCTCATGAGAACGTCGCGCACCCTGGGCGAGCAAGCCAGCGTGTTCTCGTTGAAGTCCAGACGTAGCTGGCCGCGGTTGCCGAGCGGTGGGTGGTACTCCTTCATCGCCTGCACGCGTGCGCGCGGCATTGGACCGGTCGAAACAAGAGTCTCAGGTGTAGCTTCTGTCATCGTGACCTCCCTGGAGCGAGACGCGTGCGAATGGCTTCTGCGTGTCCACTGAGTCCTTCGGCCTCGGCAAGCAGAGCGGCTTTGGGCCCAAGCGAGCGGAGCGCCTGCGAAGAGTATCGCTGCACGGTGATGAGCTTGACGAAGTCATTCACGCTGAGACCTCCGCGCACCCGCGCCATTCCGCCCGTGGGCAACGTGTGATTGGGGCCGGAGATGTAATCGCCCATCGGTTGGGCGGACCAGCGCCCGATAAATACCGAACCCGCATTTTGTACCCAGTCAAGGTCGCTGGGCGCGTCAACCGTGAGGTGCTCGGGCGCGAGACGGTTGGTGATGCCCCGTGCTTCCTCAAGCGACGCGGCAACAAGCGCCAGGCCGTTGCGCTCAAGCGCCTGGCGTGCAATCGGATTGTGCCGGCTGCGCAGCCTCGCCTCGGCAACGACTTGCCGGGCAAGATCGGCGCGTGTCGTGATGAAGATGGCAAGCGCCTCCGGATCGTGCTCCGCCTGGGCAACCAGGTCAGCGGCAATCTCAGCCGGGCTGCCTTGCTCGCTGGTGACTACGATCTCCGTCGGCCCGGCGAGCATGTCGATTGCGCAGTCGAATGCGACCAGCCGTTTCGCCGCGGTAACGAAAAGATTGCCCGGCCCGACGATCTTATCAACGCGGGGAAGAGTCGCGGTTCCATAGGCGAGGGCCGCGATGGCATGCGCGCCGCCGAGCCGATAAAACTCGGTGACTCCGAGCATGTGTGCGGCGGCAAGGGTCTCCTGGCGAGGCTTGGGAGATACCACAACGACGCGCGCAACTCCCGATACCTGTGCGGGGATTGCGGTCATCAGCAGCGTCGAGGGGAGCGGGTGGCGCCCGCTGGGCACGTAGCAGCCGACCGAGCCGAGCGGGCGCACCAGCTGTCCGGTCATGAGCCCGGGAGCCGGCGAGTCACACCACGAGGCCGGAAGCTGATTGATGGCGAAGCTGCGAATCTGATCAGCGGCAGTTGATAAAGCATCGCGCAGCGCGGGATTGAGCGCCTCCCAGGCGGCGGCCATCTCATCGCACGCGATGCGAACTGCGGATCGATCACTAAGACCGTCGAATTCGGCAGCATAGCGAAGCAGCGCTCGATCGCCATGCTTGCGCACGACCCCAACAATGCGCTTGACCGCCGGCAGCACGGAGTCGAGCGTCGCGCTGCCGCGCCGTTCGAGCGCCCCGAGCACCTGTTCGGTTTCCCGGGCGCCTCTTCCTTTGGTGCGAAGAACCTTCATTGCATATCTCCCGGTTACAGCACAACTTTGTTCAGCGGATATTCGACGATGCCGGTCGCCTTGGCCGCCTTGAGGCGGGGGATGACATCGCGCGCCACGCCTTCTTCAACGATGGTGTTCACAGCCACCCAGTCAGGATCGCTCAACTGCGATACGGTGGGCGAATTGAGCGCAGGCAATACGGAGAGAACAGTTTCGAGATCTCCACGCTTCACGTTCAACATCAGGCCGACCTGCGATTGCGCATCGATCGCGCCGCGGAGCATCATTGCAATCTGCTCGAGTTTGGCGCGCTTCCATTCGTCGGCCAGCGCTGCTTTCCCTGCGATCAGGTGGGTCTCGCTCTCGAGCACCGTGTCAATAATCCTGAGGTGATTGGCCTTCAGAGAGCTGCCCGTTTCGGTAACCTCTACAATGGCGTCGGCAAGCATTGGCGGCTTCACTTCGGTGGCGCCCCAGCTGAATTCAACCTTCACGTTTACGCCCCTGGCGGAGAAGTAACGCTTGGTCACTTCCACCAGTTCAGTGGCAATGATTTTGCCCTCAAGATCTTCCGCCTTCTCAAATCCGCTCATCTCCGGCACCGCCAATACCCATCGCACTTTGCGGCGGCTCTGCTTGGCATAGGTCAATGTAGTCACACTGGCGAGCTCGAGCCCGCTTTCAACTACCCAATCAATGCCGGTGAGCCCGGCGTCGAGCACGCCGTGATCCACATAGCGAGCCATCTCCTGCGCGCGAATCAACATGCATTCAATTTCCGCATCGTCGATGGAAGGAAAATACGAGCGGCCGTCAGCGTAGATATTCCAGCCGGCCCGTTTGAACAGAGCGATTGTGGCATCCTGTAAACTGCCTTTGGGGATGCCGAGACGAATTTTGTTAGCCACGGAGTTCCTCTTTCTGGTCTGATTTGGATTCTTGCCCAAGCGCAATGGGGCGCGTGAAGCAGCTCACGGTGCCTTCGTGGCAGACGAGCCCGTCGCCTTCAACCTCAACCTGAAACAGCAGCGTGTCGTGGTCGCAATCGGTAGATGCGGATATGATGCGCAGGCGATTGCCGCTGGTCTCGCCCTTCATCCACAACTTCTGCCGGGTGCGGCTCCAGAAGGTGACGAATCCCGACTCAAGAGTCTTTTGGTAACTGACCGGGTTGAGAAATCCAAGCATCAGCACCTCGCCGGTTCGTGCATCCTGTACTACGCCGGGAACGAGACCGTCCATCTTTTCAAAGTCGATTGCCGTTGTCGCGCTACTCATGGTTCTTTGGAACTCCTGATTGAGTTTGTGAAATGAACGCAAGCAAAAGCCCGCCGGCGTCTGTCGCCGGC
>Ga0116129_1001027_pt1 | contig 15875 bp, 12 predicted proteins | sample June2015DPH_17_2_FD_89732 | JGI IMG/M metagenome (GOLD analysis project Ga0116129, IMG submission 89732) | Peatland microbial communities from SPRUCE experiment site at the Marcell Experimental Forest, Minnesota, USA - June2015DPH_17_10 | ecosystem: Environmental > Terrestrial > Soil > Wetlands...
CTCACAGTGGCGGGACCGCGCCGGTTTCTTACCGGACTTCCCTGTTATGCCCTTGCGGGCACCTGAGGCCTTTAATTATCCAGGATCGACATCCTATTTTGCAAGGTGAACTGCTTCCGCGATGATCCCCCTTTGTCGCCGAAGAGGGCACCAGACGCATGTTCATCCTGCGCGTAAATCCTCTACCATGTGGTGAATGGAGAGTGACGTTGCTAGTACGCGTTGGGATCAAAGTACGAGCAAGGCCTGCCGCCGCTGCAGCCCCACGCCCAACACGCTAAGATCACTCAGCAACACGGCGCCTCCCAGTCCAGCGAATGCCACCAGGTGCACCATCTCGACCACCGCAAATCCCCACTTCGAATCGCGCACCCACGTAAACTCCGGTGCGTGCACCAGCCACTGAAAAATCGGAAGGAGCGACATGCTAAAAGTACGCAATCGCCCGTCCGGCGATGATGATTCCGCTCCACAACGCGAGCGATGCAATGGCCGCCGCACGGGCCCGGCGCGGAACGGTCGGTGCATCATCCCATTCGCCGACACTCCGGTATATCGTCGAATGGAAAATCAGGGGATTCAATCCGGCCAGAATCAGCAGCAGCATTTTTGCGCGAAACGCTATGTTCCCGTACGACTTCTGCGCTTCCGAGAGGAACAGCAGCGCACCAGTGACCATCATCACGGCAAACCCGACCCAGGTGAGCGGGAGCACCTGCTCCGCCACCTCCGAAACCTTCTCGCGCTTCAGAATCACTCCAAGCAACCGGAGGTCGACCGCCGCGACTGTACCCGCCAGCAGGGTAATTGCCAGGACATGTAACGTCTCAATCAGCGGAAACACAAAGTCCGATTCAACGGATTGACGTGGCCAGCGGTGTAGCGTTAAGCCAATGAATTATAGGAAACAATGACATTTTCCAAAGAGTCTTGACAAACTTATATAATCCCCTATACTATATCAAGATTAGTGTGTATTGTAAGCTGCTTGTTCTGGCCTGTTATCGTTGCCGCTAACGCGCTCGCTTTTAAGTTCGTTTTTGCGTCTTCTGGAGAGCACAGCATGTCCCTTTGGATTCCGTCTCTTAGCTCATTTCCTCTTAGCTGGCTGGCTTGTTGCGGTCGTGTTTTTGTTAAGCCATGCGGAGCCTCAACCGCCAAGCTCTTGCCCAAAGGATCGCCCTGTGCCTAGAAAAGCGTTAATATTCGCCCCGGCCGTTTCGCTCTGCGGACACTCTCGCAGCGACTCACTCGACGATCTTATCGCGAAGATGCAAAAGCGGTTGGATGATGGTCGGTTAAGGCTCGATTATGACCGCAAACAGAGCTACTTAAAGTCTATTATCGACGCTTTAGGCGTCCCTTTAAGCTCCCAAACGCTGGTGTTCTCAAAAACCAGCTTCCAAGGTCTGAAGGTGAGACGGCCCGGAAACAGATGAGTTCCTTTATCACCGGTGCGAGGCAATACGCGAAATGCAAGAGGCGCCCAAACTAACCGAGGAGAGTTTATGAAAACGACAATACTTGTGATGATGGCATGCACGACTCTATTGATCAGCATCGTCTTTGCGCAGGACGAGCAGGAACTGGCAGGCGCAATGAAGACCATTGGTGCGGCGAATGGCGCTATTCGGAAGACTATCGCCGCAAAGGACAGCGGGGAAACCGCCGCGAACGCCGAAAAACTGGCGGCAACGTTCAAAGTGGTGCAATCGCATTTTGAAGAGCACCATCTGGAAGATGGTGTGAATTTCGCGCAGACGGCGAACAAGGCAGCGGTAAACCTAGCCTCGGCGGCAAAAGCTGGGGAGTGGGACAAGGCTTCGGACGAACTTAAGACGATTGGCGCCCAGTGCCAGGGATGCCATACGGCTCACCGGGAGAAGCTGGCTGACGGAACATACAAGATGAAGTAGTCAACCGGTGAGCGCACGACAATCGCTCTAGGTCATGGCGACTCGTTCGGCTGATTCATTGGGCTGAGGATATAGGAAGCTTGTTAGGATGAGCCTCACCGAGTTTTTCCCGGGTTCCCGTCATCGACATCGCTCCTTTGGTGCATCACACCGCGGAAAGCGGCAAGGCTATAGAACAGCTCGGGATAGCATGCAGGGAATGTGGATTCTTCTACATCGCCGGTCAGGGCGTCGACGAAGCATTGTGCCGCGAACTGGAAGCTCTGAGCCGCCGGTTTTTCGATCAGAGCGAATCGGAAAAGATGCAAATCGCTATGGCTTGGGGAGGCCGCGCCTGGCGCGGATATTTTCCCGTAGGCGGCGAACTTACGTCCGGCAAACCCGACAGGAAAGAGGGCCTCTATTTCGGGGCGGAACTCGCGGCGGATCATCCCGCAGTCCTGGCCGGCAAGCCCCTTCACGGTCCGAATCTGTTCCCGGAGATTCCCGGCTTTCGCGAGGTCGTACTCGGTTACATCGATTCGTTGACGCAACTCGGCCGCGCCTTGATGTCCGGTATGTTATCCGGTCTGGGCGTGGATCAAAACTACTTACAAGAGCTCTCCGCAGGCGATCCGATGCATCTTCAACTATCCCCCGCGACCGAGGATAGAGACACGCCATGGGGTGTTGGCGAGCACACCGATTACGGCCTACTCACCATTCTACGGCAGGACGATACGGGCGGCCTGCAAGTGAAATCCCGCTCCGGTTGGGTAGATGCACCGCCGATTCCCGAAACCTTTGTCTGCAACATCGATATGCTCGACCGCCTGACGCATGGAATCTATCGCTCCACTCCGCATCGGGTGATCAATACATCCAAGCGCAACCGGCTGTCATTTCCGTTCTTTTTCGATCCTAATTTTGACGCTCGAATTCGACCCATCCAAGGTATCGAACACCAAGCCTCGGACGATTCGCGCGAGCGGTGGGACCACGCGAGCGTGCATCAGTTCTCGGGGACCTATGGCGACTACCTGCTCAATAAGGTGTCGAACGTATTTCCGGAATTGCGCAAAAAAGTGCTCTAACAAATTGTTGCAGCCGGGCCTCTTCGCCCGGGTGCCTTTCCATACGCCCGAAAGGTAGGGATGCGCGCAGTTGTTCTTCGTTATACCACCATTTATCAATAGACAATGGTATGATCGTGTTCCATCATGCTATTCTAGCCGCTGGTGAAGGGTTGACAGAAATTGAAAGGCCCTAGTAATCAATGAAGCGATCTTGCGGCAAGGGATCGCGGCGCGGACGACGGGAATTCTTCGCCCTCAGTCTCGGCCTGGCGTCCACGGTCGCCTGCAAGAAAACGGACACTAGTTCCGAGGCTGGCGCAGATATGCGTCCTTACGGTGAGCGATCCCCTTTTGAGAAGACCGAGCGAGCACTTCGAGAATTAACCAAGAGTCCCGGAGACGGTTCCAGCCGCACTCCATTGCAGGATCTTTATGGCACGATCACTCCTTCGTCCCTCCATTATGAACGTCATCACGCCGGGGTTCCGGAAATCGATCCAGCCGAGCATCGTCTTCTGATCCACGGGCTCGTCAGCAAGCCTCTATCGTTTTCGCTCGACGACCTAAAGCGGTTCCCGTCGATCTCCCGCACTCATTTTCTGGAATGCAGCGGAAACAGCGTAGGCGATCTGAACGGCAATCCGCCGCCCACAGTGCAAGCCAGCCACGGCTTGCTCAGTTGCTCGGAATGGACCGGAGTTTCGCTCGGTTTGGTTCTGCGCGAAGTCGGCGTTCTGCCGGAGGCGCAGTGGATGATTGCGGAGGGGGCGGACGCGTGCCGCATGGCTCGCAGTATTCCCGTCGAAAAGGCCCTTGACGACGCCCTGCTGGTGTATGGCCAAAACGGCGAAGCGCTGCGTCCCGAACAAGGGTACCCGCTGCGACTTCTGCTGCCCGGATGGGAAGGCAACGCGAACGTAAAGTGGCTGCGCCGGCTGGAATTGGCAACTTCGCCCGCCATGTCGGTAAAGGAGACGGCCTACTACACCGACTTGATGCCCGATGGAAGATCGCGCCAATTCAGCTTCGTAATGGACGCGCGCTCGGTGATCACGCAACCATCCGGAGGCCACATGCTGAATGGTCCTGGTTTCCACGAGATTTCCGGATTGGCTTGGTCCGCCAGTGGAAAAATCGCGAGAGTCGAGGTATCTACCGACGGCGGAAAGACCTGGGCGGATGCCGAATTGCAAACTCCGGTTCTGTCCAAGTCGGCGACGCGGTTCCGTTACCCTTGGCGATGGGACGGTCAAGCGGCGACGCTCCAGTCGCGTTGCATTGACGAAAGCGGCTATCTACAGCCCACGCATGAAGAATTCCTGGCGACCTACGGACGGCACATTGGCTATCACTATCATGCGATCAAGTCCTGGTATGTGAAGCCCTCCGGCGAGGTAAAACATGTCTAGGTGGGTCGTTTTTATGGCTGTTTCCATGTTCATCTTCGCCCAAGACCAGCCCCTGGGAATCGGAAAACCTGCCAACCCGGAGGAGATCGCGCGCTGGAACATCACGGTCTATCCGGACGGAAAAGGCCTGCCCGTTGGTTCGGGAAATGCACAGCGTGGTGCGAAGATCTACGCCGAAAAATGCGCGGAATGCCACAACGACAAAGGCGAAGGGCGTCAGGCACAGTATCCGGCGCTGGTTGGCGGCCGAGGAACGCTTGCCACGAACAACCCTGTGAAAACCGTTGGCAGCTATTGGCCCTACGCGACGACTTTATTCGACTACATACGCCGCGCGATGCCGTACAATCACCCCCATTCCCTCAAAACCGACGAGGTTTATTCGGTGTCGGCGTTCGTGCTGTTCCTGAACGGAATCGTGGACGACAAGCAGGAGTTAAATCAGAGCAACCTGTCGTCAGTTGCCATGCCGAACCGGAACGGTTTCGTGCGAAGCAGCAAATAAAGTTTCTCTTGATTAACCCGCAATTGTTCCCCAACCTGGCACATCAGTTCTACATCACCCTGGAAGGTACTCCAACCGACTTCTTAACAACTTTGTTTTCTTGGAATCCGCCTCCTTCGAATACAAAAATTTGACAGGGAGCAATAATCACCCTATACTCGATCAAGTAAGTATATTTTGCCAGCTGCTTTTACGCGATTGGCTGGCGTGAGTGGCGACCACTCAGAACAAGTGAAGGAATTTCTGTCCGGATGCTCGAATCAGCTTATCTCTCATCGTTTTCCTCTCCTCAGCCTGCCGGCCTCTCAGCGCGCTGTCAACGTTGTCGACCGTAGTCGGATGTTCCCTAACCGCTATAGCGGAATCTTGATTGAACTTTTGAAGAGGAGAATTCGATGAGTATGAATAGCAGCCTGTTGACTCGCAAAGAGTTGAATTCAGGCTTGATGTTTCTAAAGAAATTAAGTCTGGCGACGGGTCTTTGGGTGTCTCTGGGGCACTTGGCTTTTGCCCAAACCGCCGCAATCACCGGTACGGTCAGGGACCAGAGCGGCGGCGCGATCGCTGGAGCTCAAATTACGGCCACTCAATCGGCCACGAATGAGAAGCGTTCCGCGACCACGGATAGGACCGGGAATTATGTAATCTCCTTGCTCCCGATCGGCCCATACGATGTTACAGCGGCGGTGTCGGGATTTAAGACAGAACAGCGAACCGTCGAGCTTCACGTGAGCGACCGGTCGACCGTGGATTTTGCTTTGACCATCGGCAGTGTATCCGAGAAGATCGTGGTGACCTCAGGCGCATCCTTGGTGCAGTCAGAATCTTCCTCGACCGGTGAGGTGGTTGATAACAAACGCATCGAGGAAGTGCCGTTAAATGGCCGGGAATTTCAGAACCTGGCGGAGTTGGTGCCAGGCGTGAACGACCCGGCGTTTGGATCGAGTCTGGGTTTTCGCGGAGGCATTAACATCGACGGCGCCCGTGAGGAGGAGAACGGGTTCTTGCTGGACGGGGTCGATATCGTGGAGAATGTGGTTAAGTCGGTGGCCCTCAGGCCGTCTGTGGACTTTGTTGATGAGTTCAAGGTGGATACGGGCACTTATTCCGCCGAATTTGGCATCTTCGGCGGCGGACAGGTCAGGGCGACAACGAAATCCGGGACCAATCTGGTGCACGGAACTCTTTTTGAGTTCCTGCGTAATTCTGCGTTTGACGCCAAGAACTTCTTCGATCCCATCACGGCGCCAATCCCCGGGTTCAGACGCAATGACTTTGGCGGGACCATAGGAGGTCCCATTAAGAAAAACCGCACGTTTATCTTTGGCGGCGAGGAAAGCTTCATCTCGCGACAAGCCGAGACGCGAGATGCGTCGGTGCCGACGCTCGCGAACCTGCAGGGCAATTTTGCCGGTTCAAAATCCATCATCGATCCGTCCACCGGCGCGCCATTTCCGGGAAACATCATTCCCGCCTCTGATATCAGTCCGGTTTCCGCGAAGATTATCCAACAGTATCCCGCGCCGAATCTTGTCGGAGGCACAGTTGGGAAAAACTATGTCTCCACGCCGGAGGACATCAATAACGTCAACCAGTTCACGACCAAGGTGGACCATCTCATCTCAGATAAGGATCACCTCTCCGGCCGTTACATTTTCTATAACGACTATGAGCTGGATCCGTTCGACGTTTTCAGCGGCATTACAAACCTTCCCTTCTATGGGCGTGACGATTACCAGCGGTCCCAAAACGCCGCGATCTCAGACACGCACATATTCACGTCATCGCTGGTGGGAGAGTTGACACTCGGGTACCTCCGCTACCATCAGCTCCGGGAAAATGTCTCGCATGAGAATTGGCCGGAGCTTTGGGGAATCCAGGGAACGACCACCAACCTGCCTCCGGATGCCGGGGGTGTTCCGGCTGTCCTCGTGACGGGTTACGACTCCCTCGGTAAGACAAATCTGCCCACCGACCGCGTGGATACAAACTACTCGCTTACACCGAGTCTCACTTGGAACCATGGCGCTCACACGATAAAGGTCGGCGGGACCGGCAACAATTACTCGACCATGCGTCTCAATAACGGGAACGGTCTTGGGACGTATACCTTCTCGGGCCAATATAGCGGCAATTCGGTGGCGGATCTTTTATTGGGAATTCCCAGCAAGGCCAGCCGGGCCTTGGGTGATTCGCGGGACCCCATGTTTAGCGGGGCATATGCGCTTTATATTCAGGACGATTGGAAGGTGTCGAAGAACCTGACATTGAACTTAGGTCTTCGCTACGATCTTCAGTCGAATCTTCGGAGTGCCGACGACCGGCTGGTAAATATGAATCTAGTGACGGGCGCCATCCAGCTGGAAGGGAATCCAGGCACGCGCCGAGACATCGGAAGCGTAATTAATCCCGATAGCGCGGCATATATCCCCGCCATCGCGAAGGCCGCCAGCGGTATCTCCTTCGTGAATTTAGGAACATCAAACATCTATTCATTCAGCAAGGATGACTTCACTCCCCGCATCGGTTTGGCGTACCGGCTGTTAGGAAATGACAAGCTGGTGCTGCGAACCGGCTTTGGTATTTTCTTAAACGACTTACTGGGGCAATATGGTCAAAGCGGATGGAACAGCTTTCCCTATTTCGTCTCACAGACCTTCAACGGCAATGCCACAGTTCCCAACCTCAATATTGCGGACCCCTTTGCCGGGACGGGCGCTTCCACCATTTCCCCGCAGGCGATCATGGACCATTGGCGGAGCTCGTATATCAAGACCTACAACTTCGGCATCCAGTATTCGCCTTTCCATAATGTCTTAGTTGACGTTGGCTACGCGGGCAGTGATTCGACGCATCTGCCTGCGACTCTGAATATAAATCAACCGGCTCCCTCCCCCACCGGCTCGGTCGCTTCGAGGCGGCCCTATCCGCAATATGGAAACATCAGCTATACCGACTCCTCCGCCACCGCCAACTACAACTCGCTGCAAGCGTTGATAGAGAAGCGCTACTCCTCAGGGCTGGAAATCGCCCTGTCCTACACCTGGTCCAAGTCCCTCGATACGGTAGGCGATGGTACCGGCGACACTTCGGCGCCCCCCTATACTTATTATTGGCGGCAAACGATGTACGGGCCATCCAGCTTCAACGTTCCGCAGCGGGTGGTGCTCAGCTATGTGTACCTGCTGCCCTTCGGCGCCGGCAGGAAGTATTTGGCAACCACGAACCGGCTCACCAACGGGTTGATCGGCGGATGGCAGCTGTCGGGCATCGGCACGTTCGAATCGGGACGCCCCTTTACGGAGCTGATCGAAGGCGACCAGAACAATACGGGAGGCAGCGACATCGACCGCCCGAACGTAATCGGCAATCCTTTTGCCGTGCCGAGCGGAAAAGGCCCGAATAAATGGTTTAACACGGCCGCGTTCGCTCTTCCCGCATTCGGAACCGATGGGAATGTCGGACGCAATACATTAGTCGGCCCGCGCTTTGACTCACTTGATGTTTCGCTCATCAAGAACAACCGGATCGGTGAAACCAAGAGCATTCAATTGCGCGCGGAGGTCTTCAATTCGCTAAACCATGTGAATTTCGATCTTCCTTATAACACGGTCGATTCAGCACAGGATGGCCAGATCTACAGCGCCGAGGCGTCCCGGCAGATTCAGATCGCCTTAAAGTTTATCTTCTAGGAGGCTGCGGAATATGCGTGAGCGGAGCAAGCAATGAAATACGCCGGGTTCTTGGCCGCCTTAGTGATGCCGACGCTGGTCTGCGGGCAAGTCTCGTCGAAATCGCCGGCGGCATCAGGCCATGATCTTGTCAACCAATATTGCATAGGGTGCCATAACGACAAACTAAAGGCGGGCGGGTTTTCCACTACTTCGATCGATTGGGCGCATCCGGAGCAGAACGCGGACCAGTCGGAAAAGGTGATCCGGAAGCTGCGCTCCGGCATGATGCCGCCGGCCGGGATGCCGCGGCCGCAACGAGCGGCGCTCGATGGGTTCGCCGCTTCGCTTGAGAGCTCCATTGACGCGGTGGCCCTGAAGCACCCCGACCCGGGCCGTCCGGCGCTGCACCGTCTGAACCGGACCGAGTATGCCAACTCGGTTCGCGATCTGCTCAATCTGGATGTAAACGCCGAGGATCTGCTGCCCGCCGACGACATGAGCCACGGCTTCGACAACATGGCGGAAGTGCTCACGATTTCACCCACCCTGATGGACGCCTACATCCGCGCGGCTGGCAAGGTGGCCCGGCTGGCGGTCGGAGATCCGAAGATGTCACCGGTCGTCGAGACCTATCACCTGGGCCAGAGCTACTCGCAGCTGCGTCATGTCGAAGGCGCGCCGATCGGAACGCGCGGCGGATTGGCGGTAACGCACATCTTCCCGGCCGATGGCGAATACATTTTCAGAACAACCCTGCACTTTACCAACAACACGTACCTTTTCGGGTCCACGATGAGGGGCGAGCAACTGGAGGTGTCGATCAACGGGCAAAGGGTAGCGCTGTTCGACATTAATCCGATGATGAAGACGGAGGACGATTTCCGCACCGGACCGATTCAGGTTAAGGCCGGCCCGCAACTGGTTTCGGCGGCTTTCATCCCCAAGGGAAACGGTCCCATCCAGGATTTCGTGATGCCCTACGAACGCATCTTGGGTAACAATTTTCAGGGTCAGGATCCCGGGTTGACCTCACCGCCGCACGTGCGTGATTTTGGCATTAACGGACCATATCATATCACCGGTGTTTCGGAGACGCCGTCTCGGGCGAAGATTTTCATCTGCCGGCCGGGCGCCAAAGGCGACGACGAACTTCAGTGCGCCAAGAAGATCGTGACCACGCTGGCGCGGCAGGCCTATCGTCAGCCTCCGGGTGATGCCGCGATCGAAGAACTGATGACGGCCTATCAAAGAGGCCGCAATCAGGGAGATTTTGACAACGGTGTACGCCTGGCCGTCCAGACCATGCTGGCGCACCCTTCCTTCGTGCTCCGCTTTGAGCGGACACCGGAGAACGTGGCGCCGGGGACGAATTACCGGATCAGCGATCTCGAACTGGCGTCGCGGCTTTCCTATTTCTTATGGTCGAGTGCGCCGGATAGTACGTTGATTTCCTTGGCCGCGCAGAACAAACTGCACGAGAGCGCCACGCTGGAAGTCCAAGTGCGCCGGATGCTCGCCGATCCGAAATCGGAAGCGCTTGCCAGGAACTTCGCGGGCCAGTGGTTGTACCTCCGGAATCTTAAAGACTTGCAGCCTGATTTCTATCTCTTTCCGGACTCGGATGATAACCTGTTTCAGTCCATGCGGCGGGAAGTGGAAATGTTCTTCCTGGCCTTCTTGCACGAAAAGCGCAGCGTTACGGACATGCTGAACGCCGACTTCACGTTCTTGGATGAGCGGCTGGCCAAACATTACGGCGTTCCGAACGTGGCTGGAAACGACTTCCGCAGGGTCAAACTTGAGGACGCCAATCGCTTCGGGCTGCTCGGCAAGGGAGCGATTTTGTCGGTGACATCGTACGCTAACCGCACTTCGCCCGTCGTGCGCGGCAAATGGATCCTGGAACAGATTCTGGGCGTGAACGTGCCGGTACCCCCGCCGAACGTGCCTAATCTGAAAGATAACGCCGAGGGAACAGTTCCGAAATCGGTGAAAGAACGGCTCGAAGAGCATCGCACGCAGGAGCCATGCCATTCCTGCCATCAGATTATGGATCCGATTGGATTAGCAATGGAGAATTTCGACGCCGTGGGCACTTGGCGGACAAAGGACCTGGGGAATCCGATCGAACCGCTAGGAAAACTCTACGATGGAACTGAGGTCAACGGGGTAACCGATCTTCGAAATGCGCTGGTGGGTCGGTCAGACATGTTTGTGCGCTCGCTTACGGTAAAGCTGTTGGAGTACGCACTGGGCCGCGGAGTGAATCCCTCCGATATGCCGGTGGTGCGCGCCATCGATCATGAGGCGGCAAAAAACAACCTCCAGTTGTCGGCCATCGTGCAGGAGATTGTCAAAAGCGTTCCTTTCGAGATGCGGCGTGCCGAGGAGGCCGTGCCGCAGTTGGGCAGCGCGGCGGTGGCGGCGAACCTCCGGTGATTCTAAATTCAGGCGAGGAGAGAGCATGTATATCACGAAGAAATATCTTTCAAGGCGCGCCATGTTGCGCAGCGCCGGCGTCGGACTGGCGCTTCCGTTTCTCGACGCCATGGTTCCCGCGCAGACACCCATCAATAAGACGGCCGCTGTCCCCAAGCCCCGCCTCTGTACCATTGAAATGGTGCACGGCGCCGCGGGAAGCACCGTCGACGGCCAGCAAAAGCATTATTGGTCGCCCGTAAAAGAGGGCCGCGATTTCGAGTTCACGCCGACCCTGCAATCTCTCGAGCCTTTCCGCGACTACATGACGCTCGTCACCGACACGGATCTGAATGGAGCGCGGTCCTGGGCAGCGAATGAGGAGGGCGCGGATCATACCCGCTCCTCGGCCGTATTCCTCACCGGGGCCCATCCTAAGATGACGGAAGGCGCCGACATTTATTGCGGAACGTCGATCGATCAACTCTACGCGCAGCGCTCCGGTCAGGACACGCCAGTACCGTCGATTCAGCTTTGCATTGAGGATGTAGGTTCCCTGTCTGGCGCTTGCGGATACGGCTATAGCTGCGTGTACGCGAATACAATCTCCTGGGCCTCGCCGACGATGCCGCTGCCCATGGAACTGGATCCCCGCGTCGCCTTCGAGCGGCTGTTCGGAACGGGGGGAACGGTCAAGGATCGAAGTGAGCGCCGTGGGGAGGACAGCAGTGTCCTCGACACGGTGAGAAACGCAGTCGCCCGGCTTCAGAAGGGCCTCGACCCGAGCGACCGGTCCCGCTTGAGCAATTATCTCGACGACGTGCGCGAGATTGAACGGCGCATTCAAAAGATCGAAAAGTTCAACCTGGGCGGAGAGGCGCGGGAACTTCCCGACGCTCCGGTGGGCGTACCCGATTCCTTCGATGAGCACGTCAAGCTGATGTTCGACTTGCAGGCGCTGGCTTTCATGACCGAAACGACGCGGGTCTCGGCTTTCAAGATGAGCCGCGATGTCAGTTCCCGCGTGTTCCCGGGATCAGGTGTGAAGACGCCCTTCCATGCGCTGTCCCATCACGGCGAAAATCCCAAGGTTATTGCCGAGTTCGCACGGCTCAATGCTTATCACGTGGCGACGCTGCCGTATTTCTTTAAAAAGCTCAAGGACACTCCGGACGGCGACGGCAATCTGCTCGATCACTCGCTGGTAGTGTACGGCAGCGCAATGGGAGATTCCCATGTCCACGAACACAAACGGGTCCCGGTATTTCTGATGGGCCACGCCAATGGAGCCCTTCAGGGCAATCTCCATTTGAGGTGCCCGCAGGGGACGCCGATGGCGAATCTGTTGCTAACCGTAGTGCGCCGTCTGGGACTGACCGATGTCGAAAAAATCGGTGACAGCACCGGGGAATTGGCCATCTGAAATAGCGAGGATCATGTCCATGAAACAGCTAAGTTACGGGATCGTCATGGGAGTGATGGGAGTGATGCTGGCGAAAGCGTTTGCGGCAGATGTCGTGATTGTGGGAAATCAGGACGCACGCGTCGCGAATCTGGCCATGAAAGGCGATCGGGCGGCGATTGTTGCGCTCATGAAGCAGAAGGTTGATGTGAACATCGCGCAAGGCGATGGCATGACGGCGCTGCACTGGGCGGCGATGAACGGCGACCCTGAGCTGGCGAAGCTGTTAATCGGCGCTGGAGCGGGATTGACGGCCACCACGCGCGTAGAAGCCCTTACCCCGCTCGCGCTCGCGGCCCAGAAGGGTCACGCCCCGGTGATTGCGGTGCTGCTGAAGGCGGGAGCGAACCCGAATATCGCGAACGATTTGGGGAGCACTCCGCTCATGTTGGCTGCCGCATCGGGCGATGTGGACTCGGTGAAGGCGCTGCTGGCAGCGGGCGCCGACGTCTACGCGCGCGAAAAAATGCGCGGTCAGACCGCATTGATGTTCGCCGCGGGATTCAATCGTGCGGCGGTGATCCGGGTGCTTGCGGCGAAGAATGCGGATCTGAACGCATCGAGCGCGCTCGCCAAGGTCGAGCGTCGGATGGTGGACGAGGACGGCAATCCGCTTCCGGCGGCCCGCGCGGGGCAAACTGCGCAACGGGCGCCCCGTGGAGCGGTCGCCGAATTCATGGGAGGCTGGACCGCGCTTCACTTCGCGGCCCGTGACGGCTTTACGGACTCCGTCCAGGCGCTGCTCGAGAGCGGCGCGGACGTAAACCGTTTAGGTGACGGAGATCACACCTCGGCGTTGATCATCGCCATCGAAAACGGGCATTTTGATCTGGCGAAGCAGTTAGTGGAGCGCGGCGCCGACGTGAGTAAGGCCAACGATAACGGGATGAGCCCGGTGTATGCGGTCCTCGACTGCCAGTGGGCGCCGGTAGCGTGGTTTCCGGTTCCGGACACACGCAAGGAAAAAACTTCGTACTTGGAATTGCTCACACTCCTCGCCGATCATAAAGCAGATTTCAATGTCCCCTTAAAGACCGGCATTTGGTATCGGCCGGCGGATCATAACCAGGCGTGGATCAGCCTGGCTGGTTCCACTCCTTTCTGGCGGGCAGCACAAGCCAACGACCTGCCCGCCATGAAGTTCGTTCTGGCGCACGGCGGTGATTCGAAGGCGGTGTCGCTGCAAAAAGACACCGCATTACATGTGGCGGCGGGTGTTGGTTGGGCTGGAAATTTTTCGACCACCGCGCCGGAACCTGTCCTGCCGACCGTGAAGTACCTGGTGGAGGAGATTGGAGTCGATGTGAACGCCCAGGACGGCGCGGGCTACACGGCTGTGATGGGGGCGGCCTATCGCGGCCAGAATGATGTCGTGGAGTATCTGGTGAACAAGGGAGCCAAACTTGACTTCCGCACCGCCCGCGGCTGGTCGGTCACGGACATGGCCAACGGCCCCGCGCTCAGGACCAGCGTTCCCCTCTCGCACCCGGATACGATCGCGTTGCTGAAGAAAGTCGGCGCCCCGCCTTTGCTCAAGGTTGAAGGAGAGGAAATTCTGGGCGTTATTAAGGGAAAGGCTCCGGTATTGAAGCACGAGGAGGACGCCTCCAAATCGCCGGACTCGAACGGGCCCATCAAGGAAAAGAAGCAGCAATGAAACAGCTCAACTCGATTCTAACCAGCATCCTTCTCTTTTCAATCGTGATGCCCGTCGCATTCGCTCAGGGCGGGGTTGAATCGCGTCAACTCAAGGAATATGTCAATCCACCAGCCATCAAGCCAGTCGATACCGTCTTTATGGAAGAAATGACGTGGCTCGAAATCAGGAACGCCTTGAAATCGGGCAAGACCACCGTCATCGTTCCCGCGGGTGGGCTGGAGGCCACCGGGCCGTTTATAACCCTGGACAAACATCAGAACATGTTGCGTGGTTCTACCGATAGGATTGCCCGCAAACTCGGGAACGCCCTGATTGCCCCTGTGATCAGGTACGTCCCGCCTGACGACGGCGCTCGCGGCCCGTACATCGGCGATTTCAATATTTCCCTTGCCGCCTATAAATCAATTTTGACTGACATTTGTACGACGCTGAAAAACGATGGGTTCAAGGAGATTATCTTGATCGGGGACCATCAAGGCGCGCAGCGGGGTATGAAGGAAGTGTCCGAAGAACTGAGTCCCAATTGGGCTGCCGGCCCTGCCAGGGTGCATTATGTGGCCGAATATTACGATCGCAGGGCGGTCTACGACTACATGAAAACAACCCTGGGTATTGCCGAAAAGCGGGGCGCCGGCTTCGGTGACAATTACTACAACACTGCAATTCTGATGGCCCTGAATCCCGAGAGCGCGAGGTTGAAGGAAAGGACCGAAGCCGATCAACTCACGGTCAACGGCGTGAATCTTAAACCCATTGAAAAGACAATCGAAAACGGTAGAACGATTTTGCGGATGCAGACGGACCAGACGGTCAAAGCGATTCAAGAGACACTTAGCGGAAAATCGGCGAAATAAGGCAAAACCTCCGCAGCCCGCGGGCCGCCGTCAGCATGCCGGAAGTACGTAGCGCTCCTGACGTTCCCCCGCTTCCGTCCAACATCGTAGCCGAAACTGACTTCGCTCGATTGTGCTCTTCGCCTTCATATGAGTCCTTCTTCGCACGGCCGGATCTGGGTCAAGGCCGGAGCCGGCGCGACCGCGACGGCCGCGCGTTTCAGATCCCGACGACCGCCGCCAGAATATTGTTGAAATGACAGAAACGGGCAAAGCTCGCTTCGAGCGCCTGCAGGCTGGCCTCGCAGAGGCGGAGGACCGTGCGTTGGCACCCTTGGCTCCAGCAGACAAGCGTCGTCGATGCTGGAGCCCGTGAACATCGCACCGGCTGAGCCGGCGGTCTTTACATCGAACTCGAACGGCAGCGGGCAAGGTGCGATCATCATTTTAAAATCGAATGGCAACTATTTCCTGCCTGGACAAGGCAGCGCCAGCGCCGGCGACGTGCTGGAGATTTACGCCACCGGGCTCGGTGCCGTGAGCCCAACGGTCGCAGACGGAGCGGCGAGTCCGTCGGCGCCGCCCGCGCAGACGGTCGCACCCGTGACGTGCACCATCGGCGGACAGAGTGCTACCGTTGGTTTCGCTGGGCTTGCGCCGGGCTTCGCCGGTCTCTACCAGGTGAATGTGACGGTGCCATCAGGGATCGCAGCGGGTGCGCAGGTACCGGTCGTGTTGACGCAGGGAAACGTGTCCAGTCCGCCGGTAACAGTAGCCATCGGACAGTAAGACTTCTCGCGAACTCTTTAGTAATAGTTGGTGCACATCGGAATCATTGATCAGCAAAAAATGCCGTTAGTATTCCTCCTTAAGAGCGCCGGACTCCAGCGCAGACCGTCCCCACCGAACTGGACTGAGCATCATCCCGACTTGCTAAGTTTCA
>Ga0116129_1001028_pt1 | contig 15866 bp, 11 predicted proteins | sample June2015DPH_17_2_FD_89732 | JGI IMG/M metagenome (GOLD analysis project Ga0116129, IMG submission 89732) | Peatland microbial communities from SPRUCE experiment site at the Marcell Experimental Forest, Minnesota, USA - June2015DPH_17_10 | ecosystem: Environmental > Terrestrial > Soil > Wetlands...
CGGGCGCCCGCAATGTGTAAGGTATCGAGCATGTCGAAGTTCAACTCTGCCTCGGATTCCGCTCCGCCTTTGCCGAAATGACGAACGGTGGCGCGCATGCGAACCGACAGGTACATCGCGATCGCGAGATAAAACCGCGCTGCGAATTCGGGACTGACCAATAGGTGTTGGGCCAGCAGCGCCCGGTCGACAGCCAGCACTTGTGTCGGCACCGTAGCCGTAACGGTCGCGGACGGTGGACTCTTGTCCACGAACGACATTTCTCCGAGGATCTCGCCGACGCCGAGCCGCGCGATCTCGCCGATATCGGCGACCGACACCGAAACCTCGCCATCCAGCACGAAGATCAGCGCGTCCGCCGGCGTGCCCTGCGTGATCAGGACAGCGCCCGGAGCCACTTTTCGCAGGGCCCCGGCGCCCGCGAGCCATTCGACGTCCTCGTCGCTAAGCTGACTCAAGATGTAGAGTACTTTGCGCATAAAGGTGCTTCTCAAATAAGTTGGCGACGGGCCAATTCGGCGAAGGGGCCGTTCGCGGCGATCAGGTCGTCGTAAGTCCCGGCTTGAACGATGCGTCCGCCGTCAAGCACACAGATGCGGTCCGCGTTTCTGACGGTGCTGAGCCGGTGGGCGATGACGATACGGGTCACAGCAAGACGCGACAACGCTGTGGCAACCACCGCCTGGGTGATGTTGTCGAGAGCGCTGGTCGCTTCGTCGAGAATGAGGAGGCGCGGCTTTCCGACCAGCGCTCGTGCGATCATCATGCGCTGGATCTGACCGCCGGAGAACGCCGCCGTGGCCTCCGTCAGGATCGTATGCATTCCCATCGGGAGCGCCTTGATGTCGGGCTCTAACCCGGCCTGCCGCGCAGCCTCCCAGGCATCGTCCAGCGTGCCGTGATGTGCGCCCATGATGTTCTCGTAAATCGAGCCGGGCATCAGTTTGCCGTTTTGCAGGACGACGCCGATCTGTCTCCGGACCAGCTCAAGGTCGAGGTGCTTGAGGTCCATGCTGTCGTATTGAATGGCACCGGCGAGCGGGGGTTGGTCGCCAAGCAGCAGACGCGTCGTCGTCGATTTTCCTGACCCGGAGGCGCCGACCAAGGCGACGAATTCCCCCGCCGCGATCTTCAGCGACAGTCCGGAGAGGACGTAGGGAGTATCCTGGCCATAGCGAAACACCACGTTGGTCATTTCCACGGCGCCGCTGAGGACGCCGGGATCGCGCTTGGTGATGCCGCCTTCCGGAATGCTCTTGAGCAAAGGCGTTGCCCGCTCCCAACTCGGCCTGGTGTTTATGAGCGTTCCAAGCCCGCGCGCCAGTTGCACGGAGGAGGCCATGAATATTCCGTAGGACGCCACGAAGGATATGAAGGAGCCCGTCGAGAAGTCTTTTGCGGGCAGATTCGCCAGCATGAGAAATACGCCAGCCATGGTCAGGACGTCGAAACCGGCAAGAAATGTTTCTATTATCGCGCCGATTCTCTGCGATCGGTGGGCGCGGGCGCGCATCTCGGCGAAATCGTGGGCCCAGCGCGCGAACGCGCGGCCTTCCGCTCCCGTCGTCCGCAACACGCCGATGCCTCTGACGAGGTGAAACACCAGCGTATTGATATCCGACATCAGCTGTTCGCCGCGTCGGATCGCTTCCAGTTGCCGGGTACTGCCGAGGTAAACAAGGCCGAGGAGTAGAAGGAAGCACAGGCTGGCGACCACGGTCGCGAGCGGAGCATAGTACGCCATCAACGCGCCGTTGAACAACAAGGCAAACCCGCCAGAGACCGAGCCGAGCACGAAACTGAGCGTAGTACGTCGCACCGAGTCCACAGCCAACGCCCGCTGGGCTAAGTCGGCGGACGAGAAACGCAACATGGCCGGGGGCAGGCGGAGAATACGATCCACAATGGCCGCCTGAGTCTGCGAAGCCATTTTTCCATCCACCCGCAGGAAGGCCATATCGTAGGCGAGCCTGAATCCCGCGGCGATCATGGCGGCCAGAACGAGGCCGATAGCGAGTTCGAACAGTTGCGGGATCTCGTGCGATGGAATGAAACGGTCAAAAGCCAATCGCATGGCGAGCGGCGTAGCAAGCCCGAGCAGACTCATGGCGAGGGCCGCCGTAATACTCGTGTAGACGTCTCCGCGGTTCTGCTTCCAGCCCAGAAAAAAGATGTCCTTGAATTCGAGCGGCTTGGCGGGGAAGGTCCGGTACAGCATGTACCCCATCGGCTGCAACCGCTGCGCGACCTGGGCGTCGACGGCAAGGTCGTCACCTCCGTCCGGGTCCACGATACGCCAGCGGCCTGCGCCCATGCGCAGCACGGCCACCGGCCGCCTCTCCTCATCCAGAAAACCGATGAATGAGCCAAAATCGTCGCGCCACCAGTTCCCGCGTAGTGCGATCTGGCGCTGCCGCACGCGTGCGGCACGCGCCGCTTCTTCCACCGTCACGACGCGCCTGATTGTCTCGCGCATCTGTTGCGTAAGCTCGATGCCGATCGCCTCGCATACCATCACAAACGGGCCAAGCAGGCGTTCGTCGGGCCCCGCCGCACCCGTCCACGCTGGAGCATGATCGAGCACGCCGGCGAAACGCCCGAGCGCGCGATCGAGTGTGCGACTGGTGCGCTCCCTGCGCGTTTGCGCAAGGTCGAGCGTAGCAGCATCGCGCTTGACAAGGTGCTGGATTACGATCGTCAAAGCTCGCAGATGGAAGCCGGCCAAAATGCTCGGCCAGATGCCCTGCTGCAAGGCTGCGGCCGTAGGCAGGACGACGACTTTCCCGCCTCTCCGGCCGCTGATCCATAGGCCGGGCGCAACGATCGTGGCCTGTAGGGCCTCAAAGCGCGGCGCCGGATCGCCAGCGGCGATCATGAATTCAGCCTCGGAACTTGCGAGCCAACCCACTCCGCCCTGCAGTGTGATCGAGCCCCCTTCAGCAAGCTGGAAGGCCTCTCCGATCGGCTGTGCGACCGTCCCGGCAGGCATTGGCCCGAGCATGTGCGCCAGCGCGGTCGCGAGCCGGCTAATCCAGCGGTCGATCTGCACGTTCAGAACCGGGCCGCGCTCCTTCGTATCCGCCATGCCGACAATGAAAGACAGCGGCACTGGAAAAAGGCCGGTGGCTTCCACCGCAACAACGAGCAGCGCCAGTCCTTCTATCTCCACGATCAACGGGGGGATGAGGTCCCCTTCGCCAAGGGCAAACAAAAAATGTCGTCCCGAATCCGGTTGGCCATCGCGGGACAGGGTGGCGTAGAGTTCTACGCGTCCGGAGCGAATGAGGTATCCGGTTTCGCGCTCGTTCAAGGCCAGCGATCCGCCGACGTCGAGCTCGATATCTGCGATGGTGGATTTGAGGGCGACGTTCATGCGTTGACGAGCCGGAGGTAATGGCCGCCCAGGGCCAGCAGGTCCGAGTGCCGGCCTCGCTCTACAATGCTGCCATTCTCAAGCACGATGATTTCGTCGCAGTCGCGGATAGCGCTCAGCCGGTGAGAAATAATCACGCACGTGCAGCCGCGCCGCCGAATGTTGTCGACGATCTCCCGTTCGACCATGGCGTCCAGGGCGCTGGTGGCCTCGTCGAGCACGACAATCGCCGGATCGCCCGCCAGCGCGCGCGCGATCGCCAGGCGCTGACGCTCCCCGCCGCTGAAGTTCTTTCCCTCTTCCTCGAGGTAGGAATCATAACCGTTCGGACGCGCCGAGATGGCGTCGTGCACCATGGCGTCCTTCGAGGCGCGTACGATCCTGTCGTCGGTGCTCGTCGGATCCCACATCGTGATGTTGTCGCGTACCGTGCCGGGAAAAAGCGTGACGGCCTGCTCGACATAGGATACCGCGGAACGCAGAACGTGATTATCGAGCTTTGCGGTCGGCACTCCGTCGATGAGCACGCGTCCAGATTGGGGCAACGTGAGCGCAACGAGAAGCCGGCCCAAAGTAGACTTACCGCTGCCCGACGAACCGACGATCGCGATGCGCTTGCCCGGCGCGACTTGCAGCGCGATATCGCGAATAAAGGGACTCGACACTTCCGCGTGGCTGAATGTGAGGCTCTCGATATCGATGCGTCCGCGAATGCTCGGTGGCATTTCGGTGCTCCGGTCAGTACGAAGCAGCGGATCGGCCGTTTGGCCCAGCACGTCGTCGAGCCGCTCGATATAGCCGCGGGCGTCCTGGAGCTGCGCCGAAAGCCCCACGAAGCTCGACACCGGCGCATTGAAATTGGCCGTGAGCGTCTGGAAGGCGACCAGCATGCCGACCGTGATGGCCCCCTCCATGACGCGAATGCCGCCGATCAACACGATTGCAATTCCCGTCACGGTGGTAAGCAGCAGCACTAGTCCGCTAAGCAGACGGCGCGAGCGCGTCATCGCTTGCTCGGCGCTCAACACCTTGGCGTGGGCGCCGGCCCAACGGCGAAAAAAAACGTCCTCGGTGCCGCTGGCGCGGAAACTCTCCAGATTGGCGAAACCCTGGTAAAGCATCGCCTGCAGTCTTCCTTCTTCCTGCAGCATGCGGCTATGTGCATTCGAGAGTCGCTGCGTCATGGCAAGAAGAAGCCAGAGATTGAGCCCGGCAAAGGCCAGCGCGACGGCTGTGAGCGCAAGATCGTAGCCTGCCATTATCGCGGCATAGACCGTGATCGCCAGGAGACTCACGAAGGCGGAGAGCAGGCTGCCGGACATCAAGCCGCTGAGCCGATCGCCCAGAGCTGAACGGTTCGCCAGCTCGCCGCCACTGCGCTGGGCAAAGAATGTCATCGGCAGGTGCAGGATGTGCCAGAGCAGCCGGCCGTTGGAATGCAACCCCAGCCGCACATTCAGGCGCCCTAGAATATGATGCTGCAGCCAGGTGAGGACCATCCGCACCGCGGCGACGCCGAGCATGCCCCCGATGAGCCACCAAAGCCAGTCGTGTAGACCTGCCACGAGATAGAAGTCCGTAAACGCCCGTTGCAGTCCGGGGATGGCGAGACCTGGGACCAGCATCAGGAACCCGACAACAACGATCGCAAACAGAGCGGTCCGAAAGGCGTACAGCCGTGTGCGCAGTCCATCAACGAGACTCGGCGGAGCTCCGCCTGGGATGAAGGCCGGTCCCGGTTCCAAGACCAGGACCACACCGGTGAAGGCCTGATCGAATTCCTCGATCGTAATGACACGGGGGCCGACCGCCGGATCATTGATCCACACGCGATCGTCTTGGCGGCCCTCAAGGACAACATAGTGATTGAAATTCCAGAACACGATTGCCGGCATCTGCAAGGCGGCGAGATCGGACGTCTCACAGCTCAGTCCGCGGGCGACTAGCCCGTAATGAGCCGCTGCCTTGACGATATTGCTGGCTTTTGTCCCGTCGCGGCTGACGCCCGCCACGGCGCGGATATGTTCGAGCGGTGTCCAGAGCCGATAATAGCCGAGAATCATGCCGAGGCAGGCAGCGCCGCATTCCGTTGCTTCATGTTGCAGAACGGTCGGCGTGCGCCGGCGTCGAAGTCGATCTGTTCGCCGCAGAATCGATATCATGATCAGCCGAGTACCGCCGACAGGGCATATGCGGGTTGCGACAGGCTCGCAAGATTACGGAGCTTGGTGAGGAGCTGACGAATTTGAGGGATCGCGAGGGTGAGGATCGGAAGCGAGCGCACCTCAATGTCCGCGCTTACCAAGGTGCCGCTGTTTAGCCTGATGTCGGGCCCGCGCGACGATGACCAGCGATAGCCCGATGGAGTAGCAGGATCGGTATAAAGATCGATCACGGCCTCGAACGGCGCCGCGTTGTTTGAAAGTGTCTGTACCAATTGCTTATTCTTGAGACTGCGCTGCATTCCCTCAGCGGTCGAGGGAATATCTGCGACCATCCGGACGCGTCCAATCACGAACCCGAACTCTTCACGCCGGGCAGTCGATATTGCGAGCTGGACGACATCGCCGGCACGGATCTGCTTGCCGAACCTCGGTGCCACATACACGACGGCGGCGAGGGGACCGAATTCTCCTTGCGTCAAGTCACGCGGCGCCCCCGTAGTCGGCACGTCCTGGTCTTTCGACAAGATGGTAAAGAGCGAGGTGCCCCGCTCCATAAGCTCGCCGATATTGACCTTGAGTTCGGCAATCTTGCCTTCATACGGGCTTTTAACCTTCGTCTCGGCTTCGTAGTGTTCTCTGAGCGCTTCAACCCGTCGCTCGGCCGTAAGGACTTTGAGATCGAGGGATAGCTGTTCCTTCTCGTCATCGGTGCGCGCGTGCACCTCTTCATCGTTCAACTGCGCGAGACTGACGCGGTTGCGCGCCAGCTCTTCATTCTGGTGTCCGAGTTCGAGTTTGCTCTCCAGATATTTATCGCGAGTGGAGAGTCCTCTGTTGGCGAAATCCTCGCGAATGTTCAGACGCTCCGTCAGCAGAGCATTGTTTTCCGTGAGCGCTGCGATGGTTTCGACCAGGGCTTTTCTTCGCTGTTCCGCCGAAGTGGCTCGCACCGTTTCGCGCCGCACTTGAAATGCTAAGGTGCGCTCCCGCAGATCGATGGCGTCCCTCAGCTCTGCCTCCGCTGTCGCGAGCTCCTGGCGGAGTTGCGGCTGGTCGATTTCCGCGACGACCTGATCGACACGGACAATGTCTCCGACGTGCGCGACGAACTTCAGGACACGCCCTTGACTGCCGCTCGTTACATCGAGCACCCCACCTGGACTGAGAAGGATTCCCTCGCCCTTTACCGTGACCGGCACGATCAAAACGTAAGCCCAGATCACGCCGCCAACAACGAGCGCTATCATGCCCCAGATCAGGACCCAGCCCGCGGAGTTGACGACGGTGAGTCCGGCGTCGAGGCGGTCCGGCGTCGACAAACGCTCCAGGGCCGCTTCACGAAAAATGGCGTTCTGAGACATGCTGACTCTCAAATCAAATACTACGGATGAAGCCGGGCCCCTTGTTTTTCACTATCGGCGGCCTGTCTAGTGAGCGCCGTAAGGTGGCGGTGCCACGCCGCTCTTGAGCTGGGTTGCCTGCGACTTGTTTCGCGCCGCTTCGTTGCCGCCAGTAAAGATGGAGGTGTAGCCTAGTGGATCGGTGCCGGGCGGATGCATCGGCCGATTGAGGATGACAGTGCCGATTTGATTCGTGGCGATGAACGGCGCCGCCGGGGGCGTCGAGGCACCGCCGCTTTGGCCGGGCGCGCTGCGCAGCGTCGAAACCACGTTCGCCAGTACGATATCGGAAATGCGGAACGGCGCCATGACCGGAATATTCGTGCCGTTCACGCAGGCGGCAAAGCCGGGGCGAACCGTGACCTCGCTGACAGCGTTTTTCAATGTCAGCGTTCCGACGTGCCCGATCACCATCTGTCCGCTGCAGCCGGCCAGATTGGGATCGGAAGCGGCGAGCTTCGGGGAGATCGGATAGACCACGGTCGCCACGCCACCGCGAATGCCCAACGTGGCCACCGGCGTGTTCACGGTGACGCCGTCACTGTGGCTGATCTGACCGCCGACAAAGCGCAACGTGCCCTTGGTCAGGGAGGCCAGCATCGATCCGTGGTTCGTCTGCGGGTCATAGACATATTCGTCGATGACGAGGCTGCTGTTGCGGCCGATATTGAGAGTTGACTGATCCGGAAACAGAATCTGGGTCGAGCCCTGTGCCGCAGTCTGGATATTTTCCTTGTAGACGACACCCGCACCGACCACGAGAGTATGTGCGCTGCCTTCCGGCGGCGTCCCGGTCGCATCCTGATTGACGGCGCCCACCTTGCCGAAGTTTTCCGCGAGCGCGCGTTTCATCGGCGCGAGCGCCGACAGCAGGATCGTCAACAGCCGTGTGAGGACGGTTAGGTGCGTGCGCAGGTCCATACCTCAGCCTCTCAGAAGCGAGCCGTCGGGCCGAACATGGCCGTGAAATTGTTCTGCCTGAAGTTGGGCAGCGTCGAATTGGTGCGGTCGTACTGCAGGACCGTCGAGACGCCGAACGTCTTCGTCAAAGGCGCTTCCATTATCACGCCAACGATCCATTCGGTGTCGCGTTCGGTAACGACCGGATCGATCGCGGGATTGGGTGCATCGAAGTCGGTTTCGATCAGCCGTACGAACGGGGACAGGTTCCAGTTTCGTGGGGCTCCGCCGAACGGCGGTGCGAACGAGTAGGACAGCGCCGCCTCTCCAACCCACTGATTGAAGGATTGGAAGTTGAATTGCGAGTCGCCGCGCCGGTAGGAGCCCTTGGTATCGAGGCGGAGCTGTTGCGTGAGCGGAGAAGACAGCCCAACTCCGGTGGTGAACCAGTCTCCCGAATTGAAGGACGAGAGCGGCACCACGTCTTCGTTGTTGAAATCGACGTGTCGCCACTCGAATTCGGGTCCAACCGTGAGACGTGCTCCGACCGGAATGCTCGCAGAAAGGCCGGCGCCGGCCGAGCCGAAATAGGATGATCCGCCCAGCCAGGTGTTGCCGCCGACGACATAGGGCTTGATGGTTGCGCCGGGCAGTTGGTCTATTCCAAGCGCGAGCCTTGGCCCAAAACTGACATCGAACTGGTCGACATTGAGGTTGGTGAATCGTGCCTGCTCGGTCGTGTAGCCGGCGAAGCGAGTCTCCAGCGTATCACCGCGCTGGTTGTCCAGATCATAGTCGTGGCTGATGCCGGCGAGCGCAAACCAGTTGGTGTCGCTTCCGCGCGTCGCGGACGGCAGCAGCGACAGATCCTGGCCGCCAAGCCGAACGATTCCGCCGGTAGGCGCATAGTTCGCATTGGTCTGGTAGCGCAGGCCGGTCTGCGCGAAGCCCGAGAGCCGGCTCTGTTGCGTCTGCTTGTCGGCGTCGGGTAGCGATGCTTCGATGCGGTCTTTGGTGATGGCGTCGATATCGGGACAGGCCAACGCTTCGCGGAAGTATCGCCGTGCCATTTCATACGAGCCTAGGCGGAAATATAGCGAACCCAGTTCGTACTTCACACGCGCCAGATTGGGTTGATAGAAAAGCACCCGCTCGAGCGCACCGATCGCGGCTTCATAGTCGCCGTTGTCGGTGGCGACCTTGACATAGGCAAAAGTGATTTCGAGGTTCTTCGGATTCCGCAGCATCTGCTGGAACAGACGGTCCTGCTCGGAGATGATGGTCTGAGCCTGTGCCTGGGCCAAGGACGCCGAAGACAAGAGATAGAGACATCCAAGGGCGCCGAGAATTGCGATGGTCGCGGACCACCTCTCGCGACCTTGCCCGCAACATCGTTGCGGGCGTCCATCGTGCGCCATTTCAATACCCCAGCTTCCCCAAGCGATGCCTTACTAGGAATTGCTTCGCTGCGGCAAGAGGCTGAAGAAGAGTTCACCGTGAAACTTTTTGCGTCGATATCCGCTGATCTTGCGCATCCCGCAACCGGACGCATTCGTACATGTGCTGGATCCAGCGATTGACTTCGTCGAAATGCATCCATCCGACAAACGACGTTTCGATCCCCTGCTTCTGAATCAGGCCATCGAGGAACGAGCCCGAGGGAGGAGCCATCCACTGCGGCACGCCGGATCGGCGCCATACGTCGTTGTGCAGTTGCAGGGTGCAGGCTTCGCGGCATAACGTTTCCAGTTGATGTCGCTGGGACGGATCGAACAGCGCCGGTACCTGAAACCAGGAGACCGGCCCGAGCGGCTCGCGCGAATGAAAGTCCGCCATCGCTCCATGCTGCCGGATGAGATCCGTCAACAATACGGCGCCGGACGCCTCCCAGGCCGCGATGTTCTCGCCGAGCGCAAGCGTTTGGTCTATGGCAATTTTCACGAGGGGATGTCCCTTCGGAAATCTCAGCAGACCTGTCGAGGTCAGGCCGAAAATGTCCGGACCACCAACGAAGACTTCGCCCTTGGGAAGATCGGGCTGGAGCAGGACCACGTCGGGATCGACCCACCAGCCGCCGCGCATCGCCAGGAGCGCATAACGAAACAGATTGGCGTGAACGGCGAACCGTTCGCTCAACGGCCGCAGGACTTGATCCCTCGGCAGGACTTCGGCGGCGTTGCGCCGCTCGATCCAACCGGGCAAATGCAAATGGGAGTCGTAGGTGAAGACTTCGACCTGATGTCCACGATCTACAAAACTTCGCAGGCACAGCAGCTGATACGGCCCCATCATGTCACCGTGCCAGAACGTTTGCACGACCTGCGGCGCAGTCGTAGCAGCAAACGCCGATACGGCTGGTTTCACCGCCGCCGTAGCGGCGCCGGTGCCAGCAGCCTGTTTGATGGCAACGGCGGAAGACGGCTCACTCCGTGGCGCGATCACCTTTTCGAACCATCCAACGAGCTGATCCATCGCGTCGGGCGGCATTGTGTCCTGGCCGATGCGATACTTGACGTCCTGCAACAAGCGATGCTCGCGAAACCACTCCGCAAGCGCGCCATAAGACAGTCGCGCGTGCGGCGAGATTTTCATTCCAACGCGGCGAAACAGGCTGTCGAGATAGCTGCCCTCGGGTGGCCCGTAGTTCTTGGGAATCCGGATCCAGCGCCAGACTTCGTTCCAGAGATGGGTGAAATCGCTGTCGGCCACCCGCTCCTGCAGCCGTTCGCATGATGCAGGATCGAAGAATGCCGGGATTTCGTCGTAGCCGATTTCGTAGGCCTTGGATCTCGGCTGTACGACATGCTCCAGCGAGAATTCGCTCAGCAGCCGGGTCATCAGCGACGGTCCGATCAAAACGCGCGTTTCGTGGCTGCTGGAGGCCGCGGTCTCCGGCAACAACCGTCGCGCCTCTTCGATCGCCCGCTGCAGCAACGGCGAATGCGCGGGAAATTTCATCACCGCGCCGTTGATGACATTGGCCGTTTCACGTGCGATATAGATGGAGCTCGCAGACAGTTCTTGGCCGATGAAAATGATATCGAGGTCGAGATACCACCCGCCGTATTTCTCGACCGCGACGTAACGGAACAGATCGGAATGCAAGGCGAGCGATTTGTCGCCCGCGGCATGGCGGAATGCGTAAACGGGGCCGGGCAGGATATCGTTGGCATTGACGAGTTCCACGCCGTCCGGAACGACGAGATCGTCATCGTAGGAGAAAAGTTGAACCCGGGCGCCCGAGGCCAGGAAACTTCTCAGTGAAAGCTCCTCGTAAAGGCTGAGGCTCGGACCGGTCCAGAAAGCACGAACTTCCTGGCGCGGCTGCGGTGGCACTGTCGAGGACATCGGGTCTCCTGCCGCTTTCGCTTGAGGGAAGCGAATGTTAAAATCGGATCACTAGTGTGGGGCCACACTAGTAGTTTCCTGCAACGCACCGCGTCAATTGAAGCATCGCACGTGTCGATCAAAACCGTTCTTCTGGCTTGGGAACTGGGCGGAGGAATGGGCCATGTCACGAGGCTCGCGCGCCTCGCCGCCAGGTTGCAATCAGCCGATCTTCGGCTGGTTGCCGCCGTCAAACTATCCGGGGCGGCCGCCATTCTTGCCGCGCGAGGTATCGAAATCGTCGCCGCGCCGCGCTGGCCGAGCGCGGCAATCTCGCCTGAGAGAATCGCCAAGACCTCGTCCGCGACCATGGGCGATATCCTGGCTACGGCCGGTCTGGCGGACGCACAGGGATTGCGGCAATTGCTCGGCGCCTGGGATGATCTGTTTTCGCGGCTGAAGCCAAATCTGGTTGTCGCCAACCTCGCCCCTGCTGCGGCCATCGTCGCACGCGGGCGGGTCCCGTTGCTGCAAATTGGCGACGGCTACACGCTTCCGCCCGACGACGTCGATCGGTTTCCGTTGCTGCACGCCATGTCGGATCCGGGAGACGAGGCCGTCACGCTCGCCGTGCTCAACGGTGTGCTGCGGTCGCGCGGGGAGCCTGCTGTCGAAAATCTGCCGCAGATATTCTCGGGCGACGCCCGCATGGTCTTCACCTTTCCTCTGCTCGACCCTTATGCCGCGCATCGGAGCGAGCCGCTGCACGGCCCCCTCGTTGAACATGCCCCGGTAGCCGCCGATTCAAATAGCCGCGCCATCTTTGCGTATTTATCGCGGGGCTACCCGCTGCACGAAGAGATTCCGGATGCCTTTCTGAGGCACGCGCCAAAACTTCGCATTCACGCGCCGGAGCTTTCGGACCAACAGGCCCGCACGCTGGCCCAGGCAGGCGCGGTGGTCGAGCGCGAGCCCGTGGTACCGGCGCAGGCGCTTGCATCGTCCTCGCTCGTCATTCATCTGGGGGGCAGCGGCCTCGCGGCCGAAGCCCTGATGGCGGGCATTCCACAACTGATCTTGAGCATGCAGGTCGAGCAATGGCTCACCGGCTCGGCTTTGCAGCGAGCAGGACTCGGACGCCTCGTCGCCGCCTACGATCCCGCCGCAAAAATCGCCCCGCAGATTGATGCCATGCTTGAAGACACCGGGATGGCGCGGCGGGCGATCGACGCCGGACGGCAGTATCGCGATCTTTACCGCCGTGCCGATGGTCCGGCGATCTTCGAGCACACGGCCAGCAAGCTTCTCGGTTAGTCCGGCTACCGTTTTTCCTTCTTCATCCGTTCGCACGTCAGCTTGTAGAGTAAGTCGTGCCCCGACATGACCTCGGCAAGGAAGCGGTCGAAAGCTTGCAGCAGACAAGGGTGGAGCTCGACCAGGCGTCGGGTGCGGCCGGAGAGGCTGACGTCGCCGTGTTGCGCGATGTCCTCCAGTAGCAGGCGCACATGGGTACGCGATACGCCGAACCGGGTGCCGATATCCTGATAGGAGAAACCTTTGCCGTCACCGGCGGCATGCATTTGAAGGAGCTTGATCAGAATCAGCACGCCGGAATCGCGGTTCATGAACCGCATCACGGCAGGATTTCCGGTCATGATATCGGAGCCCTTGGCCGAAAACTCGAGCGCGACCAGCCGGTGGACGCGCTGGAACGCTGCATCGCGCGCGATCGGCTCGGGATAGCCGGGCTCCGGAAACATTACGTGCAACGGCACGTGATGGTAGAACAGCCACTCCCGATCGAGCGCCATCATCTTGGCGGTCGGCGTCAGGATGCGTATCCGTCCATCCTGCTCCGAGGGATGGGATTCGACATAGCCAAAGCGAGCAAGCCGGGCCACCAATGCATCGATCCGGCGCGGGCTCGCCAACCCGAACCGCCTTATTTCATCCTTGAGCCGCCGCAGCGTTGGCCATGTCGAGCGATCGGTCACATCGTGGCGGAGATGCAGCGACACGATCGTGTTGAACGTCACCTGCCGCATCGCCTCGCTCAGCAAGCGGCTGCGGAACTGGTCGCCTTCGTGCAGCGCGAGAACCGCCTCGACAAAGGCCTTGCGGGCCTCCGCAAAGCGCGGATGGGCAAGAATCTCTTCGGAGGTAAGAACAGTGCTGAGGGCGGCTGGAGAAGGACTGGACATTCCGCGGCTGGTGCTTTGCAGTTTCATAGCGGCTGCTTATCGATGAAACGCAAGCGATTCAATCGTTTCCCAAGGGAACTTGTCGATTCCGCGCCACACCGCGGGGTTGCAAGGCAGGGCATGCTTGGTGACCCGCCAAGAACCGCCATCGCCAGCTACTTGGCTCCCCCCGGCGCCCCCTGCGCATTGTCGAGCAGCCGCCGCTTCGAACGCCTCCGGCACACGTGGAATACATTGTTCGTTTTTGATCAGACCTACACGCTTCGACACTTGCACACTCGGGCAGGCCGCAAGCGTTGTTTTCCGAGGCTTTTTGCAGATCCAAAAAGTGGCGGATGGGCGAATCAACTGGCGGAGAGGGAGGACCGCCCCTCGTCGGCCGTGACACCGTCGGCAATTTCCATGACGGCCACACGCTCCATCTTGGCGAGATGAGCGCGCGCGACGGATTCCAGCACGGATCGGTCCTGAGCAGCCGACAGCATGGTCCCTCCCGTCTCAAGATGCCATCACTCGCCACGGCGAGATGCGCGGCGATGCTGCGCGCTATTGAAAGGTCACGCGTTCCGAGGCTGATCGCAATGGGTGCAAGTCCGCTCTCCCCCACTTTCTTGGAGAAGCCGTCGGCGCCACCAGTAGGCCGCCCCGCGCCGAAAGACATGTTGAACCACGCGCACGTTGAACCCCTGTGCTACAGCTCCGATGCGACACCCCAGTCGAATCTGGAGAGTCAATTTCATTTCAATGGATTAGCGGGGATGCTGGCTGGCGACGCAGTGCATATCGCACCTGTCTCCAGCTAAATTCCCTGCAAACAGGGAATTTTACAGGGAAAATCACGATTTCAGGCCTCAAGACGACAATTCTAGAGCAAGAAACCACTGCTCCGCAGGGACTTTTTGGCAAATTCCCTAAGCAGACTATCAGGGAAAATTTTCTGCTGAACAGGGAATTCTAAGCGACTAACAGGGATTTTAATCTGGGAAGCGTCATTTCTCGAGCGCTTGGTTTTCGCCGTCAGCTGAAGATGTCGAACCTCGGTAGTCCTAGTCGTATGCCTGTCCTAGATTGGCTGGACAGTGAGCAACGCCCTACCCGCCCCTTGCGACGCCCTGACCGCGCGAAATAACGACGGGACGACCCCGCCCGTCCATCCTCGCCTCGTTATCGCGACAGCGATTTTGGCATCGAGCCTGGCTCTCATTGACAGTTCGGTCGTGAATGTCGGGCTTCCAGCCATCAGCCAAAGCTTTGGCGCGGACGCGGTCGGTCTGCAGTGGACTGTAAATGCTTACCTACTTCCCTTGAGCGCCCTCCTTCTTCTGGGGGGAGCAGCGGGCGACCGCTTTGGCCGCCGACGTCTCTTGATTGCAGGCGTCATTCTGTTTGGCATCGCCTCGTTAGCTTGCTCGGTTGCGCCAACCCTACCGTTCTTGCTGTTTGCGCGCTTCGTCCAGGGCGCAAGCGCAGCTATGCTGATGCCTAATAGCCTCGCGATCCTCGGTCAAAGTTTCCGTGGAGAAGCAAAAGGCCGCGCGATCGGGATCTGGGCGGCTACGGGCGCCGCTGCAGGCGCCATCGGCCCTGTTCTTGGTGGGTGGCTGATCGATGCCGGTAGTTGGCGGCTCGCATTCCTAATCAACGTTCCGGTATCGATAGCAGCCGTCACGCTGGCTTATCGTTTTGTCGACAAGGACGTTGACGAAGCCACGGGAGTTCTCGATTGGTCAGGCGGCGCACTGGCGACGGCAGGTTTGGGTTTCATAACGTGGGCGCTCACTGAAGGCTCTGGTCGAAGCTGGTCACCTTCGATATTCGTCTTCCTTGCTGTAGGGATTGTCTTTTCGGTCACGTTCCTGCTAGCCGAGCGGCGGCACGGTGACAAAGCAATGATGCCGCTCTCCTTGTTCGGATCCCCGAGCTTCGTCGGCCTTACGCTTTTGACGTTTCTTCTTTACGGCGCTCTCGGCGGACTGTTTGTTCTTTTGCCGTACGTGCTGATTCAAGCGGGCAATTACACCGCGACGCAGGCGGGAGCGGCGCTTCTACCGCTGCCACTGATAATCGCCATCGCATCGCCTGCCGCCGGCGCGTTGGCTGCCAGGATCGGTCCCCGCTCGTTATTGGTCATGGGGCCAATTCTTGTCGCGGCTGGCTTTCTGCTTATGCTGCGAGTCGGATCGAGCACCAGCTACTGGCTTTGCGCCTTTCCCGCGATAACTGTAATTGCGGTCGGAATGGCGGGTGCCGTCGCTCCGCTCACGACAGCGGTACTCATGTCCGTCGATAGCCATCATACGGGCGCGGCGTCCGGGCTCAACAGCGCGGTCGCACGTACAGGCGGTCTGGTCGCCACCGCCCTCATCGGGCCGGTGATCGCGTCTTCGGGCGCCGCGTTGATTTCTTCATTTGAAGTCGCTGCAATGATCGGCGCCGTTATTAGCGTCTTAGCAGCAGCAAGCGCCGTTCTGATCCGCCCAACCGCCGCGGTTATGTGACG